>Ga0209979_1002805_pt1 | contig 16150 bp, 15 predicted proteins | sample AnhtaG_FD_183114 | JGI IMG/M metagenome (GOLD analysis project Ga0209979, IMG submission 183114) | Deep subsurface microbial communities from Anholt, Denmark to uncover new lineages of life (NeLLi) - Anholt_01485 metaG (SPAdes) (version 2) | ecosystem: Environmental > Aquatic > Marine > Oceanic...
CAGGTACTCCTTGCTTATTTTCGTCTCTTCTGAAACTTGCTGTAAGCTAATTTCTTTGCGCCGACGAGCTTCCTGGAGTCGTTTACCAATATTTTCTGCCATTTCTGTTCCTGTTTATTTTTGTAGCCGCTCCGATTAATCGGAGCTTCCCTGTAGGGGACGGACTCCGTGCCGTCCCTTCCTTTGGGCGACCACAGAGTGTCGCCCCTACAATATAGAGCTTCGCTCTGTGGCTACAATGCCCACTATGGGGATTCGAATACTTGTGCTTCTAAAGGTATTTTAAACTCAAAAATTTCATTATTTACTTCAGGATTCTTTACGATGTTTTCCAGACGAGTGGAAACCACTGTATAACTATCGCTAACTTCTGTTTCCACTGGCAACCAATCTTGTTTAGAAATTGTCAGAATTATCTCTACTCCATTCCCAGTTTCTGGAACCAATTTAATCTTACAACTTTCACTTTTTTCTTCTACTACCTCTTTTCTATAATTCTCCAACTCTCCCATCCTACTTGCCCAAAAGAAGAGACCTAAATTTAATCCCATTAACTCTTCCAATCTGCCAACAGACTGGATGGAAACTTGATTATAGTCAGGCAAATAGAACCAGACCTTTTTGCCATTGCTTACAATGATTTGTGGATAAGGTCGAATGTACTCAGCATATAGTTTATCGGGAACTTTAAATTTTATTGAACCTGTAATTAGTTTTTCTTCCAGAGTAGCTCTTATCAGTATTTTTTGTCGGAAGTCGAAACTCCCCGTTTCTATCTTTTTCCTTTCCCTCTCCAATTTTTTCAGAATATAGGAAATTGTCTCCTTTTGAGAAAAGCCCTCACTAGAAATCAGAAAAGTCAAAGAGAGAAAAACCAGACCTATTTTAGTTATCTTCATCCTTCTCTATCTTTTGCCAGAACTGTTCAATTTTATCTAAAAATATCTGGCGAGGTTTAGAACCCTGCTGAGGACCAACGAACCCTTTGGTCTCCATTAAGCTTATAAGATTTGTTGCTTTTCCGTCGCTAATATGTAATGCTCCCTTGAATAGGGAAGTGGATGCCTGTCTCCTTTCCAGGGTCAATCTCAGAGCCTGCTTGAATAATTTCCTGATTTCCTGGTCCTCTTCTTCTTTCTCTTCTGAGATCTTTGTCAAATGGAATAAGTCTTGAGAATAGGTCGCCTCTCCCTGTTGTTTAATAAAGGTTACAACCCTGTTTATCTCCTCTCCACTTATGAATGCTCCTTGCAGGCGTATTGGTTTTGCCTCTCCTGGAGCGAGAAAGAGCATATCCCCGCGTCCCAAGAGGTTTTCCGCTCCGTTCATATCCAAAATTGTCCGGGAATCTACCTTAGAAATCACCTCAAAGGCGAGGCGCGCCGGAAGATTTGCCTTAATAATGCCCGTGATTACATTTACGGAAGGCCGTTGTGTGGCCAGAACAAGATGGATTCCCACTGCTCTGGACATTTGGGCTAAGCGGATTATCACTTGCTCAATTTGATTGGGAGCTGTAGCCATCAGGTCAGCAAGTTCATCAATAATAATAACTATAAAAGGTATTTTCTTCCCTTCTTCTTTAAACTTTTGGTTGTACTCGAATATATCACGAGTCCCGGTAGCAGCGAACCTTCGATAACGGTTTTCCATTTCGCCAACAATCCATTTCAACGCTGCTATAGCGTGCTTTACGTTAGTAACCACAGGACTTTTCAAGTGGGGAATGCCATTATAAATCGGCAATTCTACCATTTTTGGGTCAATTAAGAGAAATTTAACCTCCTCAGGCCTGGCTTTGTACAGAATGGACAGGATTATTGTATTGATCGATACCGTCTTACCTGAACCCGTAGCTCCGGCAATCAGGAGGTGAGGCATCTGGTTCAAATCAGCAATGTATGTCTTTCCAGCTACCGTCTTACCTAAGGCAAGGGAAAGGAAAGAGGCACTTTTCTTGAACTCGGGAGATTGGAGGAGTTCTTTTAAATATACCAATGCCATACTCTGATTGGGGATTTCTATGCCGACAGCAGCCTTTCCTGGAATGGGAGCCAGTATTCTTATGCTCTGTGTCCGTAACGTCAAAGCGAGATCGTTAGATAAACTCTTCACACTACTCACTTTTATTCCTGGAGCCAGTTCCAGTTCATAACGCGTAATTACAGGTCCTGGATGAATCTGGGATACCTTTGCCGAGATGCCAAAATTCTTGAGTGTCTTTTCCAAGACCTCGGCGTTATTTTTCAATTCTTCCTCCCTCTGGACGAGATCTGTTCGCGGTGGGTCATCAAGGAGCTCTATGGAAGGAAGTTCGAAAGTGAGTGCACCTAAAGGGGAAACTGGGGAAACAGACTCGGCTTTCACCTGAGGAGAGACTTTCCTATAGGAATCAGGTTTTACCTCTGGGGTGGAGATCAGGTGCTTTATTCCCGGAGGTCTAGCTCGAACTACCTGAACCGTCTTTCTTAAGGTCTGCAGAAATTGAATAATAGATGTTTCGGTTACTAATTGTATAGAAATGAGGAATACAGTCAATACAATAAGATAAGTGCCTGTTTCTCCAAAAGCAGGAACCAGGAGGGAGTCAGAAACGAAGTCACCCACTGTTCCACCCAATCTCGTTTGCCTTCCCAAGAGGTTCAAAAAACTGCAAAAAGCCAATAGCAAAAACCCCAAGCCAGAGAGTTTAACCCAGATACCTTTTATTTTTTTTCCTTTTTGAAAGGTCTTCCATCCCCAGTATCCAATAAAGCAGGGAAGGAAATATGCCCCCCATCCGAAGGCGGCCATTAGGGAAAGAGCCAAATATCTTCCCAAAGCGCCCACAATACAACGCCCCAGCTGATAGGAGACCAGACTCAACAATATAAGCAAGGAGAGTGTAAGGAGTGCAATGCCAGCGATTTCGTTCCTTTCCTCTTTTGTCTTGCTTATTATCTTCACTTTATAACCTCATTCTCCTCGAAGAAAGTTTACTTCTTTTTGTTCACAAAGTCAAGATTTTTCTAACTGGTAGTTGCAGGCTTCAGCCTGCGTGGAGTAGCAGAGCTTGCTCTGCGTTAACGCGAAACAAGTTTCGCTACTCCAAATAACGTGGAGTAGCAGACTTCAGTCTGCGTATAAATCGCTCCGACTGGTCGGAGCGGCTACCAGATGTGAAGGAACAAAACAATAAGTCCTAACGTTACGCAATAATAAGCAAAATAGTGAAGTCTGCTTTTTTGTACAAACCTCAACACTACTCTGAGTGACCAATATCCAGAAAAAAGAGCTGCAAGCGCTCCAGCTATATAAAAAGTCAGTGTGGAGAAGTTAACCAGGGATAAGATGCTGGGGAGTTCAATGAGGGTAGCTCCCAAAATTGCCGGCACGGCAAGGAAAAAGGAGTACTTTACTGCCCATTTCCGTTGTAGACCACAAAATAGCGCAAAAATGATAGTGACCCCTGAACGTGAGATACCCGGCAGAATTGCAAAAGCCTGAGCTGTGCCAATTATCAATGCATCTGCTATTCCTGTCTCCAGGACACCCTTATGAACGTTTCTTATCCGGTTACCAGAGTAGAGAAGTATTCCGGTTAAGATAAGAAACAAGCTGACTAATTCAATATTGGAAAAAAGAGATTCTATTTTATCTTTAAGAAGTATTCCCAAAATAGCTATAGGCAATGAACCGATAACCAGAAGAAAAAGAATTCGTGTGGAAGGATTGGTCTTTGGCCCCTTTATGTTTCGGAAACCTTTCAATATTTCCCATAAATCTTTTCTAAAGAAGAGAAGGATTGCTAACAGCGTGGCGAAGTGTAAGAATACAGTAAAGGAAAGTTGCGGTTTATCTATACCTAGATACTTCTGGAAATATGTTAGATGAGCACTACTGGAGATAGGCAAAAATTCTGTTATACCCTGAACTAACCCGAGTATAACAGCCCTCGTCAGACTCATTTTCATCCTTCCAGGCGGGGATAGTTATTTTATTTTCGCCGTAGAAAAAGACGAGGCAATTGAGGGGAAGTATATAGAGGAGAATAGTGAACATCAGTGCAGCCCTACCCGGTAATCCTTCGTTTCCTTTTTGATGTATATCTTCTCCTCTCGTATTAACCACCCCAATGCTAAGTAGAGTAAGCTGTTAGGTACTCCCAGTCTGGTCTTCAACACCAGAACCGGAACTTCACCTTTGGCATTCAAAAAATTCCAGATTTTTCCAGCAAGGAGCCCAATCTGTTTGCTCATCTGAATTTACTCCATTATAGGCAATACCAGAAACAATGGCTCATTCACTTGAATGTTCTGATTATCGGAAACTAATACTTTCAGTATTTTGCATTTTGTCTCTGTCTGAATTTCATTCATCAGCTTCATTGCCTCAACGATGCACACCGTCTCACCCACCGAAACTATATCACCTTCTTCGACAAAATGCGGGGCTTCCGGTGCGGGAGAAGAATAAAAAATACCTACAATTGGCGATTTTATGATAATTGTATCCTGTTCAATTTGCTCGGCAGGCGCCGAAGCTTCTTTTTCCAATACCTTACTTCTCGATTCCTTTCCGTAGCGCCTGAAGGAGATACCAGAGCCAAATTCGCGTCTTATCATAATTTTAAATTCTTTCTCTTCCCAATTCAGTTCACTGAGATCCTGGTGAACCATAAAATTATAAATTCGGAAAAGCTGAGAAAGATCACTGGAGCCGTTGCCTTTTTTCTTCGGTTTGATTTTACTCATTTAATATCTTCTCCCTGTTTCCCTCCAGAAAACTCTTTCTCTTTTAATACAGCCTTACGACTGAGATTGACCCTACCCTCATGGTCAATTTCCATACACTTTACTAAAATTTCTTGCCCTTCCTTTACAACATCACTTACCTTGTTGACGCGCCTGTCATCTAACTGAGAGATATGCACCAGTCCTTCTTTTCCCGGTAAAACTTCAACGAAGGCGCCGAAGTCCTTGATGCGTGTTACTTTACCTTTGTATATTTTCCCCACTTCAACGTCAGCAGTAAAGTATTCCACCATTTCCTTGGCCGCATTGGCAGCTTCTCGAGTATCTGCGGTAATGATAATCACGCCGTCTTGTCCTATATCCAATTTAGTTCCTGTCTCATTTTGAATTTTGTTAACGATTTTACCTCCCGGACCGATTACTTCTCTGATTTTGTCGGGATTGATTTCTATTATCAAAATCTTAGGTGCTAATGGTGAGATTTCTTTACGAGGAGCTTCTATTTTTTCCTGCATCTTCTCTAGAATAAACAGCCGAGCTTTCCTCGATTGTTCCAAAGCTTTAGCCATAATTTCTGGTGTAATCTCGTCAGTCTTCATATCTAACTGCACTGCGGTGACCCCTTTTTTGGAACCGGCAACTTTAAAATCCATATCGCCAAGAAAATCTTCCATACCAAGTATATCAGTTAATAGGACAGCTCTTTCCCCTTCTTTAATCAGACCTATTGCTATTCCAGCTACAGGCGTAGTAATAGGCACTCCCGCATCCATTAGAGAGAGTGTTCCACCACAAACAGAAGCCATAGAAGAAGAACCATTAGATTCTAAAATATCAGCGACGATTCTTATAGTGTAAGGGAACTCTTCCTCAGAAGGTAACACCGGAGATAATGCCATCTCAGCCAGCACCCCATGTCCAATTTCCCGTCGTCCGGGACCCCGGGCGGGCTTCACCTCTCCGGTGCTGAAAGGTGGAAAATTGTAGTGGAGCATAAATCGCTTCTTATATTCTCTTTCCAATTCGTCCATAATTTGCATATCCCGGGATGTGCCCAGTGTAGTGGTTACCAAAGCTTGCGTTTGTCCACGGGTGAATAAGCCAGAACCATGGGTTCGTGGCAGGACGCCTACGGCACAGGTAATTGGACGAACTTCGTCTGTTTTCCGTCCATCTACTCGCTTATTCTCTTCCAGGACTAATCGCCTTAAATAATTACGTTGAACCTGGTCAATGGTATCTCCGATGGTTTTCTCTTGTTCAGGATAATCTTTGGAAAGATTATCAATAGTCTCAGAGACGATTTCACTGATTCTCTTCTCTCTTTCAAGTTTGTCGCTAATTCTCAGTGCTTCTTCTACCTTTCCCTGGCAGAACTCAATAATCCGAATTGTCAGTTCTAAATTTGCAGGAATTGCCTTCCTCTGGGCATATGGGAGAAGGCGATAGAATTCCTTCTTCAGTTCTTCATTTATGGGGGGTTCCTCTTTTCCAGGAAGTTCAATTTTGGGCTTCCCCAATTGCTTTATTAACTTTTCCTGTAAGTCTATTGTTTCTATTATAACTTTATGAGCCAGTTTGACCGCTTCCTGCAAGACTTCTTCTGGTACTTCCTTTCCCCATCCTTCCAGCATGGTTACTGTGTTTCTGGTGCCGGCAACAACCAAATTGAGACTACTCTCCTCCAGTTGAGCGAAGGTGGGATTAATGATGAACTTTTCCCCAACCCTTCCCACCTTTACTGCACCAATAGGCCCAGCAAAAGGTAACCCCGAAAGACTTACTGCACAACTAGCACCAATGATTGAGGGAACATCGGCATCGTTTTCCTGGTCGGAAGATAAGACGGTAATCATTACTTGAATTTCGTTCAGAAAGTTTTTGTCAAAAAGAGGTCTTAAAGGTCTATCCACTAATCGGGAAGTTACCACCTCGTTCTCGCGCGGCCTTCCTTCTCTCTTGAAGAATCCTCCAGGAATTTTACCAGCAGCATAAGTTCTTTCTCTGTAATCTACCGTGAACGGAAAGAAGCTCAGCCCTTCTTTTGGCTCAGGCGCTACTGTGGCAGTGGCTAAAATAACAGTTTCTCCATATCTAACCAGTGCCGAACCAGCAGCCTGCTTTGCCAGGTCTCCTGTCTCAATAGTTAATAATCGTTCTGCAATTTCCGTTTCTACTTTTCCAGCCATAGTTAATCCTCCCTTGAGAAAACTTATTTTCTCAATTTCAATTTACTGATAACCTCTCGATATTTCTTCAAATCATGAACCTTCAAGTAGTTTAATAGTTTCCTTCTCTTCCCCACAAGCTTTAAAAGACCCTGCCGAGAATGGTGGTCTTTACTGTGAGTTTTGAAGTGGTCTGTCAGATCATTAATTCTCTCGGTCATTAAAGCAATTTGAACTACTGCAGAGCCAGTGTCTTTTTCGTTGATGCGAAATTTCTTTACGATATCTTTCTTTTTATCATCTGTTAACGTCACTTTCCCCTCCTTATTCGTCCCGATTTCATCGAGACCATCCTGACCATTATCTATTTTATAGAATCAGGCCGAACAGGTCCGGTTGCGACCCTCCCTTTTAGCTCGATAAAGAGCCTCATCTGCCTTCTTGATTAAATCAGTCCTCAGACAGGCATCGTCAGGATAGGATGCCACTCCCAGACTTACAGTCATTTTTGCCCCAACTTCTCCAAAAGTCTGCTCGTTTATTGTTTTTCTTACCCTTTCTGCTGCAACAGAGGCTCCTTCTTTGTTAGTTTCCGGAAGAATCACTACAAATTCTTCGCCACCATATCTGGCTACGAAGTCTGTTTCTCTTAGAGAATTCTTTAGAATTTGCGCTATTTTTCTCAGTAAGGTATCTCCCTGTAAATGTCCATAACTATCGTTAAATTTCTTAAAACGGTCGAGATCAATCATAATTAATGAGAGATTCAGGTCGTATCTCTGGGCGCGTTTTACCTCCACTTCCAATTGCTCATGGAAGTGTCTATGGTTATATAAGCCTGTTAAACCATCGGTTATGGAGAGATGTTCTGTAGACTTATACAGCATAGTATTTTCAATAGCTTGCGCTGAATAGTTGGCAAAAGTAGAAAACAACCTTTTCTCCTCATCTAAGAAATGGTGGTTCTTTTTCTTACTATGTAAGGTTATAAGCCCAATCAACTTCTCTTCTCTTCCAATCAATGGAATACACATTCCTGTTTCTATCTCCGGAACCCCCTTAAAATTTTCCGAGAGGGACTCATCTTCTTCCCTGTTGATTATGGGCTGAGGCAATTTTTGCTCTTTCCATAACTGGAGTTTCTCTTTTTCCTTTTTCTTAATTAGTCCAATTATCTTTTCATCCAAACCCCAGGCTGTCTTTAGCGACAATTCTTTGCATTTCTCATCAAAAATGAAAAGGGAGCCTGCATCCGCCTTGGTCCCTTTAATACAGGAATTCATAATTAAAATGTATAACTCTTCCAATCCTATAGAAGGGTCTGTCATTTTACTGAGCCGTTCAAATTCAGCTAAGGCCTTTTTTTCTCTAAGGTGGTCCCAAAGAAGGCTTGTTACAGGACCCTTCATAACTTCGATATTTGAAGATTGACCTATCCTCTGGAGTTGTTCGTTTATTTGTGGGTCATCACTCAGGTTTAGGATAGCATCTATTTTCTTCTCTTTAAGCAAATCGCGAAAATCTCCCGCCGTAGGAATCCCTAGCTTCTTGGCCAATTCCATTCCACTAGAATTTTGATTCCGATCAGCAATACCCGCAATTCGCAATTCCTCATCTTCATGTAATGCTTCGATAATTGCTATTCCTCTTCTCCCTCCTCCAATAATTATGATATTTTTTTTCTTCTGTTTATCCATAGCTTTAAATTATACCATTTTAATCCACCTTTGTCAAACACCCAGAAAGCTTTCCTCTATCTTTTAAACAGAGAGAGTCCTGGCCGTAGCTTTTTTGTAAATTGGATATCTTTCTTTATTCGGTTCATCAACTTCTCAGGAGTGGGGAATTTCATTTCTTTCCTTATTCTTTTTATGAGAAAGATTTCCAGCTTTTGCCGGTAGAGGTTTCCTTTAAAATTGAAAATATATACTTCCACTATCGGGCGAATATATTTTCTGGTTACTTTCCGAGGGAAAAATTGAAGGCCAGGAGAGAATGTAGGACGGGTGCCAATATTGGCAACTCCCATGTGCTTTTTTCCTTTAAGACTAACCAGAACAGCATAGACTCCCTGAGGTAAAATGACATCTCCATAAATATCTAAATTTGCCGTGGGAAAAGATAGCTCCTTTCCTCTGCCGCTTCCTTTCTTCACTCTCCCGCTAATGCTATAATATTTTCCCAACAGGCGGCCTGCTATCTCTATTTTACCCTGCCAGAGCAATTGACGAATCTTACTGGAACTTACTTTGATATTACCTATTTTGACTTTACCAACAATAGTCACTTCAAAACCATACTTCCTTCCCAGTCGTTTGAGTAACGCCACATTTCCCAGGCGGTTCTTTCCAAAACGGAAACCAGGACCTACAACCACTCTTCCTGCACCTATTCTTTGATAAATGACTTTTTTAACGAATTCTTCTGGTTCTACCTGGGCAAGTTTGCGATTAAAGTGGATAACCAGCATCGCGTCGATGCCCAGATTTCTGATTATCTCTTCCTTTTGTTCCAGTGTTGTAATTAATCCGACTTTCTCTCTTTCTTTTCTTATTATCGCCCGCGGAAGTGGTTGGAAAGTCACCACCACTGAGGTCTTACCTTGCCTCCGGGCTACATCCTGCGTAGTCTTAATAACCTGTTGATGGCCGCAATGGACTCCGTCAAATGTTCCCAGGGCGACCACACTACTTTTAAACTTTCTCCTTAATTTGTATAGTCTTTCTATGACTTCCATTTTCTTATATAAGCCTTCTTTCCCTATATCTCTGGATTAAACACTCTCAATAACTTAAACTCTCTCTCCCCAGATGCAGGCTCTCCTTTAGCCAGGGCTATCAAATTTCCGTCTTCATCGGATACTTTGAATGTCCCATGGGTATTAGCAATTTCTGAAGGAGACAGAGAAACATTTATAATTTCTGAGCTTTTTATCTGTCTACCCATTCCAATTCCGCGAGCCATCCTGCGGGTAACTACAATACTGGGAAAGTCGGATAATGCTTCTGAAATAGATTGAATTTTCTGGTGAAATAACTCCTTCCTTTCCCAGGAAGGAGCATCGCTCAATTTGAAGTTACCTACCCGCATCCGCACCAGATGCGACATATAGGCTCCGCAACCTAAAGCCTCTCCTATGTCATGGCATAAAGTGCGCACATAGGTGCCAGAAGAGCAAATGGTGCGAAACTTAACTTTAGGCATATCGTAAGATAAAAGTTCCAATTTTTTAATCTCCACTTTCTGAGGAGTTCGTTCAATTACATTTCCCTGGCGAAAGAGCTGGTATAACCTTTTCCCATGGTATCTTTTGGCTGAAACCATAGGAGGAATCTGTTCTTGTATTCCCAAGAATTTATCAAAAACCTCATTTAACTCTCTTAACTCTACTTTTTTTGGTTCAATCCTTCTCAAAATTTCGCCTTGTTCATCCTGAGTGGAGGTACTGACTCCTAAAACCATCGTCGCTTCGTATTCTTTCTCCAGCCTCATCAAGTATGCGGAAATTTTAGTTGCCTCACCTAAAAGAATAAGAAGAACCCCTTCTGCCTGGGGATCGAGTGTTCCAGCATGGCCTGCTTTTCTCACTGAAAGGAGCGTTTTCACTTCCTGAACTACAGCAAAAGAAGTCAAGCCCTTTGGCTTATCAATATTAAGAATGCCGTCCTTTAGCTCATCCAGTATTATCTGCCTCCTGGGAGATAGCTTTTAAGACTTTCTGTTTAACTTCTTCCACAGCCCCTTGAATTGCACACCCAGCAGCATTCCTATGACCGCCCCCACCAAATAACCTGGCAATCTTACTCACGTCTATCTTGCCCTTCGAACGGAAACTAACTCTAAACTGGTTACTAACATCAGTTTCTTTGAAAAGAACTCCCACTTCCACCCCTTCCATCTCTCTGGCGAAGTTAACAAATCCCTCAACCTCATCCTCCCTGGCGCCGGTTTTTTTATACATATCTTGCGTAATCAAAAGAAGAGCAATTTTTCCGTCAGCGGTTACTTCTAATGTACTTAAAGTTAACGATAGTAATTTCAATCCGGGTTCAGTCCTCGCCTCATAAACCTTCTGACTAACGACTTGTGGGGAGATTCCCTTGCTTATGAGCTCAGCGACAATTTCATGGCAACGGGGAGTAGTGTTAGCTTCCTGAAATCTACCTGTATCGGTGAGAATGCCCACATAGAGAGCAAGTGCCTCCTCCTCAATTATTTCCAAATGAGCCTGCTTAAATATATCATAAAGTTCTTCGGCAACAGATGATGCCCGGGGTTCCACGTAATTGTAATCTCCGAATAGTTCACAGTTTACATGATGGTCTATATTAATTATAATTTTTACCCTATTTTTGAGGTTTATTATATTTCCTGTTCTTTGGAGGTCACCACAATCTAAAATAAAAGCCACATCAAAGTTTCTCTCTACCTTTTCTACAATGTGAATATCGCTACTATGTGGCAAAAATTGGTAAATCACTGGAACAGGGTCTCGATTTGCAATATAAACATCCTTGCCCAATCGCCTCAAGAAGGAAGCAAGAACTAACTGTGCACCTATCGAATCCCCATCTGGTTTCATGTGAGAAGAGATAAAAAATGTACGGTTTTCTCGGATTACTTTTAGAATCTTATTGATTATCTTCTTTTTTTCTCTCCTGAGTCTCTTTTGCATTATTTCTCTCTTGATGGATTTTGTTAATTAACTCATCGATGCGGGTAGCCCGTTCAATTGTCTCATCGTACTGAAAAACAATTTCCGGCGTATACTTTAACTTGATTCTCTGACCAACAAGGTAACGCACAAAAGATGTCTTTCTTTTCAGTAATTTTTCCGTCGATATTCTTTCCTGCTCTGAACCATAAACTGTAAAATAAACTTTAGCATGCTGTAAGTCATCGGTAACTTTAACTTCAGTTATGGTAACAAAACCCAATTGGGTATTTTTTATCTGCTTTTGAAGGATTTCACTAATCTCTTTTTGGATTAAATGGGCTACTCGTTTCGGTCTTTTAAGAGGCATTTTTTCAACCATTAAGGGAGAGCGACAACACCAGGCGAGAAGGGGGTTTAGTAGTTCTCTATTATAAAATCGTGCTCGATAATTTCTGCTTTCTTCGCTTCCCGAATAAATTCAACTATTCTATCACTTATTGTTTGTGCCTGTTTCCTGTCAGAACAAACTAACGCAATTCCCAAAGTAGCACGGTGCCGTAAATCTTGGTTATCCACTTCAGAGATGGAAACATTGAACCTGGCTCTTATTCTATCCTTAAGGCTTTTAACCACTCTTCTCTTCTCCTTGAGAGAGGGCGGCTTTTCCCGAAGATATAGAGTAATCCGTCCTAAGCTAAAGACCATCTCCTTATCCGATATATCGCGGGGCAGAGCTATCGCTCTGCCGCTACATTGTTCCTTGTAGCCGCAAAGCTAAAGCTTTGCTTCCTTTCAGCAGAGCTTCGTTCTATAGCTATATCCATTTGCTATAACTTGCGCGCAATTTTTTCTAACGTGAAGGCTTCCATAATGTCGTTTTCTTTTATATCATTAAAATTTTCCAGACCTATTCCGCATTCAAAGCCGGCGTCTACTTCTCTCACGTCATCTTTGAACCTTCTCAGAGAAGATATTTTACCTTCATAGATTATAACGTTATCACGCAAGAGCCGCACGTTACTCTGGCGGGAAATCTTTCCCTTAGCCACAGAACATCCTGCTACTGTACCTACCTTGGGGATTCTGAATATGCGTTTTACTTCAGCTCTGCCCAATGGGATTTCCTTGAACTCCGGCTCCAGAAGCCCCTCCATCGCTTTTTTCGTCTCCTCCACTACTTCATAAATAACCCTATAAATGTGGATATCCACTCCCTCTTTTTCAGCTAATTCTTCTGCGCTTGGCCCTGGACGAACATTAAAGCCGATAATAATTGCATTGGAAGCAGCACTTAACATCACATCGCTTTCATTGATTCCACCCACTCCCCTGTGGACTATATTTAGAGTTATTTCCTGAGTACTCAATTTTTGCAGAGAATCGCAGAGCGCTTCAACAGAACCTTGAACATCGGCCTTAATAATTATTTTGAGTTCCTTAAGCTTCCCCGATGCAATCTGCTCATGTAAGTCTTCTAATGTAATTCTCCTGCTCCGGGACAGAATCTCTTCCCGTCTGGTTTTCTGCCGTATCTCACTAATTCCTCTTGCTGTTCTCTCACTATCTAAGGTATAAAATTTATCCCCAGCCTGCGGTAGACTGGAAAATCCTAACACCTCTGCAGGCATAGAAGGACCGATGCTTTTAACTTTTTTCCCTCGATCGTTAAACATGGCTCTTACCTTACCTGCCGAAAAACCGGAAATAAAAGGATCACTAACCTCTAACGTGCCAGATTGCACTAACACAGTGGCCACCAAACCCCGTTGCTTATCTAATCTCGCCTCAATAATCGTTCCCCGGGCTTTCTTATTAGGATTCGCTTTTAATTCCGACATCTCCGCTTCCAAAAGAATCATCTCTAAGAGATTATCCAGACCAATTTTTTCTTTGGCAGAGACTTCCACAAAGATAGTCTTGCCTCCCCAGTCTTCAGAAACAAGATCATATTGACTCAGTTCCTGTTTTACCTTTTCCACGTTGGCATTGGGCAAGTCTATTTTATTCACTGCCACCAAAATCGGCACACCTGCTGCACGGGCATGATCTATAGCTTCTACGGTCTGAGGCTTGGCTCCTTCATCGGCAGCCACAACTAAAACTATTATATCAGTCACCTGAGCCCCGCGAGCTCGCATTGCTGTAAAGGCTTCGTGGCCGGGGGTGTCTAGAAATACGATATCTCCTTTATCTACACTGACATGGTATGCCCCAATATGTTGCGTAATTCCACCTGACTCTTTGGCAATGATCTTGGATTCTCGAATTGCGTCCAATAACGATGTCTTACCATGGTCTACATGTCCCATTATAGTCACTATCGGCGGACGTGGTTGTAATAAGGATTTGTCTTCTTTTTCCTCCTCAAGAAGTTCTTCTCCGTATAAAGGAACTACTTCTATTCCGAAACCGAATTCTCCTGCGACAAGGGTAGCAGTATCTATACCCAGCCTTTGGTTGATTGTGACCAGGATACCCTGAGTCATTAATTTCTTAATAAGTTCACTTACTTTTGCTTCCATTTTACTGGCCAGCTCGCTCACTGTAATCGTTTCGTCTATCTTAATAACTTTAGTAGGAGGCAGGGTAACTTTCTCTTCTTCTATTTTTTTCGCTACTTCAGGAACTACTTTTTCCTCTTTTTTCACCTCTTCGACTACAGGTGTGGCTTTCTTAGGGATTTTCTTCTCTACCGGTTTTATGGTTTCAACCGCAGGGGAAACTGAAGGAAGAGTGGAAGGTTTTTCTTTGGCAACAGCGCGTTTAGTAGCCTTCTTTCGTCGCGTAGTAGGCGCTTTTTTCTTTTTAACCCCAACTACTTTCTTTTTCACTACTTTAACTTTAGCACTTACTTTTTTTCGGGTGACCTTTTTCTTGACAGGAACCTTCTTCTTTTTCTTGGCAAAAGAACTTTTAACTTTCTTCGCTTCCTGAGAAGTCAGGGAATCTTCAGAACTTTTCACTTTAATTTTCAACTCAGAAGTTTTTGCCAATAATTTCTTGTATGAAATATTCAGTTCCTTAGCCAGTTCTTTTACCTTCATTTTATCTTGCCTTCTTTCTTTGCAGCCTTGTAAATTTTCTCTGCTAATTTCTCCCCAATTCCAGAAACCTTAGTTAGTTCGGAAACGGAAGATGAGGCTATCTTTCCTATAGTTGTAAATCCATGCTGAGATAGAAGTTGAGCAGTAACCTTACCCACTCCTGAAAGTTTAGTAAGATCGCTGACTGCTGCTTCTTTTGCCTCTTTTATTTGCGATTCGCTCTTAATATCAATATGCCAACCTGTGAGCCGGGCAGCCAAACGCACATTTTGACCTGCTTTCCCGATGGCCAACGAGAGCTGATCATCAGCCACAACTACCAAAGCATTCTTTCTATTCTTCTCTATAGTCACACTTACTACCTTAGCCGGGCTGAGAGAATTAGCAATATAGGTGACAGGGTCTGTACTATAAGAAATCAAATCCATCCTTTCTCCACTCAATTCACTAATAATTGCCTGAACTCTCGAACCTTTCACTCCTACACAGGCACCCACAGGATCTACCCTTTCATTATTGGAAAGCACAGCCACTTTACAGCGGTATCCTGGTTCTCTGACTATTTGTTTTATCTCCACAGTGTGATCACTTACTTCTGGTACCTCCAATTCATAAAGTCTCTTTACCAAGCCGGGATGCGTTCGGGAAACGGTAATCTTCGGACCTCGTGGTGATTGCTCCACCTTCAATATGTAGACCTGGAATCTTTCAAAAAGCTCGTACTTATGGTCACGTGCTTGCTCCCATTCTGGCAAAGTGGCTTCTACTTTTCCCAAATCAACGATGATATTATTCCGAGCAAACCTCTGAACCACAGCATACATAGCAGTGCCTTCCTTTTTTTTGAACTCCTTGAATAGATTCTCCCTTTCGGTTTCTCGGATACGCTGGACAATTACCTGCTTTGCAGTTTGAGCGGCAATTCTTCCAAACTCCTTGGTTTCCACCTTAATTTTTATCTCGTCACCTACCTTAACCGCAGGGTCGAACTTTAATGCTTCTTTTTTAGCTATTTGGATATAATGGTTTTCTACTTTACTTACCACCTTTTTCTTTACATAGGCAGTAATCACCCCAGATTCTGGATCAATGTGTGCTTCAAATTTCTGTTTTTTCCCAGAATGTTTGCGAAAAGCCGAAGTTAAAGCCGACTCAATCATTTCCAGAAGTTCTTTTTTGGGAATGCCTTTCTCTCTTTCTATCTGTTCAAAAACCCCTATTAACTCTCCCTCCATCATTTCCTCCAACTACTATTATAGAAAATTTGACATCAATAAAAACAAAAAGTGGCTTTTTAGAGCCACCTATATTTAATATAGCAAGTTTTAAAAGATAATGCAAGTAAAAAATTAAAAAAGGTTGGAAATGGTAAGATAGATCGTTACCCCCCTGGGGAGGGTTTGAAACTCAAGAAATTACTTTGTATCGGCCGCGAAAATTTTAAAGCTTTAAAGCAAGAGATTAAAGAGCATTTAAGCTCTCATAGACCTCTTAACAGATCAAAAGTACATATCCCCAGAGGGAGCAAAAGAAAAAAGACAAAGAACA
>Ga0209979_1002806_pt1 | contig 16150 bp, 16 predicted proteins | sample AnhtaG_FD_183114 | JGI IMG/M metagenome (GOLD analysis project Ga0209979, IMG submission 183114) | Deep subsurface microbial communities from Anholt, Denmark to uncover new lineages of life (NeLLi) - Anholt_01485 metaG (SPAdes) (version 2) | ecosystem: Environmental > Aquatic > Marine > Oceanic...
AATGTTATCTCAGATAAATTACAAAGCCTTGCGCGCAATTTGGGGGCAACAGTGGTGGCAGCAGCACCGCATTGTGACGCCTTTGTGTCCACACTCAGACCTGATAAGGTTGTTCAACTGACCACCGCTTGGGAGCACAAGGTATTGGCTGGTGCGGAATTCATGCGGACTCTTCGCTCGACTCGTTTACCACAGGATCGCATTCTTAGCCTACGTCTACGACCAGAATTCCTCGCGGCGGTACGCTGTGGGCAGAAGCGAAGTACCATTCGAACAGGCCGAAGGCGCATTGAGCCAGGGCTACTTGTTTTGGAGTCGGCCGGGAAGTCGGTACTGGTAAATGTTTCAAAGGTTACATACAAGCGCTTCGGAGATCTAAGCGATGAGGATGCCAGGAGCGATGGTTATGCGAACCTTACTCAGCTTGAGGCGGAGTTGCGGTCGGTTTACCCCAGGTTGCGTAAGAGCAGTCCATTGACTGTGGTCGAATTCCAGCTAGTAGCTGGAAATGATGGTATCACCACCTGGCAGCTTTTGTAGGGGGTAGTTCATGGCAGTGCCGCTTCCAACTATTGGACATCTAACTGGAAAGAGGTCGATCCGAGTTACTGAACCGCTGAATGTGCCGGCATACTTACCACGCGGTAAGCATTTGCTGATAGGACAGCGCCGCGATCTGGGCTCAACTGATGCTCTGATTCTACTTGGAAAGTGCGCTGAGCATACCGGGCTTAGAGATATGTTCGATGGAAACATTTGGCTAGATATAAGATTACCTCATGTTGTATTCATCTGTGGGAAGCGGGGCTCAGGTAAGAGCTACGATCTTGGCGTTCTAGCAGAAGGTCTTAGTCTCACGAGTTCATCGAACATCACAACAAAGGATACCAGTATCACTACAATCCTATTTGATACTCAGAACCAGTTTTGGAGTCTGGGTGCAGTTCCGTCTTCCAAGCTACCCGAAGACCACGCACAATTGGCCGAACTTGAAGCATGGCGAATACAACCTACGCCTCTGAAAAATGTTAGACTGTTTGCTCCGAAAGGTGATCAAGCTATATTGGGCACAGAAACGGAGTTCGTCATTTCTCCCGCCGACATCGATGTGGAAGATTGGTGTGGGCTCCTTCAGGTTGAGCGGTACTCTCCTATGGGTCAATGCATAAGGGTTGTTTATAGAAAGGTCACCTCCGTTGGTTACTCGTATCAACCTTCACCGCACTCATCAAAGGAGATCCACGTACCTCCTAAGCAAGATTATGAGATATTGGATCTCATAGAATGCCTTCGGCGGGATGCCGAAGTCACCGACCAAATGCAGCGAGCCACCCGGGATGCTGTTCTTTGGCGATTAGAGAGCTTAATAGATAGCAAGCTATTCGATAAAGGAGGCATTGATATCAGGGATATTCTAGTGCCTGGGCTTATGTCAGTTTTCCTACTCAGGAATCTTGATGATGCTACAAAAGCGCTGGTTGTCAGCGTAGTTACCAAGCGCATCTTTAATGTAATGGGCGAGTATCACACTCGCAGAAAGGTCATGAGAAGGTCGGGTGAAACCTTCCCCGATACCAAGTTACCGATGGGTGTGTGGACCATAATCGACGAAGCCCATGTTGTGTGTCCAGCCGAGCAAGATACTGCTGCTAAGCCGGCACTCATCGAATATGTGAAGAGAGGAAGGGATGCGGGACTCTCTTTAGTACTGGCCACGCAGCAGCCGTCTGCGATTGATTCTGGTGTGCTGAGCCAAGTAGATCTCACCATTATACATCGGCTAGTCTTAGACAGTGACATTACAGCAGCGACAGCGCGGTTCCCCGCGCGTTTTCCCTCCGCAGCGAAGCTGGCAGAACGCGATGTTGGGGACCCACGCTCTCTGATTCGGCTTTTAGCACCGGGAGAGGCGCTAGTGGGAGACGCCGAGTCTGAGCGTGGATTCATAGTCCGGATAAGGCCCCGAATCACTGCTCATGCTGGGGACGAGCCAGAGGTGGTAGGACATGACCTCAATCCTTGAATATCAGCGCTACAAGGAGAGATTCCAAAAAGAGTTGTTCCGCCGGATTGGCTATACAAATACTCTATACCAAATTTTCAGATTCGGCGACATTGTGAAGGAAACCCATTATCTTTTCCCTGTCTCGCAAACTGTTGTTGTGAGGCGCATTCAAGAACTCCATCCTGAGCTTAGAACCCATGATTATGCGACCGGTATTGTTGACGTTTTAGGTGCACTCAATATTACAAAGCGCGTAGGCCCAAGGGTGGTTCTCACTCATCGTGGCCGAGCTCTGGCAGCAGTTACCCAGCAACCATGGTACGAAAATGTAAGGTCGCACTTCTTTCTCAAGTCAGTTCTGGAGGCTGATGGTGACTACATTCTCAACCTTCTTTCACTCATACCGGGCACTCAAGGAGACAGTGAGTCCGTCAAAAAACTGGGAGTAACCTTCTTTGGGAGACTCCTCGACTTGCTTGATCGCCGCAGGGAGGAAGTTTCGCGTACCATACCCACAAAACTGGTTCGAGAGGTCGCTATAAAACAGATCGGAGCCTTCAGTGATAGTATCAGATACGATATATTGAACGAAAGCCGGCCGTCGAAAACTCTCAGCCTAGAAGAAAGACTCCGGCGGCTGAGAGCTGCAAAGTCACAAAAGAAACAACGCCGCGAGGATGAGCCCACTGAGACTCTGAGACATACCCTTGATCCTAGAAGAGGATGGCTGGCAGATTTAGGGTTAGTTACACGAGGTGAAGACAAAAACTACCAGCTCACTGCGGCTGGTACTTCCCTTCTGAAGCAGGTGCGGGCCGATGGCTTTGAACTCGATGGTCTCTTGCGCGTACCATTCTCGAGCCCTTTGGCACAAGCACTAGACATTAAGGATGTTGTGAGCATACCCAACGACTATTTTCATCAGGTAGTTGCGTACGTTTACAGTGGGGCTCCGCCCCATGAGTACTCTGGCGCAATTGAAGACTTCCTTAAAGATCTAAGGTTCTTTTTTGAACTTACTCGCCTCAAAAGATTCAACCAAGCTGAAATCCCAGCCATCTACGAATGCATAGTGTTGAAAGCAGCGAACGAAGGTCAGTTGCTTTCTGAGGAAAAATTCCAAGAACTGTTGAATGATGTTCTAGCGACTTATGCGGATCAGGTGTATCGAGTAACTGGCAGGCATGGCCAAGAGGGTTACCTGTCATTTCGAAGGCAAGGCTATGAATAGATCTCAGCGGAGCACATCTGCTCGACTGCGGGTTATAAGTAAGAAGGAGATTCCCATTGCACTATATGGGCAGTTGAGGCGGCCTTTACAGCGCCTCTTTATTGTGACCCCGTTTCTTGAGGATTATGAGTTTTTCGGGAAGGGGCCCCTCTCTAGGTTCATATCAAAGCACATTTCCGAGGGCACAGAGATTACCATGTTGACCATGCCCCCGGAGGGTACCAATGGGACCAAGAAAGCATTCACAAGAAAATATATATTGATGAGATTGCTTGCATCTCAGGGAGTCAAGGTTCAATTTAATCACAAGCTGCATGCTAAAGTTTTTCTTTTTGACGAGTCGGAAATCACGAAAGCGTGCATTCTCGGATCAGCGAATCTCACTGCCAGAGCCATGAACGAGCTTCTTGAGATTGCAATATTTACATATAACAGAGAGGTGTTCAATAGGGTCCTGAGCACAATTTGCCAATTCCAGAACGACTCCGACACCATGAGTTTCATGAAATGGAAGCAGAAGAACACCGCTAAGATTAAAGAGATTATGGAGGTGGATTAAATGGACAAGACTCTGGAGCTCGCCAAATTTACTGATCAGCCGTTTAGACTTTTGCCAGGGGAGAAAGTCACAATATGGGCTGGCTATCATGAAATCCGTGAGCAGCTATTGGAAATTGTTAAGTCTCCACGGGTAGATAGAGTCGGCTTGTACGAATTCGCAATTATCCACGGTGCGCTAGGCACGGGCAAGTCACATGCTCTACGATTTCTAAAATACCTAATCAATGAGGAACGTGGGGAGGAGTTCAATTCCATAGTCTGTTATGTCGAACGCTTAAGGGTGGAGGCTAACACAGATTTTCTAGCGTTGTATCGTGCTATTATGCGTCTACTTAAGGATGACATGAAGAAGGTAGGTGAGGTAGTGGAGAAGATTGCGGACAAACAGGTGGACGAGGCATGGGAGGCTGCATCTGCTGACGTGACAAAACTTATGAAAAGACAGGATTTTCGTGATAGGACACTGCCAACGATTTATTCCAGACTCTCCCCCACATATCCTGCTCTACCGCGTTTGTTGAGTGCTGCTTACCAAGGTGACGAAGTTGCCACCACCATCTTGCTGGGTGGAAAGCCCAAGACAGCAATAAGCAAATATGGGCTTGATAACCTGATTGACACCGAGTACGAAGCATTGCGGTGTCTAGCAGCCTTCATCAACCTTTGCACCAAAACAGATAACGATGCGACATACTTGCCTTTGTTTAAGTGTTTTTACCTGTTTATAGACGAAGTTGAAAGACTCAGGGATTTTCCGACACGCAACGTGCAGAGTATCAACCAAGGTATTAGAGACCTAGTGGGTGCATGTCCTGAGCATTTCTGCCTGTTGCTAGGCGCCTCGGAAGAGGCTGCCGGGATCGAAGCTTACATAGAAGATGATGTGATGACCCGGCTGTCTCGTGAACTTATGGAAATACCCGAACTCGATGTTGAGCAAGCGGTCAATTTTATCAAGGAAGTGATGCAGCAATATCGTCAGCCCGATGCCAAAGTGCCAGAAACTCACCCGTTTACAGACGATGCTCTGAGGGAGATCGCGCTTCAGGTCACCCAACGTACGCCACGCAATCTTTTCCGGGCTTGTCAAACTGTTTTGCGAAAAGCGGTTCTGACCGGGTCCCTGGAGACAAAGGGGGTTATTGATGTAGCTGATGTTCAAGAGTTCATGGTATGAGAGGACTAATACGTGAGCACTTTGCATACCCCTAGATATCCGCACTTGGCACTCCTTGATTGGCCATTTAGGATATTGCCAGTTCGAGGCAATACCACTGTTTGGGCTGGACGTCGGGAGCTAGAAAGTCAGGTAAAGAGACTCATCCGCCAGCTCGGTCGCAATTCTGTTAGCTCTCTTCATTTAATGTGGGCCGACTTTGGTGCTGGCAAGACGCACACTCTCTACTATGTCGAGCCATTAGCAAAAGAGCACAGTCTGTTTCCAGTTTATGTGGAATGGCCAAAGAAAACGACAACCTTTCTCGACGTTTATCGCGGGATAGCCAACCATTTCTCACTACGTGTCTTGTCCCAACTGTTCTGGAAGTGTTGCGAACACAAGGGTGTAGATGAGGTCCTAGATTCGGTTTCGCGAAACTTTCCCGACTTCGGTGCCGTTCTCGAGCGGATATACGAAAATAATGAAACGCCCCTTATTCATGAATGGCTTAGGGCGCAGCCTGGTGTTGGTCGAAGAGAACTTGCGACAATCGGTATCAGGAATTCAATCAAAACCAGCGATGATGCTGTTCGGTCCGTAGTCGTGCTTGTTAACCTAGTTGCGGGTTCGGGGGATTACGTAAAGCTGTTGCTCATGCTGGACGAATTTCAGCGGATTGACCACCTGCCCCCTCGCATTCGCCGTGATGTTAACACTGGGATACGCACGATGTTGAATGCCTGTCCGGACTCGCTAAGCATCATTCTTTCCTTTTCCTTCGGACGGCCCGATAACATTGGCTTCTTGCTTACCGATGAGGTCAGAAGTTTGGCCGATCCCGAGAGCATTCATCTTCCTCAGATGACTAAAGTAGAAGCGATGGAATTTGTGGAAGATTTACTCAGCAGTTACAGGAGTAGTGAAAGTGTGGAGCCCTTGTTTCCCTTCACAGCGGAATCATGTCAAGCGATATTGGACAACGCCGGAAAATTAACGCCAAGACGAATAATGAAACGCTTCAATGTTGTGCTGCGGAGGGCGGACGAAGATATAGAGGGTGGAGTCATAGCACATGTTACGCCTGAATACGCCGTGCAGATTCTCAGAGAGGTGCCCGCTCTTGAAGAAGAGGAAGGGAAAGAAGAGGGCTAGCCGCACCATTTGGTCTCCCATGAAGCAGTGCTGTCTCAGTCATGAGTTATCAATTCGAGTTCTCGTATAGCGCAACCCACGCTGAGCACATCGTGCTGAGCATCGCTCGCACCGATGCGTCGTTGCTCCCGGAATGCATACGTTCTAGACATTATGATTGTATTGACTGCCAAGTAGTGAACCACGACAGCTGCATATTGGCAAGAGACGAAGACTTTGTCTCGTACTTGAGGTACCGAGTATCCGAAGACTTTCGGTTGCGCGACCTCATTCGTGAAGTGATAAAGGAACATGGTAGGCCCATGTACTGGGATATCATTGCCTCAATGGTACGGGCTAGGCATCCCCAGGTCTCAGCACATACGGTCTACATATTACTTAGTTCGTACAAGGCGGATTTCGCGAAGTTTGACGTTGGGGTCTACGGACTAGCTAAGTAGCAGTCGAAACGGGCTCGTACCTCTAGATCACCCAATCGATAGGAGAAGACGGCTCTGGTTTACCCTGCGTTGGAGCATAACCATCTTCCAACTAAGGCTTGAAAAAGAAAAGAATGATTCTCAGTAAAGACAAAGGTATCTTCAAAATAGAGACAGACGCCGGCGCCCGCTTTCAGATTTCTGAACTCAAGGTTTTTCAGGTGTTTAACAACCTCGACGAACTGATGGAATATTGGTCGTTACCACTCCAGGACGGACGCGAGTATTGCATACAACCAAGAACATTCAACTGGAAAAAGTCCGATATCGCGGGGTGGAGATTAATTCAGATACTTCGGGACGCAAATCGTCTGAGAAGCCAGCTGTCTGGTCAATTTAGATTTCCAGATCATCAATGGGAAAGGATTTGCTCTATAATAAGTAAGATTCTTCCCGGGCCGTCGGACGAATTTCGACTACGTAATCTCATTCGTACAGTAATACAAGAACATGGCAGACCGATGTTCAGGGACATCGTTGCAGCAATGGTAAAGGCTAGAGATGCTCAGTTCTTAGAACGTTCCGTATACCAGATGCTCAGCTCCTACGGGGGAGATTTTGTGAAATTCGAGGTTGGAGTCTACGGACTAGCCGAGTGGATATCGAAAGGGGCGCATAGCTCCGGGTTATCCGACTGATAGAGTAAGAGATGCTTTTCCCGATTTTGCCTGTCAATTGGTGTAGGTATAGCATATGTGAGGCTGCCACCAAACAAAAAGCCAGAAGGTGTGGTTTTTAGACGTTGCGGAAATGCTGTCATGCTCAATCGAGATTTCGGTAGTCACCCCTAAACGGTTCTCTGGGCTTGATAACGAGAGTTGGTTCGTGTATAAATTCTAGATCACTCACCCAACCACTCCAAAGCGCAACCGCGCCTATCAGCGAAATAGTACATTTGGGTTTAACTTCTTTTACTTCTTGCAGTTTCTGTTCATAACAAGAGAAGAAAGCAGCCGCTGTTGCAGCGTCTTTTCTGTGGTCGTCACTGTGAACTACTCCAGAAACAAAAGCTTCCCAGCAGAATAGAATCGGTTGATGACCAGAAGGTGGCCACCAGCGCCGCCAATCCAGCGTGAATTCACATTTACCGGATGAGGATTCATGAAGCCTTTTTAGAATCCATGCAGATTGATGAATTCCTAGGGTAGTAACGTATGCTCCTGATGATGCCGACCAGGGACGGTTGCCGTCTCCTTCGCGCCCTTTACTTAAGCCTTTCCAATCTTCAGGAACTGGAATGAACAAAGGTGCTTCAAATCCAAGAGCAATACTATATCCTTGCCGGATGTCTGATTCCAATTGCTGAACCAGCTTGTAAATGTAGGAAGACACCTGAATGGCGCCATCTTCGGGATTCACTCTAGCCCACGCAAAGGATGGTAAACCCGTCTTTGCGGAACACTGGGTGGTTCCAACGTCACACGCATATATTATTCCCTTTTGTCCCATCGATCACAATTATAGCTCATGATCCAACCAACAATCCATCTTATTATTACCCTGTAATATTCGGCCAGAAAGTTGCGCTTGAACTGCCCATTTGCACTAGCTATCAGGACGGCGTAAAATGGCGAAAGCGATAGGTAAGACCATGCGTGTCCTGATAACAGGTGGAGGCGGCCTTGTTGGCCGAGCACTTGCAGCTAACTTAGCTCGCGATGGCAACGAGGTCATCATTCATCTTGATTAACCGAGTTTGTGGTGGTGCGTTAAGATGTGGTTGATTTATTGCTGGCGTGACAGCCTGGTCGACGACCATCCTTCCTACTTGCCAGAGATAGAGCAATTGGCTCAGCAGAGCCAAGACAAAGGGCACGAAGTGCGCATGGAACGGTTGGATTTCACAACTAGCAAGAGTCTTTGGGACCAAATGGTTAACAAAATCTTTGAACTGAAAGCTTACTCTAAGTTGAGCATTTGGGATTCATGTTTGTTTTGCGTCTCACGCATCATACTTCCGGGGGATGCCTTCTTGGAAGAGGAGGCCTATGCCTTAGACCACGCATCTGACTATCCGAAGGGTACCTTCCCGTGCATTGGACTCATATACCTGTAAATTTGCCAATAAACGTCGACAAGATTTGATGCCAAGACCCCCTCTTGGCCAAAAATCAAGGAACATTTCATCGAAATGTTACTTCTCTGCCCTTTTTCTAGGTCAAATAGCCACAATCATCCAAGATTCTCCTTCTATGACATTGGCGACGGAGGATGGTAAGTAGTAAGGGACGGAGGATGGAAGGGAGGATGGGAGGCAGTAAGGGAGGGAGGATGGGAAGGAGGAAAGGACGCAACCCCGCACCATTTATCGTTAGTGTACACTATGGTGCACACTTCCGCTTCTTACTCCCTATCATCCGCCCCAAAGAGCCCCTTAAGGCCCCCTAATCCTCCCTACCCGCCGTCTCCCCATTATCTAATGCCCCCCGGTGGCTCTGGGTGGCTTCCCGCCCTAGTGTAAGACTCCTACTATTTGGGCCTAGCGTATGGTGTAAGCTCTCAGAAATTCCTATCTATTTTGGCTTACTCAAAATTCTTACTTACAAACCTTTGTATCTGAGACAGCCCTCCCCTAGCCTCTCCCTATTGTAAGGCACCTTCCAAAGCTTACTATCTGCGGGCATCGTTGACCATGCCTCCGTATTGTAAGGCAGGCTACAGGCTTACTAGCTGGGAGACCTGCCTTACTATTGTAAGGCTGCTTTATAGGGTCAGCTCAGCCGAAGCGTTGCTTGAAGTCGGATGGACTCCCTGCCCAAACAGGTCTTCGACTGGTGGCTTAGCCCAGCCTGTGAGGATCGCTCCTTGTTTTCCGCCAGAAGGCACAGATTTCATGTTTTCTTGGACGAGCCCATACAGACTCATGTGGAAAGCTAATGGCTAGAATCGACCGAAAACTGGTGATAAAGATACTACCCACTGACCTTAGCAATGACCTTGATGCCAGGCACTGGTAGCTCGCTGGGCTTCTGACTGTCTGCCGTGTCCCATGTTGCCCACTCGGTTTCTGCCGACATTTTGCCGACAAACTGTTTAGCACCCAGAGGCACAGGGTAGCACGCCCAGATACGAAATCGCCCTTGACCAAGAACAAGACAGTATGGTATACTACCTAGGGCCACGGGGCGGGGTGTTCAGTCTGTAACTGAAAATCCGCGTGTCAGCGGTTCGACTCCGCTCCTCGGCAGGCCGAAGTGGCGGAACAGGTAGACGCGACGGTCTCAAAAACCGTTGGGGGGCGACTCCCGTGTCGGTTCGATCCCGGCCTTCGGCACGATTGCCGAGTTGTGTAGCGGTAGCACGGGGGACTTTGGATCCCTAAGCCCAGGTTCGAATCCTGGCTCGGCAGCCATTCCCCGATAGCTCAGCGGTAGAGCGGGCGGCTGTTAACCGCTAGGTCGCTGGTTCGAATCCAGCTCGGGGAGCCAAGCTGGATTTGAACCCAAGCGGATTGAACAGAACGTCATTTTGTTGCTACAGAGGGGAGTATCACACTGCAAAAACAATCTAGCGTGCAGGGGGAACTGCACTCGTTTTGCAAAGAGGCTCTCTTTAGTGTATAATATAAATAGTTCCAGTTTAGGTTATTACAAGCTTCTTAGAATCCACTCAGATTTGTCTTAAGTCTTGGATGGCCCGAACTCTAACTGAAAGTTAAAAGAGAGGAGGTCATCCAATGAGTTTTCAGGACAAGTCTATCCAGTGTTCCGATTGCGGGGCTACCTTCACTTTCAGCGCTGAAGAACAAGAGTTTTTCCAGTCCAAAGGCTATACTAATGAGCCCAAGCGCTGTCCATCGTGCCGCCAAGCAAGGAAGTCCGAGCGCTACGGAAGTAGCAGTTACGGAGCCCCACGCCAGATGTTCCCCGCAACATGCGCCGAGTGTGGCAAAGACACCGAAGTACCTTTTGAACCTCGCGGTGATAAGCCAGTGTACTGTAGTGATTGCTACCGAAAAATCAGACCGGCCAGATAAACTGGTTTGAGATCGTGGACACACATGGGCTGGAGATATTCGGCCCGTGTATGTCTCCGTAATGGGTCACTGCTTATTCTGGCGACAAACAAACAGTGAGGTTAAGTAATTTAATAAGGGGGGGTCTAATATGAGAATCTATGTAGGTAACTTGTCCTATGAAGTGACCGAAGAGGAATTACAGCAGGAATTCATGGCTTACGGCGAAGTGACATCTGTAAGCATCCTGACCGACAAGATCAGCGGGCGACCCAAAGGATTTGGCTTTGTTGAAATGGCATCAAAGTCTGAGGCCGAAGCTGCAATCGCGGACCTTAACGGGAAAACACTAAAAGAGCGGACTATTGTGGTTAATGAAGCCCGCCCTCGTACTGATAGCAGAAGTGGTGATTCCTATGGTGACAGAAGGGGCGGTGGTGGCTATGGTGGTGGCTACGGTGGCAGTAGAGGTGGCAGATCCGGGGGAGGAAGGCAGCGAAGGTACTGAATCGCTGGTCATCATATGCGCCCGTAAGACTGCCCTGTACACCGGTGATAGCTGGTGACCAATGATAGACAGCCACGTTTCCCAAAAAGGGGGCAAGATGAATATCTATGTGGGCAACTTATCTTTTGACGTCACTGAGGAGGAATTGCGACGAGAATTCATGGCTTTCGGACAAGTGATATCTGTGACCATCATGAACGACAAGTATATTGGTAGTGGCCAGCCCAGGGGATATGGATTTGTTGAAACGGCCTCAAAGTCTGAAGGCGAAGCCGCAATTGCCAGCCTCAAAGGTAAAAGGCTAAGGGGCCGGGTGATTGATGTTGTTGAGGCCCTTCCTCTTTCAGATAAGAGAGGTATAGGGTCCCTCCTTAGAAGAAGAGATAACCAGTTTAATCGAAAAGGGAGACAAAGAAGATATTGAATCATACTAAATCGATTAAGTAGCCTTTCCCATATTAGAGGCACATAACTCGATTTTTTGCTAAGGAGCTTTAATGAGTTTCGAAACCTTCAATTTTCATCCGAGCATCATGGCCGGTGTACGGGCGCTCGGTTATGTTACACCCACACCAATCCAGCTTCAATCCATCCCACCAATTATGCAGGGCCGTGACCTCATTGGTCTGGCCCAGACCGGAACCGGCAAGACTGCAGCTTTCGCGCTGCCAGTCTTGCAGCGTCTACTGCGAGGCCCACAGGGTCGAGTTGGCGCTCTCATAATCTCGCCCACGCGTGAGCTGGCTGAGCAAACATGTGAGACTATGAGTGAATTGGGACAAAAGACCAGACTGCGGACTATTGCCATTTACGGTGGGGTGAGTATGGATCAACAAGTCCGTGGACTGCGTAGTGGGACCGAAATCGCTGTGGCCTGTCCCGGCCGCCTGCTTGATCACATTTGGCGGGGGACAATCGATTTATCACATGTGGAAGTTCTTGTAATCGACGAGGCGGATCGGATGTTTGACATGGGCTTCCTGCCCGACATTCGGAGTATTTTGAGGTGTCTGCTGAACCAGCGACAGACACTACTTTTCTCGGCTACCATGCCTGATGATATCCGGCGTTTGGTGCAAGACACCCTGCATGATCCGGTCACGGTGCAAATTGGCCGCACAGTACCGGCAACCACGGTGTCACACGCATTGTATCCAGTTAAACAACATCTCAAAACTGCACTGCTGATGGAACTTTTACGCCGTACCAAAACGGAGTCGGTGCTTGTCTTTACGCGTACCAAGCACCGTGCCGAGCGTGTTGCGCGGCAACTGGAAAAAGCGGGCTACAATGCAACCTCGCTGCAAGGTAATCTGTCTCAGTATAGGCGTCAGGCCGCGATTGATGGCTTCCGTGCTGGCTGGTTTAAGATCCTGGTGGCAACCGACATTGCCGCTCGCGGCATCGATGTTTTGCGTATTTCGCACGTCGTTAACTACGACATGCCCGACAGTACGGACGCCTACACTAACCGCATTGGCCGCACCGGACGAATTGGCAAAACTGGCGACGCATTCACGTTAGTGACAAGTGAAGACGCCGCCATGGTGCATGCTCTTGAGCATCTTCTCAACGCGCCACTGGAGCACCGGACGCTGCAAGGCTTCGATTACACGGTGTCTGCACCAACCAGCGAATACATCCGCTCTTCGCGCCAATCACTGCGGCGCACAGTATGAAACGAGCGGATTGGCAACAAAATAGTAACTGTTACCTAAACGAGGCGAGGACGCTACCTTGATTGATGGAGACTAGGGGCAATAAAGTCTCATTTGACACATTGCCATAGCTATCAACATCGAGGAAAAATATGTCACTTAAACATGCCCTCCTCGCGAAGAGTATGAATTGGCATTTGAACTTCCTAGAGATAATAATGCCTATTGTGGTAATTAATCTGATATGACACCGAGCGTATAATGCTTACCAACATACGTTTCAAACAAGACTGGATAGAGGTAGGATTTCACAAACATATATGAATTATCGCAGCGACATAAGAAATATAGCCATTATCGCACATGTTGACCATGGTAAGACTACTCTGGTAGATGCCATGCTCAAGCAAAGCAAGGTATTTCGGGATAACCAGGTAGTAGGCGAGTTAATAATGGACAGTAATACCCTGGAGCGAGAAAAAGGCATTACTATCATGGCCAAGAATACAGCCGTAGTCTATAAAGGAGTCAAAATTAATATTATCGATACCCCGGGGCATGCCGATTTCAGCGGAGAGGTAGAGCGTGTTATCAGTATGGCTGACGGTTGCCTACTTCTGGTGGATTCTATAGAAGGCCCCATGCCCCAGACCAAGTTTGTGCTTCACCAGGCTATGGGAAAGGGCCTAAAACCCATCGTGGTTATCAATAAAATAGACAGGGAAAATTCGCGGATAGCGGAAATAATCAGGCTAACTCAAGACCTGTTCCTTGAGTTAGCTACCAGTGCTGACCAGCTCAATTTCCCGCTATTATATGCCAGTGCCAGAGACGGTTTCGCAGTAACCGAACAGGGGATGAAAGGTAAAGATATCTTTCCTCTCCTTGAATGCATATTGGAAAAAGTACCGCCACCGCAAATTGAAAGCGGGCCACTTCAAATGCTGGTTTCTAACCTAGACTATGACAGCCACAAAGGTAGAATAGCTATCGGTAGAATCTGGAGAGGAAAGATCGCCCCCCATGATTCCGTAGCCAGTGTGAGTTCTGATGAAAGTGTAACCAATTATGAAATCGGTGAAGTATTTACCTATCTCGGGCTCAAACGTCTGAAGGTAGCGGAAGCCGAAGCGGGTGACATAGTAGCTGTGACCGGTCTTGAAAAAGTCAGCATTGGCGATACCATTGCCAGCCCGGATCGGCCTGAAGCTCTGCCACGTATAGAGATTGGCGAACCAACGATTGAGATGACCTTCGGAGTAAATACCTCGCCATTTGGCGGCCGCGAAGGACGTTTCTGCACCACGCGCCAGTTGCGGGAAAGACTTTACAGGGAACTGGAAACTAATCTCAGTCTCCGGGTTGAGGATACAGATAGCCCCGACACTTTTCTGGTAAAAGGGAGGGGAGAACTGCATCTGGCTATCCTGATTGAGACCATGCGCCGGGAGGGCTATGAGTTCGAGGTCTCCATGCCAGAAGCTATCACCAAGATAGTTGACGGTAACCTCGTGGAACCCGTGGAGGCTCTTACCATTGATACCAAAGGTGAATATGTTGGGGTTTTAACCGAGATGCTGAGCAAGCGACAGGCCCAGCTTAGTGATATGCACAACAATGGCCATGACAACATACGTTTAGAATTCCATATACCTACAAAAGGACTAATTGGTTTCCGCAGTGCCTTTCTTACCGCCACCCGCGGCGAAGGCATCATGAATACCATTTTTCTTGGCTATGAACCATGGCGGGGAGAAATAGCCCCGACTCGCGGCGGCGTTCTGGTAGCGTCAGAGCAGGGCATAGCTGTCACATATGGCCTTAATAACGCACAGGAGCGGGGTGTCACCTTCATCGAGCCCGGAACATCAGTTTACGAAGGTATGATAGTGGGCATTAATTCACGGCTGCAGGACATACCCGTCAACATATGCAAAGAAAAGAAGAAGACCAATATACGCTCGTCTACCTCTGATATTGCCGTAAAGCTGACTCACCCCATTAAGCTGAGCCTGGAGCAATCCATTGATTTTATCAATAATGATGAGCTGGTTGAGGTAACTCCCAAGAATATCAGGCTGAGGAAGAAGTTACTGACTCATGCACAACGGTTGAGGAACATCGCCTCTCCACGGCGAAGCATAAAGGCACAGACCAAGGCTTGTCACTGACAGGATCTAAGGCTCGAGTTGATACCTTAGTTCGTACGCTATCCAACACGTCACTTTGTTCAATCAGAACTGAACGTGGGCTGAGTAGAAGGTGAGACGCCTCCTATGTTTTAGCTGCTTTGAGCACGTGATATAATCTATTCAGCGTGAACATTCTATTCATAGACGACACTGAACAGTTGAATAAACAGTATGTGGGAATTGGTGGAGTGATTTTCCACGATGATTATCTAAATAACCTGTTTAGTCTAGTTAACCAGAAAAAAGCATTGCACGGTATTCCCCCTGAAGAGGAAATCAAATGGTCTCCCCCCAAGAACAGCTGGATAGGGAAGAACCTTATTGCTGATAATAGAATTTCAGCCTACTCCGATATTCTAGGTTTGGTGAGGTCATTCAAAGGCAAAATAATAGTTGCTGTAGTACAGAGAGACGAGTCAAAACAAAGCCTAATAGAAGCGAAATGGAAGTGTATAGAATTTGTAACTGAAAGATTTCAATTCTATCTTCAGGCTCATGAGGATAGAAAAGGTCTTATCATAGCGGATTTTCCTGGGAGCGGGAAAGAAGAAAAGAAACTTCTACAGGATTACTATCAGCTCTTAGAAAAGGGAACAAAGTACGTAAAACCATCAAATATAGTTATGAACCTAATAACGACAGAATCCCGTTTGAACCCAGCTCTTCAAGTTGCGGACTTGGTTGTAGGCATTACAACAGGGATGTGTACGCCTCTAAGGAACTATGCTCTCCAATACTGGGATATAGTTAAACGCGATTTTCATCGCAATCAAAATGGTGAAGTAATGGGTTGTGGATTGAAAGTTTTTCCCAATGAAATCGTTCGAGAAATACATGCGACATTATTTCCTGAAGAGGCTGAAGAGACCGGGGGTTTTGAGGAAAGTTACGAAGAATACATAGAGAGAATGAGGTATCTTTACAGCGTTCTCATGAGTGAAGATGAGTTAGATATGCACTTTCCCCGCCCCTAGTGGACAAGGCTAGTGTTGCACAAATAGCCACTTTGTTCAATGCCCCTCTTGCGATGTGTCTCGTTCCACTCGAGGGTTAGGGTGAGGAGATGGAGCTGCCGATAGCTACTGAACCACTATCCCCCACTGATTGTCTCCCCGCGGAGGGACTGGTTATAGTAGGAGCTCGGCTACAAGCGTAAACAGGGCTTCATTCAAATGCAAATAGCAAGGGTAAAGGGAATGTTGTGCTTATTGGTTTGCGCAGGCTACCGCAAAAGGCTTGAGGGTAGTTTG
>Ga0209979_1002809_pt1 | contig 16140 bp, 10 predicted proteins | sample AnhtaG_FD_183114 | JGI IMG/M metagenome (GOLD analysis project Ga0209979, IMG submission 183114) | Deep subsurface microbial communities from Anholt, Denmark to uncover new lineages of life (NeLLi) - Anholt_01485 metaG (SPAdes) (version 2) | ecosystem: Environmental > Aquatic > Marine > Oceanic...
CAGAAATGCGCTTTTTTCAAATTAACATTTTGTTAGTTTGGGAGAGATAGGAAAGCCACAATGTTATCGGACGTTGCGGTTTTGGGGTGGTGGAAGTGCTTATGTGGTATGGGAGGGAGGTGGTTGGTTATTTGGGTCCCCGCTACTCGCTTTGCGAGTAAAGCGCGGGGATCTTCGCTGCGCTGCGAGGCGGTTTATGTTAGCCTGCTGGCTAACATGTGGGTATTATAACATATTTTCAAACAAAAGTCAAAAGAAAACGGCTAAAAAAGTGCTTTATAAGCACATAAATAGCGCCGTCTTACAGGCGGCGGAAGACAGAAGATAGAGGGCGGGGTAATACCCGAAGAGATATTACAGGATGATCTCATGGGGTAAATTTGTAGTGGACGGGTGGGGAGTGGATTGGTAAATTGGGGTTTTAAAGAATGCAGATATCAGGGAGACGCAACTAATGATTGAGAACCGGCAGGGCGTATATTTGATAAGTCAGCAAAAATATTTAGGGGTGCATAGCCGAAGATAGGGAAAGAGACGAATAAAGAAGTGACAATATAAGAGTGTGATGGTTTTCCATTACTAATATAGAAAGGTGATAGGTAATGAAGAATTTCGACACGCGTGCTTACAGTATCGCTGACTTCTATGAATGGCAGAAAAATGGATTGTTGGAATTAGTTCCTGATTTCCAAAGGCGTACTGTATGGTCTGAAAAAGCTAAATCGTACTTAATTGATACAATTATTCGAGGTAGACCTATACCAAAGATACTTATAAGCCAACGACTTCAAGGTACGCGGACTCTTCGCGTTGTAGTTGATGGCCAACAAAGACTTCGAGCAATTCTAGAATTTATCAATGGTGACTTCGCGATTTCAAAAGCGCACAATGAAGAAATGGCTGGCAAGCGTTATACTACCCTGTCAAGGAGGGGGCAAAGGGATTTCTTGCAATACGAACTTGGTGTCGATGTCCTTTACGATATGGCGTACGAAGATCTTCTTGATATTTTTGCACGAATAAACTCTTACACCGTCACACTAAACAAACAGGAGAAGTTAAATGCATTGTATTTAGGATACTTCAAACAACATGCGTTTAAATTAGGATACAAGTACGTGGATTATTTGCTCAGATCTGGCGTATTAACAAGGGCTAAAGTAACCAGAATGGGAGAAGCCGAACTTTCTAGCGATTTATTGATGGCACTTGTGGGTGGAGTGCAGACAAATAAATCAATAGAGAAGTACTACAAGAAGTATGAAGATCATGTGGGCTATCTCGCACAAGCACGTAAACGCTTTGATCATACAATGACATGCATTGGAGAAATATATCCCCCAGAGGAGCTAAGCGGAACTAACTGGTCTCGAATACATCTGTTTTACACACTATTTACTTCTATTGCTCATTGCCTATTTGGATTGAAGGGACTTAAGTCGTCACTAAGAAAAAGAATAAACATGAAGAACATTGGCAAAGTTAGGGTATGTCTTGATGAAATAAGTGCAACTTATGACAAGGTTGCCGCAGACCTCGATGATCCATCAGCTCCCAAGGATTACAAGAATTTCATCAGCAGGTCTAGAAGAGCCACAACTGACACCCAATCCCGAATTGAGAGAGCGGAGTTTGTGTGTAAGAAAGTTAAGAAATTCTTGGGCTAGATACTAAATGATATTAAAACCATCGATTTGTTTGTCAACACTGAAGACGGAGCTTAATAACCTTCGCTCTCTGGACTCAAAAAACCAGACGCAATTCGCGGCTTCAGCATCAAAATCTGGAAAAGTCGGCATAACAAAGACGCAACTGCATTTGCTGACGGAGGCAATCTTTTTCACAGCGTTCAGAGCATACGAACAGTTCTTAAGAAATATATTCCTACTCTATTGTTGTGGCATTCAACCAAGAAAAAGAAAACTCGTAAGATCTTATTTAAACCCTCGCAGCATTAAACACGCGGGGGTTTTAATACAGTCATCTATGCCATATCTCGATTGGAGCAGCCCTGATATTCTATTGGAGAGGGCCGAAACTTATCTTAAGGATGGCTATCCAATCAAGAAAGCTATTTCCACGGACGTTGATTTACTTCGTGATCTCAAAAAGATCAGAAATCACATAGCCCATATGTCAAATGAGTCTCTACGAGAATTTAAGAAAGTGGTGAAGAAACACTATTCGACGATTCCGTTAAGAATTCCCAAACCAGGAGAATTCCTCTTACTTACTAGCCGAAAGGCGAAGGGGAGTTATTATCTTCAATATTATCTGCAACTTATTGAAGATGTTGCGACTTCTATGACATAGAAACGGAAACAAACAGATAAAGCCACCTATTGATGCTTGGAAACAGCATAAAAAAGCGAGACAGAAAACACTGGCCAAACGCATAGAAGAAGCAGCAAAAATGAAGGAAAATAGTTTTTTAGGTTACATAATGATGTTCCAGGCTTAAATTGAGGTATTGTAAGGTTACATCATGATATTGCAGCTTTAAATCGTGGCATTGTTGCTTTACAACGTGGCTTTGTAAGGTTACATTGATGCATTGTAAGCTTAAATCGAGGCGTTGCAAAGGAGCCAAAAGAGTTGTAAGTCGTTTATTTTAAGGGTGTTAGGAAAAGAGCCGCAAAAAAAGGCGAAAAAATAAAATGACCAACACTGATTACGACAAACTGATATTAAAAGCGCCAAAAGAATCTGAAGATTATATCGAATGCTCAGATTTTGTAGTAGACGCTGTAGAAAGAATTATCCAAAAGGCAATGGATGAAGGGCATAACAAAATTGTCATAAATACCAGTCTACGACTTGGAATTCCAATGGAAAATGTCAATAAAATAGCGGGCCCGTTTATTGAAGCCTGGGCTCACGAGACGTTTTCAGACGTATTGGAAGATGAAAACAATGAATATCAATTGGTTAATGTAGAGGCCGGTGAAAGACTAAATATGGCAGATGTTATTCTGCAATTTAAAAGAAAAAGAAAACGCCAGTCGTCAGTGACAGCAAATGTTGATATAAAGGCAACAAGCAATGACATAAAAAACAGCGGAAAATCCCCAAACATCACCTCATTTGCAAGAATCAGAACAGCTTATGTTAAAGATCCAGATTATTTGTTCATAATTTTGTCTATCAAACACAAGGTATATAGCGAAAGAGACCATGACAAAAAAATGATGATGGGAGTAATGGAAATCGTTGATTTTAATGCTTATGACCTCAAGTTCATTTCATCTAAAGATATTAGCTACAACCCAGCTCTTGGTAGCGGACAATTACAAGTAAGAGATATACATTATGTTTCACGAGAAAACCGCACAACGTGGGAATTCTGTCAGTTATTGGATAAAAAGTGCATAGCATCTCGCACGGGGTATGATGGTTGGTTACGTTATGCTAAACAATTTGAATGGATAAAAGATGAATAAAATAAAAATACTACAAGGCGATGCCATAGAGTTATTTGAGGAATTAAAAAACAATAGCATTGACTTGATTATTGCAGATCCTCCTTACAATCTTGGTAAAGATTATGGCAACAATCATGACCTAAAGGTTTTTGATGAGTATCTTGATTTTTCTTTAAAATGGCTCAAAGGAGCGCATCGTGTAATAAAACCGATGGGAACAATATATGTTTTTATGGGTGTGCGATTTATTTCCTATCTATATGAAATTATGGATAGAAAACTAAAAATGTTCTTTAATTCGTGGATATGTTGGCATTACACCCAAGGAATGGGAAAGAAAATAGGTTTTTCTCCTCGACATGATGACATATTGATGTTTAACAAATCACAGAAATTTACTTTCAATTTAGATGCTGTCAGGGTCCCGCAGAAATACTACAGAGCAAGGAATAATATGAGGGGGGCAAACCCAGGCGATGTTTGGAAATTCTCTCACGTACATTATTGTAATCCTAACCGACAGAAACATCCTACTCAAAAACCTGAAGGTTTAATAGAAAGGATGGTTTTGGCGTCTTCTAATGAAGGAGACATCGTTCTTGATCCATTTTCTGGAAGCGGAACTACTTTAAGAGTGTGCCAACAATTAAACAGGGATTGCATTGGTTTTGAATTAAATCCTAATTTTGTGCAAATGACAAAAGAAAGGTTGAGTAAGCCCTTTACGGGCTTTGACAGCATAGATGAAAGAATGGAGAGAGTTCCACTCGATTTAAGAGACGGTGCCATAAGGGAAGAATACTTTGAAAACCATATAAAATGGTTTTTGCTTCATCATAATGGGTCTGTTGAAAATTTCAAAGAGTCCGTTGAAGAAATGTACGGTGATAAAATTAAAAAGTTTAAGAACAATGCTCAACAAACCTCTCTGTTTCTGGGTTGCTCCTAATGGACTAAGAAATCTCATTCGGCACGATGTTATCTGTAATTGTTGTAATAGAATGACGTTATCGTAATTCAGCCAATATCTTAGTTTATTTTACATTCCTCCTGAGAATCCGGTGAGGTGCTCGGAATGACCCCGCACTAATTAGACGTGAGTTAGCACTCAATAAGTGCGGGGCAAGCAACCCCGTGTTGCCAGAAAAATTAGATACACCCGCTCGTGACGCAGCGGACGTGGTTTATATTATACCTGAATTTTTGCAAAAGTCTTTTTATACCTTATATTCGGCCTTCCTGAGAGAAATAGCGCGGGATTTTTTTGGGTGACTTGACTCAAACCTCGATGTGTGCTATATATAATTAGCATATCCCAATATCTATAGGAGCCTTATATGCCAAGACCATTTAGGCGTAGAAAAATATGTTGTAACACAACTCGAACTATTTCAAACCAAGAGGCATACCTGTCGGGTTCCTGCAGGAGGTTAATTTGAAGCTGGACGAGCTTGAGGTGTTTTTGAAGGAATGTTATGAAATTTCGAAAAGTCTCTAACCGTTGCCTGGTGACAGCGGTATTTGCGTTTGCGATATGGCAGATGACGCCGTACCTCACTGCTTTGGTCTGGGCTGATGAGAACGCAGCAGCTAAGCCAAATGACCGAGCTGGATCCCTCCGTGCCATAGTCTCCCACCTTGGCTTGGGCGAAGGCTCAGTTATTGCCGACGTCGGGGCAGGAAGGGGCCGAGACACATGGGTCTTTGCGAAGATTGTTGGTGAAACGGGGACGGTTTATACCGAGGAGATCGTAGAAAACAAGGTAAAGTCATTAAAGACAGAGGCTAAGAAAAGAGATCTTAGTCAAGTTCGTGTAGTGCTGGGCCGCACCGACGACCCCTGTTTACCCTCAAATTCCATTGATCTTATCTATTTGAATCACGTTTACCACCATCTTGCGAAGCCCCGAGAGATGTTGCGAGGGATCTGGCGCGGGTTGAAGCCAGGCGGCTATCTTGTGGTGGTCGATCAACGGCGTGGGACGTTACGTGACTGGGTTCCTCGGAAGCTCCGCGATAAGAAGCATTTCTGGACCGCCGAAACAACGGTGGTTAGAGAGGCAAGGGAAGAGGGCTTTGCTTTCATGGGCTGTGCTGAACAGTGCTGGCACACAAAGGACGACTTTGTCCTTACATTTCAACGTCCAAAAGAGCTGGAAAGGCCCGGCCGTGATCCGGACCCTTTTCTTTCTATCCCAGTGGAAAAGTGCTCTCACCTGTTTCTTCCCCTTGCTCGTCCTTATCAGCAACCTGTTTTTGTCGCGCTGGGAGAGGTGTGCGAACTGATGGCTCCAATCCTTGAAAATTCTTCCGGCGAAGGGCTGGAGATCGTTTTAGAGGAGTGGGCTACACAAAAAGAAGAGAGACCGCAACTTCCCTCTAATGTTTCCCTCCCTTCGGTCCTCACAGAGAACGGCGATCCTAATCTGGCAATTGAGTCTATCGATGTGGTTTTCTTTTTAGACAGCTATCACCTGCTTTTCCACGGAAAAACTTTGCTGGCTAAGATTTATGAAAAACTCTCACCAACCGGCTGCTTATACATTCTGGATCGCAAAGCACAGAAGCCGCTATCCCGGCGCGAAGCAAGCCATCGCAAAAAGATACAACCAAGGGCAGTAAAGCAGGAAATGGCCGAAGCAGGCTTCTTTCTGTGGTTTCGCGGCCCCCGGCCGGCTCGCGACCGCTTTCTTCTTGTCTTTGGCAAAACCCGACCCGAAAAGGTCTTACTTGAAGATGATCCTTTTGTAGGTGGCCCGGTGATTCCCGAATCCCCTGGTCGATGGCTTAAAAGAAACTACTGGCGCCTTCGGGGCCTTAAGACAACTGATGGAAGATTTATCGCTTTGAGGGAGCCTGGGAAGAAAGGATCGGTGGAGAAAGTCCCCAGCGGTTCGCCAGGTAAAGAAAGCTGGGAAATCCCGAAAGAGAAACTTGTGCTATATTTCGAGAAAAAGGATGAAAAATATTTGCTGACCGATTATCGATCCCTGGACCGATGATAGCTGCGGCTCGCTGCATCTCAAGAGGGGAACTGTGCAAGCTTTGTCGAATCTCATACGGATAGGAACTTAATACAATGCCCAGAACAAAAATCATCGCCACATTAGGCCCTGTTAGCAGCAACTACACTGTCTTGCGGAAAATGTTCACAGCCGGCCTGGATGTAGTCAGGCTAAATTCTTCGCACGGCAGTCATAAACAGCATCTCGACTCTATAGAGCTTGTCCGCCGGATAAACAAAAAGTACAGACGACACATTCGGATAATGCAGGACCTGGAGGGTTCGCGAATCAGAATCGGGCGATTCAAAGATGCCAAAACCAGATTTTTAAAGAATCGCACAGTAGTGTGGCTGACCAACGACGCCGAAGCATGTGGGCCGCGAACAATACCATTTGACTACAAAGGTGATTTGGGCCGGTTAAAGCTAAAACAGCTTATCTTTATCGATGATGGGAACCTGGTCCTGCGCATAAAGAGTACCTCCGTCAATAGCATAAAAGCAGTCGTTGTCGAAGGAGGTGTCCTTAAGGAGAGAAAAGGCATAAATATTCCTGATGTTGACCTTGGATTTGAAGGGATAACCACGAAAGACAAAAAGGACATCGAGTTCGGCGTAAAACACAGGGTGGACTACATCGCTTTGTCGTTTGTACGGGATGAAAAGGATATTCGGCAAGCCGCTGCGCTGATAAAGCCGAGATTACCCAACTGTCAGCTCGTGGCAAAAATAGAGAATAGACAAGCTATAGAAAACATAGACGGAATAATTGAGGCCGCGGATGGAATAATGATAGCTCGCGGCGATATGGGTGTTGCCATTCCAATCCATGAAGTCCCCATAATCCAAAAGCGTATAATAAGAAGGTCCAATGCTGCGGGAAAGTTCGTAATTACAGCCACACAGATGCTGGAACATATGACCGAGCACAGCAGACCGACGCGTGCCGAGGTTACTGACGTCGCCAATGCAATCATCGATGGTACCGACTTCGTTATGCTGTCGGCGGAAACTGCTGTCGGCCGTTTTCCGTATCAGTCAGTCCTGATGATGAACGAGATCATCAAGTTTACCGAAAAATCCATGTCAGGATTGTAACCAACTTGCGAGGCTCCGTTTGCATAGTTTCTCTCGGTTAATCAAATACAGTCTTCTGAGGTGTGGCTAATTTTTCTGGCCACACCCGTCTTCTGCTAAAATTTCCGGAAAAATCTTGTAAAATCAACCACTTTCATGTTAGAATTGTACGTGGCCAAGGTATGGAGGCAGGTTCAAAAAATCCTTAAACTATTATAGCATATGAAGGTTATCCGGTTATTCCCGATGTATCGGGATGAAATAATCAATAATCATTTTTCTTAAGGGACACAAAAATGAAAGCATCCCAGGTCTTCTACAAAATGTGGATTATATTTGCTTTGTTTGTGGTAACGCCGGCCATCTCGCAGGCCCGTATCACTCAAGCTGATTACGAACGAACCGACCAGCTCCAATCTCGTCTCAAGGGCCTCGTGTTCAAGAAGGAAATCAAGGCTCATTGGTTCAACGATAGTACGCGATTTTGGTACCGCAATGACCTTCGTGAAAGAAAGGAATTTATCGTTGTCGATGCCGAAGAAGGAGCGCGCAAGCCGGCATTCGACCATAAGAAAGTCGCGCAAATGCTCTCGGCTGCTACGGCGAAAGCATACGCTGCCGAGAATCTGCCATTTGACACCTTCAAAGTCATCGATGACGCCAATGCGATTCAGTTTGATATAGAAAAGGTTCAATGGAAATGTAACTTAACAACGTACGAATGTACGCGAATCGGACTGGTGGAGGAAAGCAAGCCGTCAGATGAAAATGGAGATAGAAGACCTGGCAGACAAGACCGTAGCAGACAAGACCGTGAAGAAAGAAATTTGTCGCCGGACGGCAAATGGGAGGCCGTATTCAAGGAGCACAATCTTTATCTGCGTTCAACACAAGACGCCAGAGAGTTTCGGCTAACTCACGATGGTGAAGAAGGACACTATTATTCCTCCGCGTCCTGGTCTCCGGACTCCAAAAAGATAGTTGCCTATCGCACTGAGCCCGGAGACAACAAGATGGTGTATCTTATTGAGTCTTCGCCCAAGGAAGGTGGAAGGGCCAAGCTGCATTCACATCAATATGACCTGCCGGGCGATAAATTCACTTCCTATGAAATGAGCCTTTTCTATGTACAGACCAAAGTACAGACCAAGGCCGACACAGAGCCGATTGATTTCGGACGCCCTCCCAGATTGCGCTGGACGAGAGATAGTCAGAGTTTTGCTTTTGAACGAATTGACCGTGGGCACCAGCGGGCCCGAATCATCCGCGTTGATGCGAACACGGGCAAAACAAAAACTATCGTGGACGAATGCTCTGAGACCTTTATCAACAAGTGGTGGGGCGGCGCAAGAACCCCCTATGTGGATGATGGCAAGGAGATAATCTGGCCGTCTGAGCGGGACGGCTGGAAACACCTGTATCTTTATGACGGCAAAACGGGCAAATTGAAGAACCAAATCACCAAAGGCCCCTGGGTTGTCCGCAGTGTCGTCCACGTGGACGAAAAAAATCGTATGATACAGTTTACGGCAAGTGGACGCGAGAAAGACCGGGACCCATACTTGATTCATTACTACCGCATCGACTTTGACGGCACCGACTTAGTGTGTCTGACCCCTGGCAGTGGCAACCACACGGTCCAATTTTCCCCCAACCGGAAATACCTTATCGATACCTATTCGAGAGTTGATTCTCCGCCGGTGCATGAACTTCGCCTGGCCTCGGACGGCAAGCTCATCTGCGAGCTCGAAAGGGCCGATGCTTCGGCATTACTCGAAGCAGGCTGGAAAATGCCCGAGCCATTCGTGGCCAAAGGGCGCGACGGCAAGACCGATATCTGGGGCGTCATCTTCAGGCCGATGAAGCTGGATGAGTCGAAGAAATACCCCGTTATCGAAAGTATCTACGCCGGCCCTCACGGTTCTTTCGTCCCGAAAACCTGGCGTGACTTCCATTCGGCACAGTCGTTGGCCGAGCTGGGATTTATCCTGGTCCAAATCGACGGCATGGGTACGAACAATCGCTCAAAGGCATTTCACGATGTCTGCTGGAAAAATCTTGGGGACAGCGGTTTTCCCGACCGCATCTTATGGCTCAAAGCAGCCGTCAAACGTTACCCCTATATGGATTTGAACCGTGTGGGCATTTTCGGTAACTCTGCTGGTGGCCAATCTTCCACCCGAGCCATGCTGGCCCATCCGGATTTCTACAAAGTGGCCGTTTCTTCCTGTGGCTGTCATGACAATCGAATGGACAAGGCGTCCTGGAACGAACAGTGGATGGGCTATCCGGTAGGCCCACACTACGCCGAGCAGTCCAATATCACCAATGCCAACAAACTTCAGGGCAAACTGTTGCTCATCGTCGGAGAGCTGGATAGAAATGTACCTCCTGAATCCACCTACCGACTGGTTGACGCACTGATCAAGGCGAACAAGGACTTTGACCTGCTTGTCCTGCCCGGTCAAGGCCACGGCAGTGGCGGGGCTTACGGTACTCGCAGAAGGCGGGATTTCTTTGTCAGGCACCTGCTGGGTGTGGAACCGCCGAATTGGAATTTGGACAAAAGCAGGTGATCCCACTCCTAACCATCACCCACTCAAGCCTCTTTCGAAAGTGAGAATGAGTTGACTCTCCATCTGGGAATTGGCTACGTTACTTACTAACGGCGTCTTTTATGTCGGAACCGATGATAGTCTTCTATGGCTTCCTTGAAACTGTGTCCTTGAAGGTTTTGAGGAATATCAACACCGACGGGTGAATTTTAATGATTTAATAGAAAGTGTTTGGTATTATATCAAATTGAGAAGCGTAAGACTGTTTTCCAAAGTGTTATACGGAAGAAGGTAGCTATGGACCGAAGAGATTTCCTGAAAACCTCGGTGGTCGCCGGAGCGTACACCGTCCTCGGAACGCCGTGGGTCGCCGCCACTGAGGACCAGAAGACATGGTTCGACCGCCCGATGCGTTGGGCGCAATTGGTCTTAGTAGAAAATGATCCCGGCCGGTTCGACCCGGATTTCTGGCTGGATTACTTCAAGCGCATTCACGCCGATGGCGCTTGTTTAAGCGCGGGAGGCGTGGTCGCATACTACCCCACACAAATCCCCCTGCACCATCGAAGCGCATGGCTTGGTGATTCTGATCCGTTCGGCTATTTGGTCCGCGGATGTCGCAAAATGAAGATGGCAGTGATCGCCCGCACCGACCCGCACGCAGCGTGGAACAACGTCTATAAAACCCATCCAGATTGGATCGCCGTCGATTCGAAGGGACAAAAACGGCGTCACTGGTCGAACCCCGAATTGTGGGTTACGTGCGCGCTCGGCCCGTATAACTTCGAGTTCATGACCGGCGTTCATAAGGAGATTATGGAGTTATATAAGGTGGATGGGATTTTCTCCAATCGCTGGTCTGGTCACGGAACCTGCTACTGTGAGCATTGCGTCCGGAATTTTAAGTCGTTTTCCGGGATGGACCTGCCCCGGACGAGCAATCGTCACGATCCAGCTTATCGCAAATACTTGGAGTGGCGAATCAAGCTATTAAAAAAGCTATGGTTCTTGTGGGACAAAACAATCCGGGAGGTCAAGCCCACCTCTCGCTATATTCCCAACGGCTTTCCTGATAATATCGTCACAGGCGCCTTGTCCGATATTTTCTTCACCGATCATCAGGCAAGAAGGGGCGTCATTCCTCCATGGTCGAACGGGAAGCGAACGAAAGAGCTGCGAGCGACGATGGGAATGAAACCCATAGGTGGCATATTCAGTATTGGATTGGAAGAACGTTATCGATGGAAGGACTCCGTGCAGAGTGAGGCGGAAACCCGAATTTGGGTAGTGGAAGGGATCGCCAACAATCTACGGCCATGGTTTGTTAAATTCTCAGGGACACTCTACGATCGGCGTTGGCTCAAGGTGGTTGAAAATATCTACCAATGGCACTATCGCGCCGAACCGTATTTGAGGAACGTTGCGCCGCTCGCCCGCGTGGCGATGGTCTATTCGGAACAAACAGACCGTTACTATGGGGGCCAAAGATGGCAGGAGCAAAGCAAAGGTCACGGGTTGGGAATGTATCATGCCCTGATTGAAGCGCGTATACCATTCGAGATGGTGAACGACCGGCTGCTCGACGCCGAGCATCTCAAGCCATTCAAATTATTAATTTTTCCGAACATCGCCGCCCTTTCGGAAGCGCAGTGCGAACAACTCAGGCAATACGTACAACGTGGGGGAAGTTTGGTCGCCACTTTCGAGACGTCGCTGTATGACGAACAGGGTAAACGGCAGCGAGATTTCGGTCTTGCCGATTTGTTTGGAGTCTCTTATAACGACCGGGTTGAAGGCCCGATGAAGAATTCGTATCTAAGGCTGAAAAGCGATTCGAAAAAAGGCCAGTTTCATCCGGTCTTGAACGGGCTGGAAGACGCATATCGAATCATCAATGGGATTTGGCGACTGGATGTGAAACCTAACTTAGACTTCCCTTCCCCCGTTACGTTGATCCCTACTTATCCCGATCTACCGATGGAACATGTTTATCCCCGAAAGCCAAATACTAACATCCGAGAAGTATATCTACGAAAATTGGGCAAAAGCCGGATTGCTTACATTCCCTGGGATATAGGCCGGACGTTTTGGGAGATTATGAACGTGGACCATGGAAGACTTCTGCGAAACGTAATCAATTGGACGGTAAATGAAGAACCGCCCGTCCAAGTCAGTGGTCCCGGCATCCTCGATGTCACCGTTTGGCGGCAAAAACAATCAATGACCGTTCACCTGGTTAATCTCACCAACCCAATGATGATGAAAGGGCCGTTTCGAGAATTCATTCCCATCGGTGAACAAAAGGTCCAAGTTCAAATCCCTCGAAATATAACAATAAAAAAGATCCACCTGCTTGTCAGCGATAAGATCCCTGATTACGAAATTAAGGATGGGATTGTTTCGCTCACCGTACCATCGATTTTAGATCACGAAGTTGTAGCGTTGGATCTACGCACATGATCACTCGCAATCATTTTACCCGATTACGATTCGCCTTATGGATATCGTATATGTGAAGGCCGCGAGACCGAAATGTTTGGCCTACAGCGACTTTATAAATACATCCGTAACCCGATTTTTTCGCAAAAACTCGGATTCTTCATTGGTCTATTAATCTCGCCTTGCTCCCGCTCTATCCGATTGCGGCTGCCGTGGCCGCTGTGGTCCAAAGCTGCGAATGTTACCGTTAAGCATCGTTACGACGACCTGGCCTTCTCTGCCAACCAGCAGTCCGCCGGGCAGGGATTTGGAAGGCAAGGGATAGCGCCAGAACCAATACGGGGTACCGTTTTGCGAATTGAGCGCCACGAGGAACCACTGCGGATGGGCCCGGGCCCTGACCTGGTATTTCACTACTGCCACAACCGAGGCAGGGCAGACAGCCAGTGACACCACCTCGAATTCCTGCTCGCCCAGGTCGGACACCCATCGCACGGCACCGTCGCGGTCGAGAGCACTGGCCAAGCCGTACCATCGGCGCTCAGCGGGCCTTTCAGGCACAGACAGTCCCTTGGCGATTCGCTCGGCTGCCATCTCGCCGTCCCAGCATGTCAGCTTTCCGTCGCGGAAGTTGACCAATGCGATCGTATCGTCACTCCAAGCCGGTGGGATTCCCCCAAAGTTCAGCGTCAAGAAGCGCCGGCCGTCATGGACAACGAAACTATCTTTGTTAGCCACGTTCTCTGCAGAAGCATAGAGGGCCCTGCCACCAGCAACCGGATATTTGCCAAGAAAGGCGCCGACGAACTTACCGTGATTCGCCTTCGGCTGGCCCTGGGCGAACGATTGGTTTAGGCACTCGCCAGTGGTCAGGTCGAACCGGGCTGGGTTGACCTGGTTACCGCCAGCCATCAACAACTGATTGCCGTGGATCGCAAGACCCCCCTGGGCGGAGACACCCTTGCGGAGCTCGGGATTCAAATGTCCGCAGGAATTGTTCTGCCATTTGATATTCCCAGTTTTGGCGTCAACAGCGTAAACGTAAGTGCCGTCGCAGTCGATGATGCCTGCGGCGAAATAAGCGACACCGTCTTTCACTAACACACCCGTGTTGACCGGCCAGGTGGAGCAGAGGTTCCCATAGAGCATGATATGCCGCTCGACTGGAGCTGCGCGGAAGCGCCAGAGCAAACGTCCGGTGGCGGCTTCCAGGGCATAGACATATCCATCACCACTACCGACGTACGCCCGAGATTCCCAGATAGTCGGAGGCATCTTAATCGGCCCGGCGGTGGCGAAGACCCAACGAATTTTTCCGGTCCTGGCGTCGAGGGCGCGGACCTTACCGTCCTGTCCGCCTACGAAGACAAGTCCGCCAGCCGAGGTTGGGGCGGTAGGTACATGCGGCTGCTTTGGGGCATACGTCCAGGAAGGCGCTGCAGGCTTGCCTCTGGTAGCATTTGGTCGTGCGAGCCGCCTGGCCGTCGAACCCGTGCGCTGGTTGTTTGCCCGAAAGGTGGGCCAGTCCGCCGCCTTGACTTCTAACGAGGCGACCTTCTCCAAGTCACCTTCGGCCTGCTGCAGTCGTTCGGCTTCGGTGGCGACATGGTCGAATCGGAAGTTACCAGCCGAGCATTTGGCCATCGCTCCAATCAACGACAGGTTACAGTCGCACGCCCAGGGACCGATATAGAGCATGCCGTTGGCGGGAATGGCACCGTCGTTGCAACCCGGACGGATTGCTCCGTCGATAAGCACTCTCTTGCTCGCCCGGTCGAAACGAAGCGTCCCCTCGCCGCGAACAAACAACGAGTCAGGACAGGCCGTGAGCCGCGTGCAAGAGACCTTGCGGAAGTTGAGATTCTCGATCACGGAGCCGGATACCGGATCGACTGCCACGTGGTTGCTTCCGCGGCCGACACCGAGCACGGCAAGTCCGTCTAAGAAGATAACATTCGGATTATTGCTGATTTTCTTCTTCTGCCAGAGCAACTTACCATTCTTGGTGGAGACAGCCACGACATTCATCCTGGTCTGACCCTGGATGATGAGCGCCTGGGGGGTGGCAACGGCCATACAGACGCTGCGGAATCCCGGCGTCGAAATTAGCCCCCGTCCCGGCTCCTCGATGAGGCGTAGAACCTCAGGATTACTGTTCGTCCAAAGGACCTTCCCTGTTTTGGAGTCCAAGCTCCGTAGATGATTATCGGGACAATACAGAAAGAGTCTCCCGTCAAGTATAGCTAATCCCCGGGAGTCAACCAGGGCCTCTTCCTTATGTTGCCATAGGAGGCGCTTATCATCGAGCCTGTACGCTGCTAATCTGTGGCCGAATCCCCACGGAACCCTCGGCCTCTGGTAGTATCCCACACTGAGGTCAGCCCAGCTCCAGCCCCCGAAGTTACGGTCTCCTTTGATAATCTTTGCCTCGCCCCCTTTTTCACCGGCCAAAGCGAAGAGAACGCCGTCCTGCATCGCCATCCACTTCCAGTCGCCCTCCAGACCGGGAATCCGAATCCGTCCTTTTTCCCTACCGGTACGCGCATCAAGCATGAGACAACTGTCACCGTCAATCATATAGAAGATGTCTTTAGTAGCTACGAAGGCGGACCGGTGCGAGAGATAATCCTTTGGAAGGTCACGCTGCCACAGCACGATGCCGTTATAGCCGTTGCGGGCGATCAGCTTGTTAACCATGTCCCATTCACGCAGATGGTGAGCGATGTGCCCTGTTGCCAGAAAGGTCCTTCCACCCGCCGCTGTCGTGATGGCCGGCATCCCAATGTAGAACGGTTCTGCCAGGAATTGCGTCAAGTACGGTGCTCTGATGACCTTGTCCGTGGACACAGGATTATTGTCCGGGCCATGCTCCCAATGCGTCCATTCATCGACGCCCTCCAAGGGAGGTTTGGACAAACGCAGCCACGTGCCGAGTTCATCCTTCCACACCTTGACGCCCTTGAGGCTGCCGGCCTGGGCCCATTGCCGTAGATTCTGCGTCCTGGTGCCACTTTCCGCGCAGATTATGGCCATTCCTTCCGGCCGCAGTACCCGGAGCACCTCGGAGAGAGACAGACGAGCAAGCTTATCGCCGCCGATACGCGTCGCGATGACCACGTCGATCATGTTGTCAGCAAAGGGTAGTTTGTCCAGGCTGCCTTGCTCAACGACCAGCCGGTTGATTCCGAGGCCCGCTTCCTCGGCCAGGTGTTGCAGCGCGATAACCGCCTTGTCTTCAGGTTCGCGCACATGTACAAACAAATTGGTAGATTGCACAATTTGCACAGGCAGGTCACGATCACAACCAAGGACAGCACATAATCCCCGATCAATATCGGCCAGATCGATTATCTTCTCGGCCAGTGCTTTTGTGTCGGCCTCCTCAGCCAAGGCTATTGCAGTTAACTGACTCATCAGGAAACCGAATAGGATTACACCTATGGTTGCCGTAAGAGTTGTTCTGCACATATACCGCACACATTGTTTAACATTGTACATAATCCTGCTCCTTTCTACTTTTACTGTCTAATTTCATTTTCGTTCTTTAACCCTTAGTGGAGCCAATAACTTATGTCGCTTATAATGATGAAAACGAGCCAGCTCTCTCCGCTTGCTTTTGCGCTTTACAAAACGTATTGCCCAG
>Ga0209979_1002810_pt1 | contig 16131 bp, 16 predicted proteins | sample AnhtaG_FD_183114 | JGI IMG/M metagenome (GOLD analysis project Ga0209979, IMG submission 183114) | Deep subsurface microbial communities from Anholt, Denmark to uncover new lineages of life (NeLLi) - Anholt_01485 metaG (SPAdes) (version 2) | ecosystem: Environmental > Aquatic > Marine > Oceanic...
ACGGCGCCCGCGTTCTCGGCCCCCCGCTGGGTGAGCACGAAGGGGCCCTCAGAGGGCAGCAGGCGCAGCAGCGGCCGCGAGTTCTTGTAGCCGCAGTGCTCGCTCCACAGCGCGCCGAACATGCCCAGCTCGAGCTCGTTGGGCTCACGCCCCAGGCGCGACACGATGAGCTCGTACTCCTGGCGATTGAGGGCGATCTGGTCGAGGAAGCTCTGCGATACAGACATGGCTGCGGCCCCACACTGGGGCCACAGCCATCTTAGCACAAGGCGGGCGGTCTATTGCAGGGAGAAGGGCGGATATTCGTCCGTCAGCAGCAGCACGTAAGCGTTCACCCGACTGCTCCACCGATAGTAGCCCGCGACAAGGTCGAACAGCGCCTTGGGATAGCGGGCAGTGAACAGGATGATGAAGAAAGCCACGAAGGTGATCGCACCGGCCAGTATGCCGAAGCCGTAGAGGATGATCATGTGGGGGATGGCCAGAAACCACTTGACGAATATCTTCCAGCGGCAGAGCTGCTCCGGGTACTCGATCTCCAGGCGCGCCGGGTAGTCGCCGGTCGTGCTGAACGGCGGATACTCGTCCCGCATGAGATTCGCGTAGACGTCTACGCGAACGGCCCAGCGCAACAGGCCCACCGCGAAGTCGAACAGCCCCCGTGGATAGCGACCGGTGAACAGGATGGCGAACCCGGCGATGATGAGGGTAACGAAATAGGCGATGCCGTAGAGCATCAACACAATGTAGTGCGGGAAAGCCAGAAGCCACTTGACAAAGACCAGCCACCGCGAGAGGCGCTCCGGGTACTCCACATCAAAGGTCACGGGATAAGCAGCAGCCTCACTAGCCATAGGACTCCCTCCTCGAAAAAAGCGTTGCCGCCGCAAACTTACACGGCGAGGCAAAAGCTTGTCAACCCCGCCCCGGATGAACTCGTAGTCCTCGCGGCTGACGGCGATCTGGTCGAGGAAGCTCTGCGATACGAAGATGGCTGTGGCCCCACGCTGGGGGCCACAGCCATCTTGGCACAAGGCGAAGAGAACGTCCGCAGAATGCTACCTGGGCCGCAACCTCTCACCGCAGCTTGAGCAGAACGCATCGTCGGCTTCCAGCCGGGCCCCACAGTAAGAGCAAAAGCGGCGCTCCGTCGCTTCTGCGGGCGCACGAGCGGCGGGCGGCGGCGCGGGCGCTGCCTGCGCCTGTGCCGCCGCGGTGACCCCGATCAGGGGAGGCGCCGGGATCGCCTCAAAGCGCGAAAGCAACTCCTTGTAGGAAGTGGTCTCGAAGCTGAACAGGTAGTGAGTTCCCACGGCCAACAGGGCCACGCCCACCGGCCCAAGGGCCGGCAGCCACGCTACAGGGTCCACACCCTCCACAGCGAAGGCGTTGGCCAGCCCGCCCCCCAAGAGCCACATGCCGGAGAGGAAGACAATGACCCAGGAGACGCCGAACAGGGTATACAGATAGGTCCGGTGGAGGAAGAAGGTGGCCCGAAACTCCTCGTCCTCTGTGACGCTGCTTAACCGCCTCTCCGCTCGGAGCCAGTGGTAGAGCCAGATAGCCGCACCGATGATAATGGCAGTAACGGACGAGGCCAGAGCCTGCCGATAGCCCTCATCTCCGATGGCGTCCTCAGATACGACTCGGGCGATGCTGGTGCTGATAAGCAGGGCCAGACCGATGACCAGCGTCGCGAAGCCCGCAAAGCTCACAATGTAGAGATACTGACGGCGTCCGGCCCCCGGAGCTACGGCAGTCCGCGCCCCGACGTCACGGAAGATGAGGTAGAGGATAAGGGGTACCAGCGCCCAGCCCACAAAGAACATGGCCAGCGCCCAGCCGATGGACCCTTTGCCTCGCTCGGTGGCATCGAAGTATACCCACATGGCCAGCGCCAGCCACAGAATGAAGGGTCCGATGCTTATGGCCCACATTCAGTACCTCCTGTGCAACCACCCATTATGGCCGGGCCCCGCACTGGGGCCACAGCCATCTTAGCACAAGGCGGACGGCCTATTGCAGGGAGAATGGCAGATATCCGCCCACAGGCCTCCGAGCGGCTCTTGACACCACACGTGAAGTCGTGTAGACAATGAACCGCTGCGACGTGATTCTTCTTGGGTAGCCCGGACCGGGGAGGTGAGTCATGGTTGGAATGATAACGTGTCCCACGTGCGATCAGCCAGCGGGGGATGGCCGCTTCTGCCGTATTTGCAATCACGGATTGTTGCCGGACCAGACCGAGCTGAAGCTGGTCAGGAGCGGTGAACGGATAGGTACCTTAACGGTGGACCTGCTCATCGGTTCGTTGACCTTAATCATTGGTTGGCTTATATGGTTGGCTATTGTGGCACCCAAGGGGCAGACACCGGCGATGAGTCTGCTGAAAATCCGCTGCGTGGATGAGACAGGGGCAACAGCGAGGGCGGGGAGGATGTGGCTTCGAGCTTTTGTGTTACAGGGCTTAGTCTATGTCTTACTATCTCTCATCGTAACTACTCTCGGGGTCGCCATCGCCTACTCCTGGGCCTTTTGGGACAAGAATCGGCAGACGCTCCACGACAAGATAGTCGGCACGTTCGTGGTGGAGGGAGCGCCGGAAACTGTGCCGGCTGTTTCCCCCGCCGCACCGACGGCGCAAGCGCTCCCCTCCAGGCAGTCGGCAGCGCTCAAGCAGCGCATCGAGGAACTACAACGCCTGAAGGAAGAGGGCGTCCTGACGGAGGAGGAGTTCGAGAAGAAGCGCAAGGAGGCGGTTGAGAACCTCTAAGCCCTGCACTGTTTGACCCCCGCCGGCCTACTCTCTCACTCGAACACGTACTTCACCGTCTTCCGGAATTCAGCGAAGCCGGGCGAGAAGTCCAGCCGGGCCGGGTCCACCTCCGACGGCACCTCGAAGATGACCTGCACCCTCACCTGCTCGCCCTCCTCCACCTCCTGCGGCGCCGCATGACCGGCCACCGTCACCAATTCGGGCTTGTGCCTGTCGCCGTCCCTGTCCCTGAGCTTGAAGTCCGACTCCCTGATCTCGACGTCCCGCCAGCTATCGTTCAGCACCGAGAACTCGAACATGACCAGGCGGTTGCCGCTCTCCGGCTCCAGAAGCGTTTCCTCCTCTGGCAGCGGGTCAGTCGCCGAAAGCAGCGCCACCCTCACGTCAGCGATCTCCACGCTCGCCGCCGGTCTGCCCGCCTGCAGCCCAGCGTAGTCCACCTCCACCTCCAGCTCCTCCGGCAGGGTTATCGCCAGCACCACTCCTCCAGCGATGATGCCCCCGGTCACGAGGAAGCCGATGATGCTGGAAACGAGATAGGCATCGCCGCCCGCCGGCCCGGCCGTCGCCGACAGGTTGAAGGGTGGGTACTCGTCCGTCAGGGAGAGGAAGTAGGCGTTGACCCGCGCACCCCAGCGCATCACCCCCGCCACGTACTGGAACAGCCCCTGCGGATATCGCCCCGCGACAAGGATGAAGAACCAGGCCAGGATCGTCACCACCAGAACGCCCATCCACAGGAAGAAGAGGATGATGAAGTGGGGGATGGCGGTGATGAACTTCCAGATCAGCACCTTCCAGCGGATAACCCGCTCCGGGTAGCGGACATCGAAGCTGATGGGGTAGTCGCCCTCAAAGGGCGGATACACCTCCGTCAGCAGAAGAACGTAGCCCAGCGCTCGATATTGCCAGCGATAGAGGGCCACCTGAAAGTTGAATAGCCAGCGGGGTATGCGCCCCCTGACGATGATCGCCAGCCACGACGCTACTGTCACAGCGTTGACGGCTGACGACACAACGGCCCAGAAGATGAGGACCGGAATCGCTAGGAAGATGCGCAGGAGCGCCTTCCAGCGGGACGCGCGCTCCGAGTATAGCGCCTCGAAGACCACCGGGTAGGGAGCCGCTTCAGCCATGGTCGTACCCCCTTCTCACGCCACGCTCGGCGCCGACGCTTCGATGATCGAGCGCCAGATGGGCAGCCCGCCCTCGCCCCCCAGCAGGGCCTCGCTGGCCCGCTCGGGGTGAGGCATCATCCCCAGCACATTTCCCCCCTCGTTGACGATGCCGGCGATGTTGTTGGCGCTGCCGTTGGGGTTGGCCTCCGCCGTGGCCTGGCCGTCGGCGTCGCAGTAGCGGAAGACCACCCGCCCTTCCGCCTCCAGGCGGGCCAGGGTCTCGGCGTCGGCGTGGTAGCGGCCCTCGCCGTGGCCGATGGGGATGGCCAGCACCTGCCCCCGCCGACAGGTACCCGTGAAGGGCGTATCGCTGTTCTCCACCCGCAGGTTCACCCACTGGCAGCGGTACTGAAGGCTCTCGTTGCGCATGAGAGCGCCCGGCAGCAGCCCCGCCTCGCACAGGATCTGGAAGCCGTTACAGATGCCCAGGACCAGCTTGCCCGCCTGCGCCTGCCGCACCACCGCCGCCATCACCGGCGAGAACCGCGCGATGGCCCCCGCCCGCAGGTAGTCGCCGTAGGAGAAGCCGCCGGGCAGGATGATGCAATCGTAGGGGGAGAGGTCGGCCTCGCGATGCCACACGTAGTCCGTAGGCTGGCCCAGGATGTCGTTCAGGACGTAGTAGCAGTCGCCGTCGCTCCAGGTGCCCGGGAAGACGATAACCGCGAATCGCATCTCCCGCCGATTATACCCGACGCGGCCCTCGCTCGCACCCCCCCGCAGTCCTCAAGAACCCCCAGCTACGGCCGAGGAAAACGGCCGCACCAGCGCTGAAAACTCATTGACATTTCCACACCGAAAGTGTTGCCAAAAGCATTGTAAGGTGTAAACTGACTTCCGTCGCACTGCTCCTGCAAGGGGAGTGCGGCCAAGTGCGTGCCCTGTTTGACACGCGCAGCAATCCTAATCGCGTAGCGGTTGCCGGCCCCAGCGCGGCGGCCGCTATTTGCTTTGCGGACCGAAAGGGGTGCGGCGATGCGAAGGAAAGGGCTGATGCACGCGATCCTTGCGCTGCTGCTGGTGCTCGGGGCGATGATGGTGGCCTCTGGGACGGTGCTAGCCGACGACTACGAGCAGCTGGAGCTCAAGGTCAACATCGTCAAGGGGTCCGCGACGACCAAGGACGACGCCCAGGCCATGCAAAAAGCCATTAACGACATCCTCAAGCAGTGCGACGAGTACAAGATACGAATGCGGGTCACGATATCCACGGTCGAAACGGGCGTCACAAAGATCGGCGACCTCGACCCCGTGCCCGGGGAAAATGTCACCTTCGATCAGCAAGAGGAGATATTGAGGGAGGCGCAGAAAGAGGTCAAGGACGGGGGCATCAAGATCGTTGTGCTCAAGAGCTTCGCTAACCCCAGGGACCTGGGGAGCGCCTACGTCACCGATCCCAGCCGCGAGGAGCCCTCGACCACCGTCGAGGACGGGGTGGGTGCGGACACCTGGACCCATGAACTGGGCCACGCCCTCGGTCTCAACCACCCGGTCCCGGATGACCCCAACAACTTCATGGCGCAGAAGACGACTAGGACGGGGACTCAGGTCACCGAAGACCAGTGCCAGACCATGAAGAAGTGGCTCAAGAAGCGCAGCCCGGGGAAGGGATGCACCAAGGCTCAGGAAGAGGCGGAATGGTGCGTCCCCGGCCCGGAGAGCTCGAATGACGCAATATTTGACGAGGACGGCGACGTCACCGACCCGATAGTGGACGTGGACGCGACGTTCTTCACCTTCGACCTGGACCCCCTGAGTCCTACTCTGTTCACGACAACTGCGGTGGGCCTCTTCCCGGACAGCCCTGTCTCCGCCACCTACAAGATCGGCTTCGATACGGACAACAACGCCGCGACCGGGGGCACAGTCGGGCCGTTTGCTGGCTTCGAGTTCGTGGCGGTGGTTGACGCTGCGGGCATATTTCCCTTTGACGGGACCGCCACGGCCAGCCTCATCAAGCTGCCAGAGGACATCGAAGTCGCACCACTGGACCCGGAGTTTCTCCGGTTGCTTCACCACATCGACGTGGAGGAAGACCCAGCCCCGCCCGACGAAGAGATCGGCGCCGAGGTAGCGTTGACCATTCCCGTCGCGCCTCTCGCTCCTCTGGCCGATCCCATACGCGTCGCGGTTGTAGCCTCGTCCAGTCTTGATGAGGATCTTGTGGAACCCGAGACCATAAACACGCTTCCCGGCCCCCAGCCCGAGCTGCTCGTACTTCCTCGCGAAGCCTCCCCTGGGGACCTGCTCACTATCGAGGGAAGCGGCTTCGCCCCCAACAGTGAGCTACTGCTCTTGCTAGCAGACGAGACCCTTGACCAAACAACGACGGAGCCGGACGGCACGTTCAGCACGTCAGCACTCACGCCTCTATTAGATGGGGGTGACTACCTGCTGGACGCCATCGACGGCGAAGGAAACTTCGCCCTGGAGGTAATCACCATCCCCGTCGGCGTCGGCGGCATCACCGAACTCCTCGTCGAGGGCTCGGACTCCCCCGCTAGCGCCGCAGGGGGCTCCGGCTCGTCGGCCCCGCCGTACGCGGTCATCGCTGGTGCCTCGCTAGCTGCGGCGCTGCTCGCCCTCACCGCCGGCGGCTGGTACGCAAGGAGGCGGCTGCTGAGGTAGGTCTTCCCGCCGACAGCCCGCGATCAGCCGGGCCGCTCTATCTCGATCGGCGGCGAAGTGCCGTCGATCGGCGCGGAGGGCACCTGCTCCAGGAAGCGAGCCGCTTGGGCGGCTCTCTCCCCCTTCGTGGGAGGCGGGTACTCGATGCGGCGATGGTAGATCCCCCGCAGGGTGACCTTGAACGACTCGCCGATCACCTTCAGGTCGCGCAGGGTAAGGTCGCATTCATCCAGCTGGTGCTCGCCCAGCCGCTCCGAGATCACGGCATCCACCAGCGCGTCGATCCGCTCCGGCGAGCGGTCGCGACTGCTGCGCACCACCGACTCCGCCGAGTCGGCCAGCATGACGATCGCCGTCTCCCTGCTCTGAGGCTTGGGGCCCGTGTAGGCAAACAGGCGGGAGTCCACGTCCGGGTTCTCCTGGCTCGCCTTGCGGTAGAAGTACGTCACCAGACGAGTCCCGTGGTGCTCGCTGATGAAGGCCCGTACCTGGGCCGGAAGCCTGTACTTGCGGGCCAGCTCCATGCCGGCAGCCACATGAGCGGAGATGATCCTGGCGCTGGTGTAGGGGTCCAGCCTCTCGTGGGGATTCCGCCCCTCCAACTGGTTCTCGATGTAGAAGCTCGGGCGCATCATCTTGCCGATATCGTGATAGTAGCAGCCCACCCGCGCCAGCAGCGAGTCGGCCCCCACCAGGTCGGCCGCCCGCTCGGCCAGGTTGCTCACCACAACGCAGTGGTGGAAGGTGCCCGGCGCCTCCGCCTGGAGACGCCGCAAGAGGGGATGGCTGAGCTGCGCCAGCTCCATGAGCTGCACGCGGGTGGTGATGCCAAACAGAAGGCCTAGCACAATGAACGCGCCCACCGTGATCACCGCCGACAGGAGTCCCCCCAGGCTGGTGGTCAGAAGGGCCCACGGCAGGTCTAGCACCTCGCGGCCGGGGTCGAGCAGCCAGAAGAGAAGCACACCCACGAAGGAGACAAAGGCCACCCCTGCCCCGGCCAGCAGGTAGCGATTCACCCGCTCCGCCCGGTGAACGCCGTATATGCCCACCAGGCCAGCCAGGGTGAATACCGATGCCATCTGGAAAGCCCCCGTCGGGTTGCTAGCCACCACGCTGCGAGCATCGGGCTGATAGAAACCCGCGAAGGTAACGAGGAAAGCCAGGACGGCCGCCACCGCCACCGCCAGGCCCGCATCAAGGAGGGCGGCCACCAGCATCGGTGCCGCTGCTACCGGCAGAAGGTAGGCCAGAAAGAGCCTATCGTTGTCGGGTAGGGCCTGCGCCAGCAGGAGCTTAGCGCCTGCCACCCACAGCACAACCAGTAGCGCCAGCAGGAGAAGGCGCGGCAGGCTGGAGGCCTCCTTGGGCTGAAAGAGGTACAGGTAGCCCCCCAGGGCCAGAGCCCCCAGCAGTCCCGCCAGAACCGCCGCGGCCACGTGGTCTCCCTGCAGGTGCACGTCCGCCAGGCCGGCATCCCGAAGCTGCTCCATGGCCGAGGCGCTGACGACCTGCCCCTGGCTGACGATGACCTCGCCGTGGGCGCTAATGTCCCGCGTGGCAACATCGCCCTCCCGCACATCGAAGCGGGCGGGAAAGACAGAGAAGAGAATGAAGATCAGGGCCACCCCTACGACGGCGCTAAAGACGGCCGCCCGCAGGGCGGAAATTCTTCTTTCAGTGGTCGACCTTGCAAGCATAAGTTACGCCTGCTTAGTGGCGTCCTTCCATGATATCAGACGCAAATCGCAGGCGAAAGGACACAAGGAGAAGGGAGACTAGGAGTTGGAGATTTCGGCCAGCAGTTCCGTGACCACTTCGTTTATCTCGCGGCCCTCGGCCCGGCCTGCTAGCTGAGAGATGAGGATGGGCATCACCTTGCCCTTGTCCGCTGGCCCGCGCGCTCCTGCCTGAGCGATGACCTCGCGCGCTGCCTTGACTATCTCCTCGTGAGACATGGCAGGAGGCAAATAGGAGAGAAGGACAGCCAGCTCCGCCTCTTCCGCGTCCACCAGGTCCTGGCGGCCGCCCTTCTGGAACCCTTCGATGCTCTCGCGGTGCCTGCGCACCTCTTTGGTGATCACTTTGAGGACACCGGCATCGTCCAGGGGCTCACCCCCGGCCACCTCCGCGTTCTTGACGGCCGCCATCACCAGGCGAATAGCCGTCTTGCGGCGCTCATCGCGGCCGCGGATGGCATCCTTCAGATCGCTGGCAAGCCTATCTTTGAGAACCATGTCGCGAAGAAACCAGACCTAAGTATAGCGGCGGGTGTTCTTGCGGCTCTTGCGCAGTTTGGCAGCTTTCTTCTTCTTGGCCGTTACGCTGGGCGGCTCGAAGTGCTGCCGCCGTCGTGCCTCAGCCAGAACGCCCGTCTGCTGGACAATCTTGCTGAATCGTCTCAGGGCTTGCTCGAACGATTCGTTCGGGCCGATAATCACTTCTGGCAAATATTTCCCCTCCCCCCCGGCCAGGGATAATGAAGGCACCGTGCCTCATCTTATTTATGTCACAGCTTACAGTCAAGCCTGAATAGCGCCTCATTCATCGGCGCGCCAAGCCACCTGCCCTCCCACGATGGTCACCTGCGGTCGCAGGGCCAGGAGCTCGCCCGGGGGGCAGCCCGTGGGGTCGCCCGAGAGCACCACCAGGTCGGCCAGCCTGGCCGGGGCGATGCTGCCCCGTTCCCCTTCAGTGAAGAAGGCATAGGCGGCGGCCGTCGTGTACAGGCCCAGCGCCTCCTCGACGGAAATGCTCTCCTCCCCCCCAACGGGCTGGCCACCCTTGCTGCGGCGGACGACGGCCCCGTAGAGGCCAGCAACCACCTCCGGCCTGACCACCGGGCAGTCGGAGCCGCCAGCCAAGCGAACGCCCGCCCCCAGCAGCGAGCGCAGAGGATAGAGATAGGGCTGCCTCTGCGGCGGCACCTGCCGCAGATAGCGGTCGCCGTTGTAGTAGAGGAAGGAGGGCTGAGTGACCACCGTCAGCCCCGCCGTCGCTATCCGCTCCACCAGCGGCGGCGGGCAGACGCCGCAGTGCTCGATGCGATGGCGATGATTCTGGCGTGGCACCTGAGCCAGCGCCCGCGATAGAGCGCCAGCAGCAGCAGCCACCGCCCGCTCCTCCACGGCGTGAATGGCCACCTGCCAGCCCTCGGCATGGGCCTCGGAGACCATCTCTGCCAGGGCATCCCCCTCGGGGTAGATCTCCTCCCCCAATTCCTTGATGACGATCTTCACCGCCCCCAGCTCCAGGGAACCATCGCCGCCTTCGCTCTCCCGCCAGCGGGCAGCGGCCTCCCTGTGCTCCAAGCCCACCATGGCCGTCAGGCGGGGCAACAAGTGCCCCTCCTGGCGCATCCGTCGCAGAAGCTCCCACTCCGAGGGGCCGTTGGTGTGGCTGGCGTCGACGACGGAGGTGACGCCTGCCGCCAGGAAGCGCTCGCTGGCCAGCCGCACTCCCTGAAGAAGCTCTTCCCAGCCTAGAGGAGGCACAGCCCGGTCCATCAGCTCGTTCATCTCCAGCAGAAGGCCGCTGGGCTCGCCGCTGTCGGGGTCACGCTCCATGTAGCCGCCGGGGGGCTCCGCGGTCTCCATGCCGATGCCGCACAGACGGAGGGCCACGCTGTTGAGGACGCAGGCGTGGCCGCTGCGGTGAATCAGCCGCACCGGATGTTCCCGTGCGGCAAGGTCGAGGTCCCAGCGGGTGGGATGGCGCCCCTCAGCCAGATCGACCTCGCTGTAGCCGACGGCGCGGATCCAGCGGCCAGCGGGGGTAGCCTCCGCCTGCCGCCGCACGGCGGCCTGGATGCCGGCGATGGAGGATACAGCATCGGGGCTGCAATCCAGGGCAAGCAGGCTGGCGGCGTAGGCCAGCACGTGGCAGTGGGCGTCGATGAAGCCGGGGAGCAGCGCCCTCCCTCGACAGTCGATCACCTCCGCATTCGGGCTTCTGCCCTGGCGGCGGATCTCGCCATCCGAGCCGACAGCCAGGATGCGCTCGCCCTGGACAGCGACAGCCTGGGCGCGCGGCTGCCGCCGATCCATGGTGATCACGCGAGCGTTGTGGAGGACGAGAGTAGCGGTCAGGCCAATTCCCCCAAAGCACAGTCATTTCCTTGATTGCGCTGGCTGGAGCATCTTATCATTATCGAAAGCCCTTTGCCTATCAAGGAAGACCGTAATAAACTCGACCTGAGTGGCTGGAGAGGAGCGCTATGGAGAAGAAGGTCAGCTTCGAGGAGGCCCTGGAACGCGCCAGGCTCATGTCCGAGCGCTACGTGGAGCGTGGGCCCTACCACTTCTTCCCCGCCGGCGACATGGTAGACAGCATTCAGCGGGGGCTCGCCAAGAACCTCGTGAACCACGGCCGCCTCTATTGCCCCTGAATGACCCTCAGCGGCGATCCCGTGGAGGATCGCAAGAAGATCTGCCCCTGCGAGAGGCATCACGAGGACATCGCCCGCGACGGCTTCTGCATATGAATGTTCTTCGTGAGCGAAGAGTTTCTTCGCAGGTACGAGGAGACGGGGGAGATAGCCCCCAGCACTCTGGGAGAGGTGGCACCCCTGGGAGAGAGCCTCTTCCCTGCCGGGGAGGAAGCGGCTAGGCTACCCAAGAGCAAGCGGGGACCGAGGAAGCGGCAACGCAACTAGGCCGGGCATTCCCAAACAGGCAAAACAACAGGCCGCCGAGCGTATTCCCGGCGGCCTGTTGTTTTCGCGAGCGAGCGGCCTAGTCAGCCGAGGGCAGAACCTTCGGCTCGACCAGCTTCATGGGAGCTCCGCAGCAGTGGGCGTTACCATCGCCCGGCTTAATGCACAGCACCTCGGTGCCGCAGGTCTCGCACTGAAATCGCTTGCCCAGTTGGTTAGCCATGCTCCACCTCCCCCTATTGCTTCGGTTGCATGGGCTGGCCGCAGCAGGAGAGGGTTCCCTCGCCACCTTTGGTAACGATCATCTCCGTGCCGCACTTAGTACATTGATAGCGCTTGCCCACCTGATTGGCCACTTGCCGTCAGCCTCCGTCACGCGTATACGCGGCAACGCTTCCGATGAGAAGCCCGCCCTTTCTGGCCCTAGTCTAGCCCAATCTAGAATGGTAGTCAATGCCGCGTACTCGTCCGGTACATCGGTGACATCGTAAGAGCACGTGAAGAGGTGTGCCGTCGCCCAGCGCTTAATGGCGCCGGAAGTCAGGGATGCCCCGTCGACCGTGCCGCCTTCGCGGCCTTCTCGGCGTCGGCCAGGAAGCGCTCGATTCCCTTGTCGGTCAAGGGGTGGCGAAGCATGCCCATGAGCACACTGTACGGGATGGTAGCGATGTGGGCGCCGGCCTTGGCAGCCGCGATCACGTGGAGGGGATGCCTCAGGCTGGCCGCTATCACCTGATTGGGCAGGTGATAGCGCTCGAAGATCTGCACAGCCTCCGCCACCACCGCCATGCCATCGTGCCCCACGTCGTCCAGGCGGCCCACAAACGGGCTGATGTAGGTGGCACCTACATGGGCGGCCAGCAGAGCCTGGTTGGCGGAGAAGACCAGCGTCATGTTGACCTTCACTCCCTCTTTGGATAGGCGGGATGTCGCCTCCAGGCCCACCTCATCGATGGGTATTTTCACCACCACGTTGGCGTGCCACGAGGAGATGCGCCGCGCCTCCTCCACCAGTCCCTCCACGTCCCGCGAGAGGCACTCGGCGGAGATGGGCCCATCGACGATGTCGCAGATCTCCAGGACGATGTCGCGGTAGTTACCTCCCCCCGCCTTGGCCCATAGCGTGGGGTTAGTGGTCACCCCAGAGATAACCCCCAGCTTTGCCGCCGCCCGGATCTCGTCGACGCTGGCCGTATCCAGAAATAGGCGCATCCTCACCCTCTCAGAGCGGATTATAGCCTCTTTTGGCCCCCCCGAAAAGCGCCCTGCCCGCCGGCAGGCTCACAGACGGCGCGAGGCCTCCTCGACGGCGGCTGCCGGAGCCGACAACTGCCCAGCCTTTCGGGCGGCTGCCTCCAGAAAGCCCCGAAACAGGGGATGGGGACGGTTGGGCCGAGAGCGAAACTCGGCGTGGAACTGCGAGCCCACCATCCAGGGATGATCCCGCAGCTCGCAGATCTCCACCAGCGTCCCGTCGGGCGATAGGCCGCTGGGGATGAGGCCGGCCTCAGCCAGGGCCTCCCGATAGGTGTTGTTGAACTCGTAGCGGTGGCGGTGCCGCTCCGCTACCTCTCGCTCACCATAAGCGGCGTAGGTCTTGGTACCGGCCACCAGCTGGCAGGAGTAACCGCCCAGACGCATGGTCCCGCCCTTGTCCTCGATGCCCTCCTGCTCGGAAAGAAGGCTTATCACCGGATAGGGCGTGTCGGGGCGGAACTCCGTGGAGTTGGGGGCATCGCTCTGGAACACATGACGCGCGAATTCGATGACCATGATCTGCAGGCCCAGGCACAGCCCCAGGTAGGGCACCCCCTCCTCGCGAGCGTAGCGGGCGGCCCGGACCATCCCCTCGATCGCCCGTTCGCCGAAGCCGCCGGGCACCAGAATCGCATCCACCCCCTCCAGAGCAGCCTCACCACCGTCCTCCTCCAGCTTGCCCGAGGGCACCCAGCGAATGTCCACCCCCAGGCCGTAGTGAACAGCGGCGTGGGTCAGCGCCTCCTTCACCGAGAGGTAGGCATCGGGCAGCTCGACGTACTTGCCGACCACCGCCACCGAAACCCGACCGCGCGGGCTCTTGAGCCGCGCCACCCACTTCTGCCAATCGGCCAGGTCGCGCGAGACGCCGGGGAGATGCAGGCGCTCCATGATGTAGGCCGTCAGGCCAGCCTCTTCCAGGACCAGCGGCACCTCGTAGATAGTGGCCATAGTAGGAAGGGGCACAACCGCTCGCTTCTCCACGTCGCAGAACAGCGAGATCTTGTCCCGCAGGTCGTCGGTCATCTGGGAATCGCTGCGGCAGGCGATGACATCCGGCTGGATGCCCATGCTCCTCAGCTCGCGAACGCTGTGCTGAGTGGGCTTGGTCTTCAGCTCGCCGGTGGTCGAGATATAGGGCAGGAAGGTCACATGGATAGCCAGGGTACCCTCCCACCCCTCCTCTTTGCGCATCTGGCGCACGGCCTCCAGGAAAGGCTGACCCTCGATGTCGCCCACCGTGCCTCCCACCTCCACAATCACGACGCTGGCGTCCGCCTCCCGCCCGACAGCGCGAATGCGCTCCTTGATCTCATTGGTCAGGTGGGGAATAGACTGGATGGTGCGGCCCAGGTAGACGCCCCGTCGCTCCTTGGCAATGACCGCCTGGTAGATCTGGCCGGAGGTCACAGAGCTCGCCTCGGTTAGGTCCTGATCCAGGAAGCGCTCGTAGTGGCCCAGGTCAAGGTCGGTTTCGGCGCCGTCGCTGGTGACGAACACCTCGCCGTGTTGGTAGGGGGACATCGTGCCGGGGTCAACGTTCAGATAGGGGTCCAGCTTCTGGATGACGACGGAGATGCTGCGGGCCTTGAGGAGCCGACCGAGAGCGGCGGTGGTGATCCCTTTCCCTACGGAACTTAGCACACCGCCGGTGACGAAAATGTACTTCGTCATGTAATTCACAACCATCATACGGGCGTCATCGAACGCCTGTCAACCGCTGGGCGCCACGGAGAAACTAGCCAAGGAGATAGATTGATTAGCAGAATCCGCTCCATCAATAAACGCTTGAACCAGAGACCAGGTTGGCGTGACTGGTTCATTCTTGGTGGGTAGGAATGTTCGGACCATCCCGCGGGTTGTCCACTTTGCGGACTCCGCCTCTGGCGGAGAAACCCGCGACTTCCCGGAATCGAATTCTTGGTGCTGCGGGATTCATCCCGCAGGGTTAGGGAGTTCACCCACCGGTGGTGAACCAGAGATCAGGTCGGCGCCTTTCTTGACCGCCCCATTATGGCTCACCTATACTGAGCCTGCTTTTGCCAGGGCCAGAAAGGAAGCGTGCATGACCATCTCCTGGGATATCTCCGAGCTGCCCAATGGCTTGCGGATCGTGACCACACCCCTTGCCACTGCCCAGTCGGTCAGCATCAGCCTGTTCATCGGGACGGGCTCGCGGGCCGAGGAGCGGGGCTCTCAAGGGCTCGCCCATTTCTTGGAGCACATGATCTTCAAGGGAAGCGAGCGCCGCCCCACCGCCATGGCCATCGCCGAGGCCGTCGAGGGCGCAGGCGGCGTCCTCAACGCCTACACCACCAAAGAGATCACCTGCTTCTGGAACCACCTCCCCTACGATAAGCTGGACCTGGCTATGGATGTCCTGGCCGATATGATCCTGCATCCCCTGCTCGACGCCCAGGAGATGGAGCGGGAGCGCTCGGTGGTGCAGCAGGAGATCCGCCGCAATCGCGACCATCCGGGCGTATGGGTGAGCGAGCTGCTGACCCAGGCCCTCTTCGGCGACCAGCCCCTCGGCTGGAGCACCGCCGGCAACGAGGAGACGGTGGCCACCATCCAGCGCCAGCACTTCCTGGACTACATGGATGCCTGGTACGTACCGCCCAACCTGGTGATGAGCGTCGCCGGCAACGTCGGCCACCAAGAGGTGATGTCCCTCGCCCGTCGCCACTTCCAGGACCGACCGGCCAGCCCCTGCCCTTCCTTCCTGCCCCTCGATTCCGACCTCCCCACCCAGAGGGTCGCCGCCGAGAGCCGCCCCATAAGCCAGGCCAACCTGGCCATGGCCCTCCCCGCCTTCGCCAGAAAGGACCCCGACCGCTACGCCCTCATGATATTCAACAGCCTCCTGGGCCGGGGCATGAGCTCCCGCCTGTTCAGGGAGGTGCGCGAGAAGCGAGGGCTCGCCTACTCCGTGGGCTCGGCCGTCAGCCGCTACTTCGACACCGGCCTGCTGGTGATCAGTGCCGGCGTCGCCCCCCAAAACCTGAAGGAGACGGTGCGGGTCATTGTGGACGAACTGCGCAAGCTACTGGAGGAGCCTGTGAGCGAGGAGGAGATGACCAAAGTGCGCGACTACAGCGTGGGGAGCCTCCGCCTGAGCCTGGAGACGTCCATGGCCCTGGGCCAGCGGGCCGGCGAGCTGCTGCTGACCATGGGCGAGATCGAACCCATCGAGTCAGTGGTGGAGAAGCTACGGGCCATCACCGCCGACGATGTCATGCGGGTGGCCCACCGCATCGTCCAGGCGGGCAAGCTGGTTCTGGCAGTAGTCGGCCCCGACGTCGAGAGCGAGGAGCTAGCCGAGCTACTAGCCGCTACGGCGGCCTGAGCTCCGCCCATGTCGCCGACCACAGTGCGCGGTATCTTCGCCAGCCCCGAGGTAAACGCCGTGAGCCTGGTCAAGCTGTATGTAGGAACGCTATACTAACGCCTGCCTGCCGGCAAGCAGGCGCACAACCAAGAGTCGAGGAGGACAACATGCCCGACTTTGCCAACATCACCTACCAGAAGAAGGGGCGCATCGCCTACGTCACCATCAACCGGCCCCAGCGCATGAACGCCGTCGACCCCGACACCAGCCGCGAGCTACTCCAGGCCTTCAGCGACTTCCGCGACGA
>Ga0209979_1002811_pt1 | contig 16130 bp, 15 predicted proteins | sample AnhtaG_FD_183114 | JGI IMG/M metagenome (GOLD analysis project Ga0209979, IMG submission 183114) | Deep subsurface microbial communities from Anholt, Denmark to uncover new lineages of life (NeLLi) - Anholt_01485 metaG (SPAdes) (version 2) | ecosystem: Environmental > Aquatic > Marine > Oceanic...
CCTGGGAACCCGCTTTATCCCCTCTCCGAGTCGAGTCTGCGACCTCTCCTTCAAAGGAGAGGGGGGAAATGTGATTCTGAAGGGGTCGACAGAGTCGCCTCTGGTGAGCTTCGCCCCTTCAGCCTTCCTTGATAAATGAGTTCATAAGGTTTCACTATGAAATAGCCCCTTTTACCTGTTCGTTTATCTCATCGGTTAGATTATAGCCGTTAACAGGTCTCCCATCGGAATCGACAATCTTTTTGTCCACCGTTATCTTAATCTTACCCTGGCTGAAAGCTTTCAGGGTAGATATTATTAGTGGGAATTCTCTAGCTAGCCCATGGCTTCGGATGAGCCTAAACAGGTGATTACTCTCACCCTGCCTTACTTTAATCTCTTCCAGTGGATGTCCCTTTATTTCCTCCCAATATCTATCAAACGGCTTGCCTCTAATGGGAAAGATGCAGTAGGTTACCGGCGGTCCCTTGTCCAGCTCCGGGGTTGCCAGATGCATCATTACTCCTGTTTCATGAGCCTTATTATCAACTAGCTGCCAGATTACCTCCTGCCAGGTTCCTTTTGGTCCACCGGGAGCCGCTGGGTGAAGGTTAATCATATTGTATCTGTGGCACATCTCTTCACCCACGATGAGCATATAACCAGCTAGCACACATAGGTCAGGATGAAAGTCCTGTAACCGATTCATCACCTCTCGGTCATAGTCAAGCCGCCATAGAGGCAAAGTTCCTTCTTGTCCTGTGATAGAAGCCCCCTTCCCAACTTCAAACTTTCGGTAGGAAAAGCAAATAAGAGGGATATGGTAATCTTCAACCAGCTTGAGGAATAAGTCGCTCTCCTGTGATTCACCTGGTTCACGGTTGCAGAAAACAAAAGCTATATCAGCCTTAATGTCACCCAGCTTAATACTGCTGTTTACCGCTTGTAGTAGGTCTCTGGCTGCCTTATCTCTACCTGTAGAAAACCAGCCAAGTTGATAGGTGTTGATTAACTTCACCCCCTTAATTTACCCCAAAAATCTTGATTTTTGGGGACCCCTCAATCCCCCCTGCGAGTCGAGTTTGCTACCTCTCCTTAAAAAGGAGAGGGGGATTATTTTGGAAGGGGATTTTACCCCACAAAAACTTTGTTTTTGTGGGGACCCCGTATTCGCCCCTTCCCGACTCCCCTTCACAGAGGTCTTCGGAGCCTTTTTAGCAGCTTCAAACCTGCTTTCTTACTCTTGCCCAAAGGCTACCAAAGTGGAGCAAGGGGTTTGCCATATGTCCAAAAATCTTGCCTTTGGCTAAAGCGTTTAGAAAATCATCCTTGCCATTGAATTCAGGCATCTCCACATAGGCATTACCTATCTCGCCAGGAGTATGGGCATCACTGCCTGCACTTCCAGGAATACCATACTTCTGGGCAAAGGCTTGAGCTTTGGCTGAATTCCAGGGGAAAGGGCTTCTGGCATTAAATACCTCTATAATATCAATTTGCTCCGCCAGTACTTCTAGCATCTTACCACCTAAAGCGTGCCGGTATAATGTGTCAAAAGGGTGTGGGATACATACCAAGCCACCTTGAGCCCTGATTCGGGATATTACCTGGTCAACAGAAAGACCACTGGGTATAGTCTCTTTAAGAAACATACCTATAATTTCGCCAAGTGGGGTTAAGATTTCCTCAGCCACAATTACGGGGAAGGGGGCTAGGCTCTGCATCTTTAACGCCCCTTCAATGGTGCCATGGTCAGCTATGGCGATACAGTTTATCCCAGTCTCCAGGCAACGACTAATCACCTTCTCTAAAGGTGTATTACTATCCATTGAATATTCGGTGTGAATATGAAAGTCAGCTTTTAGCAATTCAACTAACCCTTTCTAGGTAGCTACCACTGCGAGTATCAACCTTGATAATATCTTCGGCATTAATAAACAGAGGAACCTGGATAGTAATACCTGTCTCCAGCTTGGCTGGTTTATTACCGGCAGTGGCTGTATCCCCTTTAAAACCGGGACCGGTATCAATAACCTGAAGCTCAACAGTAATAGGTAGCTCTACACCTACCAGCTCGCCCTTATAGCTTGATACCTCTAACGACATGCCTTCTTTCAAGTAGTTAACAGCATCACCCAGTTGGGTAACACTAAGGGGTATCTGCTCATAACTTTCCTCATCCATAAAATAATATAAATTGCCCTCATTATAGAGGTATTGCATCCGGCGATAGTCAAGGCGTGCCCGAATGAACTTCTCGCTGGACTGAAAGGTGCGCTCAATAGTATGACCGGCACGCATATCACGAAGTTTAAGCCGAGCCAATGCGGTTCGCTTCATCTTAATACGCTGGTAGTCAAGAACTTGATACAGTTCTCCATCTAGTTCAATAGTAATTCCCTTTCTGAGTTCACTGCTACTTATCATTTCCAACCTTTCTAGCTTTTGAAATTACTCTGGCTTTACCACTTTCCATAACCACTACATCCTCAATCCTCACCCCACCCCAACCGGAAAGATAAATGCCAGGCTCAACAGTGAAAACCGTGCCGTCAACAAGATTTTCCAGTGAATTTGGACACAAGCGTGGCGGCTCGTGTGGCGCTAGCCCTACACCATGACCTAAACTATGCCCAAAGGCTTCACCATAGCCTGCCTCTTGAATAACTGTCCTCGCCACATTGTCAATTTGACCACCAGTCATACCCTCACTAATTATAGCCAGCGCGGCTAGCTGGGCTCCAAGAACAGTATCATATACCTTATTGAAGGTGTCATCAGGAGCACCAAGGCAGATAGTGCGGCTCAGGTCACTGGAGTAACCTCCAACACTGGCTCCAATATCAATTATTACCGGCTCGCCAGAATGGATGGCGCGTGATGAGGGCTTGGCATGGGGTAAAGCTGAATTTGGACCTGAAGCAACAATAATATCAAAGGGTATAGTCTGGCTGCCATTCTCTCGCATAAATTTCTCTATCTGCCAAGCTACCTCCTTTTCACTCATACCAATATGAATTATATCGTTAACATATTCCATAGCGTTATCACTTATTGCTACAGCTTTGGTAATAAGCTCAATCTCCTCAGGCTCTTTTATCGCCCGGAGGGACTCTACTAGCCCATCGGTAGGGATAAGCTTGAGTTGAGACTGTGCTTTATTCAATATATCGGTTAACTGCCGATACATGGCAAAGGTAATATGTCTGGCTTCAAATCCCAGCCTTCTTAAGTTTAGTTCAGCTACCAACCTAGGAAACCAGTCTACTAAGTCACCGGAAATTGGGAAAATCTCGTAATCAGGGGCCTGCCCTTTGGCTTGCTCTAGGTAGCGAAAATCGGTAGCTAAGATGGTCTCTTGTGATGTAATCAACAGAAAACCGGCTGAACCATCAAAGCCGGAAAGGTAATACCTGTTCTCTGGCTGAGAGATAAAGATAGCCTCAATCTCCTCTTCAGCCAATCTTTGGCGCAACTTTTGCAGTCTACTTTTCAAGCTCATTACCCTTCTCCTGAGCCATCGGGTGAGCCGATAGATATACCTTTCTCGCCTGAGTTTTGGTTACATGGGTATAAATCTGAGTGGAAGACAAGTTGGCGTGACCCAGAAGCTCCTGGACTACTCTTAAATCAGCTCCCCCATCAAGGAGATGTGTGGCAAAGGTATGACGCAGCATATGGGGATGAACCCCTTTATCTATGCCGGCTATATTAGCATATTTTTCTAATATTCTCTGAACCCTTCGTTCCGGGAGACGTTCCCCATAACGATTAATGAATAGGGCATTAGTCATTCTTATCTTTGAGGCAAAAAGCTTGGGTCTGCCCTGTTTAAGGTAGGCTCTCAGTGCCTCGGCGGCTGGCTCGCCCATTAGCACCACCCGCTCCTTAGACCCCTTTCCCCGGACGCGAATTTCACGGCTATCCAGATTAACCTGTTCCAGGTTTAGGTTTACCAGTTCACTGACCCTGAGACCAGAGGCATAAAGTAGTTCCAGCAAAGCCCGGTCACGCTGTCCCTGTGGCGTGGATAAATCAGGAACTTCCAGAAGCCGCTCTACCTCCTCTATGGTAAGAAATGAGGGCAAGCGCTTGTCTAGCTTTGGTGAAAAGGTAGTGGCTACTGGGCTGGTGGATATTATTTCTTCCCTCAGTAAGTAGCGATAAAAGGAGCGGATAGCCGACAGCTTGCGGGCAATGCTTGCCTTAACAAAGCCCTGCTCCATAAGCTGGGACAGATAATCACGCAAAACATGCCTGTCTACTTCTTTCAGCGAACCAATCTCCTTGGTTCTAAGGAACTGAAAGAAGCCTAGTAAATCGGTAGTATAATTGCGCACCGTATAAGGTGAAGCATTCCGCTCCGCCTCAAGGTAATTTATATATCTATTAAAAACTTCTTGCATTGAGTTAATCCTGCTGTAGCTTACCTTTATACTTGCATTTGGTGCATTTTGCCCAGTTTGTCCGGTATTGGGTGAGGAGTCCGCCACACTTGGGGCAGGGGTGGGGGAGGGGTTTAAAATTGGTGGCAAACTGGCAGTTAGGGTAGTTACTGCAACCATAAAAGGTGCGTTTCTTTTTGCTTATCTTCTGCACTATCTCGGCACCGCACTCAGGACACCCAGCACCTGTCTTAACATGGAAGGATTTGGTATATTTGCACTCAGGGTAACCACTACAAGCTAAGAATTTTCCATAGCGCCCGCGTTTTACTATCAAGGTCTTGCCACATTCAGGGCAAATTTCCTCGGTTAGCTCATCGGCTAACTTGACCTTCTCCATAAACAGGGAGGCATCATGGAGACTCTTCTCAAAAGGAATATAAAAATCTTGAACAACACCTACCCAATCTCGATTCTTATTGGCTATTTCATCTAATTCCTCTTCCATACGAGCGGTGAACTCAATGTCAACAATGTCAGGGAAATGTTTAGTAAGCAAGTCATTAACCACAATTCCTAGCTCGGTAGGCTGAAAGCTTCCATTAGCTTTGATAACATATCCCCGCTCCTGAATTGTGGACAGGATTGGGGCATAGGTGCTGGGACGTCCTATACCCCATTGCTCTAACATCTTAATCAATGTAGCTTCAGTAAAGCGGGGCGGGGGTTGAGTAAAATGCTGCTCAGGGAAAAGGTCCAGAAGCTCAAGCTCATCACCCTTCTCCAACTGGGGGAGTAAGGAGCTTTTCTTCTCCTCTTTTTCAGTCTCATCTTTGCCCTCGGTGTAAAGAATGGTGAAACCGGGAAAGCTGATGATAGAGCTGGAAGTTCTTAACAGGTAATCAGTTCTGGAATCCGCGCACCTGGCTTTAATGTCAATAGTTGTATTATCAAATAGGGCTGCTGACATCTGGCTAGCCACCATTCTTTTCCAAATGAGCTGATAAAGCTTAAATTGAGCCGCAGTAAGGTATGGTTTAATTAAAGATGACTCCCGCCAAATTTTAGTGGGACGGATAGCCTCGTGCGCCTCTTGTGCCCCTTTTGCCACTCTGATGAAGGAACGGGCATGCGGTGGAATAAATTGAGAGCCATACTTATCAGTAATAAATTCTCTAGCTTCAACTAGAGCCGAGCGAGCTACCCGGGTAGAGTCAGTACGCATATAGGTAATAAGCCCTACATTTCCCTCGTCGCCTAGAGGCAGACCCTCGTAAAGTTGCTGAGCAACAGCCATAGTCTGCTTGGCAGTGAAGCGAAGCTTGCGCCAGGCTTCCTGCTGGAGAGTGCTGGTTATAAATGGTGGTGCTGGCTGACGGGTTACCTTTTTAGTCTTTACTTTGGCAACACTGTAGTTGGCTTGTTTGAGTTCATTACTAATATCAGTCGCTTGTTCCTGAGTATGAATATCCAGCTTGGTGCCATCAATAAGACCAACCAGCATAGCTCGAAAGGTTTTCGCCTCAGCAGTGGGTATTTTCTTAGCTAACTCAGCCTCAATAGTCCAGTATTCTACCGGGACAAATCTCTCAATTTCTCGCTCACGGTCAACAATAATCCTCAGGGCTACTGACTGAACTCTACCTGCCGAGAGACCTCTCCTTATCTTCCGCCAAAGCAAGGGGCTAATCTTGTAGCCTACCAATCTATCCAAGACACGTCGGGCTTGCTGGGCATTGACTAATTGCATATCTAGAGAACGGGGATACTTAAAGGCATGCTCAACAGCCTCCTTGGTTATTTCGTGAAAGACGACACGCCGGTAGGGTATCCGGTTCGTTTTTGTCACCTCAGTCAGGTGCCAGGAGATGGCTTCCCCCTCACGGTCCGGGTCTGTGGCTAGATATATGGTAGAGGCACTCTTAGCTGCCTCTTTAAGCTCGACCACGACTTTCCTTTTCTCCCTGGGAACAACATATTTAGGCACAAAGCCGTTTTCTATATCTACCCCTAATTGGCTCTTAGGCAGGTCTCTTATGTGACCCAGCGAGGCTTTAAGGTTATAGCCTTTACCTAAAATCTTGGTCAGTGTCCTGGCTTTGGCTGGTGACTCAACTATAACCAAATTTTGCTTCATAGACCTAATCTACTTTTACCCTATATTCCTCCCTTACTTCCCGAGCCAGAACATAACTCATAGTCCCTACTTGTTTTATCAAACCCTTAAGCTCCATCATAGCTAGGGTACTACTGACTGTTGATATAGGCAGACCGCTGGTGCGGCAGACCTCATCAATATGGGTCGGTTCGGCACAGAGCTGCTTTAGTAACAAGGACTCGGTGTCAGAAGCCGGTATAACCTCTTTAATTTCTATCTGGTGAGCCACAGCCGTCAGATTCAATTCCTCTAAAATGTCAGTATAGTCACGAATCAACTTTGCCCCTTCTTGGATTAGGTGATTAGTGCCTCTACTAGCTGGCGACAGAATACCACCCGGAATAGCGAACACCTCTCTATTTTGCTCCACAGCGTAGTTAGCTGTAATTAGAGCCCCACTAGTCTCTCCAGCTTCAACGACTAGAACCCCCAGGCTCAGGGCACTCATGATGCGATTACGCCGGGGGAAGTTATCCGCCTTAGGTCTGGTGCCTAAAGGATACTCGCTTATCAAAGCGCCTTGCTGAATAATACTGCGAGCTAAATTTGCGTTCTCAGCAGGGTAAACAATGTCAAGTCCACAGGCAAATACAGCAATGCTTCTGCCACCGGCGTCTAAGGCGCTATGGTGAGCTATGGAGTCAATTCCTTTCGCCAAACCGCTGACAATGGTGATTCTGCTTCGTGCTAGGTCAGCTACTATTTCCTCTGTTACCTGCCGCCCATAAACAGTAGCCCGGCGGGTACCGACTACTGCCAGGCACCACTCATCCTCAGGGAGGAGGGAACCCCTGACATAAATTATTAATGGATAATCATATATCTCCTTGAGCCGAGACGGATAATCTGGATCATGAAAGGTAAGGACTTTCACCCCATAGCGGTCTAGCTTCTCCATCTCTGCTTCCAGAGAAAGCCGGGGTCGCCACGAGGTAATGGCATGTATTGAACCACTATCTAGACCAGCGTGTTTTAAATCAGCTGGGGTAGCCTGCCAGGCACATTCCAGAGTGCCAAAGTAGTTCTCAAGCTGGGTAAATTTAACCCGACCAATGCCAGGTATAATATTAAAGCCTACCCAGTATTTAGTATCCTTATTACTCATCTCCAAAGTAATGCCATTCTATCATAGAGGTAGACTACTGGCAATTGGCTGGGTTATCTACCTCACCCCCTTGGTCCCCCTCTCCTTCAAAGGAGAGGGGGAGTTATAAAAAAGAGGGGCTTCACCCCTCTTAAACATTCCTTTTTGCTTTTGATGTAAGAAAAGCTTATTTAATCGGGGAATTTAAAAGGGGCGTCAACCTCTCTTATGAAGTCATGTTCCCCTTAACAATGAATAGGGCTTTAAAGAGAGTTGAAGAGAGGCGAAGCCTCTCTTATACAACAGTTCCCCCTCCCTTATTAAGGGAGGTCGCAGACTCGACTCGGAGAGGGGATAAAGGGGGAGGGTTACCAAATAAAGAACTAAAAGGGGAAAGCAGTGGCGGAGAGGGTGGGATTCGAACCCACGGTAGCCAAAGGCTACACGCGCTCTCCAGGCGCGCCTGATAGACCACTCCAGCACCTCTCCGCAATATGTAAATGAGAAGTCAGATTATATTCTATGTTTCCTTACTATAATATACTTCGCTGGTTGGCGGAGAGGGTGGGATTCGAACCCACGGTCGCCAAAGGCGACACCGCTTTTCGAGAGCGGCACCATCAACCACTCGGACACCTCTCCCAGCTTCGAAATTCTACCTTAAAACCTAATCCAGTGGCAAGTTTGCTGACATTTTTGTCCAAAACTTCAGCTTCAGGTTCGTGGGAAGCCTCTTGCAGTCCCTCCTCAAACCGTTGTGCCGCCGCTTCCTGTAGCCCAGGTACGACAGGAGAATAAATGTCTAGAGTTGTTGCGACGGAACTATGCCCAAGACGCTCCTTCACGATTTTGGGGTGTACTCCTTGCTGTAGCAAAACCGTGGCATAGGCATGCCTCAGATCATGAAGTCGGACACCCTTTAATCCGCTGATACTGACAGAGTGTAATTGCCAGTGATGGTGACAATGCTATCTGACGTTGACCTAGCTTGGTCTTAGGCTGCCGAAATATATATTGTCCATTACGCAGTTGCTGTAGGGTCTGCACTACTGATAGCTTATAATTATTCAAATCAATGTCACACCACCTCAGCCCGAGTAGCTCGCCCCTTCGAAAACCAGTATAGGCTTTTATGAAGAAGAGGGCGTAGTATTGTGTCTTCTTGGCAGCATCCAGAATCTGGTTCAGAACGTTTGCTCTCATGATGCCTGGCTTTTTGCTCTGTCCGTGAGGAGGGGTAACCGCTGCAGCTACATTGCGAACAAGGGGGCATTGTTTCACGCCGAACCGGAGGCTTTCAAAGAGGATACGATGATGCTTATGAACCATCAAAGCAGATAATCCACCTCTGCCATCTCTGCGCCCTGACTCTAGGGCTTCGGTATAGTAATGCTGGATATGCCGTGGGTTTAGAGCCAGTAATGGTATTGAACTAAGGGCTGGGATTAGGTCGACCCTCACAATCTCCTCATAACGATCACTGGTTTTCGGTGCATAGTTTGTTGCTACATAATCACGGAGCCATTCCTCAAGAAACTGTGCCAAGGTAAGCTTCGTGGGTTTGACAAGGCTACCCTGCTCAAAGCTAACCAGAAGTTCAGTAAGCCTGCACTGTGCATCTGACTTTCGACCCGTAACGCTCTTAAAGTGCCTTAAACGCTTGCCTGTCGCTGGGTCTTGACCCAGATCTAGGGAGATTTCCCAGGGACTCTACGCTCTTTTTCTTAAACTCCCTTTCACTTCAATCTCCTTTTTTAGTTTTTAGAATATAGCTTCCAAGTAACATTATGCAGGGCATAATTCGCACTTAGTATAAAGTATCAAGGGGTACAGCTTTTATCTGTTCAACATTTCTGCTAATTCTTCTATTGCTTTTCTCACATTGTGAACTTCATCATATAACTGCTTAACTAATTTTAGCGTATCTTCTTTCAGTAAGGTTTCAAGTGCATCGTTTTGGGTCAAACTTATTCTCGACAACGCTTTCCCATATCGCATGAAAAATCAGCCACTTTGTTAAGCCTTGAAGAATATTAGCTTTCGTCGAGCAACTCTGCTATGCTCATTGTGACAAGAGAATACCAAGGAGTCTAAACATGAAAGTGCACAACTACCTGGAGACAGAAGCGATAGAAGATGCCCCAGGTGTCTTACGCCGCGTGGTCATTGGTGCTGATGACGGTGCCCCCACATTCGTTATGCGTGTATTTGACATCAAGCCGGGGAGTTCTACTCCTTTCCATTCCCATTCGTGGGAACATGAGGTCTTCATTCTGTCGGGTAAGGGAATAGTCAAGGGTGAAGAAAAAGAAAAGCCAGTAGCAGAGGGAACTGTAGTGTTCGTTGCCCCCAACGAGGAACATTGTTTCACCAACACCAGCAGCGATGTTCTTCGCTTCATCTGTGTGATTCCACTGCCGGATACGGTGGCACCAAAGTAGCCATAAGATTAGGGATTGCTAGCGAGCTTCCAGACATCTGGGTATTGCAAAAATCAAGCGAATGTTAACCCAACCGTAGAAAGTCATTGACAGGTATTCTTGTGAAACAAGAGGTTAGCCGAAATCTCTTTGTTCAATTTTGAAGCTAATGCAACTCTATACTAGCGTTTTTGTTATTTTTTCATAAGGTATTCCAAGAATAGTTGCCCTAAACTATCTAGAAAGCCTGTCAGCGTCTCCAGTTACTAGGGTGACATAGCCCTCAACAGCTTTGACATATCGCTTCTCCCTTGGTAAACTGGTCAAGCTCTTGTAAGCAGGCTGACCTAGAGGTAGGCTAGCAGCCAAAAGAGGTATTAAAGGAGGTAACGTCCACTTATTACTAATATAAATTATTAATGTAGGGACTTAACCGAATAGTTTTCCCCCTTTTCTGAGTACTTTGCTGTTTATCTTTGTCCACTGTAACTAAGAATCAAGTTTTCTCTGCACTACTTACTAATCACAGGCTTATCTCCACAAATTTTATTCATGGGGGCAGAATGTCTGAAGAGACTGGGAAGATTTTGTGTCAAAATCTGTGGAAGGTCTTCGGAGCTGACCCACAAAGCATATGGGATACGGTCAGCAATGGTGCCACCAAGCAAGAAGTCCTGGAGCAGACTGAGCATGTCATAGCGGTAAAGGATGTCTCGTTTGAGGTTCAGGAAAACGAGATTTTCGTTGTCATGGGTCTGTCGGGAAGCGGAAAATCAACCCTTATCCGCTGCATTAACCGGCTCATTGAACCGACCACGGGTACAATACTCATTGACGGGGCGGACATCGCCCAGATGAATGATGCTGAACTGACAGAACTTCGCCGCCACAAGTTGAGCATGGTATTTCAGAACTTCGGTCTTTTACCTCATCGTTCAGTGAAGGATAACGTCGCCTTCGGCTTGGAGGTGCGGGGAGAAAAAGGCAAAGAAAGGGAGGAAAAGGTTGTCCAGGCTCTGGAGCTGGTGGGGCTGAAGGGCTGGGAAAAGAGCCGCATATACGAGCTCAGTGGTGGTATGCAGCAGCGGGTGGGATTGGCTCGGTCTTTAGCAGTGGACTCTGAGATTATTCTTATGGACGAGCCCTTCAGTGCCCTTGACCCCCTCATTCGCCGCCAGATGCAAGATGAATTCGTCAACCTACGCTCCGTAGTGAAGAAGACAGTGCTCTTCATCACTCATGACCTTATTGAGGCGCTGAAGTTGGGTGACCGCATTGCCATTATGAAAGACGGGGAGATAGTGCAAATCGGTACCGCCGAGGAGATAGTAGCCCACCCTGCCGATGATTATGTCAGCGAGTTCGTAAGAGACGTGCCCCGAGGGAAGGTGGTCGTGGCTGAAAGCATCATGGAGCCGCCCTTAGTATCAGTTGGCAGCGAGCAGAGCCCTAAAGTAGCCATAGAAGGGATGCGGGCGAAGCGAGTTACGGTAGCTTTTGTTGTCGATGCTGACGGCAGACTCAAGGGAATTATGACTATGGAGCAGGCTGTCGCGGCAGCACGGAACGGGCTAACCAGGGCAGAGGAGACGGCACAACAGGAATTTCCCTTTACTTCCCCGGATACCCCAGTGGAGCAGATTCTGCCCTTGGTTGCTGAGGGGAATGTGCCGGTAGCGGTGTTGGATGAAGAAAAACATCTGCTGGGGGTGATCAGCAGGCCAGCGCTTATCCACGCCATGTATGCGGATAGCGACACTAACAACGAAAACGAATAATTAAGGAGGTGATAGAGACTTACACTATTTGACCTATGATACTGGAGAGCGGCGAACCCAGCTGATCTCCCCCTAGGATATAGTTCAACATATTCCTAGGGGAAATAAGAGTAATAAGGAAGGAGAATTACAGATGAGAAAGGTACTGTTAGCTTTACTAGTAGGGATAATATCTATCAGCCTGGTCTTAACGGGCTGTGCTGGGGAGCCAGAGGTTAAACCCACAATCAAACTCTCTGAACTCAACTGGGGCAGCGCCCAGTTCCAGTCTGAGATGGCCAAGATAATCATTGAGGAGGGGTATGGCTACCCGGTAGAGCTGATTCCGGGAGAAACCATACCACTGTTCCAGGGACTGCGCACCGGCGACGTTGATGTGTTTCTGGAAGGCTGGCTGCAAAACCAGCAGGAGGCATACGACACGGCAATGGAGGCTGGGGATATAGTCCTTCTGAGCTTTATCAACAACGACAACTGGCAGAGCGGTTTTGTGGTGCCTACCTATGTTATCGAGGGCGACACTGAGCGGGGTATAGAGCCCATGGCACCAAACCTGAAGAGCGTCTTCGACCTTGACCAGCCGGAGCATAAAGAGTTGTTCAAGAATCCGGAGAACCCAACGAAGGGCTTAATCATGAATGGCCCACCTGGCTGGGAATGCGAGATAGTCACCGTAGAACAGGTTATAACCTATGGACTTGACGACCACTATGACGTGCTGAACACCGGTAGCTCGGCAGGACTCTTTGCTTCCCTAAAAGGTGCTTATGATAAGGGCGAACCCTGGTTAGGCTATCTGTGGGGCCCTACCTGGATCGCCGGTGCACTTGACCTGACATTGCTGGAAGAGCCTGCCTATGACGAAGAGGTATGGAACGAGAACTATGGCTGTGGCTGGCCATCTGTTGACCTTTTCATAGCTGCGCACAAGGACTTCCCGGACAAGGCGCCAGATGTGGTTGAGATGTTCGAGAAGTGGGAGATGGATTCACCGACCCTCGAAGAGGTTCTGGCCTACATGAATGATACCGGGGGCGAACCAATTGATGCTGCCATCTGGTTCCTCAAAGAACGGGAGGAATTGTGGACCAAGTTCGTACCTGCTGATGTGGCACAGAAGGTTAAAGACGCTGTAGCCGAAATGTAGCATCGCCAGATGCTCCTCACCGATGAGGTAAAAGAGAGTGGTATCCCGCGAAAGCCACCCCTCCCCACTCTTATTGGTGTATTCTGCTGTCTGAAGAGTGGGGAGGGGTGGTTGCGATAGGTAAGAGACTATGTTTGAGTTTCCCGAATTATATTTTCCTCTGGGCGACTGGATAAACATTGCAGTGGATTGGCTGACCCTTAATCTGGAGCCCTTTTTCGATGCCATCACGATAGGTATTAGGTGGCCACTGGTACAGATTGAGCGCTTCTTGTGGTGGCTGCCGTGGTGGGCAGTGATTATTATCTTTGCCGGAGTGGCCTGGAGATTTGCCGGGCGCTGGATTGCTCTTTTCACTGTTTGCGGAATGCTTTTCATCGGTGTCATGGGACTCTGGGATGACACCATGACCACCCTAGCTATAATTGTTACCGCTGTAGCCGTGTCTGTGCTTGTCGGCATTCCCCTCGGCATTCTCGCTGCCACCAATGACCGTTTTGAGGCGATACTACGACCCTTCTTAGATGGGATGCAGACCATGCCCAGCTTCGTCTACCTAATCCCGGCGGTGTTCTTTTTTGGACTGGGCAAGGTACCTGCCGTGGTGGCTACATTTATCTACGCTGTTCCTCCCTGTATCCGGCTGACCAACCTCGGCATCCGACAGGTATCCACTGAGGTAGTCGAGGCAGGCAAGGCCTTCGGCAGCACCTCCCTTCAGCTCCTGTTCAAGATCCAGTTGCCTCTGGCGCGGCCCACCATCATGACCGGGGTCAACCAGACCATCATGATGGCGTTGGCTATGGTGGTTATAGCCTCAATGATCGGTGCCTCTGGGCTCGGCCTTGAGGTACTGAGGGGTATTCAACGGCTTGATGTGGGCCGTGGCTTCATCGCTGGCATTGCCATTGTCATCTTGGCCATCATAATTGATCGGGTCAGCACGTCACTGGGCAAAGTACGCAGAACAAGCCAACGCCAGAGCAAGTAGCCATACAAGCTGTCCACGGCGTGGGCTACAATTAGATATAACATAGGGTGGAGGATGACCATGGGGAACAATGGTGCTAAGGATGTTCAGGATAGGAAAGAGCCAAAGCTAGTATCGGAGCTATCTAAATTACTACAGAGGCTGAGTATCTACATCAACTATTCTCATAATAACAATATTCTAGTGTCACCCATCTATCTCAATTAGCTCAGTATCTGCTATTGACAACTATTAGGAAATTTTTAAGTGTGATTACTGCTAGACTAGGCTTTGATGTATTTCCCGCTTTTTACGGTCTGCTACCGGTGCCTGGCGAAATAGAGGCTAAATCAGACCAAGAAAGCAAAATGCCAAGACGAGAATCAAAGTTGCTAGGAAAGCAGCAGTTATTCCCTCAGCGGCTGAGTGGCATCCCAATTCTACTCTTACCCTTATAGAGCGAGATTGAGGAGCGAAAGGAGCGATGGTGACGGGAGCGAGGTGCAAATCCAGCTGCTGGGTGAGGAGTCATCGTGAGTCAAACAGAGCGAAAAGAGAAAGCCTCTTGATTGAGCATAAACAATTATGAATATATTAACCTGAAGTGGGCTCCACATTTAAATGGCTAGGCAGGTCACGGTTCGAGAGATACTAGGAATGGTGTGGATTTTGGTGGTAACCAGCTCGCCAATTTCGCTCAGTATTTCCCCTTCTGCTACAACAATAATGTCATAGGGTCCAGTTACGGTATCAACTGATTTCAGCCCTTCTAGCTGCCTAAGCTCATTGAGAGCTTCTTTGTTTTTGCCAACCGCCGTTTCAATTAGCACAAAAGCCTTTGTTGCCACTGATTTTATCTCCTATATTCTAAATTACTACTCTCTTCCATCAATAGGACAAATACTGCGGGCTACTCTGTTATAGATTCCATTTTTATCGAAATTTTGCCGACAAACTGTTTAGCACCCAGTGGCACAGGATGGCACAGCCAGATACAAAATCTGGATTCATGTCAGACAAAATGGAACTAAATCGTATCTGTGAGGACTAGGTGACACGGCTACTAACGCTTTTCGAGAGCAGCACCATAAACCACTCGGACACCTTTCCCCGGTTACATTAGCAATTATACCACACTATATCAGCCATACGCTTTACAGATTGTTCACCAATCTCATCACTCTGAAGTAGTAATCGGGGAGTTTTAGAGGGGCTACGCCCCTCTAAAGAAATTATCTTCCCCTTCCCCTTGATAAGGGGAAGGGGATACAGGGAATAGGGTTAATAAAAATCCATGCTTTACGGACTTGCTTCTGATATAGTATGATTGCTTCGTGCTGTTAATCACTAGGAGCCTCAATCTTTGGTTTGGTTAAAGTTTCTCGCCTGTCTTGTCATCATCCTATTCGCCGGGACAAAGCTAGCTCGATATGGGGATGCTATTGGTAAAAAGACAGGTTTGGGCGGACTGTGGATAGGTCTGGTTCTCTTGGCTCTCATTACCTCCGCACCTGAACTGGTTACCGGGGTAAGCTCGGCTGCCTTAGTTGACCTTCCCGATTTAGCCCTGGGCACTTTGTTAGGAAGTTGCCTATTTAATCTCTCTATCTTAGCCCTGCTGGACATTCTCCATCGTCCCGCTCCGATTTTGAGTAGGGCAAGCTCAAGGCATATGGCACTGGCGGGACTAGGGATATTACTTATGGCTATCGCTGCCGGGAGTATCTTGGCTGGGGAAAGGCTTTCCGGATTAGCCCTAGGTTGGGTTGGCATCCCCAGCATTGTCATCCTCGTCCTGTATTTAGTAGCGGTGAGACTGATGTTTCGCTTTGAGCGTAGCCACCAGTTGCCGCCACTAGAAGCTGCGTCACCTCAGTATGCTGAGATTCCGATAAGGACGGTGTACCTCAAATTTATACTGGCAGCGGCAGCAGTTATTGGCGCTGGAATATGGTTATCATTTGTTGGTGATGAGATTGCCAAGACCACCGGTTGGGGTACCAGCTTTGTTGGCAGTCTATTTCTGGCAATTAGTTCCTCGATGCCTGAGTTAGTGGTTAGTATTGCGGCTCTCCGCTTAGGTGCCATAGATATGGCAGTCGCCGATATATTAGGCAGTAACATGTTTAATATTGCCATTATTTTCGCTGTTGACCTTTTCTATACTCAAGGACCTATTCTATCCTCGGTGTCAAGTGCTCATCTTATC
>Ga0209979_1002813_pt1 | contig 16128 bp, 18 predicted proteins | sample AnhtaG_FD_183114 | JGI IMG/M metagenome (GOLD analysis project Ga0209979, IMG submission 183114) | Deep subsurface microbial communities from Anholt, Denmark to uncover new lineages of life (NeLLi) - Anholt_01485 metaG (SPAdes) (version 2) | ecosystem: Environmental > Aquatic > Marine > Oceanic...
CTGTCTGGCAATCAGTGAGGCATCCATAAGGTAGGAAACGGCCATAATCATGTCCGGTTTTTTCGCCTTTACCGCCGCCAGCATAGGCTTATGGTCTATGGCATCAGAGTCATATGGTTCGTCATAGACAAGCTCAATACCTCTAGCCTCAAACTCAGTGCGCAGAGCCTCTGCTGAGCTAGTGCCCCAGTCACTCATCTCATAAAACAGGGCTACCTTCGACACCCCCCCTGGTATGAGCACCTCGTCGACAAAACCCCACATGGCGTCAGCATAGTGGGATGCCGGCACCCTAGCGCCGGAGAATACCCATTCCCAACCTTCCATGGTGATGTCATCTTTGGAGCTATTGCAGATGAGGAAAGGAACCTTGAGGTCGTTAGCCGCCGCAGCCTGAGTCACACCAACAGAGCTGGTATAACCTCCCAGCACTATATCAACCTCATCCAGGATAGCCAACTTCTCAAAAGCAGATTTGCCCGTTGCCGGGTCTCCTCGGTTATCCTCGATTACAAACCTGATTGGTCTACCACCTACTTCCTCAACTCCAAACTTAGCATATGCCATCTGGACTGATAGCCAGTCCATCGTCCCGAAGTTGGCTTTGGCTCCCGTCAGTGGGAAGTTAATGCCAATCTTGATGGGACCTGTAGGAACCTCTTCCTCTTCTTCCTCTTCCTCCTCTTCTTCTGGTGGAGCGACTTCGGGCGCACAGCCAGGTAAAGCAAATGCCGCTACTAACACCACAACCAACCCCAAAAGCAATCCCAACTTAACCTTCTTCATTTTTACCTCCTTTTATTTTATTCCTGATTTAGCATCTTACATCCCAACCTATCTACACCCATAGGCACCACCTCCTTTGCCACTTTTCCTTATTGCCCTGAGCTAAATTTGAGCAAAAATTTTTTATTCTAGTGTATAGTCTAATACCCTCTAGAATAATGTGTCAATACCTTGCCATCCATTTATATAATCTTTTCAAATAAATTGAGGCCGTTTTGCCACTCTGCATGTAGGCTCTGAGCCCTTCGCTTGCTGTCATTCTGAGCCTCCCCCTGTCATTCTGAGCGTAGCGAAGAATCTCCTCTTCACTCCATTCAGAGCTTCGGCTCAGGGTGATAAAATAAACAATCTCAAATAATTTTGCCTTGACAGCTTGGCCCAGAATGATAAGATAGGAAACAATTTGAAGTTGTCGCTAATTGCCATAGATGGCCCGGTAGCAGTAGGCAAGAGCAGTGTGGGCTCATTACTAGCTAAAAAACTTGATTATGTTTTCTTTGATACTGGCCTTATGTATCGCGCCTTTACCTGGAAAGCACTTAAATTTGGCATTCCGCCTACCAATGAAAATGAACTTTCTCAGCTCGCTTCACCCATGACAACGGACTCGTAGGAGTGAGAGCAGGGAGGTCCGCTGGTATAAAGCATCTTTCCTTCGGTCAAATCAATAATTATGGAAGTGAGCGTCTCCCACTGTTCATTGGGGCTAAGGCGCTCATCACGATGTCGGCAGATGGAATTAGGATAACCAAAGTGATCCTTTAACACATCTTTAATGGTATCCCACTCCAGATTTCCTCTTTTTTCTTGAAAAAGCCGAAACGCCCGATGGCTACGGATCACTGTATCCGGCAACGCGCCTTTCCCTGTATCTTTTACTCGGAGACTCGGAGATTGGAAATGGTTAGCATGAGTGAGAATACCGCTCTTTGGGTAAAGGAAGAACACATCGTCCGGTGTACATTCTACATCAATGACCTCCCCATCACGATGAGCAATCACCATATTCACAGAATTTGGCCCTTCAAAGGTCATGAGCATTTTTATACAGTCAGGTAAGCTTTCGGAATTAAGGATGCCTCGGAATTTGATCCAAGTGGGCAAACCTAGTCGAAAGGAGTCATTTTCGCATCGAATGTAGCTGGGAACAACTCCTATTCCCGCAGAGTTAAACCCTTTTTGGCTGATAATGCCCGCTTCAGTGTGCATGATGATATCGGGTTTCTTCTTTTGATTGATTCGCAAAATAAGGCATGAGCTCTCTACACCGGGCTTATAATCCCAATTCATACCCACAAATGTATGTTGGTTTCGGGTCGCTTCAGGGGCTAGAGCATAGACTGTACATCCCCCCGGAGCAGTCCATGTTGGAATCGGGGGCATGTAAGCATAGCTCAGCTCGTATCTGGCATTCAAGGCGACGATTTCTTCGAATTGCAACCCAGACCCTTTAGCCACTCCCTTTAGTTCCTCGAGTATTTCAGGATCCAATTTCTCAATGTAGGGGATAAACTTTTGGGCATCCTTTAGAATCTGATCTCGCTTCGCACCCCCGAAATATTCCCAGAAGTTCATGTAAAAGAGAACATTTTCTTGAATCGCTTTCTTAGCCTGTCTCCCATGCTGAAATCCCAAATCATAGGGGTTACCACTTACAGAGATCACAGGAATATTCATCTTTTTCCCTCCTTTGGTTTTAGCCTTCCACAGCTTTTCCACATGTGCTTACTTTTGTTTTCCTCTACCTCCAAGATATGAGAGCCTTACCTCTTCATTTTCTAGTAAGCTTTTGCTTTCGCCTTTGAATTTAATTTTACCCATATCCATTACATATCCGCGATGAGAATTAGCTAGCGCCCTCACGGCATTTTGCTCCACCAGAAGAATTGCTACGCCTTCTTGATTTATTTTTCTTATCGTTTGGAAAAGGCTATCAACTAATTTAGGGGCAAGGCCAAACGAAGGTTCGTCTAAAAGCAACAGTTTTGGATTCCCCATCAAAGCCCGGCCGATCGATAACATCTGGCGCTCGCCCCCGCTTAGGGTACCACCTTTTTGCGATTTTCTTTCTTCCAAACGAGGGAAAAGATGAAAAACTTTTTCACGTATAGTTTTTATCCTGTCTTTGCCTTGCAGCGTCCAAGCACCTAAATCGAGATGTTCTTCCACAGTCATATGTGGAAAAACTGCCTTCCCTTGGGGCACATAAGCTACACCCATCTTCGTAACGATGTGGGGTGCACACCCTGAAATATCCTTCTCTTGAAAAAATATATTACCTTTCATGGGTTTCAGAAAACCCATTATGGTGTCCAATAAAGTGGTTTTGCCCACTCCATTGCGACCTATTATGGTCGTTATCTCTCTCTGTTTAACTTCTATAGATAGCTCGTGCAAGATTTCCTTCTTTCCGTATCCCGAGGTTAGCTCCTTTATCTTGATAATATAGCCGTTTTCTTTCATGTCTTTCCTCTCCAATGAACAAAATAATACATCAAGCCCCAAAATAGACTTGTATTACTTTTTCGTTGTTTTGAACTTCCTTAGGCGTTCCTTCTGCTATCTTTTCACCAAAATTCAGGCAAATAACCTTATCACAATGTTCCATTATTACATCCATATCATGCTCGACGATAAAAAACGTTTTTCCTTTCTGGTCACAAAGATTGTGGATAAGATTTAGTGCTGCCAGTTGCTCGGTTGGATTGATACCTGCTGCCACTTCATCTAATAGCATCACGTCGGCATCAAACATTAAGATTCTAACTAACTCAAGAAATTTTTGTTGCCCGGTCGATAGTTCACCGGCATAACTATCCTTTTCAGCAACTAAGCCAGCTAACTCAAGTAACTCCAGAGCTTTCTCACCTGCATTTCTTTCTCTTAAATTAGCTGCTGTCATTAGGTTTTCTATCACAGTCATGTTAGGGAATATTCGGATTACCTGCCAAGTTCTTCCTATGCCTCTTCGCGCAATTTGATAAGGCTTTAGTTTAGTTATATCTTTGCCTCGAAAGAAAACCTTACCCTTATCTGCCCTAAACTGTCCTGTGATCACATTAAATAACGTGGTTTTCCCAGCTCCGTTCGGTCCGATTAATCCTGTTATTTTACCTTCTTCTATCCATATTGACACATTGTTTAGGGCTACGAGGCTTCCAAACTCTTTGGTTACATTTTGAACTTCGAGCACGTTTTTCCCATCTTTCAGCCTTCCTTCCTCATCTCTATCTACCGAGATCATCATTACACCTCCTTTTGAAAAGTTTTGTTACACCACTGCTAAATAGCTCTTGTCCTTGGGAGTATCCCCCTGCTCTTGAACCATGTTATTATTCCACCAGGCAGTAACAAAACTAGCAGTACGATAACAGCTCCGCAGGCCATAAAGTATGTCTCGGGCAAAATTGACCAAAAAAATTCTTCAACGAAAATCATTATAACAGCACCTAATACCGGCCCCCATAGGGTTCCTATACCTCCAAGCAAAACCATTATTATAGGTAAGCTGTTATACCACGCACTAAATGCCGAAGATGGATCAATATAATTCTGAAAGGCGAAAAAGACACTAGCTGCCAGCCCAGCGAAAAAGCCACTTATAGCAAAAGCACTGATTTTTTCTTTTGTCGTATTTATCCCTATTGAACCCGCCCCTTCCTCATCTTCCCTAATTGCCAGCAGTTTAGCTCCAAAGCTTGAAGTAATTATCTTATAGGCCGCAAAGACAGTTGCTGCACTGATGAAAAATGCCGAGTAGTACATCTCCAAGTCACTTACAGGTTGGACAAATTGAAATCCGTAACCGCCATGGGTTAGCGGTGTAAGATATTTAGTGGTAGCTAGGACTCCACTCGCCAGTAATATCACCAACATACCTATGGCAAAGTATGAACCCCTCAGCCTCAGCATAAACGAACCTAAAATAAGAGCACCTATCGAGGCAAAAACACCTCCGAGCAACCACCCAACCGGCCACCATATTCCGTGATCGATGATAAGAATCGCACTGGCATAACCACCTATCCCAGCAAACACTGAAAAACCGAAATTTATATAGCCAGTGAAACCGGTCATAATATTCCAGGCTTCCGCATATGCTATATATATAAACATTAGAAAAACTACGCTGCATAAATATGGATTTACTATACGAGGCAAGGCTATGAGTAATGCTAGCACGATAACTGCTATAGCATAGAGCCACAATCTTTTATCTGTTTTGAATTTTTCTGCTAATCTTAGTTTATCACTCTTATTCAAGCAGCACTCTCCTTTCTGGAAAATTACGATAACAACTTGCTTAGTCCACCCGTTCTACCACTCCCCATAAGCCTTGGGGTCTAAAGATAAAAACTGCTATGACCGTTAGGGGCGCAATAACGCCAGCTATCGTTGCCCCCCAATACATGGTCCCTACACTTTCAGCTATGCCTAAAAATACTCCGCCCAAAAGAGCCCCCGGGAGGCTTCCTAGCCCTCCCAACGCTACCATAGCAAAACATTTCAGGATAAGGTCCTGACCAATGGAAGGGCAAATAGCCCATTGAATGGCAATTAAACCTCCGGCAATACCAGCCAAAGCCCCTCCCATAGCATAGCTAAGGAGCCTGATTCTATGTATGTTAATGCCACTTATTAAAGCAACGCGCGGATTTTGTGATGCTGCTCTCAATGCTTTTCCAATTCTTGTCCATTTCAGAGACGCAAAAAGCACACCGGCTATAATGAGAGCAACTACAAAGCATATAATCTTATTTACGGAAAGGTAACTACCCAGGAAACCTATTGAACCGGTAGGATAATTAACCGATCTAAACGTGCTGCTAAAAGCAAATTCACTAAAGTTCCATAAAAAGATTGCAAGGCCGAAGGTTAATACACGGGATAGTAACGGAAATTTACCAACTACTCTAAATATAGCTACTTTGTAAAGAAAGGCTGCAAGGGCAGCTATAACAAGCATTGCAACGAACGTTGCCCCAATTGGGTTCATCCCTAGCAAAAACCACAGCCAAAAACAGGTAAAAGCACCCAACATAAGAAATTCACCATGTACCAGGTTAATGATTCCCATTATTCCAAATATCAAGCTTAGCCCCATTGCCCCTAAACCATAGACACTTCCCAACAATATTCCCTCGACAATGGCTATAATTAACACTTCCATAAACGCACCTCCCCTATTACCAAATAAGATTCTGTAGGCAGAATCTTATTTGGTAATAGGAACTTGACTTACTTCCTCAGCTAGCGACGACCCCATTCTATCCCATCATAATCATATAAGATTACATCTTTAGTCCCAGCCGGGGTGTGGCCAGATTGGCTCTGCTGTGGCAAGTTCGTAAGGATATATAACTTCTTTTACCCAATCGCCTACTATAACTTGACCAGGTGGATACTCGACCCCCGCTTTCTTCGGTTGCCATTGAATTAAAAGTCCCTTGGACGCAGTTTGGAATCCCGAATCCGGTGAATCAAGTGGCAGTACTTTATATGGTCCGTAGACAGTCTCAACCTCCATCTCAAACAAGGTATCTCTAATAGCTTCCTTATCAATCGCACCGACCTCCTTTACAGCTATCTCCATAAGTTGGCCCGCTAGATAACCAAAAGTGGTGTGGTACTCATGTTTTTCCGGTGGAAGACCCGCTATCCTATGAGTGTCCTCCAGATATTCCTCGTTGCCTGGTGTATTAAGTATTCCTTCCCAAAGTGACTCACAACACATAGCGTAGCAGGCATCTCCTACGGCCTCAACATAAGTAGGTGCTCCAGCTCCGACGGTCCAAACAAAAATTCCTGCATCTGCCTTGAGTGCCTGAGCAGCTTTTGTAAGCCCTATTGAGTCAGGTTCATATCCTCCGATTCCTACGACATCCGGTTTTGCCGCCATAGCTTTAGTTAGAATAGGCGTCCAGTCTGTTATTCCTTTTGGATATGCCTCACATAATACGACTTCTATTCCCTTCGCTTCCAATTGACCGCGGAAGGAATTCATTAGAGATATCGGAAAGGCTGTGTCCTCATGTATTATGGCTGCAGTTTTAGCTCCCATTTTAGCAGCTATATCAGCCACTCCCGGGAAGTATTCATCTGTTGGCTGCATCCCTTGGACCATCCATTGTAGATTATTCCCTCCCCATATTCCGGGGTCAGAGGCCCCACATGATGCAGTTGGCATTTCATATCTTTCTACCACGGTAGAAATGGCTTTAGCGATAGCACTACTATAGGGGCCAAAGCACAGATCTACTTTGTCTTCTGTAATTAATTTGTGGTATAATTTTACCCCTGTAGCAGGATCACTTTTATCATCGTAAATTATGACTTCTACCGGTCGCCCATCTATAAGTCCTGGTTCAGTATGCCCACACCATTCCAAACCCGAACTATAACCTCTTTCATTTACCTGTGTTTGCCATACGAGGAGACCTTCTTTATATCGCTCTCCCGTCCATGAATATTTCCCTGTTAGGGCAAGAGAGCAACCTATCTTGATGGGCTCCACCTCCTCCTTAGGTGGTGCACAACCAGGTAGGACAAATGCTGCTACCAACACCACAGCCAATCCCAAAACCAATACTAACTTAACCTTCTTCATTCTCTTCTCCTTTTACTTTTTATTTAACTTCTTACATCTTATTACATCCCAACCTATCTAACCTATAGGCACCACCTCCTTTGCCACTTTTCCTTATTGCCCTAAGCTAAATTCTGTTTATAATATCTGCATCTATAATAAAACCACCATAATATCTCTATCTAGCATAATTTGTCAATACCTCGAAGGCTCTATACGGCTCCAAAACTGATAGCCTCGTCTACGCCATCAGAGCCCCAACCACAGTAATTAATCCAACCAATCCGATAAGTATGGCAAACGACGGTCCTATTGCTGAGATTACTGACGCTCTAAGTCAGGTTCTAAGTCGACTCTCGGTAATACCCATTTGCCTTCCTGTACTGAGTGCTTTAGGCAGGAATATGATTGTCCGCAAGAAAACAACAGCAACGGCTATCTCCCCCACTATCCAGAACCCAAATTTATTGGCAACTTCTAAATATCCATTAGCCACTTTCTACCTCCTGACTTGGCATTACTTTGTGCCGCGTTTAATCTTTCAATATTAGCTTTCGCAAATCTCTTGTCTTTCCCTCCAAGTTGCTATTTTAGGTAGTTAATTGCAAGAGCAATGTAATACTTAACAGAATCTATAACCTGCGATATTTCTACATATTCATTTGGCTTGTGGCTACGGCTGGGGTCACCTGGTCCATAAATAATCATTGGGATATATTTTTCCTTTTCGAATGAAACACCATCGGTGTAATAATACACCCCAGCTGGACCAATTTCTTTGCCAAAAACCTGTTTGTAGGTATTAAAAGCTACTTTGGTGAATTCATCATCCATACTCGTTTCAACTGGTGGGTAATTGTTCAGAGGTTCTACGTCAATGCGACAGGTCTCATCTTCCTTTCTCATTTTGTCCAAAATTTCATGGATATCAGCCATGACTTTGTCATGTGATATGTCTGGCACCGTTCTTATATCAACAGTAGCTTCACACTTCTCGGGAAGGACATTAGTATTTCTTCCAGCATGCATAGTTGTTATGCTCATAGAAGGGCTGCCCAGCAAGGGGTGCTCTTGCACTTGGAACTCATAGTGTCGGAAGGTTTCAAAAAATTTGAGCATGTGAAGCAATGCATTAATCCCTTCTTTTGGAAGCCCACCATGGGCTGCCTTCCCATATGAAGTAAATTTAAGCCAAAAGGCGCCCTTTTCTGCCACGTAGATCTTTCTTTCACTGGCCTCACTAATAGCCAAAGCATCGATGTCATCCACTCCATATTTCTTTACATATGCTTTACTTCCATAGCAGTCAACCTCTTCACTGGCAGTGTTTACAAATGTCAGAGTTCCATTCAGCTTAACTCCTGCTTTCTTCAAAAGACACATTGCCATTATCATAGCAGCATCGCCGGCCTTCATATCACTTGTGCCACGCCCGTACATTAGATCCCCTTCAATCTCCGCCCCAAATGGATCATGCTCCCAGTTCTGCTTCGTTGCCGGCACTACATCTAAGTGGCCACTGTACACAAGATTTGGTCTCGGTTCAGCTCCGCTTAATTTCGCGATGAGGTTCGCCCGATTCACTCCTTCCAGATCATCAATTTGCGGACTAAATCCATACTCTTTAAATTTTTTTTCGACTATTAAGGCTACATCCTTTTCATTTCCTGGTGGATTAGAACTGTTCACCTTAATCAGTTCGGCAAGAAAATCGATAACTTCCTGCTTATTCATTAGACCTACACACTGCCTATATGTATCTTCACTCGAATAATTTCCCATTGTACACACTCCTTTCAACTATCTAAACTCCTTATATAGACCCGCTCAGGTTGAGAGCGAACCTATATATCAAAGAGGCCTGATATGGGCATTAATTGTACACGTTCATATGATTAGTGACACCCCACCTCCTTTCTTTAAACTGCTGTGATGTGAGGTGTCCCACTGCCTGGTGAGGTCGGATAGTATTATACACCTTCTCCCATTTCAGCAAAGCTCGATTCAGCTCCAGTATCTCGAAACTGACATCCGTTACTTCGTAAAACTCCTCGGTGTGTGTCCTTTGTGCTCTCTCCAGATGGCCATTGAGTTTGAGTGAGTGTGGTGGGCAAGACGAATAACTTAATACCTCTTCGCTGACCCTCCTTCTTAAATGCGTCTTGAAATTCTGAACTCCCATCTACCTGGATAGCCTTGATAGGAAAGGACATTCACTCTAACAGGGTATCAATGAATTCAGAGGCGGTGGCGAGGCTTGCTCTACTATGAGCCTCCAGTACATCCCATCCCAGCCCAGCCTTCTTGGATAGCTTGGGGATGCTCGACAGACGTCTATATCCCGGAATTGTACTATAGACATTCATAATACAACCATTATAGCGCCCTTTCATAAGTCATGTGTCACCTATCTATCTGAACAAGATCACTTGTGCCACAGTGGTATGTAACTGTATTCTAAGTCGGCTCTGGGGTCTGATAGCTGTTTTTGGTGCAGCTCAATGTTAGCGCTGCAAGCTCACTGCTTGGATATGATTCCTTAAAACTTTAAAAGCCAAACCCAGGATGATAAGATAGGAAACAATTTGAAGTTGTCGCTAATTGCCATAGATGGCCCGGTAGCAGTAGGCAAGAGCAGTGTAGGCTCATTACTAGCTAAAAAACTTGATTATGTTTTCTTTGATACTGGCCTTATGTATCGCGCCTTTACCTGGAAAGCACTTAAATTTGGCATTCCGCCTACCAATGAAAAAGAGCTTTCTCAACTAGCTGGTATAACTAAATTTGATTTCGTTTCACATCAAGAAGGATATCTCTTCCCTCTTATTGATGGTGAAGATGTTTCTGCTGAGCTACTTTGCCCCGAGATAGAGGAGCAAGTTTCCTTGATATCGAAGGTAGCCGGGGTGCGCCAGATGATGGTATCAGAGCAGCAGGTGGTAGCCCAGCGAGGGAAAGTGATAATGGCAGGCAGAGACATTGGCACGGTGGTTTTACCCTGGGCGGAACTAAAGATTTTCTTGGTTGCTTCTGTCAAAGAGAGAGCTAATCGCAGGTATAAGGAATTGCTGGAGCGAGGAGAGAAGGTAGATTACGATGCTACCCTTGCTGACCTCAAGAGACGAGATGACATTGATACCCACCGCACTATTTCACCACTTAAACCTGCTGCCAATGCTATAATCATTGATACAGAAAAACTTAGCCTAAAGCAAGTTGTGGATAAAATATATAATTTGGCGGCCAAGCTCGACTGATAGCTGTTAGCTGTCAGCTGTCAGCTTACAGAAGGGGTGGTTACCCAAATGACTCTATCTCAAAGGATTGTCTTAGCCATACTCAAACTTCTCTCCAAGATTTTCCTTTCCTGGAAAGTTAAGGGGAGGGAGAATGTGCCCTTAAATGGCCCGCTCACCGTGGTATCCAATCATGTTCACCTTGTTGATGGCATATTGCTGCAGATTAGCTTTCCCAGGTGGATTAATTTTATGGCTAAACAGGAGCTTTTTCGCTATCCTTTCTTAAGAATCATCTTCCGGTGGGCACAAGCCTTTTCCGTGCCTCGTCGAGGGACAATTAAGGATAAGCGAGAGGCAGTTAAGCAAGCCAAAGAAATACTAAACAAGGGGTTAGTTCTGGGTATGTTCCCCGAGGGTAAGAGAAACCGCGATGGCAAGCTTTTACCTGGTAAATCAGGTTCGGCTGTAATTGCTTCACAAACGGGTGTTGCTTTGCTTCCTATTGGCATTATTGGCACAGAGAAGCTTAAAGGGATAAGCTGGCTATGGAAGCGTCCTGGCATAGTCATCAATATTGGCCAGCCTTTTGAGCTTCCTTCAAGTGATGGCCGGTTAACCAAATCGCAAACTAAAATGTCCACTGACTTAATGATGAACAAAATCGCTGCCCTTCTGCCCCCAGAAAACCGAGGATGGTATGGAAATTGAGAAAGCTCGAGAGCTTGGCTTATGCTTTGGCGTGAGACGAGCCATCAAACTGTTAAAGGAAGCGGCAAGCAAATACGGCAATATAGAGACCCTGGGACCAGTAGCGCATAATCAGCAGTTGCTGCAAGCATTGACCAAAGTAGGGATAAAACCGATAGACAACCTAGAACAGGTTCAAGGCAAAATCCTGGCGGTAACCACCCACGGGGTAAGCCCACAAGTACTATCTCAAATCGAAGCCCGCCATATCAAATTAGTTGATACTACTTGCCCTATAGTTCTCCAGGCTCAAAATGCCACCAAGGAGTTAGCCGATAGTGGCTTTGATGTTATCATCTTCGGGGAGGCGGAGCACCCCGAGGTTAAAGGATTGCTGGGTTGGGCGGGAAATAAAGGTATCGCTGCTCTTGAGGTAAAGCAATTATTAGTTGCTAACAAAACGACGCCATATCGCCTAGGCATCATCTCTCAAACCACTCAAAGCCACTCTGCCTTCATCGAGTTCATAATACAGCTTATAGCTGCCCTTCCTTCTGTCATTGCGAGCGAAGCGAAGCAATCTCTTAAGGAAATACGCATCATCAATACCTTATGTCAAGTAACTCAAAGATGCCAGGAAGAGGCTATAAGATTGGCGCAAAAAAACCAGCTTATGATAGTGATCGGGGGGCATGACAGTGCCAATACCAATCGCCTGGCTGAAGCATGCTCACCCATAGTAGAAACTCATCTGGTGGAAGGAGCAAGTGAGGTGAACCGCTCCTGGTTTGCAGGTAAACACCATATTGGCATCGTTGCTGGGACATCCACTCCAGATGAGGCTATAGAGGAGGTGGTAGCTAAACTGAAGGCCCTACAGGGGGTTTAGTTATCACCCTAAGCGATAAGGAAGGGTCTCACAGATTCTTCGGCCTACGGCCTTAGAATGACACACAGCGAAAAATTTTTAGCCTAGCTGATTACTCAGCTTCCTGCCACCAATGAGGTGGAAGTGAAGATGAGGCACCACCTGTCCCCCTTCAGGACCACAGTTTACCGCCAAACGATAGCCGCTCTCCGCTATCCCTTCTTTCTCAGCTAGGTTCCCGGCTAATATTATCAGGCGTCCTATAAGCCCCTGTTGTTGCTCAGTAAGCTCTGTTAAAGATGCGATGTGAGTTTTGGGTATGATGATCACGTGCTTAGGTGCCTGAGGGTTGATGTCTCTGAAAGCCAGGAATTCCTTATCTTGGTAAACAATATCACCGGGTATCTCACCGGCAACAATGCGGCAAAAAAGACATCCTCCAGCCATGCTTATTTTCTATTAACTTTATCTAGGACAGGCCAATTGAAAGGCAAGTTATCGTTCTGCTAACGCCTGGAATGGGCTGAATCTTCTCGGTAACCAGATTTCCGATGCCCTCAAGGTTCTGAGCCTCGACTGCGGCAATGATGTCGTAAGGTCCAGTTACAGCATCAGCCGATTTTACCCCCTCCACCTTGCCCAGAGCAGTAACGACGTTCTTGGTTTTCCCGACTCCGATCTCGATAAGTACAAAAGCTTTGACTGCCATACTCCACCTCCTTATCAAATTTTAACCTGCTACGTCTTTTAGTGCAACCGAAAGACTCTTCCATGATTTCGCTTGCTTCAAATTATTATATACTTTGACTATAATTGTAGAAAGCTTGCGGGTTAGAGAGCGTTTATTTTGTCACCCTGAGCAATAGCGAAGGGTCTAGATTTTTCGCGGAGCCTGTCCTGAGCGGTGTGAGATTCTTTGCTATGCTCAGAATGACGAGGGGCGAAGGGCTCAGAATGACAGAAGGAGGTTGCTAAACGGCCTCTGGGCTAAATTGTGTCAAAGTATTTTATCTGGACCATCGGCTGCCAGATGAATAAGGCAGAATCGCTCCAGATAGCTAGCTATCTGGATTTCCTCGGCTATCAAGTTGCATCCTCCCTCCGGGAAGCTGACTTAGTAGTGCTCAATACCTGTGTCGTGAGGCAGAGTGCCGAGGATAAAGTTTTGGGCACCCTGGGTTTGTTGAAAGGGCTAAAAAAGGAGCACCCAAATCTCTCTATACTGGTTACTGGCTGTTTTGTTGATTCCAACATCGCAGGATTGAAGAGAAGATTTCCCCAGGTTGATTTTTTCTTCAAGCCAGGAGCTTACCCCGAGCTAACTAACTGGGCTCAAAAGCAGGGCATTTCTACCGCTGAGCAAGGATTGCTTCGCTACGCTCGCAATGACACATGGAAGTCTCCTTCTCCTTGCGCCTTTGTCCCCGTCATCCAGGGTTGCAATAAATTTTGTTCTTACTGTATCGTCCCATACAGGAGAGGTAGAGAGGTAAGTCGTCCTTTAGAAGAAGTAATTTGTGAAGTCAAAGGGCTGGTGAAGCAAGGAGTAAGGGAGGTAATTTTGCTGGGGCAGAATGTCGGTTCTTATGGCCACGATTTGCCTGGCAATCCCGATTTGGCTGATTTGTTAACCGAATTAAACAACATTGACGACTTAGCTAGAATTCGCTTTTTGACTAACCATCCTAGAGATATGAGCCGAAGGCTCATTGAAGCTATGGCTTCCCTGGACAAAGTTTGCCAACACCTGGAGCTACCTGCTCAGTCAGGCGATGATGATATACTGAAGGCTATGAGGCGAGGCTATACTGTGGAGCAATATCGTAAGCTTATCCACGCTATTCGATATCATATCCCTCAAATATCTTTGAGCACTGACATTATCGTTGGCTTTCCCGGGGAAACTGAGGAGCAATTTGAGCATACTTATTCTTTGCTAGAAGAAATGCGGTTTGATGTTGTTCACGTGGCCGCTTATTCTCCTCGCCCTGGCACCATCGCCGGGAGAAAATATGAAGATAATGTTCCTCCAGAGGTTAAGAGGGAAAGATTTAATAAAATTGAACAACTCCAGGCAAATATAGCTGCTGAGCTAAACTCCGCTTACCGAGGCAAAACAGTGGAGGTATTGGTGGAAGGTGAGAAGAAGGGAAAGTGGTATGGACGCACCAGAAGTGATAAGCTAGTATTCTTTGAAAACAAGGATGATTGCACAGGGCAACTGGTGAAAATCAGGATTGAGAAAACAAGCCCTTGGGCACTACAGGGCAAGGTTGGATATAATAGCTAATTAAAAAGGAGGAATACAATGGAACAACTTCAAAGCATGGCCCCAATTCTCTTTCTGGTATTGATCTTCGCCGCGATGTATTTCTTTATGATTAAACCACAGCGCAAGAGACAGAAAGAACAGCAAGAACTAGTGCAGGAACTGAGAAGGGGAGATAAGGTGGTTACCAGTGGCGGAATCTATGGACAAATTGAAAACCTCAGCCAGGATACTGTAGTTCTGCGGATAGAATCAGGGGCAACAATGAAGGTAGCTAGAATCAGCATAGCCGGCAAACAAGGTAAATAGATAAGATAGAGAGAGATAATTAGCTCACAGCAGACAGCAGTCAGCAATTAGCTGATAACTGAAGGCTGAAAGCTGATAGCTGAAAGGTGAATCCCAAACAAGCTAAAGAAAGGATAGCTAAGCTAAAAAGGGAGCTTAACGCTATTATCGTAGCTCATAATTACCAGCGCCCCGAAGTGCAGGATATCGCTGACTTTACCGGTGATTCTCTTGAGCTAGCGCAGAGGTGCGTTGACGCCGATGCGGAGATAATCGTCTTGTGCGGCGTTCGCTTTATGGCTGAGACAGCAGCTATTCTTAATCCAGCTTCTACAGTGCTCTTATCTCATCCTGATGCTGGCTGTCCTTTAGCAGACATGATCAATGTTGGGGAGCTAAAGCAATGGAAAGAGAGATACCCCGAAGCTACTGTGGTGGCTTATGTTAACACTACGGCGGCAATTAAAGCGGAAAGCAATATCTGCTGCACCTCGGCTAACGGGGTTGAGGTAGTGACCTCCTGCCTAGCTAAGGAAATCCTTTTTATCCCTGATCAAAACCTAGGACATTATATTTCCACCAAGACCAACAAAAGAATGATTCTCTATCCCGGCTTCTGTGATACTCATGCTAAGGTTACTGCTGAGCAAGTTAGGTTAGCCAAGCAGAGGTATCCCCAGGCCAAAGTTTTGGTTCATCCTGAATGCCGTCCCGAGGTTATAAATTTGGCTGATGCTGCTTTAAGCACCTCACAAATGCTTCGACATGCTAAACAAAGCAACAATAAAACTTTCCTCATCGGCACGGAGGAGGGAGTATTGCATCCCTTAAGGAAGCAAAACCCAGAAAAGGAATTTCACCTCATCTCAGATAACTTTATCTGCCCTGATATGAAGAAAACGACACTAGAAACGGTTATCGAAACTATGCAGACAAAAAGCAACGTGGTCACCGTGCCCGAGGAAACAAGAATAAAAGCCAAGCAGGCTATTGATAGGATGCTGGCCATAACCTGAAAGGAAAGATCCCCTCTCCCGTGAAGGGAGAGGGGTAGGGTGAGGGTGGAAAAAATGTTTAAAAAAAATCGTAGCACCGAGGTTTTAGCCTCGATGGAAGAGATTATTGACCGTGCTTTAGCTGAAGACCTCGGCTGGCGTGACATTACCACTGAGGCTTTAATACCAAGTGATCAGCGAGGAATAGCCTCTATGATAGTGAAGAGCGAAGGCATTTTGGTTGGCATCGAAGTAGCTAAGAAGGTATTTCACAAAGTAGATCCAGGGCTAAGAATGGACGTTTTGCTTGAAGATGGATCCAGGATTAAGGCGAGTGATGTAATCGCCAGGGTAGAAGGCAAAGTAGCTAATATTCTAAAAGCAGAGAGGGTGGCTTTAAATTTCCTCCA
>Ga0209979_1002814_pt1 | contig 16127 bp, 17 predicted proteins | sample AnhtaG_FD_183114 | JGI IMG/M metagenome (GOLD analysis project Ga0209979, IMG submission 183114) | Deep subsurface microbial communities from Anholt, Denmark to uncover new lineages of life (NeLLi) - Anholt_01485 metaG (SPAdes) (version 2) | ecosystem: Environmental > Aquatic > Marine > Oceanic...
TGCTCCACAGACGATGCACCTGTCTTTATCAAAAGATATCTCCATCTTTTCCCGATCGACTACGATGGCTTCGGTGGGACAAAGGGGGACACAGACAGTACAGTGGGTGCATCTATCCTCAAGCCATATTACATCCTTGGCTAGAGGCTGAATAGCAACTCCTATCTTTTTAAGATAGTTTAATCCTTTATCAAGAGCCTCTTTTTCACCGCTTATCTCCATTATCAGTCGGCCTTCCTCTTCCCGACTGATTCTGGCTCTCAAGATATTTACCACCAGATCATAATCTTTTATCAATCGATAGGTGATGGGTTCCTCAACCACGGTTTGAGGAAAAGTCAAGACTAATCTTTTCTTTAGCATCTCGTGACTCCTTTCTTCCCGGGATAACTTTTTCTTCGATTACTTTATCGGCCTTTCCTTAAGGGGTTTAAAGGTCATACCTGACTCTGCTGAAGGAAGAAGCTCAACCGGCTCAGTTAAGAGAAACTCTCCTTTTTTTATCCAATCCTTAAGTAGGCTGGCAATCTTTCTTGCCTTAGCGTAGCTGGAAAGTGAACCTGTGGGAACTTCTTTCCCTTGAACGGCGATCTTACCACTTTTAAGCTGGGTGTAGCTTATCTCACCTAAACTACCTGATTTACCTTTAGGATAGGCTTCACTGTAATCTACTATCTGGGCAAGAATCTCCTCATCTTTAACAGCCGCATATGAAAGTATCTCCTCATTTAAGATAGGGATGGGAACACCAATTCCTACGCTCAAGGTCACCCCGTATCCTGTCATAGTCGTTCCCTTCAGCCACTCGGGGCTCATTTGTTTTAAATCGCCCAGCACGGCAATAGTACCGGCGGCAGACCGAGGGATGCCTTTCTCTGTCCGGGGAGCAGTAGGGTTATGCTGGGTACCCTGCCAGACCACGTAGCCCACTCCACCTCCCAGGAAAATTCTTGTTCCCACTCCAATAGTTTTATAATAAGGGTCGTTAAGAAGGGGTGAGAGCTGACCTGCACTACAGTAGTTGGCATTGCCCAGATTGGGTTGAAGAATACCCATGTAGGTATAGATGACCTTGTGGGAAAGATTCACCGCCACATTGTAATTTTGATAGGCATTCCGGGGATTAAAAAGAACCGCCTCATTGACATCCTTCAAGTTAATCCAGGTCTCAAGACTCCTCCGGGGATAGCAGTCCGTTCCGTAGGCCGTGGCCACCAACTTCACGTCCTTTCCTGCTACCAGATCCTCGATAACGTGCCCACCCCCGTATCTGAACTCTCCGGGATGGACTCTGTTCCTCGGATCATCATCGGGAAGGGCCGTAGCCCCGAGGTAAATATCGACTGCCGCAAAGCCTGTGTAAACAGGGACTTCATTGAGATAAGTCTTGCCTCCCCCCAGCTTGATCTTGGGTTTGGAATGTCCAGTATTAAGATAGATACCTGATGAGCACATAGGTCCAAAGGTAGCGCTGGTTACCACATCTACCTCTTGGGCAGCTTTCTTGATTCCTTTTTCATCCACTAGATCAATGATCTCTTCTGCCGTCACCACTACCGCCTTACCGGTCTTTATCTTCTCGTTAATTTCAGCCAGTGTCTTGGCCATTTTTCCCTCCCTATCCGCTAAATAATTCCGTACTTGAATATCTTTCCCCGGTGTCAGGTAATATCACCACAATCAGTTTTCCTCTCGATTCGGCTCTTTTGGCCACCTTTAATGCGGCAAAGACTGCCGCTCCTGAGGAGACCCCGGCTAAGATACCCTCTTCCTTAATTAACCTGCGGGCGGTAATAATCGCCTCCTCGCTTTTCACCTTGATAACCTCGTCGACTAATCCTACCTCTAGTACCTCGGGGATGAAGCCAGCTCCGATTCCTTGAATCTTATGGGATCCTGGTGATTCTCCGGAAAGGACGGCTGACTCAGCCGGCTCTACCGCGACTGCCTTAAGATCAGCCTTTTTTTTCTTTATTACCTGGGCCACGCCGGTAAGGGTTCCCCCTGTGCCTACACCACTTATCAGTATATCTATTCTGCCGTCGGTGTCCTCCCAGATCTCTTTAGCCGTGGTTTGGCGATGTATAGCCGGATTAGCCGGATTCTTAAACTGTTGGGGGATGAAGGCCCTGGGGTTGTTGCTGGCCAGCTCTTCTGCCTTTTTCACCGCTCCCCTCATTCCTTCCGAACCAGGGGTTAAGATGAGTTCTGCTCCAAAAGCCCTGAGCAAGCTTCTTCTCTCAATACTCATAGTGTCGGGCATAGTGAGGATTAATTTATAGCCTTTTACAGCAGCCACAAAGGCTAAAGCAATGCCAGTATTGCCACTGGTTGGCTCAATAATGATGGTACCCTCTTTGATCAGACCTTTCTTCTCCGCTGCTTCAATCATGGAAAGGCCTATTCGGTCCTTCACCGACCCGCAGGGATTAAAAGATTCAAGCTTTCCTACTACTTCTGCTCCCAGGCCCTTGGCGATCCTATTTAATCTAACCAGCGGAGTTCTTCCTATCAGTCCGGTAATGTCATCGGCTATCTTTGCCACTTACCTCACCTCCCCTAATCTTCCCCCTGATGGTAGCTAACAACATCTGTGCACTTGGGACAGATTTGGAAGCCATCTTCATTAAATATATAGATACACTCTCCACATCTTGAGCACACTTTAATCTTCCCATCCCCATCTTTCATCGCCTCCTTAGCAGCTTTTTTATGTTAATTCCAGCATTCTATCAACAGCCTTTCTTGCCCTATTAGCTATCCTGGCTGGAACCTTAATTTGATACCGCATCTCTTTTAACGACCAGACAACCTTCTCCAGAGTGATGAGCTTCATATTAGGACAAATAGCCTGTTCAGAGACAGAGAAAAATTTTTTTTCGGGGTTTTCCTTACGTAGCCGGTGGATGATTCCCAACTCTGTTCCCACGATGATCTCATTGTTTTCGGTAGTTTTAGCATATCGGCACATTACCCCCGTACTTTGTACTTCATCAGCCAGAGAAATTACCTCCGGTCTACACTCCGCATGGACTATTACCTTGGCCTGAGGATGGTCTTTTCGCAGCCTCGCAATATCCTGAGGAAGAATTCTAAGGTGAGTGGGACAATAACCAGGCCAGAGAATCATCTCCTTTCCCACCTGACTGGAGACATAATGGCCCAGGTATTGATCAGGGATGAATAGGACTTTCTTCCTCTGATCAAGTCCCCTCACAATCTTTACCGCATTGGCTGAAGTGCAGCAAACATCAGACTCTGCCTTGACTTCAGCGGCAGAATTGACGTAACACACTACATAGGGATAGCCATATTTTTGTTTTTTCTCTTTCAGCTTTTCTACCGTTACCATATTGGCCATAGGGCATCCAGCGTTTATATCCGGTAACAAAACGATCTTATCCGGACTGAGAATAGAGGCGGTCTCCGCCATAAATTGGACTCCACAGAAGACAATCACTTCCGCCCTGGTTTTGGCTGCTTTTCGACTCAAATCTAAAGAATCACCCACAAAATCTGCCATGTCCTGCACCTCACCTAACTGATAGTTATGAGCAAGGATAACGGCATTTCTCTCTTTCTTTAGCTGAATGAGCTTATCCACTAACGCTTGGTTTCTATTATTTTCTGTAAGCATTTTCCTCTTTTTTGTTCTTATCTATTTTTGTGAGATTGAACATGAAATAGATCTGAAAGAACCTCGGCATTTAGGGGACCTTCCACCAGGAAAGCCTCGGCATACTTTACATTAATTAAGGAGCCATAGAATTGATTTCGCGCTTCTATGTGAAAAAAGTAATCCCTTGCTCCGATAGGTCGAACCTCCGTTTTAGCTGCTTTCTGTCCAAACTGAGAACAATATGCTTCAATAGCCTCCATTTTCTTAGAGTAATATGGAGTAATATCGATGACTATAGTGGGAGAAGAATAATCGTGCAATAAGTAAAAAAGGAAAAGTTGGGGATCATGAGGAGGAAAGGGGATATTAAGTTTTTCCAGGCGACAGTAAAGATTTGAATTTCTCACCAACCATCCTGCCATGCGGTGATCATTGTGTCGATCCTCCCAGTAGGGAGCAAGGACAAAATTTGGTTGAAGCTCTCGGATTATTCCAGAAACCGTGACTCTGTTCTCATGGGTGTCCTCAATTCTAGCATCTCCCAGATCTAAAGTTCTCCTCAGATCAGCCCCTAAAATCTTAGCTGCTTTCGATGCTTCCTCGACAATAATTTCAGGCGTTGCCTTAGAATTCATCTCTCCTCGGGTAAGGTCTATTATTCCTGTTGTCCACCCTAGCTCCTTCATCTTTAAGAGAAAACCACCACAGGCTAGTTCTACATCATCACAGTGTGCCCCAAAGGCTAAGATATCTATTTTCTTCATACGAGCCTCGAATATCTTCTGTTTAAATAAGAAATTTTTTTCCCGTTTTTTAAGTACCGCAGGTGAAGCATTCCCATACTTTAAGAAACCAAGGTCTTTTGATATAATGAGACGTATTGGGGAACGACCTTCTCGGTGGTAAATTTTTCCAAAACTCTCATCCTTGCCTCTCTTCCCATTTTTTTTGCTAAACCCTCATTAGTTAGAATTTTCAGACAGTGTTCTGCCATGGTGTCTAAATCTCCTACTTTGGCTAAATACCCATCCTTTCCATGGCGGATTACCTCTGGCAGCCCTCCTACTCTGGTGGCAACCACAGGTACCTCTGAGCTCATAGCCTCCAGGGCAGCAAGGCCAAAGCTTTCCTGCTGTGATGGGAGTAAGAAAAGATTAGATTTCCCCAAAATCCTGGAGACGTCACCTACGTTACCCCGAAAGCAGACTTTCTCCTCCAGACCCAGTTTTTCCACCAGTTTTTGAGCTAGATGCTTGGTTGGTCCCTCTCCAACTAGATAAAGCCGGCAATCTCTTTCTTTGACTATCATACCAAAGATCTGAACAACATCTGCTACCCTTTTAAGAGGTCTGAAGTTGGAAATGTGGCAGATTATCTTCTCTTTACCTCGGCCTGTTCTTTTGTACTTCTCCGGGTTGACGAAGTTAGGTATAACTGTGATGGGTCTGGTAATGCTAAATTTTTCCAGAGTTTCTTTTTTCAAAAACTCAGAAACAGCGATTAAACTGTCGGAGTTTTCCATGCTAAACTCGACAATCGACTTATATGAGGGATTTAGCCCGAGTAAGTATACATCTGTCCCATGGAGAGTGGTGACAATTTTTACTTTACCATGAAGGGCTTTCTTGGCAAGATAGGCAGAAGTAGCATGGGGAATTGCGTAATGAACATGAATTATATCCAGGCGATGATGCTCCATGACATCGATTATTTTTGAAGTCAAAGCCAGGGTATAAGGACTATACTCAAATAAGGGATAGGGAGGGACATCAACTTTATGAAAGATTACTCTGTCATTATGCGCTTGTAATCGGACCGGGCAGGCATAGGAGATAAAATGGACCTCATGCTCCTTGGCCAGGCTAAGTCCGAGCTCAGAAGCAAGAACCCCACTTCCTCCAAAAGTTGGGTAGCAAACTATTCCGATCTTCATTTCCTCTTTCGCTTTTGCAAAATCATTAATCTGGCAATAACACAACTAAACAAGATATGCCTCAAGATCATAGAGCTTAAGTTCCTTTTAAGACTGGAAACTTATTACTTTATGTTCGCCATAATCTGCCTTTGAAAAGTCACCGTGTACAACTCTTAAGAAATCTGGGCCAAACTTTATGAGGTATTCCAGTATATTGAGTTTTCTTTCCTGCAAGTCCTGGAGAGGAAAAATATTATGGGCAGCTTTATCAATCTGACTTTGCATAATGATATTCTGCCTTTTTAATCTTCTGGCGACTTTATCCTCAAGGATATCCATCGCCCTTAGTGCCTTCCTCAATGATGCCTGAGATGAATCTCTTAAACCCCTGTCAATTTTTACAACAGCCTCTTCAACGGGTGAGAAGGTCTCCAAAATCTTGCTTCTTGCAGATCCGAACAGAGAATCCATCTTTTTTCGAGCTAATTCTTTGGTTAAGAGCTCCGGAAACCTCAGATCCAGGATTTCGAAATGATATTTGTTAAGGACTTTTAGAATCTTATTTTCAACTATGGTGGCGCCAAACCGAGGCCAGATTAGAGGCATTTCTATCTCAAATTCTTCATAGATCCTTTTCAGTTGCGCAAAATAAGCTATTTCAGATGGCCCAGCCATATAAGCGTAGGTGGGAAGGATCCAATCTTGGATGAGGGGTCTGGTGACGACATTGGCGCTGAAAGCGGAAGGATTTTTCTCTAACCAATCAAGCATCTCTTCTGAGGAGTAAACGTTCTCCCCCACATGAAATTTCCCCCTATAAATCACACTTTTTCTCTCCACCAAGAAGTTGCAAAAATCACCACGTTTATGAATGCGTGGAGAATATCCTAACTCCTTGAGTTTTACTTCCTCTTGGCTTAGAATTTTACTGCACCTGGTAGGATTTTCTATTAACTTTTTAAAAACAGGAATCATCAACTTTTTCAAATCTTTTGGTTCAATTAAAATCAGACCGAAATCTCCTAAAAAAGAGAGCATGAGCTTGGAGAAGACCTGGGCAAGATTTTGTCGTCTTTGGCATATAGATACCAGCTTTTCCAGAATGGAATCTTTAAATTCAGTGTCGGGGGTAAATTCTTCTATGTTGGCTATCATCCGATCTATTTTCTCCTTATCAAGTCTGATCTCAGAAGTGCTTTTCTCTCCCTGAACAGGATAGCTGATCTTTCGAGGGTAATTATTATGCATCAAATAAATGTGATCGACTTCTGACAGATCATGGTCTTCAGAAGCATTCCAGAAAATAGGCACCAATGGATGTTTCTTGTCCGAGTGATTGTTAGCTACTATAATAGCGGAAAGAGCCTTGTAAATGGTGTAAAGGGGACCGGTAAAGATTCCCGGCTGTTGCCCGGTAACTACAGTATAAGTATTCTCGTCAAGCAGCATCTCAATGTTCTCCATAACCTTCTGAGGGGCCTCGATTTTGCGGTTGTATTCCCTCAAGACTTTCACAACCCCCTCCCTATCTATTTCAACCTTTCTAAATTTTCTTTCTCTGAAGTGATAAGGATAAAAATGGGAGACTCTTTCATACCTCTCAAGATAGTCTAAGGTTATACGGCTAGGGATAATCTCAGCCGCGGGTAAACTTTCAATAGTCATACTATCTTCCCTATTCTGGTACAATTATTCTTATGATGAATCTTAAAAAAATTCCTTTATGCTCATCACAAATGTTGAGTTTTAAGAGATCCTGGGTGAATTGAATTAAAATGGTTCTTTTGTCACCCTCTCCGTTTTATTTAATTCTAAAATTATGGGTATAAATATTCATCCGTTTACCCCTGGCAAAACCGATTATTGATAATTTCGTCTTTTCAGCCAACCTTACCGCTAAATCTGTAGGTGCAGCTCGGGAGGCAATAATAGGTATTTTTCGTTTTGCTACCTTGATTACTATTTCTGAGGATATCCTTCCGCTGGTCAAGATGATCTTATTTCTGGTTGATATATTCTTTAAGAAACATTCCCCGAAAATTTTATCAATGGCGTTGTGGCGACCTATGTCTTCCGCAAATATTTCTATTTCATCCGGACTGCTGAGAGCAGCCGAATGGACGCCACCGGTTTTTTTGAAAAGAGAAGATTTTGCCTGGAACGCTTTCATCAAATTAATAATTTGCCCATAATTGATTTGAACATCTGAATTTACTGGTCTACACTGTACAATATCTTGAGAATCATAAAAAGAAGGACCTCTTCCGCAGCCGGAACTAATCAATCTTTTTCGAAAGAGGTCTTGAGGAATTTTAAGATCTCCATCTACCTTCACGTTAGCATAATACCCATCTTTACCAAGACTTACACCTTTTATGGGAATGTTATTTTTGACCAGGCCCTCCGATAAAAGAAAGCCTACCGCCAAGTATTCTAATTTATCGGGACTACACAGAAGAGTTACTATTTCCTGGCCATTAACCAGGATTGTAAAGGGAATTTCTTTTATGATCCAATCTTTCTCCACATACATCTTGCCAGAACTGAGACGAGTTATGCTCAGAGATTGGGTTTGTGAAATTTTCTCAATTTCTTCTTGCATTTTTCCATACTTCCTCTGTTTCTATCTTATTACCAATTCTGACCATTTCACCGTGTATCACTCGAGCAAATGTTCTTCTTTTTATTGATGCCTGAGCCCGAAACTTTCACTACACACAGGACAGGACGGATTTGGCTTGATCTCTATACATTCTGCTTTATTTTGACGCAAATCATAAGTAAAAAGCTTACCTCTCAAGTTATCTCCGTATCCGGTGATTAATTTTATAACCTCATTTGCTTCCAAAATTCCAAAAAGTCCAGCCGTCACTCCAATTATGGGAAATTTTATTTTTTTGGGTGCATTCGGAAATAGACACCTCAGGCAGGCCGTTTTCCCCGGTACTATAGTGGTGATTTGACCATAGAATCCCTCGACGGCAGCATGTATAAGTGGCTTTCTGCCTTTGACACAGAACTCATTCAACAAATATCTTGTTTCAAAGTTATCAAGGGCGTCTACAACTATATCTACATCATTCAGTAGATCTTCTACGTTTTCCCTGCAAATTCTTTTAGCCCATGTTTTTATTTTTATTTGTGAATTTAATTGCTTAAGCTTTTCTTTGGCGGAGACAGACTTTGCTTTTTTGTTCAAATCTTCTTCCCCATACAGAATTTGTCTGTTTAGATTACTGAGCTTCGGCTTCTGCTCATCAATTAAAAACAAGTATCCGATCCCTGCTGCTGTTAAATATATACTGATAGGCGAGCCCAGTCCCCCTACTCCTACGATAGCTACCCTTGCTTTTTTTAGCTTCTCCTGGGCATGTTTTCCAAATATCATTATCTGACGATCATATCTTCTTAATTCCTTTTCGTTTAGCATGTTATCCCCCTGCTATGGGAGGAAATAGGGCTATTTCATCATCATTTTTTAATTGAGTTCGCAAGTTTGCATAGTTCCCGTGGATAAATACCCATACATACTGGGGTAGCCATTTTTTGAGTTTAGGAAAATCATTAGCTATTTTTTCCAGGGCCTCCTTTACGGTAGCCCCTTGAGGGAGGTTAAGCTCAGTTTTATCCACTCCGCATAAATTCCCGAAAAAAGTGAAAAATTTGATTTTTACCTTCATTTAATCAAACCTTCACCCACAGTAGTGGAAAACCCCATTAAAGACTCAGTTTTTTTGAGATATTGGGAACTAACAAGAGTCATACAGCTTCTACTCTTTTTATCTCTGGAACTTCTTTCTTAAGACTTTCTTCGATCCCATCCTTGAGGGTTAGCGTTGCCATAGGGCATCCAATACAAGCCCCAGTTAGTTTCACTTTGACTATCCCTTCTTCTGTAACTTCAATTAATTCTACGTCTCCACCGTGAGCTTGTAAAGAAGGACGAATTTCAGTCAATGCTCGTTCTACTTTTTCACGCATTTTTTATCCTCCTGTGTAAATGCTCAGTAAACGCCGTGTCACATTGGATTTTCAGGGTAGCCGCACCCTTTAGGGTGCGCAGGCTAAAGCCTGCGACTACCAAAAATGACGGAGTTCACTGAATGCTTACCCTCCTGTTTCTTTAAATAGTCATCAATGGCTGATTTTCGTAGTTTTTATGCAAATGATGAGATTATTTTTTTCTTCCTGCAAAAAGAGGGGACATTTCTCTGAGCCTCGTCACAATCTCCACCAGGTTTTCTACGGTATAGTCTATATCTTCTTTTCGGTTGTCCCTGCCCAAGGAAAATCTTATTGACCCCTGAGCTATCTCTGGAGCAACACCCATGGCCATGAGAACATGCGAAGACTCTAAGCTGCCAGAGGTACAGGCTGACCCGGTAGAGGCTGCGATTCCTTTGAGATCAAGATTTAAGATTAAGGATTCTCCCTCAATAAACTCAAAAGAGATGTTCAAAGTATTGGGTAGTCTTTGAGTGGGGTGTCCATTCAGTTGACAATGGTTTATATTTTCCCGGATCATTTTCTCCAATCTATCCCGAAGATTAGATTCGCGTCGTGATTGCTGCACCATTTCTTTTGGTGCTATCTCGGCTGATTTTCCTAGTCCTACTATGCCGGCCACGTTTTCCGTACCTGCACGACGACGCCTTTCCTGATATCCACCATGAAGCAGGGGGTAAATCCTGGTACCTTTGCGGACATATAAAGCTCCCACTCCTTTTGGACCATAGAACTTATGAGCAGATAGGGAAAGAAGGTCTACCTTTAGATCATCAACGTTAACTTTTATCTTTCCTATGGTTTGCACAGCATCGGTGTGCAGGTAAATTCCGGCTTTCTGGGCAATCTCGCCTATTTCTGAAATAGGCTCAATGGTTCCTACCTCGTTATTTGCATGCATCACACTGATAAGAACGGTCTGGCTGGTAATGGCTTCCTCGACCTCTCCAGGGTCGAGCCATCCATGTTCATCCACCGGCAAAAAGGATACCTTGTAGCCTCTTTTTTCTAAATACTTGAGGGTTGATAGTACTGCGTGATGTTCTATGGAAGATGCTACGATATGTTTTCCTTTCTTTTCCAGAGCAGCAGGTACTCCTTTTAGAGCAAGGTTATCTGCCTCTGTCCCCCCACTGGTGAAGATTATTTCCTCTGGGCTAGCCCCGATAAGATTAGCCACCGTTTCTCTTGCCTCGTCAGTTGCCTTCCTTGTCTCTTGGCCAAAAGAATAAATAGTTGAGGGGTTGCCAAACGCCTCTTTATAGTAAGGCAGCATCGCCTCCAGGACCTCTGGATGAAGAGGAGTGGTGGCATTGTGGTCTAAATATATCCTTTTCATTTTAACTGTCCCTTCAAATTTGAAACATATATTTGTGTCCTGGCTGAGGAAGTCTGGAGACCCGTCTTGCCTCTACAAGGAGGTCTTCCAAACTCGTTCCTTTCAGAATTTCCTTTATCTTATCTCCTAATCTTTGCCAGAGGAGTCGGGAGACACAGCTATCCACCCGCTCACATTGAGATATTTCATCTTCCTTATCCAGACAAAATACCGGAGCAACCGGGACCTTTAAGGCTTTTATGATATCCATCACAGTAATATCTTTTGAGGCCCTGGCCAGGAGAAATCCTCCTCCCGGTCCTCTTATACTTCTCACCAACTCTGCCCGGCGTAGCTGATTGAAGATCTGTTCCAGGTAATTGACAGAGATTCCTTCTCTTTGGGAGATATTTTTGATGGAGACGGGGCCAATGGCTTCATGAATGGCTAAATCAAGCATTGCCCTCACTCCGTATCTTCCTTTGCTAGATAATCTCAATCCTTATCTCCTCTTTTCTATTTTCTTACTTTTCAATTATAAATTTATAACAATTTTAGTCAAGTATTAGCTAATTTACATTATAAAAAAATATAATTTTTGTCAAGTATATCTCGTCGCTCCGCTCCTCAAGACAAGGAGTCTTTCTTTTTCCTCGAGCTATCCTTGAGGGGGAAAATATTCCCCCTCAACTCTTCGCTCGTTGCTCCCCCGAAACTCAAAACCTACAGAGCTGACTCGTTAAGGTGGCTGATATAAGGCTCCTTTGGGGAAAGTCCCTCGATACGCGTAAGGCAAAATGGAGTAAATTTGAAATTGACGGTGAGTATGATCTTTGTTATGATTGGATAAGATCACAATTCTTTCCATGAATAAGATAAAACTTCTTGGATAAGCTCTAGAGAGGGTAAGTTTTTAACATGAGACAGGTGATTTCTTTTGATCTGGATGGTACTCTGATCAAGCCTGATTTTAACTATCTAATCTGGTATGAGATGGTACCCAAGCTTTATGCCAAAAAGCAGGGGATTGAGTTTGAAGAAGCAAAAAGATTGGTAAAGAAAGAGTACGACAGGATCGGCGAGAATGATTTAAGGTGGTACCGGCTTGATTATTGGCTCGAACATTTAAAACTTAATAAAAGTCAAGAAGAGATACTTGAGAAATACATGGATAAGATAATCCTCTATCCCGATGTCCTGCCCAGCCTGAACTATCTGAAGAGAAGATACAAGCTAGTAATTGCTTCCGGCATGAGTGAGGATTTTATTTGCATTAAATTAAAAAAGAATAATCTCACCCAGTTTTTTAGCCATATATTCTCCGCCATTTCTCTAGGATTAATCAAGAAAGAAAAGAGTTTTTATCTTGCTATGTGCAGGAGCTTAAATGTCAAGCCAGCTGAGCTTGTCCACGTCGGCGATCATTATGAGGTTGACTATCTGGTACCCAGGAAAATAGGAATAGAGGCATACTTTTTAGATCGGGAAAACCGGAGGAAAAAAGAGGCTGGAACAGTTAATAATTTGGAAGAGTTCGCTAGCCACTTGATTCAATGATAATTTTCTTTATGGTTTTTATCTTCGAGATCTTGGCTAATCATAAATGGGAAGAGAAGGGTACAATTTATCTAATTCCTGTGGGCAAGGTAAGCGAGGATTTACGTTCCATTCAGACTTGAAGGTTGGTGGGTCAAAAGAGAATATAACTCAGGTCGTCGATCAATAAAAAGATCGTTATGGTCCGTTAGGTGTTTATTCCGGGAGCTAGCAGGGTCTACGTTAACTGTACCGATGGTTTCCTCTTGAGAGAGCCTCAGTAGTATCTGGCCTTCAGCATTAACTACCTGGCTGCCGCCGGTAAATTTGAGCTCTTTTTGAGTTCCCCGACGTTCTATTCCGGTCCTGTTGGCAGTTATACAGATTATCCGGTTCTCAATGGATCGAGTGACCATAGCCTTTTGACAGAAAGGAAGGATCAAATTTGCCGGATGGCATATAAGCTCAGCCCCTTTGAGAGCTAGAATGCGAGTTGCTTCAGGAAAGATCCAGTCAAAACAGATCATGATGCCCAGTCTGGCTATTTCTATATTAAATACAGGAAACTCCAGATTTCCAGGAGTGAACCAGAACTTTTCTTCGTTGAAGAGATGTACTTTACGATACCGACCAATAAATCCCTCTGGTCCAACTAAGATAGCGGAGTTATAGAAGTTTTCACCTTCTCTTTCAGCAAGTCCTGCCACAATGAAGGCATCCTTTTTTCTGGCAACTCTGGAAAGCTCTTTGGTGGTAAAACCCTCCGGAATCTTCTCCGCTAAAGATTTTACCTCTTTTTGTGAAGTAAAGAGATAACCAGTGGTAAAAAGCTCTGGCAGAACAATAAGATCGAAAATTTCTTTTAAAATGTAATCTTCTACTTTGGTGAGATTGACTTCAATCTGTCCAAATACTGGACTAAACTGTAGGACGGCTACTTTCATCTCCTCCTCTGTCGTGCAAAGTTGAAAGTATTTTTCCTATCATTTCTTTATTTTTAAATTTTTAGGCCCCGTCACGATGCCTTCTTGCGAGAAGTATGATATCACGCAACTCCTCAATGTTCTTAGCGCGTAGCCAGTTCTTATCAAAATCTGGATCTTGTGCAATTTGTGCAATCGCTGATAGTGCACGCAAATGGAAGTTCCTTTCGTCACGCGAGCCGACTAATACGAAGGCAGCATAGACGGGTGGCAAGTCTTGAGTGAAATTAATACCGGCCTCGCATCTCGCTATAACCAACTCGAACTTGTGCTCACCATCAACAGTTATATGTGGAATCGCCAGCCCAGGTCGTACTTCTGTTGTTGACTCCTTCTCACGTTCAATAAGAGAGTCAAGCAATTGCTTGGGATCAATCTTCAATCGCTCAGCGATTTTCTTTGCCACAATTGTGGAAAATTCTATAAGTGTAATTTGTTTACCTATATCAATTATTTCACATCCTTTCACTAATTTATCAAATCTATCCTCAACTATTTTATCACGCTCTTTTAAAATTTCACGCAGTTCAGCGCCTAGTGAATCACCGGCTATCTCTTTAGCCGTAACACGCTCAACAATATGTATCAAGGCAGACTTGCGCATAGCTATCTCGCGAACATAAATCTTATGCCATAGAATGCTGGCAACGATGAATCCACCTGCTGCCAAAAGCGCTACAATGCCCATCTGAGATAAGAGAACGCCATAACCGATGAGTCCAAAGATCGGTAACCAGGGATATAAGGGCGAAACGAATGTTGGCTTATAATTCAGAATCCTCGACTCCCGCATAATAATGGATCCCAGCATCACAAGAATAAACAATATGATTATCATAGTGGAGGCCACTTTTACAAGATTTTCCAGGTTGAGAAAGAGTATGACTGTTACCATAAAAATACCGGTAAATATTATAGTGAAATGAGGTGTATTGAATCGCTTATTCACCTTTGTAAAAAATTCCGGTAAGAGTTGGTCACGGCTCATTGCCATAGGGTAGCGTGACGCCGCCAATATGCCAGCGTTAGCCGTGGAAACAAAAGCAAGTATTCCTGCGAATGCCATAATTATGCTACCAACTGTGCCAAAGATTTTATATCCACCGGTTGATATGGGGGTAAGTGAATGTGCCAATTGGTGTCCATCGAGCAAACCCACAGTCACAAAAACGGTTAACCCATAAAGGAGCAGTACCGTACAAAATGCCAGGATCATTCCGTAGGGGATATTCTTTACAGGATTCTTGATTTCTTCGGCGATGCTGGCAACTTTTGTGAGTCCAGCAAATGATATAAAGACCAGACCCACTGCTGCAAGTAGTGCGCGCTTATCAAAGGGCATAAACGGTGTATACCTGTGAACATTGAGCGACATTGACCCACGAAAGATATAGAGGAATAATAAAATGAAAAGTAGAATTACCAGAAAAATCTGAAATTTCCCTGTGAGTTTTACACTTATCAAGTTAAGAATCGTAAAAAATACACAAAATCCGACAGCAATGAGTTTAATCTGCCATTCGGTAATATTTGGATTGATCAATATTGCAAATGCACCAATGCCAACTAATGCAAATGCACTTTTAAGACTAAGCGAGAACCAACTGGCAAACCCGCCTATTGTACCCGCTGCTGAGCCCATACTGCGCTCAATAAAGAAGTAATCGCCGCCAGCTCTGGGTATAGCCGTGGCCAGCTCAGCTTTGGCAAACAATGTAGGTAAGTATAATATACCCGCCAGAATGTAGACTAAGATCACAGCCGGTCCAACTTTAGCATAAACCAGTCCGGGAAGAATAAACAAACCAGAACTGATCATGGCACCGGCGGCGATGCAAAATACATCAATACCGCCCAGTTGACGGATTAACCTCTTACCTTGATTACTCTGCATAGCTTGTTCTCATCAGTGTCAATTGCTTATAAATCTCTACTGTCAATTTCGTATAACCGAGGCAGCAAATTTCCGCTTATTTCAATTATATACCAGATTCGCTCTTTTATCAAATTTAGAAGAACGTACGAACTTCGTATTACCTCTCAGCGGGTCCCCAAACCAATATGATAGGTGAGTACAGAGTCTTTTGATATAACTTAAGAACTGCAACTGCCGAGCCTTTTAAGAATGCACTTCTTCTCTCACAAATAAAAAACCAACTCCCACAAAGAGCAAGAGAATACCAAAAATTTGCATAACTGTGACTAATTCCCCTAAAATATAAAAACCCAATAATGTAGCAAAAAATGGTGTTGAAAGCTCAAGTGCAGAGGATTGAGCAGCTTTAATGCGCTTCAAACCCTCATAGTAGAGGATATATCCTACCCCCACTATAACTCCAACCAAGATTTGATAAATATTAGAAAAAAGCACTGAGGAGGTTGAGATCAGGTAAATCACCAAGACAATTGAAGCGATGAAGAATCTGTAAAATGTAACAACACCCGCATTCATTTGCTTGAGATATTTTCTCATTACTATACCGGTGGTTGCCCATGCAATCGTTGCAGACAGCACCACCAGATCATAAACACTCCCCAATCGCAGCATGGATAAATTTGTTAAGGTTTTTGTCGTAACCAGCAAACCCGCAATAATCATAAAAAATATTCCTGCATAATCAAATTTTGTTAGTTTGTCTTCTTTTAAACAAAAAAATCCCATAAAAACGATAAAAATTGGTTGCATATGTCCTATTAAAACAGCATTAATTACTGGAATTTTAGTTAATGCAAAGAAATAGATTAAATCAG
>Ga0209979_1002815_pt1 | contig 16123 bp, 9 predicted proteins | sample AnhtaG_FD_183114 | JGI IMG/M metagenome (GOLD analysis project Ga0209979, IMG submission 183114) | Deep subsurface microbial communities from Anholt, Denmark to uncover new lineages of life (NeLLi) - Anholt_01485 metaG (SPAdes) (version 2) | ecosystem: Environmental > Aquatic > Marine > Oceanic >...
CGTTCTTCAAGTTCAGTAATCTTAGCACCCTGTTGTTCAATTATTGTGCATAAGCTATTTACAAGTGCTATTACGGCCTCTGGCCCAGCTTCATAAACTGATAGAATTTCTTCACGTTCCATATCAAGCCCCTCAGATCAATGGAAAATTTTTAATTTTTTAATATTAATTTAAGATGAAGTCATTGTATATTGATTTTTCCATTTTGAGTGAAAGAATTGTAATGAATGGCTGAATAGTTACAAAAATTCAACATTGAAAATTAAAAGCAAGAGGTTTTTTCACCTAATTCTGTTTAACAATCTTTAAACCTCAGAAGGATTAAATACAAGTTTAAAGAACTTAAATATTATTTTACAAAGTATAAGGGATTAAAAATGCAGCTTACCACTTATCTTGATCAGAACCGCACAAATCACTATAAAATGCTTGTAATTGTTGATAATAACCACCAACATGAGAAAATCATCAATATTCTCCATAATGATGGATGGAGTAGTTATGATGTAAACGAGAACATTCTTAATTTACTCGAAAACATTCCTGAAGCCAAAATGAAACTCCGGATAGGCAGCAAAATAAAAGAATGGTTCAACAAACTCCCTGATAAAGTGATCCTATTTAATACAAATATACTTTATTCCCCTGAGCTCGGGAAACTAAATCCCATTGGAGCGTTCAAATATAGGTCCCGTGAAAAGGAATGCATAGTGTTCCTAGAAGGTTCAGCATCAGGAAACCGCATTCAATATTCAGAATATGGTAAAGAAGATCATGTAGAAATGGATGTAAGTGAATTAATTCATGTCAAAATGGAGGATATAGATGTCTAAAATACAGGACCTTATTAATTTCCAGAAAATCAAGGAAGTCATCGATATTGACGCACTCCATGACAAGCAGAAAATGGTTGAGAATTATGTCATATCAAAGTCTATGGAAGATCATCTTGTACATCTTCTTCGGGACTTACAAAATGATACACATAAAGCAGCACAGATTATTGGTGGCTATGGATCAGGCAAGTCACATCTCCTTGCTTTCATTATCTCTATACTTACTGAAGAGGAACTAAGGAAATACATAAATAATGAAAAAGTACGTGAAACCGCTGAAAAACTTGATCGAAAATTTGTGGTTATCCATTGGGAACTCCAACCCAATGATGTTCCCCTATCTGAATATTTCTATGACAGAATAGAACTGCAGCTTGAAGAAAAGTATGGGATAGAATACTCATTTCCAGAATTAGATGGTGTAATCGATCATAAGAAGAACATAATGAAAGTCATACAGGCAATTAAAGAGGAGGACAGTTCTCGGGAGCTTGTTGTTGTTGTTGATGAGATTTCTGATTTTCTTAAGCAGAAAACCAAGGAGAAAATCACCAGGGATGTCCAGTTCTTGCGAGTTATCGGGCAGACCGCTCAAGAAAATGACTTTATGTTCATAGGTGCGATGCAAGAGCATATTTTCACCAATCCAAAGTATGTCGATGAAGCAGAAAGTTTTGGCAGGGTTTCTGAAAGATTTCAGATAATCACTATTAAGCGCGATGATATCAAGGAAGTCATTGCAAATCGAGTTCTTAATAAAACAAGGGAACAAAGGATTGAACTTGAGAACCTGTTTAACACGTACATTAAACATTATCCGGATATAAGGTCAAACATCAGTGAATATATTGATCTGTTCCCATTGCATCCTTATGTGATCAAGATATTTAGTGAATTACCATATTTTGAAAAACGAGGAATTATTCAATTCACTGTAGAAGAAGTCGAAAAAGTCCTTGATGAGGACTTCCCATGTCTCATTACATATGATATGATTCATGACGAAATAGATAGTAAACATACGGTGAAGAATTTGGAAATGGTATCTCCCGTGATGGAAGCAATACATACTCTGGATAGTAAGATCGATCTACTTGATGAACAGGATCACGATCTTGCCCGGTCGATAATCAAAGCTCTTGCTGTTTTAAAACTTCACGGTAAAAGCATTAATAATGGAGCAACTGCTGAGGAACTAGCAAATACCATGCTTATCCTTCCAAAAAAAGAGGGTTGGAAAGCTGAAGATGAGATATCACTGGTGCTTGGAAGGCTCAGGAAAGTAACTGATGGACAGTTCATCAATAAAAGCGAAGATAATTACTTCTATCTTGATCTCGCGCTTAGTGTTGATTACGACCAGGTGATCGAGAGAAAGACCGGAAACCTGCCTGAAAATGCTCTTGATGATGAAATCCTTGTGATACTTAAGGACCAACTAGGACTTGGCACTGAATTAGAATCCGGTGAGTTCTATGATACCTGTAACTGGAAATCCAGGAAGTCGTTCAGGGAAGGTCTATTTATCTATGAAACAGGAAAAAAGAATAAAGTTGATCAAACTGGTGATTATCAGATTGTTTTTGTTTCACCATTTTGTTCCAGAAACAGATACAATGCTGCATCAAACAGAATGATAATATCTGGGATTTTTTCCTCAGAGCTAATTGAGTCAATAAAAAGGGTTGCAGCTGCAAAAGCGCTTATTAATGATAATTACCAACGCAGTATAATCCAGAAAAAGTATGTGCAGTTGAAAAAGGATTTTACAAAAGAATTTGTTGCTTCTTACCTGTTAAACGGGACCGTCGAGATTGGCACCAATAAAAAGAACATTTCGAGTGTGATAAGTCGTGAATTTTCAAATTTTGATGAATTATTCACTGAGATAAAGCCTGAATTATTCGATGATTACTTTAATGGGCAATATAAAAAGCATCCAAAGTTCTCCCAGGCTATCACCAATGATAATATCAAAGGTGAATTTTCGGGAGCATTGAATAATCTGATCTCTCAACAGACAACTCTTTTTGGAAATTCCAAGTCGATATTGAATGCTCTTAACCTGCTTGATGATGGAGGACATTTTTCAACCTCAACATCGGAAGTCGTTAAAAGTATTATGGACGTAGCAAAAGAAGAGACTGGCAAGAATCTTAAAGTAGATGAATTCATATCACTTTTCCGTGAAGCACCGTATGGATATGATCCAGTTATTACTCAGTTCATTCTTGCTGCATTAACATACAATGGTGAAATAGCCCTGAAGGCGACAGGTGGAAAGACCATTAGCTCTTCTGAAGTAGCTGAGGTGTTCAGGAGCGGTATCGAGGCGTTTGAGAATATCAAATACTTTACCATTGAAAGTGATTTCGATATTCAGCCTGTAATCAGTCTTTTTACTGCAATGGGTGTGGACCAGAGCACAGCAAATAAACTCAGGGTATCCAGCAAACGAAGTGATGCTATTCAGGATTTTAGAAGCCGGTATTTGAAGATAAAAGATGATAATGAGTTTGTACAGAAGAAACTGGGTACTCTTTCATTGCAGCAATCCGGTATAGTTGATATTGACGGTCTTAATGAAAAACACGGCATGCTGTCCAGTATTCCTATTGCGGACTTTGAAAAGGTAAAAACACCCACAGACCTGAAAAAGATAATCTATACTGAGGATGAAATAAAATCCATTGCCGATTCGGTTGATATGCTTCATAGGCTGCATTCGTTCTATGCGACATATTTCAATAAGATTGAACCGGAAGTAGAGTATGCACGTAAGGTCAAGGAGGTTCTTAATGCTCATCCCGATATGTTCTCTGTTGATGATATTGAACAATTCATGGATGATTCGTTTGATATTCTTGGCTCGGCTGAACATCTTCTGTCACCGGAAGAATTTACCCCGCTGCTCGGCAAGCTGCAGACGGTGAAGAGGAAATATCAGTCTGCCTATTATACTGCTCACGAGCAGTATGTTGGTGGGAAGGTAGACTGGACCAGGCTTTCAAGTATAGTTGATAGCCCTGATTACCAAAAATTAAAAGTGTTAAAGAATGTGCAGCTTCTGGATAAGAACAGGTTCATGCGTATTGAGAATGACATTTCTGCTTTGAAGCATCTCCAGTGTCCAGAGTTCCGTGTGGAACTGCTGGATAAGAACGTAACCTGTCCCAGGTGCTCTTTCCCATCTGGCATAAAGGAAGGTGATATTGATTCCAGGATTGCCGGTATGGAGACAGATATTAAGAATATCTATAGCGACTGGGAGACGACCATTCTAAGCGAACTGGAAAATTACCGTAACAATATCCAGTTCCTGACAGTGGATGAGAAAAAGCTCATTGAACCTGTGATTCGTGATAGTGCACTGGCATCAGGTATCTCTGAAAAACTGGTTATGGCATTGAATAATCTTTTCAAGGAACTGGAATCTATTGAACTGGACCCGCAGGATTTCATCAGGGAGGTATTCAGCGATTCCCATGTTATGGATTATTTTACCTTCAATAAGAAACTCGATGAATTCAAGCAGAAACTGGTTGCAGGAAAAGACCTTGATAAGGTAAGGATAAAGTTTATTCAAAGCGGAGAATAAAACGATGGCACAGGTTACCCTGGATTCAGAGGTAAAGGTGAAGACAGCACAGGATGCAAAATTACTGGCAGCAAAACAGGAGGAGTTCTTGAAATCCTGCCGTCCTCTTGAGGAGATGCTGGATTCGGTCCGTGATATTGAAGGCTTTCCCATCGGTAAGGATGAAGATATCCTGGCGCTGTCCGATGCCCCTTTGTACACTGCTTGCCCCAATCCCTATGTCAATGAGTTCATCAAAACTTTCGGAACACCGTATGACGAGGAGACTGATAATTATGACAAAAAGCCGTTTGTAAGTGATGTGAGTGAAGGAAAGAATGACCCTATATATAATGCTCATTCATACCACACCAAGGTCCCACACAAAGCTATAATGAAATTCATCGAGCATTATACTGATGAAGGCGATATCGTTTTTGATGGCTTCTGCGGAACCGGCATGACCGGAGTGGCTGCCCAGCTTTTGAATCGGAAAGCTATCCTGTCAGACCTATCTCCTGCGGCAACGTTCATTGCTTACAATTACAACACCCCCGTGGATGTTGTTGAGTTCGAATGTGAAGCAAAAAGAATCTTGGCTGAGATGGAAAAGGAATGCGGTTGGATGTATGAAACCTTGCATACCGATGGCAAGACTAAGGGGAAGATCAACTATACGGTATGGTCGGATGTGTTCATCTGTCCGTATTGTAACCAGGAACATGTATTCTGGGAAGCGGCGGTGGACAAGGAAAATGGCAAGGTGAATAAGGAGTATACGTGTCCCCATTGTAATGCGAACATCAAGAAAACGGATTGCGAGCGTTTCACTACAACTTATTTTGATTCCACAATTGACCAACAAGTGACACAAGCAAAACAAGTACCTGTTCTAATCAATTATAGTGCTGGCAAGAAACGGTATGAGAAGGAACCGGATGAGATTGATTTGAATTTAATCGATAAAATTGACGAGAGTGCACTACCATATTGGTTCCCTACAAATAGGATGCTTGAGGGCGATGAATCAAGACGAAATGATAGAACTGGAATAACTCATGTTCATCATTTTTATACGAAGCGAAATTTGTGGGTACTTTCCACTTTATGGAATCTAATAGAAATATCTAATTATTCATCACCCCACATTAAATTTACATATGAACAAGTGGTATGGGGAATGTCAAAATTGGCTCGATATGTTCCAACCCATTATTCACAGGTCAACCAATATTTAAGTGGAACATTATATATTGGCTCACAGGTTGTAGAAGTTACTCCTACTTACATTATCGATAATAAGATTAAGAGGCTATCAAAGATTTTTAAGAAAATATCTAAATTCAAAAAATCTATGGTATCAACTAGTTCTACAGTTCATTTGAGCATTGAAGATAATTCAATTGACTATATTTTCACAGATCCCCCGTTTGGCTCGAATTTGATGTATTCAGAATTGAATTTCCTTTGGGAGTCGTGGCATCGCGTGTTTACCAATAATACTTCTGAAGCAATTGTCAATAAAACCCAATTAAAAAGCTTACCAGAATACAAAGAATTAATGGTAGCGAGTTTTAAAGAGATGTACCGTATCCTTAAACCGAACCGCTGGATAACTGTAGAATTTCATAACTCAAAAGCATCAGTGTGGAATGCAATTCAGGATGCACTCACAAAAGCAGGATTTATTGTTGCACAGGTGACTGTTCTCGACAAGAAACAAGGGAGTTTTAAACAAGTTACATCCGCAGGTGCTGTAAAGAACGACCTCATTATCAACGCTTACAAACCCAAACAACATTTTGAAGAATTGTTCCTCAAATCTGCTGGTGCAGGTCTTGAACGGGATTTCATCGAACAGCATCTCAACCATCTTCCAATTGAACCAAATATCGAACGCAGCGAACAGATGCTCTACTCCAAGATACTGGCACATTATGTTCAGCATGGGTATGAGATAAAGTTCGATGCTAAGCAGCTCGATGCTAAGCAATTTTACATACTGCTTCGGGACAATTTCAAACTGATGGACGGTTTCTGGTTCACTGATTCCCAGGTTACTGAGTATGACGAATGGAAGAAGGAGCATGGGCTTCAGGCTATTGAGGAAATTTCAAAGGGGCAGCAGACACTTTTTGTCAGTGACGAGAGATCCGCACTTATCTGGCTCTACAACATCCTGAATAGTCCGAAGAGCTACAGCGATATCCTGACCGCATACAATCCAGCTACGACGAACTCTGACGATGACATTCCCGAACTTCAGTCTCTTCTTGAAACAAACTTTGTATTCGAGAACGGGGTGTACAGGCGACCACTTAATGAGAAGGAAAAGATAGCAAAGGAGGAGCAGAGCGAGAAGGAATTACTCAAAGTTTTCGACAAAGTTCTAACTGAGGCAAATATGGGAAGCAAGAAAATAAAGACGGTGCGCAAGGAAGCTATTAAACTTGGATTCACAAAAGCGTATCATGAAAAACGGTTTCAAGATATCATTACTGTTGCTGATAGGCTAAAACCAAGTATACTTGAGGAAAACAGTGAGATCAATGACTTTGTGGAATTTGCACGATTGAAGATGGGAGATGAGTTCTGATAATTACGAAAGAAAACGAGGCAATCAATGAAAGTGGTTATATTCACGGAAGATACGGATGTAAAGCTTCCTCCAATTAATCGATGGACTGGAAAATATGGCCGGGGCATAGATATTACAGAGAATTATCAGATAATGTCCCTGCAGGAGCATCATAATCTTGCCGTTCCGCATAATGATATCGAAATGGAAGATCAATACCGAAAAGTCTTGCATGATTTAATACGACCAGCGAGGTTGATGTTTGCAGGAATGTTTTCTGAAGTCAGGACTTTTGCAGATACAATTTCTGAACTTGTTCAAACCGACCTCTATATCATATCAGGTAGATATGGAATGATACAAGAAACTGAAGAGATTATTCCATATTCCTTCCACATCCAAACCGAGCAAGATTTAGGAACATTAGATGAACTAACTGATTTCAGCAGTCGTATGGTTGATGCTGCAAATAAATATGAATTTATCATCCTCTTGTTACCAAAACATTACCTCCTATACCTACTCAAATATGGTTTTTTTGATCGGTTGAACAGAGAATCATCCATTATCATTGTATCAAGTAAAAAAATACAATCTGATTTTTCACGGTACAACAATGTAGACGTTTTAGAGAGGAAAGGTGTCGCACGAATAGGAAACGTAAACCGTGACAAAATATTGGAAATTATTAAATCTCACAATAATTCTAATGAATTTTATGAGGTATTAATTTGAAAATTGGAGATGTTGTATCATTCCAGAACAGTCCATCAAAAGGAACCGGCACTATTGTAGGGCTTCAGGAAGTGTTCGGTGAGCGATACGCTGATATCTTTTTTGACCGGACAAAGGAAAAGATAACTCTCCCAATATCCCAACTCAGCAGCCTCCTACCTCCGGAATTGAAATACAATGCACAGGATTTTTCCAGTGCACGCATGTTCACACTCAGGCTTATTAAGGACCAAATACTCGCCACCATATCTCAGCAGGGACTTCGTTCAGCCGGTAATTTCAAGATACTACCTTTGCCCCACCAGCTGCTAGCAGTTGATTTCGTGCTCGATCAGTTCAAACCCAGGGCACTGATAGCAGACGAGGTTGGTCTGGGTAAGACCATCGAGGCGGCACTTATTTACGAAGAATTAAAAGCCCGGAACATCGCAAGAAGGATACTCATTGTGGCTCCTTCAGGTCTGTGTGCACAGTGGCAGGATGAAATGAAGTTCAAATTCTCAGAAGACTTTGCTCTCTATGATAGAGACACAGTGCACTCCCTGAAGAAGCTCAATGGAGAGATGACCAATGTCTGGACTCTCAATGACCAGATAATCACATCCATAGACTTCATAAAACCAAACAAAATCACTGATGAACTGAGCGAGAGGACCATAGAAAGACGGCAGTGGCATAACAAGCATATTCTGGATGCTGCAGCAGAAGCTGGTTTTGATGTGGTGATATTTGATGAAGCTCACAAACTCACCAAAGATATGTCAGATAATGAAACTGCACGCTTCAAAGCCGGAAAGAAACTTGCTGATACAACCCCTATCCTGCTTCTCCTAACAGCTACTCCTCATCAGGGTGATACTTCAAAGTTCAGGAACCTCCTGAACCTCGTTGATCCATATCTATTCTACAAAGGCTGTGAAATGACGCCAGAGAACGTGAAAAAGGTCACAGTCAGGAACAATAAACGTGCAGCGGTGGACTTCAACGGCAACAGGCTCTTCAAACAGAGAATCACATCGCTCAATTTAATCAAAAGGGATTCAAAGGACGATGAAATTGAGGTCCAGCTCTATGATGCGGTCACAGAATACGTATCCGAATACTATGATATGGCATCAAGGGATCAGGACAGAACCCTGATGTTCCTCTTGCTCATATACCAGCGTATGGTCAGCAGTAGCTCAAGAGCCATCCTGAAGGCACTTACAAACCGGATGAACACACTTAATGAAATTAAAGAGACTGCCGATGCTGCAAATGATGAGATGGCCTCATTCAATGATCTGGATACTGAAGACATTGAAGAACTTTCAGCAGAAGAGCAGATGGACCAGCTTGAAAGATATGAAAGTCTGAAAAAGACAAACAGGAACCGCAAATACATTGAAGCAGAACTTGACATACTCAAGCGATGTACTGAACTTGCACGGTCGGCCTCAACTGGAAGAAATGATACAAAATTCAGAAAGCTCCTTGAGATCATCGATGAATTCATAATCAGGGAGAACAAACCTGATCTTAAATTCATCATATTCACCGAATTTATTGAGACACAGAAATATATTAGCGACAGCCTTCGAAGTCTTGGTTATAGCACAGCACTTATCAACGGTCAAATATCAGCAGACGAGAAGATAAAAGCCAGGAATGAATTCCAGAATAAAGCACAGTTCCTGATCTCCACTGATGCAGGAGGGGAAGGTATCAATCTCCAATTCTGCTGGGTCATGATCAACTATGACCTACCCTGGAATCCAATGCGTCTGGAACAGCGGATCGGCAGGATTGACCGTATCGGGCAGGAACATGATGTTAAAGTAATAAACTTCCAGCTTGCCGATACTGTGGAGCAGAGAGTACGTGATGTCATAGAAACCAAACTTGAGACCATAAAAAAGGAATTCAATGATGGGGAAGACAAACTTGCTGATATACTAAGTACTCTTCAGGATGAATTCAGTTTCGAAAAAATATACATTGATGCAGTAAGGAAAAAAGCAGCAAGTGCAGAGCAGCTCAATGAGATCGCCGAGCAAATGTATACAAGAGCAAAGGAGATAATAAACAGCGGGGAGCTGGCATTACCTTTCTCGGATCTTGATACTGGTTCCATATCAAAACGTGAACTTGAGAAAAATACGGAAATGGTCAAGAATCTTGTAGAATCATATTTACATGCACATGATAGGGAACTTGAGGAATACAAGACAAAAAATAATGTGTATTACTTTGATGATCCGCTTACACAGAAGCAGGTGAAAAATGTCATATTTGACCAAAAAACATCAATTGAACATGAGGATTATGAACTATTAACCTTCACTCATCCCTATATTGTTGAACTTCTTAATGGTCTGGAGGACGCCCTTAAAGATGTTGTAACAACCCGGGTATCAGTGCACGAGGAAAAATTTGCCGGAGTAAAAGGATTTCTTTTCAATTATACTTTTACCATTACAAATAACATTGATAGACCTAAAAAATACAGCATACCTGTATTTATTGATAATAACAACCGACACAATAACAGGATATCACAGTATTTCACAGATGCTTCCACTATCAAAACATCCGAACTAATAGCCGGAGAACTGGATCTGTCCATTGATGAGGCAATTGTCAATGCTCAGCTCATTAGGGACCAGAAAGCTGAAAGTATCTTCCTTGAACATAAAAATAATCAAAAGGAGCTTCTCAAAGAGATTGAGGGAAAAATGAAAAAATACTTCCTTGACAAAGAGGAATCTATTAAAAGAATTGCAGTAGATAATATTCGTGGTTCTCGCCTACTGGAACTTGAGTACGAAAAGAAAAAACAGCATCAAGAGATGCAGCAGAGAAGATATTTTGTCCCATCCATCAAGTGTGAACAGATTGCATACATGGAGTTTGTTTAATGGTGAAAAAATGGTATTCATCATTACTGGATGAACTGGAACATTCATACAGTGATATTCTTCTTATATCTGACCCTGATGGACTTAGCTTTATTGAAGATTTTAAACAAGATATCCCAGATGAGTTTATTGTACACCGATACAGGAGCGACATCGAATTACGCAGATTCGAATCAAAACATAAATCTGCTGGAAAAAGATTCATCATATTCAGGTCTTCTGAAAAAGACTATTTTCCTTATGCTGTTGAATCAAAAGCCGAACTCTTGAATTGGAGCCTTGATTCTATATTTCCCGGATTGGATGCAAAAGTTGTAAGAAGTTTTCCAACAAAATTCTATCACAAGATATTCAACAAATTCATTTCAATTGATCATTCCATTGGTACGCTGGATGCAAATGAAACTTTGAATTTAATCTGCTCATGGCTTTATCGGATTAAACCACAGGAAATTACAACAAAGGAAGGGGTCATTCATCTGTTATCAAATATCTATGATGATTGTGATACTATTCCGACCCCTATCAGGGAATGGATTATCATAATGCCTTTTGATCTGCCAGATTCTGTGTGGTCAGGTCCGGATGACTTCAATGATTGGCTCATCTCGCTGTTAAACCAGTATAACAGTGGAAAAAGAAATGATCAGGAGTATGGGGTCGATTTTGGATCAGACGAATTGATAACAATTAGAGAAAAAATCCGCTCTTTAGAATTTAGGACAAACTTGTCAGTAATAAAAAATAATCTTGAATCTATTCGCTCATTATTGAATTGTGACCCCATCGATTGGTTTACTGTTGCTAAAAATTGGGGGGAACTTTCTTACCTTAAAGATAGTGATTCTGAGAATATTAATATCATTGAAGAGGATTATCTGGAACTTGATAAAGAAATTACAGACATATTCGAACGCTTCATAATTAATCATCACAAAGACCGATTCAATCAAAACTCTATGAGCAATCTGGTGACTATTGATAGAGTACTTCAATATATAAGATATCGTGATGGTGAGAAGAAACTTCTTTTATGTTTTGATGGTATGGGATTTCAGGAATGGTATTGTATCAAAGCTTACCTCACTGAACAAGGAATAACTAATTTTAAAGAAGATGCAATTTATGCGATGCTACCAACGGTAACATCGATTTCAAGAGGGGCACTTTTCAATGGAAACAAAGATATCAGCAAGCACAAGCCTGATGACAGGGCGTTTGTAGATAATGTAAGTAGATGGGATAATTATTCTTCAAATGAGGTTTTGTGTGTAATCAATGCGGATCTAAAATGGCATGAATATTATAATGAATATAAGTGCCTGGGAATAATCGTAAATATAGTAGATGATACTGCTCATGAAGCCGATAATATAAATTGTAGTAAACGATTGATGCAGACCATCCTGAATATTAAGCTCAAAGAAACGGAAATAGCAAAGATATTTCATAATTTTATTGAATTAGGATATAAAATTTTCATTACATCAGATCATGGGACTATCTGGTGTAAGGGAAACGATCAAAAAATTGAAAAATACCTTGTTGATAAAAGATCGAAAAGAGCATTGGTTTACCCTGAAGATATACTTGCACGTGAGTTTTACAGGAAAATGCCAACAGAACTCTACCTCTATAAGGATTATGGAGTCCTTGGTGAAAAATCTATTATTTTTCCAAAGGGTAGAGATATGTTCGCAAAAAAAGAAGATACTGCAATCAGTCATGGTGGAATTCATATAGAAGAAGTAATTGTACCATTTATTGAGGTATTACCATGATAGGATTTGATAGACCTCTTCGTCCACACTGGATATATGAAAGTCTTCTTCTGGCAGAACCTGGACAAAAACTGTCGGAATTGAATCTTCCATTTGAAAGTGTTGCTAAAGAATTGACGGGAAAAGAAGGGAAAAGAAAAGCAAGGACGGTTCTTTTCAGATGTTTTTTAAGATCTGAAGAAAATAATACCCGTGTAAGAGATGATCTTCTTCTTAAGGATTTGAGTGCTGAATACGGTTTGGAATTCATGAAACCGATATATCTGTTTTACTTAATCGGAAAAACAGATACATTAGCCAGGATATCAAAACATATATTCCGACTTTATGATGTAGGAGATGAGATGAACTTACAATTCCTACAGAATAAGATGATTGATGAATTTGGGGAAAGAGATGTGGTTGGAAGAGCCACCAGATCCTTTATTCAGACCCTTGAATATTTTGATATTGTTAAAAAAACAGGGACGAATGCAGTTTTAAAAAAGCGTATTCTTGTTAGTGAGGGGCAATTAAGGATTATATTTAATCTATATTCACAAGAAATACTTCGTTCTCCTCAGATATCATTGAATCATTTACCAGACTTTTTATTCAATTATTTTGATCTGCCTAATGTGAAAACCCTGGCTCAAAAATATAATGGTCAATATTGGGGTTATCAGCATCGTATTAATGATGATTATTTGGTATTTAATGGTAGTAATTTGTGAAGAAAATAATAATATCCAGATATTTGCTACCGATAAATAAGTTCATACTCGTATGATAGATGTACGCCCTTAAAAAACAATCTCGCTATATTTTTTACTCAATTTCTTAATGAAAAATCACAATATTTAGAACAATGAACTTACTCCTCATTTATTGATTATTAAAAAACGTCACGACCCCGGATTTCGCTTTGCTCTGTCCGGGGATCTGAATGATGCTCATATTTTCTCATTACATCGACTTTTTTATACTAAATAACCACGCAGATTTATTATATTTACGATCGTTATTATTAACTAGACATGAGTCATTTTGAAGAGTTCTTACAGGATAATGAGGCACCAGAAGTAGAAGAAATTGACAACCTTATTAAAAGGTTAGATGAGGGAAAAGTTGCACAAAATGAAAACCTCCCCCAAAACACAGGATATTTAATAATTTTTGATGAACCAGATCGTTCAAAAATATTGCTAGAACATATTGGACACAGAAGAGAGTTTTCTGAGGCTCTAAGTGTAGCCGACTGGAAGATAAAACAACATGAAATATGCATCTTATCTTTAGATGGAAAAAATTTAACTCATGTAACTATAGCAGAAAAAGGAAAACGTGTTGCTTCATATAAGTATAAAATTAAATTTAAACACATTAATTCATTTAAACCGATAAGTATCAATTTAATTACAGAACGAATGGGTAATCGGCTTCGTCGTCATTTCATAAATGCATCGAGTGGAGTAGGTGGTCGTATTCCACCTAAGACGTGGAATGAATTCAAATCTGTAATAAAGTCGGTAAGTCCTGATGTTTTCAACAAAATTGAAAATTTACAGAAGTTGAAATTTCAAGCTGATATTAATTATGAGAGAAAAACCTCTGAAATATTAGCACAAGAAAAGGATGCTATAGGCTTAGCACTATCAATTTCTGGTATAAATAGGTCAAATATCTTACCTTATTGGACTTCTAATGAAAAATACGAAAAAGTTGCTCCTTTTCTTAAAGGGATTCAGAGCACAGAACTTTTAGAAGATCAAATTATAATACAAGACTGTAGAAATTTTGGTGACTGGGAATACATTAAAAATCTTCCTATTATGGCGGCAGTGGAGTTTAGAAAAAATGGGGAAAAGCTTACAATTCTAAATACAAACAGAACTAGTATTGAAAAAACATTAGGCATTGATTTAATTTACTATCACCATACTTATGATTCTTTTGTGTTAGTACAATATAAAAGAATGACATCAGCAAGCGATGAAAACAGTGGATATATTTATAGACCTACTGATAAATCATATGAAGTTGAAATTAGACGTATGGAAGAGTTTGAAGCTAAGTATTTAAATTCAAAAATAGAACATAATGAAAAAGGTTTTCGCTTACATGAAATGCCTTTCTTTTTTAAAATTTGTAGCCCTTTAACATTAAATCCCTTATCAAGCGATATGATACCAGGAATGTATTTTCCACTTACGTATTGGAGGATTCTTTTAAATTCTGAGATGGTTAAAGGTCCAAGAGGTGGTATCAATATATCATATAAAACAGTTGAAAGATGGTTTAATAACAGTAATTTTATTGAACTTGTACAAAAAGGGTGGATAGGCTCAACTCCTGGTATTTCAAAATATATTACAGAAACAATTCATAAATTAATAGAATTAGATCATTCTGTAACATTTGCTTTTTCATCAGATATCTAGGAAAAGCTACTATACTGATTTATTTATCAATAGATGGCGATTTGACTAAGATAGATGTATTGTCTAACATAACAGGTAAAAGTAACAAGGGATGCTAAGATTTTCATTATGAAGGATATGGCAGCCGTTGAAGAGGCTATTACCTCATGAGCTGAGAAATATGAAGGGTAATTTCATAGATTCTCACCACCCCTCCACAAACGCCGGATGATACCTCCCAAACGACTCCTGCGCCTCCTCGTAACTTACTTTCTTATAATACCGTGCCTTCGTCTCCTTACTGTGTCCTGCAGCCTTCGCAGACACATCAGGATCACCGCCACTGCGGATCATGATGCCTCTCTCCTGCCTCCCCCTGTCCCATTAATGTGATCAGATGGTACTCCCTGCCGCTGGGCTTGATGGACTGGCGTCTCTGGATGTTCAGCAGTCTGGCCCACTTATCGATCATCTTTTCAAAATGCCGCAGGGTCAGCCGCTTCCTGGTCCTCCCGTTGGGATATCTATTGGTAAACAGATTTTCTATATTTTTTACGTTAGATCATAGTTATTGGCTTTTATTGATTTTTAAGTCATAATAGCCATTTATCTGTGTTCATCTGTGGTTAATTTAAATTTAAAATTCGTACGCCCCTCTTTTCCTGCATTTCATACCGCTGCCCGGTCCGATCACGATGCCTGCGGGCTCACCTTCTTATAATACCTCGCCTTCGTCTCCTTGCTGTGCCAGCCTTCGCAGACACATCAGAATCAGAATGGGATCTGGCGCCTGGTCTAGCGGTTGTACTTGCCCTTGGTTTTAGGGAAGGTGATCTCGCCGGTGTTGCGGTTCCACAGCTCGATCCTGGCCTCCAGGACCTCCCTGGGTCGGGTGGTGGTCTCGTAGATCATCCTGAAGAAGAGTTTTTCCCTTAAGGGGATCTGGGGGGAGGTGCACATGGCTTTGCATTCGTCCTTGTTCATGCCACGGTCCAGCAGTACAATTTCCTGTTTTTCCTGACTTAGTAGGGTGTTTGAGGTGAGGGGCTGCCTGAGAAATATAATTAAGAAGTTATTTACTTGACAGGTAAATCGATCTCTATATATTTTTAGTTAACTCATATTTATTGGCTTTTATTGAATTTTAAGCCATAATAACCATTTATCTGTGTTCATCTGTGTTCATCTGCGGTTAATTTTCATAAAATTCCAGCCCCGGCTTTCCTTTACTTTCCGATTACTGCTTCCATGCACTCCTACGGATGGTCCTCTTCCTGCACTTTACACCGCTGCCCGGTCCGTTTGCACTGCCTGGGGGCT
>Ga0209979_1002817_pt1 | contig 16122 bp, 15 predicted proteins | sample AnhtaG_FD_183114 | JGI IMG/M metagenome (GOLD analysis project Ga0209979, IMG submission 183114) | Deep subsurface microbial communities from Anholt, Denmark to uncover new lineages of life (NeLLi) - Anholt_01485 metaG (SPAdes) (version 2) | ecosystem: Environmental > Aquatic > Marine > Oceanic...
TTATCGGTAATAGTTTCTTCATCTATGTCGCTCAAGTCATGATGATGATGAGCATGTTAATTCATGAGGACCGATCACATTACGAGGTGTTGAAGCACATTTACTTGACACCCGGTTCCCTTCACGTATATATTGTGGGACGAGCGTTGAACGGTGTGATGAACGCTTCGGTTGCATTGTTGTTGACCCTTGGATTAGGAGTCGTGGTATTCCAGTATGGCATGGGAGTACCAGTTCAGATTGACTGGCTCAATATCGATCTGGGGCTATTGGGTTTAACCTTGGCGTTGGGCATTGTTTGCTTCATGGCGATTGGCTTCATCCTATGCGCGATTAACATCATGACTTCAAAGGTTCAGTTTACCCTGAATGAATACGTGACCGGAATCCTCTACCTATTTGGGGGAGTCGTGTTCCTTCCAGAAATTCTTCCCCAATGGGGACAATATATTTCTAATGTCTTACCAATCACGTATTTTCTCCGACTAGTGAGGTTTTCGTTTTTGCACCAAGGAAACTTTGATGCACAAATTAACCTATTATATTTGTTGATTACAGCGATAGCAACAGTGTTTGTAGGTCTAGTTGTGTTCAAGGTTGCTATGTTCAAGGCGAGAAGAGACGGATTGATAGATAAAAAGGAAGAGTACTGAACGAATTACGCGCACGCATTTTTTTTCCATCCTCTACGGTCTTTTTCTCATGCTAGCGTGACTTCCTTACTATCTGTATAGGATAAACCATGGAGGAAAATGCTTCTAGAAAATTAGAAGACGAAAATCGGGGATATATTAAAGTAAAAAGGAAAATCGCTCTTTTCCAAATTAAAATGAAGCTTTCACGTGCAAAAAATGTGTCGTGGACGTGATATAAATTAGTTTGAAGCTAATGATAAAGCATTAAATTGAAGTAGCACATCAAACTGACAAACATCCAGAAGTGTACATAATGACGAAAATTGGCGTATTACTTCTAGATCACGGCGAACCTCCTGAATACAACAAGAATACCTATTATTCCTTTAGAGATTTCGCCAACAGCCTCATTGATATGCACTTCATTCCAAAAATTGTCCTAAGGTTTGACAGGGGAACAATTCTCCAAAACCAAAAAAGGATATTCGCAGAAGATCCATCATCTAGTCCGGAATTAATCGATACATGGCTGGATCATTATGATGGAAGCGCGTACTTTATTCCCAAAGCAAAGAGACTTCGCATAACACGCTTTGGCATCTACCGTAAAGGCACACAGCCACATTACTTAGCTAGGAAAAAAGGTCCAGGATACGGTGAACCAGACTTTTACGAGATGTACGGCTTCGAAATTCATGGCAGATGGTTATCTATGGGTGGTCGTTCACCTTTTTACGACCAGACACAACCTCAGAAGGAAGGGGGGGCTAAGAGGCTGATGAAAGATTATGGAAGCAAAGTTGTGGTAAGATCTGCTTATGACATAGATCCCTTTCCCCAATGGAAAAAACAGACACCGGAAGTCGTGGTTAAAGAGCTTGTCAAAGAGGACAAGATAACCCATTTAGTAGTTTCAGAGCATTTCTCAGTAACCACCGATTCTATGACAACATTTCACCTTCGAAAACATGTAGCACACGCTCTACATGAGATTGGCAGGAACATACCAGTGGTCTATGCTGATCAACTCGGAGGAACTGCTCCTTTCAACGAAGGAGTAGTCTCCAAGGTCAAAGAGGAGTTGAAAGGACTGCCAAGAGGCGCTAGGGTCGCTGTGTTTCTCTCCAACCATGGCTTCCCTACAGCTAAGATAGGGAAATATAATGCTGCAAGGGATTGCTATCATGAAAATGTTAGAATCGTCTTTGACAGCGCCAGAGAAGCCATTCTACAGGAGATTGACTGGGATGGTGATCTCATTGTGTTACAAGTTTTTGGACAGTTCTTAGAGAAAAAGTACAATCCTAACGGTCAAATGATGAGCCCCCTTCGAGCTCTGGAAATGGCCTCTTCGCAAGGGTTTGAATACATAATAGATATTCCATACGAGTTTCCAGGAGATTCCGTGGACGTGTTAGTCAAACTCAGAAATGCATATGGACTGAAAGAACTACCAAACTGGAATGAAAAGTTTGAGACCCACTTCAAATACAAGGGCATAAAGGTGAAGATAACCAGTGCTTCTTTTCACCCGAAACATTGGATTGATTCATATCATCAACAGACTGTGTCCGCTATTGAGGGTGTTCGCAAGCAGTAGACAAAGAGATTTGAGACATACCCCCCCTCCAGCGCGCACAAAGTTTAATACGCTAATTTTCTTGAACTCTTACGGTTGATTAAATTGGAGAAACCTGGATTCATAGTGAAATTCTATGATAAAGCATTCGAAGACAAAAGCGTTGAAGAACTTGTGAAAGCACCTGTTGCAGCGATAAGTGGAGTCAGCGAATCTGATGCTGAGGATTTAAAAAAGGCCTTTGGGATAGAGACCGTAGAAGACCTCGCAGTCAACAAATATGTGAGACTTGCCCAAGGGATAAACTGTTTCTCAGCTTATTCGGGACAGATCCTAGACAAAGAATTCGAGTCCAAGGAATACGAGCAATTGGCAATGAAACCGGCTTCCGCGATTTCAGGAGTTTCGGAGCAAGACTCTGCACTTCTCAAGAAAGCCTTCGGAATCGACAACATCAAAGAATTAGCTGAAAATAAATATGTGGCAATAGCTCAGGCGACTGTATCTTTAGCCTCTCTGGTCATGGTCTTAAAAACTGTGGGGGCTATATAGAACTAACAAAGGCTTCACAATTACAGAGGGAAATTTAACATCACCATAGTGGGAATATCTCCCAAAACCTCCGCTTTTTATTATTTCAGATTTTGCCCTGCGCGCACCTAGGGATTTATATCATCCCAATAATGACCTGATTCAGTATTTTAGTGCGCATACGGGTCTACATAGCACGACAATTCACACCCGCAATTATTATCTTTGAATCTTCAGAAAATGACGCACGCATATCCGTGCTTGGTCGGTTTGGTTGGATTAGATTCTAATCCTGCATTTCATTTACAATAAACAGACAAACCCCTTACAAGCGCTGCTGAAGGTTTGTCCTGATAGTAAAAAAGAGGTAAGTTCATAATGTCTGAACAAAGATGCGATAGAAGAACCCTGAAAGAATTTTCGATCGATACGCTTGAAATCGCTTTCTGCAACCTCTTAAAGTCAATTCAAGGTATAAAGCCAGAAGAAGTTTTCAAGCAAATTACCCCCGAAATTAATACTGTGGGGTCTATTATTGCCCATTGCGCAGCACACATGAATCTAGTTTTTATAAAGAAATGCCAAGGAAAAACAATCTTACAGAAAAAAATCAAGTTCAGCTTTAAAAGTTTAGAGAAGATAAGTCCCTTCTCATTCAAAGAGCTTGTTGACTCGTTCTTAACGGTAGCTGACTCAGCATTTACTTACCTCGAGAAACTTCCTGAAGAAAGGTTTAGATATTTACCTGAAAAAGCTGTTTCCAAAGCAAAGTATCAAGAAACCGTGTTAGAATTAATTCAGCGTCTAGCGTTGCATTTTATGGGTCATATGGGACAAATTCGAGTTATCCGTAAAGAATTTGGGAATCCTGCAAAGGGGTTTTTTGTTGCTGGCATATCAAAATCGTCACGAAAAAACCTCCTTAGTGAATGGAAAACATGGTGGGAAAAAAGTAGCACAACATTCCAATAGTTGAAAGAAAAGCGTGCGCGCTTGCTGATCCCAATCCTAGTAAAGAAGAACTTTTCCTCTCAAGAAAAAAAAGTAAGATAGAAAAAGAGGGGAATGTGCGCACATCTTTTGACATCACACATTTTTGGATTCTGTTCCAAAATATAGCTTTAAAAGAAACTTTGATTGAACGTATAGTTGTCTGGTGTTAACCAGTGTTTTCTTATGCTCTGAAAAGAGTCAGGCGTTCCTTAGGTCTCTTTGCTGCATTACTGCTAGGAGTTGTTCTAGCATCCTCCTTTTTCACCGGAATAAACATAGGTGCAGATACAACTGCCAAAGCTGCCTTGAATCAGCAACTGAGTCAAGTTCTAGTGGACATCACTGCGGGTGAACGGTATGGTTGGTCTCTAGCTTCTGCCAACTGGACTACTGCAGCTGAAAAGGTGGCTTTGGTTGGCAATGTGGAAGATAGTGAGGTAATTTCTAGGGTTGATTGGCATGACGAGGCAGGAGAAAAGAACTATTCGTTCTTCAATGTAGTGGGAGCGTTTGATGATTCGCGAGTCGATAGTGGTTTAAACGTGACATCTGGGGCCAATTCTCTTCAAGAAAATGAGACATATGTCTGGATTGGCTCTCAAGACGCATACAAGCTGAAGATAAACGACACATTGATCTTCAACTACACTCTTTGGACTTATGAACATAGTGAATTGAATCTAAGCCTGCAGCTTAAAGTCGCAGGCTTTGTAGATCTGGACGAGATGGCGTATGCTTTTGCTTCTGGGCAATATTGGAAGAGTGATGGGGGGATATTCTACACACCATCGAGAGAGGAAGATGCCAGTCTGGATAGCTATGGCAATCTTCTCATTGTAAATTGGGAAAGAACATTCACTAAGCTTCTTGATGCAATCTATGTAATTAATCCTTCATACAGCCCGGTTCGTACTGAGATCCTGATATTTCTCGAGCGAGAAACCGTCATAAACCCATGGGATATTGGAGCGTCACTGGAAACCATAAATCGTGTTGTTTCGCAGATAGACAATGAAGTGGCAGAATTCGGTGTTACTGCTTCCAGCAACTTACAAAATGTCCTGAACACATACCAGTTCCTTTCATTGGGAATGAGACTCGCATTCCTAGTTGTGGCCCTTCCAGTGTTTTTTGTAGCTTGGTATGTCGGATCAACCGTCTCTGATGTGTCTTTTAACTTAAGGCGACGGGAGATAGGCCTGCTGTCAGCAAGAGGTTTCTCTTCAGGACAGGTTTTCCGATTGTTCTTATCAGAGTCATTGCTCATTGGAATTCTAGGGGGTCTCATCGGCGTCGGTCTAAGCTTCGTACTCAGCCCCTACTTCGTCACTGCAATAGGAACCGAGTTCAGTGGAGCATCTCCAATTTTGACACCGGAGGTCATAGTCTTGGCGATTATTTTCAGTACAAGCTTAACACTTCTTTCAACATTCAAACCTTCGAGGAGAGCTGCGAAACTATCTACCGTAGATGCCTTGAAAGAGTACATGTATGTAGAGGAGACCAAACCGTACAAGCAGAAATGGCCTTGGCTAGCTTTCATCCTAGGCAGCTACAAGATAATTATGTTTCTCATAGGCATCTCCAGCCTAGCCCAATACTTTATGGGACGCCCTCCACCAACCACAAACATATTTCTCACAATCCTATTTGCAGCATGGATAGTCGTCGATAGCATTCTAACACCCATCGGACCGTTACTCTTCTTCTGGGGATTCACAAAAATTTTCGTGCATGGATCTTTAGGCTTTCAAGGATTGGTGACAAAGACTACAAAGTTTCTTGGAGATCTGGGCATACTGGCAACAAAAAACGTGAGAAGAAACCCAGCGAGAGTCGCTTCAGTTGCTTTCTTAATCGCCCTGATAATTGGTTATGGTTTTCAAACGGTCGGCTCTCTTGCTAGTGAAGAGGACTATGTAATTCGTCAAGTCAAAGCAAACGTAGGCGCAGACATAAGTGTCTCACCAAGCAATTTAGCTAATGCCACGATCGTAATGGGAAACATAACAGATATATCAAGAGTAACATCCACAGCCTTAGAAGTTTCCTTTTATGGGGAAACTAGTTTTCAAAGTCTGAAACTTGTTGCAATAGAGCCTCAAGAATGGTCTTCCACAGCATACTACGAAAATGAATGGTTTACAGGAAGCAAAGCTACAACCGCATTTCAAGAAATGACTGCCGAAAATAATACTATCATTCTGGAAAAGGCAACGGCGAGCAACTTGAATCTTCAAATAGATGACTATATCACTCTCAAAATTGGCTACACAACATTGAAGCTAAGAGTAGTAGGGTTTTTCGGTCCTGAAATCAGTGGGGGATCTCAACCTATTTTCAGGCCTAGTGAATCTTATCTAAGTTCTTTATTTTGGTCTTATGTGCCGGCAAACCTGTATCGCATGCTTGATAGCAGTGTGTATGCATCGGGAAAAATCTTAGTCAAGCTTGAAACTAACGCCAATGGAACAGATGTAGCTTCTCAGATCCGGAATCTCAAAACTGGCGATATTAATTATGTTTCCTCTGTTGCGGAACAACTTGAGCAGCGGGAAACTAATTTGCTGCTGACTGGCACCACAAGTGTTCAGCGAATTGGAGTTATTTTTGCAGTAGTAGCTGCTTCAGTAGCCACAGGCCTGATAGCAATGGTGAGCCTGCAAGAACGTAAGAAAGAATTAACTATAATGAATGTTCGGGGTCTCTCTTACAAGCAGTTGATAACAATGCTTCTCGCAGAAAACCTATCCATCACAATTTTCTCTACAGTTTTGGGCGTCATTGTTGGACTAATCATAGTGCATGGCAGTATAGTTGCTCTCAATACAACTCAATATGCCACGCTGGTGGCTCATCGAGCGATATTTCCACAAGACGCTTTACTGACGCTGTCAGCATCGTTGATTTTGGTTTTCGCCTCGTCAATAATCCCAGTAATCGTCATCACAAAAAGGTATGTTTCAAAACTGGAAAGGATTGTGAGAGCTTGAAAGGTATGAAAGTGCGAGTTAAAGATTTGATCCGAGTGTATCGTCTGGGGAATGTTGAAGTTCAAGCGCTTAGAGGTTTAAATGTTGAGGTAAGAGAGGGAGAGATGGTCTCGGTTATCGGGCCAAGTGGAAGCGGTAAGACTACACTGCTTAACATAGTGGGAGGTCTTGATCAAGCAACTGCGGGCTTTGTGCAGGTGGGTGACGTTGAGGTGACTGCTTTGCAGCCTTCACAGCTCGTTGATTTTCGAAGGAAAAGTGTCGGTCACATTTTCCAAACTTTGAATCTAATTCCAACACTGACTGCTGCCGAAAACGTCGAATTGCCCATGATAGCGATGGGTGCTTCACGTGGAACCCGTCATGAAAGGGTCGAACAATTGTTAGAGGTAGTAGGTTTAACAGAACGTGCTAACCACAAGCCAGGCGAGCTAAGTGGTGGCGAGCAGCAGCGTGTAGCGATGTCTGCAGCTTTGGCGAATGACGCACCAGTTTTATTGGCAGATGAGCCAACAGGTGAATTGGATACGGTCAATGCTAAGATTGTTGTAGAATATTTAGTGAAGGTGAACGAGGAACTTGGCAAAACTATCATAATGGTGACTCACGATCCTAACGTGGCACGGGTCGCAGACCGTATACTGAAAATTGAAGATGGAATTATTAAATCTGCACTCACTCCGGCACAAATTGTGAAAGAAGAAGCAGCAGTCTCATATGTAGACCAACTTCGAGTGAGGATCGTGGACATTGATGCGCAATTAGTGAAGCTGGATGAAGACTTCAAGGCTGACAGAATAGGCGGAGATGAATACGTGGAGAGAAGACAAAGCTTGAAGCAGACGAAAACCAGTCTTGATGAAGAGCTCCATCGGATGGGAGTCGTCACATAATCTTTAGCTTGCCTTCATGAGGAGGAATAGTCGTGAAAACGAGATTCTGGCGTAGCAAGTGGTTTATCATTATACTTGTCATTATTGCTCTACTTGTTGCTTTGATACCAGTTGTTCTGAGAACCCGTTTCATAGAAAGAGAAGACACCGTTCTCGAGTACTTCTCCCAGCAAGAAGGGATGCCGGATGCTTTCGCTCAGATTGAACAACTCACACCTCCGGGTTCAGTTGTGCTTTGTTGGTGGGATTATGGTCGGGCTGTCAGAGAATGGAGCCTTAGAGAAGTGATTGAAGCTTATCCGTCAAGAGATATATGGCACACGGTTGGATCAAGTCGAGATCCATGGCATAACTTTGCCGCGCAGCTTTTCGGAACTTGGGGTTCTTCAGAGAGGATTCACGATTTGACGAAAATATTCTTGTTGCCAGAAGATCAGGCTTTGCCTATCATGAAACGGTACAACGTATCATATGCACTGGTTTTCATGCCAGACGATTTACAGAAATTCCATTGGATTGCTGAAATTGCGGGTTATAATAGCTCAGAGTATTTGACTCTACAGGATGACATCTATCAACCTACAGCGCTGGGTTCTCAAGCCACATTATTACGCCTCCTATTCGATGACACCTTGTATCCACGGTGGTTCACCAAACTCTTCGATAATGGCAAAGGCAAGATATACCGTGTTGATTATCCATAACCTAGATAATCACGGATAGGATACGCACGGAAAAGTGTGACTTCTCATATGCACACATAAAATTAGCCACCCTTTTTTTATAGTGTCTAATTCCCAATTCACAAGTATATCTAACAGTGCAACCCTAACAAACTGGAACCCGCGCGTAATCAGAATAAAAAAACTGATACGTAACCACAGCGAAACTTAGTTCTAGACGCAAATATAGTATTAGTATAGCATCATAGTTGAGGATGGCTTTACAGTTTTCTTGTGTAAATGCGCGCGCTATTAGGAAATTAAACGAACCGACGAGACATCTTGATAATTCATCGACTTATCGGGAGACATCTCCCCTGGTCGTTGTTACACGTAACTCTAATTACTTGGGCCTTAAAATAAACAGATCTTGGCGTTGTTTATGAAGCTGTATCTGATTCAGCATGCTGAGTCTAAACGAAAAGAGGAAGACCCGGGGAGACCCCTCTCGGATAAAGGATGTAAAAACATCGAGAAGATGGCAAGATACGCTAGTGAGCACCTGTGTATAGAGGTTGATCGGATAGTCCATAGCGGAAAGCTGAGGGCTAAACAAACAGCGGAAGTCTTGGCTGAGCACCTAAACCCAGACATTTGCAGGGTAGTTGATAAGAACTTGGAACCTTTGGCTGACCTCACAATATGGAAAAAGAGCCTAGCTGAAACTTCGGAAGGTATTATGTTGGTGGGTCATCTGCCACATCTAAGCAAACTTGCTTCCGAATTACTTGTTGGCGATGAAAACATGGAAGTGGTCGCTTTCAAGATGGGAGGTATTGTTTGTCTTGAGCGGGATCAGCAGGGTCGCTGGACTATTCAGTGGATGGTTAACCCGGAAATAATAGCATAATTGGTTGCGCTTAGGTGACTTCTTTTGCATCGTTCATCAGCTCATCACCATTGCGCATACGCGCACCTAGAGTGAGGATTATTTGAATGATTGCATTACTTCCGTCGCGAATTTTCTCATCGAACCAATGATATCTTCATTTCGCGAGAAAGATGTTAAGAAGTAGCTGGCACCCTTTTCCACTGCCATTTCAACCGCCTTAGACGACTCTTTTGAGTCGTAAGGTCTCCATGAGCCTAAACTGCCAGCCATGAAGGCGATCTGGGGTTTGCGGTTCGCTTTCTCTGCGGCTCTTATGACTTTTCTCTTTCCTTCCAAATAGTCTTCAAGCTTCGCTTCTGGACGAAACTGGGGAATATAACAAATGTCAGCATAGCGCCCAGCTAGTTGGAGCATCTTGTCTCCACGACCGCCGAATAAGAGTTGAGGATGTGGCTTCTGTAAAGGTTTGGGGTCCAGTATTGCATCCTTAGCTCTATAGTATTTTCCCTCAAAGGTTACTTTCTTCTGTGTCCAGAGCTTAATCATAAGCTCAAGACCTTCTTTTGTCTTGTCCACTCTGATATTTGGCTTGTTCCATTCGCTGTACCCTTCAAATTCAATTTGGGACCATCCAGCTCCTACTCCCACAACTACTCGTCCCTTTGAAAGGATATCAAGTGTTGAGATCATCTTAGCTAACATGCTGGGTGAGCGAAAGGGAATAGGGGTGACCAAGGTGCCAAGGCGTATATTATTCGTCTTTGCTGCAAGGTAAGTCAGCGTTATCCAACTTTCAAGAGTAGAATTGCTATCAGGTCGTTTAAGCCATTCAGTTTCGCCCCACATGTAGTGGTCAGGAATAACCGCTCCATCAAAGCCAAGTCTATCCGCCTCCAAAACTGCTTCCTGTATCAACTCTAAATCTACAAACCAGTTGCCCAAACCAGAAAGAAAGAACTTCAATTGAGACCACACTTTCACAAACCCATGTGCTTCTTAAGAGCCTTACCAGACTCCTGCACGCGCGCACGTGCTCAGTTGTGGAAATGCATTCACTCCACCAAAAATGATTTTTTCGGTGATGTGTAATATTAAAGGTAGATGAAAATAACATGCCTGAAGAATCGGCGGAAGATTTAGCCAAGAAAATTACTGGAAAAGCAACTGAAGCTAAGAAAGTTGTTTCAACACCTGATATCTGCGATACTCCATCTCCTGCAGGTCCAGTTCCTGTGCCATACCCAAATACTGCGAACATGAGTGATGCAAAAACTGGAAGCAATAAAGTGAAAACCACTGGAAATCTCCCTCTCACTAAAGAGTCATCCTACAAAAAAAGTTCGGGGGATGAGCCTGGAAGCTGCAACATGGATCGAATTAAGAAATTAGTAAATCTGAGAATTGCCAAAATCCCCCTCTGGATTTGGGGGTTTTCAATAATTCTCCTACTTGTTGCTGTTTGGGTTGCATTAAACTCGTTCCCCTCTCTAGAACCAGTCGAACCAATCGAATTCCACCTCAATCACTAGACACCCACGCGAGCGAACGAGATCAGTAGGTGAGTATTTTGGTTGATCCGAAGTATAATCTTGTAAAGGAGAAGTATCACCACATAGTCCTAGATGGTTCAGGATATGAGGCTGGGAGACAGCTTGCTGAAATCTTGAATAAGGATCCAAACACCAAGAAATCCATTAGCTCAGCGAAGCTGGACCCGAAGAAATTAGGGTTTGCTGACTGGGATGCTTTACAGGGTAATTGTGAAGAGTGCTGTCCAGGTATAAATGAGGAAATCCAAGGCTTTGCTGATGGTTTAGAAATTTCACCTGATAAAGTTCCTTTCTGGCACTGGACTTACAGTTCCTCTCTTGGCGGCAATTGCTCTCAACTAGCTGTTCTGCCGTCTGTCACGAACAACCACCATATCTATGCTGGGCGTAGTTATGAGTGGAACCATAAAGATGAAGATTTGAAGCTCTTCACTTCGAGAGTCAGGGGAAAGGCTAGTCACATTGGATTCTCATGTCTCCTATTTGGCAGACATGACGGTTTGAACGAGCATGGACTTCTGGTGTCGATGACTGGTGGCGGCATTTTTGGCGTGCAGTTCAAGCACAGAGGTCCAATGTTCTGGTTAGTCATCCGCTCCTTGCTGGATTGGTGTACCTCTGTGGATAACGCCCTGGAACGATTGGAATCCATTCCGATAGCTGGGTTTTTCAGCCTCATGTTAGTGGATAAACAGGGTAACGCAGCCATCGTCGAATTTGCCGATGGTGAGATGAGTGTGAAGCGCACCGCAGATGCTGATCCCGAACCCTATGTATTCTCCTTGAATCACTATCGTCAACCAAAAACCCGAAAGTTCAACAAACTCAACTGTGGAATTATCACTCACTCACAAATCCGCGAAACCCTCATTACTAAATGGTATAAAACCCAAGCCCAAGAGATCAACAAGAAGAGCATCCAGGTACTCTTCGCTACGAAGCACCCAGAGGGGCTCTGCAACCATTTCTACAATGAAGGTTTTGGAACCCTCTGGTCCATGATCTTCGATGTCACCCAAAGCTCAGTCGACGTGTGTTTCAGCGCACCCACACACAATGAATATCACTCATTTGGTCTAGATGATCCCCAAGGTATCACAGAGTATCCAACAATAATCCCAATCACACTCAATAGATTATAATGCGTACGCGCTCGATGTCAAATCATAAGCGAAGGCGTCGAGTCAGTCGTTCATTATGCTTCGGAGAAGGATAAGTCTAACAAACAAAAATAATCCCCCCCTTTTTATGACACTCTTACGAAGAAGTTCACTCTAAAGCTCTTTCTTCATGACCAAGGCGTCTTCAGTTAGATAATACTGGTTTTTCCGCCCGGTCTCTTTAAAACCCATCTTGAGATAGAATCTCTTCGCTACGGAATTGGACGCACGAACCTCCAGCCAGATTTCTTGCACACTTTCCTTCCGCAGATATCTGATACTAGTGTCCACCAACGTTTTACCCACGCTATAACGTCTATGCTTTGGATCTACCGCTATATTCAGCAGGTGTCCACGTTTTATTAACCGTAACTTTAGGGGATCCATATTCCTCGCCACTTCCACTATAACATAACCTACGACTTTCGCATTCCTGACCGCCACAAGAAATCTACTGCCATCTCGTTGATGGAAGAACTCAAATTGACTTCTCGACCAAGGGTCGGTAAACGATCTTCGCTCAATATTCGCGATACTATCCAGATCAGACCTTTCAAAGGGTCTAATTGTAGCTTCAATAGATGAGGGAGATGTTTGATTTTTCTCCATACCCTCTTACATAAGCGTGGTTTTCGATTAATCTTTGCGTGTTTTTATACCTGCACATGTACGCATCAAAGCTGCTGTTTCACGAAGGTTAACAATTCGTCAAATTTTTCATCATTACTTAGATTGGATGGTTGCAGGGTGATCGAATTTGAGTCCATGTAACCTATCCCGATTTCTGTTGCTCTCCTCAGTTGTTTGTGATCCTTCAGTTTAACGCCAGCTATGCCTTCAGCTTCATAAAACTTGAGGACGGAAACGCCAACTGCATCAACCGCTACTCTGTCACCGCCAACCACAATCACGCCTGGATCTGCTTTCGTTCCCTGTGCTGGGCCTCCCGAGATGAAGCACTCTAATCCATCCAATATGATTAAATCAGGGGTGTAGGCAAGGTTGATTTCAGCAATTCGATGTCCCGGTTTCTTGTGGAGAAATATTCGATCTGCTGGATTGATTAAACCCACACTGTTCTTGAGGCTCAGTGTGAATACTCCTCCATACTGGTGAGTCTTTAAGCAAGGAAGAGAGATGATTTTTGAGGCTCTATGAGCTTTGTTTGCGATTCTGAATCCTTCAGGCCATGAAGCAGCTTTTCTAGGTTTGACTTTCACCCACTCTTCATCTTCAAAAAAGGACACTTTCACTTTGAACTCTTTAGACACTTTGAGAATCCCATTCTTTCTCATGGTTGCTTCTGTTGGAAGCCAAGCTGGTCCAGACATGTCACCTACGACAATCTGCTCATTCTCCAATCCCGCTGCCATGAGCTGCTTTAGAACAAATCTTAATGTGGCGGGATGAGTGCTTGCAGGAAAGGGATCATAACTGTTGCAGTTGGGTTTTACCAGCACATATCCGCTTTCCAAATTCTGTATTGCCAGCTCTACTCCACCGAGGACACGCATTGCCTCTGCAAGCCCAAGATGTCTCTCGTCGCTTCGGACCAACGCAACCAAGCTCTTCTGGTTTCGAACATAAGGATTCGATCTTAGAGGGTTACACTCCACCTCAGGAGCCTCTCTTGCCTTTTCAGCAACTTTTCGGAAAAATTCTCTTGAAGATTCCACTCGATCCATCTGCCTGTTAGTCTCCATCAGCTAATAACGTATACTATAAAAAGGTGATTTTTGCATACACGAATGAAAGGACGAGTAGTTACGGTTTCGATGAGGTTGCATAGGTTTAATGAAACATGCGCACGCTACATCAGCGTGCGTCGGGCCAATCTTTACATTCAACGCCTGAACACAAATCTTTGCTTTCAAGCTCAAGTGTTGAATGCTCTATATGATGTTTCTCCAACACTTCTTTGAGAGCCCTTCGAGTTTGATCAGGAGTTTTGAGTAGCGCTCTTTTTACCACGATGTGTCCGGTTAAGATATCAGTCTCTCCCTCTAAAGACCAAATATGTAGGTCGTGGACTCCGAGTACACCTTTGATAGTCATGAGTTCTCGTTTGACGTTTTCAATCGAAATATGTTGGGGTACACCTTGAAGCAGTATATTGACAGCTTCCTTCAAATTCTTGGTGACGTTATAAAGGATGAAGACTGTAATGCCCAAGGTCATTAATGGGTCAATCAGGTGGTTATTCCAAAAAAGAATGATGATGCTTCCAATCAGGATCGCGACCCATCCAAGCACATCTTCTAAGAGATGCCAAGATAGGACCTTTTCATTCAAGCTTTCACCTTTTTTGAGGATAAAAGCACCAGCACCATTGAAAATAATGCCAATGATTGCTATTCCAATCATGCCTTTTGCATCAACAAGTTCGGGGGTAAAAAGCCTTGGTATGACTTGAAAAAGAATAACTATAGAGCCAGCCACCAATACTACCCCCGAGATGAGAGCGGAAAACAGTGAAAGCCTCTGATAGCCAAAGGTCCGATTACTATCAGGTGGTCGACTTGCGCCTCGTTCAAGCAACCATGAGCTCCCCAACGCTATACTATCGCCAAAGTCATGTAATGCGTCAGAGATTATTGCCAAGCTGTTGGTCCACAAGCCACCAATAATTTCCAAAATAGTAAAGCATGTATTCAACAGGACTGAAATTAGTATTCTTCTCTCACGCTTCACCATATATGTTTACATCCTCACCAGTCTTTAAAAGGTAACTAAATCGATCATACCGATCATACACATGTGTTAATCATAAAAGAGGGGATTGTGGTTGAAAACTCTAGCTTTTACTTGAGATATCGTACATACGCGCGCGCACTCCGCTTTCACCTTTTTTCCTTGGTTTGATTACTTTAGAAACGGGTGTGCACGCTTTGTCTTAGATTAGGTTGGATTGGTTAGGTTAAGCGCGCGCATTAGGAAAATACATATCCTGACTTGCCCACACCTTATTTTCTTGCACTGTGATGCGGTCGTGGTGGTGTCTCTAAATGAAGCCAGAGTTGATTAATTTCCTATCCCTTGGGGCTAAAATGAGTACTTTGACCTACGTCGCTGTCTTTGCCAATGATCTAGGTGTGTCAGACATCGAAATCGGGCTTATTGTGGCTGCTTCCTCTCTTTCACTTTTTTTTTTCTTCTTTCCTGTTTGGGCGGGCATCTGATAAAACCGGCAGGAGATTCTTTTTATTCGTTGGTCTATCATCATCTGCAGTTTCCCTATTTATGTTAACACTTGCTGAAGGCTTCTATTCTCTCCTGATTTTAGATATTATTGCGGGATTTTGCATGGGTATTTACCCCGCTTCTTTGATCGCCTTTGTACATGAAAGCAAAAGAGATTTGTCTAGGTTTTCTTCCTTTGGTGCACTTGGTTGGACTTTTGGTGTGTTAACAGCAGGTTCAATCGCGATTTATTTTGGGGTAACTGGCATCTTTACTTTTGGTGCTCTACTCCTTCTTTTCTCCTTCTTAACAGTTACATCAATGAACTTTCCAAAACACCACGCCATAGACGTCCCTAGATTTCCATTTCAGGTCATAAGGAAGAATATTTTTCTCTATCTAGCTATCCTAATCCGTCACATCGGAGCTACCATGATATGGACTTTTTGGCCCCTTTTCTTGCAGACACTGGGGGCGAATCTCTTCTGGATTGGCATTGTACAAACAATAAACGGGCTGAGTCAATTTATGTTCATGATAACTCTCGGTGCCCGAATAAAGTACGTATCTTCTGTAATGGTTGGTCTACTACTCTCTAGTATCACCTTTTTCTCTTTCGCTTTAGCTACTGATTTCTGGCAAATCCTTCCAACGCAAGTCCTTCTGGGAATTTCATGGGCCCTGATGTATGTTGGAGCATTGAGATATCTAACTGAGAGGAATGTTGAGAAGGCAACAGCCAGTGGGTTACTGGACTCAGTCTTAAGTCTTTCAGCTGTAGTAGGACCATTAGTAGCAGCTTTTGGGATAGCTTTAGGGGACTACAGAACTATCATTTATTTTGGATCTGGTCTTGCTTTCCTTAGCTTTCTGCTGTTCAGATTATGCGCACACCCAATATCATAGATAAATTAAGTTAGAATGTGCGCGCGCGCCCTAGATCTTGGGTTATAGGGCGTAAACGCTAACTTATTATCACGTTTACATTCAACAAAAAGGAGAGGCAAGTTTTCAAAATTATACCTTACACGATCTAACATTGTCTCGCTGACAT
>Ga0209979_1002818_pt1 | contig 16118 bp, 16 predicted proteins | sample AnhtaG_FD_183114 | JGI IMG/M metagenome (GOLD analysis project Ga0209979, IMG submission 183114) | Deep subsurface microbial communities from Anholt, Denmark to uncover new lineages of life (NeLLi) - Anholt_01485 metaG (SPAdes) (version 2) | ecosystem: Environmental > Aquatic > Marine > Oceanic...
GAGAAAGAGCAGGAATAACAATCGGCCCAAATGTGCACCTATGCGCCGACAAACACCCCTAGCCCCCTTTCCCTCAGTGACCTGCCCCCAGTAATGGTACCACTTACAGAGTTAGAGTTACGCGACGACCCCCAACTTCAGTAGTAATTTGCTGGGGTTTGTGTTATATTTTTATAATATAAATAATTCATAGTGGAAACAAATGATTGATGATTCTCATCAACAGGCTAACGACAACCAGATAGGAAGTCTTGTACAGGACTTCCTACAGATAGAGATGAAGCTCAGTGCTATGTTGCCCAAAGAAATTGAGCAACTACAATATCTTCTCGACGAGGTACCTAAAGGAGATAAACCTCATCGCTTTATAAATTATAACCTTTTTTCCCGTATAATCTACAACCTCTATCGGGAGAGCAATATGACAATGGGGGAATTGAGCCATACCCTATCAGTACCGTTTAGCACTGCAACGCGGATGGTTGATTGGTTTGTGGATAACAGTTACGCACAGAGGCTGTCCGATCCAGAGGACAGAAGGGTCGTTCGGGTAGCTCTCACAGATAGTGGACGGGAACTTTATAGAACTATTGAGAGGTACATGGCACAGCGATTTCGGCAAATGCTGTCCCCTCTCACGACCGAGGAACAGAGTGTTTTGCTTATGCTGTTAGAAAAAATTGCAAGAGCCTTGCGAGAGATATAAACCTAGGTTTGAACTATATGCACCCACAGGCGAAATATTTCCGCGTGAAGGAAGATGGCTACATAATACGCGCCTTTACGTTTTCTACTACTCTGGCTCGATAGGAAAATATATACACTTAAGAAGGGAGAGAATATGTGGTATCTCACTAAGCTAGGTGTACTCAACCGCCTATTAACGATCTTGATAGCAGCCCTATTAATTGGTGCCTCAATCTGGGGCACCCTTCAGCTTAAGACGGAGCTGATACCGGACATCGATCTTCCATTTACCAGTATAATGACAGTTTACCCCGACGCTTCACCAGAAGAAGTCGTGAGCGAAGTGACGACGCCTGTTGAAGACGTCCTTTGGGAGCAATGGAAAGGACGGGGCCTAAAACACGTATCCTCGACATCGGCAAGCGGAATCTCGGTTGTTTTTGCTATTTTTGAATACGGCACCGATATGGATAACGTGAACAGTGCCATAAGGGAAGCGATTGCTGGTCTTGATCTTCCTGAAGAAGTCCTAGCCGTGCCTCAGATGAGCACCCAGTTGGCGGAGAATCCTGCAATTCTTCCCATCGACCTCAGCCAGATGCCCTTAGTGGTTCTGAGCCTCAGCGGTGACTATCCCCAGTACGAACTGAAAGATATTGCAGAGGCCGATTTCCTACCCGTACTAGAACAGGTTGACGGAGTCTTCAGCGCGGAAATCCAAGGTGGTGATAGGGAAAGGGTTCTCATCTCTCCTGACCCTCAGCAGATGGTGATGTCAAATGTCTCTATGTACCAGATCGTGGCGTTGCTCACAATGGGTGGGCACTATGACTCCCTGGAGGCTATCGAGAACGCGCCCATGGCTGTCGATAGTGTAGTGCTGGGCGACATCGCCAATGTATCGCTTGGGCTAGCTCCAACCACGGTTATCACTCGAACTGATGGAGAGGCGAGTGTGGCAATCTTCGTGATGAAAGAAGGCGATGCAAACACCGTCGAGGTAGCGAATGCGGTAATGGAAAAGGCGCAGGAGATCGAGGCGGATCTGGATGGAGATTTCAAGCTCGTGCCAGTTTTAGACCAGTCGGAGTTCATTGAAGATAGCGTAAGCCAATTGTTGCTGATGGCGATTATTGGCAGCATTTTGGCAATATTCATTGTCTTTCTCTTCTTATGGGCTTTCCGCGCTTCGCTTGTAACCGCAATGTCTATTCCGTTGAGTGTTTTGATCGGTTTTCTGGTTATGCACTTTTCAGGCATAACGATTAATCTTCTAACTCTAAGTGCTATGGCAATTGCCGTTGGTCGTCTAATTGATAACAGCATAGTGGTCACAGAGGTTATTTATCGCCGTATGAAGGATGGGGAAGGCTGGCGGGAAGCTGCAATTGGCGGTGCCAAAGAGGTGGCAGCTCCAATCACATCCGCTACGCTGGCTACTGTGGCTATTTTCCTACCGCTGGCCTTTGTAGGCGGTATCGTGGGAGAACTCTTCGTTCCATTTGCGCTCACAATAACGTTTGCATTGATCGCCTCCTTGTTGGTAGCGCTGATGGTAGTACCCGCTTTCTCTAAGTGGTTTGTTGGTAAAAAAAGCAATAGGAGGCGCGTGGAGAAGGCCCGGCCTAGCACGACCTGGTATCAGAGAGGGTATGTTTCTCTGCTCAAGTGGTCTCTGGGCCACCGAGCTATCGTACTAGTTATCACTTTCATTCTGTTTGCCGGTAGTATTATGCTGATTCCGATAGTTGGGACTTCGTTTATGCCCAGCATGAGCGAGCCGATGCTAATGGTAGAGATTGAACTGCCTCCTGGGACTGAACTCCAAGTCACTAGTGATGTTGTTGCACAGGTTGAGTCAGTAATTGATAACGAGGTTCAAGATATGCGGTACTACTTGTCAACCATAGGCACCTCAACATCGCTGATGGGCGCTATGAGCACCGCAGAGGGCGGTGGAGATAACACCGCGGAGATCACCATCATGCTGGAACCCCACGCAGATATGCAAAGGGAACACCTTGCTCTTGATGAAGGCCTCAATGATTTGAGGGATTCAATAGGCTTCGATTTCATCAACGTCCTCACTGGTGAGGCGGCAAGCGCCGGTCCGATGGGCACCACGGGCCTCGACATAGCGGTTGTAGGTGAAAGCCGTGATGAGGTTAACCACGCCGCTGAATCGCTTTATGAAAGGCTGTCAGACGTTGAAGGTATATCGAATCTCGAGACCCAGCTCAGCAGGGTTGTGCCTACCCTCGACATTGATCTAGACTTCTCTAAAGCGATTGCAATGGGGCTGAATGATGGGCAACTGCTTGAGGTGCAGCAAGAGATGCATCTCTTAAGAATGGGGGGTAGCCTTAACGATGTTGTAGTGGGCACAGGCAGTGAGAGCTATGGTGTTACGCTGAAGGGGATTTCGCGCGAGCTGTATGTTGCCGAGAACCCCGAGGCGTTGACAAAAGCGTTGCCAATAGGCTATCCGGTATCGGTTACCTTGGGTGATATCGCAGATATAGCTCTGGTACAGAGTCCCACCCATATTAGCCACTATGACCTGCAGTTCTCGGCTAGTATAGAAGGTACTGTAGATGAGAAGGACGTGGGTGCTGTAAACCGCCGTGTTGATGATGTAATCGATGAGGTACTGGCTACCCCTGGACTGGAGGACGTAGATGTAGAGATGGGTGGAATGTTTGAGGAGATGGCGAGTGGCTTCTCCAGTATGGGCATAGCCATAATCATCGCAATATTTATTGCCTTCCTTATACTTGCCATTTCAATGCGCTCAGTACTGAATCCCCTTATTATCATGGTCAGCTTGCCGCTGGCATCAATTGGAGCCATTCTGGGGCTGCTAATTGCTGGTTATCCCCTGGGTATGTCCGGGATGATGGGCGTACTGATGCTGGTAGGTATCGTGCTCACCAACGCTATCGTTCTCATCGCCTTGGTAACGCAATTGCGCAAGCGAGGTATGAGCACCTATGATGCTCTGATTGAAGGCGGACAAACTAGGCTGCGACCGATCCTGATGACGGCGCTAACCACAATGATAGCTATGGTACCATTGGCTGTTGGAGTCGGTGCGGGTACTCTTTTGGCTGCTGAGCTAGCCGTAGTGGTTATCGGTGGCCTGTTCAGTTCAACACTATTGACCATACTGGTTATTCCAGTGATTTACAGTCTAGCCGATGGTCTGCGCAGCCGTAGCCGGGTTACGATAACGACAGAGGATATTTGATGCCCACAATGCGGCTCTAAAACAGTTGTAAGGACAGCACAAAGAGGCCCAAATACCGGTCGTAGATTCCATGTATGCACCCGCTATCCTGATTGCAAAGGGAAAGTACCGCTTTGAGACCAAGCTAGTTTCAACCTAACAGCAACCTTTAAGATTTCGAGAACACGGATATCCCCAAGATTGTGGCGGAGGCCTTGGAGTTAGCGCAGAGCAACGATGAAAAGAGGGCAAGGGGGGTATCATGGATTTTCCTTGTAAGAGTCCTGGGCAAAACAGAAAAATCACACTACAGTCAGGCTGAAGAAGGAGGGTTGTGCTGTCAAGAGGCGACGGTGGAGGCTGCAAGCAGCGAGCTACTGGTGCAGCCGAACGAGTGTGCGTTCATGAAGTAGTTACAAGGTTGGAAAGGGAGGTTGGGCTAGTAAGAGAAGGTGCCACCCATTCTCGGGTAGCCCCCGATAATCCGCTTGGCTGGGCTGTATTGAGTGTTGAGTACCCTACTTTCGGAATAGACGTTTTGCTTTGTCGCGGAAAGAGGGCGACCTAAGCTTCGCTAGGAAGTTGTCCCACTCAGTTTCTGCTTTCGCCTTTCGACCAAGGTCTTTGATCCGTTGCTGCATTAGCTCCAAGACTCGCCTTTCCTCACCAGCATCAAGCCATGCTCCATGTTCTTGCTCGCAGAAGTCGAGCTCTAAATTGTAGGCACGATAGTTGAATCGCTGCATCCTCCCTTCGCATTTGGGACAAACGAGTTCACCATCAAAGGAGCGGAACATCAAGCTCCCTTTGAGCTCGTCTTTATCGAAAACCGTGTCCTCAAGCTGGTCGAGTTCACCATAGTCCAGCCACATGCCCCCACAGTCGGGGCACCGATCAACCTCAATGCCTCGGTGCATCTCGACTACTAACTCAGCATGGCAACGTGGGCAGTTCATGATACTCCTCCCTTTTACCGTGTAACTTGCGCGCGGTTGTCCAGCCATATTAAACCGATGCTCACTAGCTGTCAAGGCCCGCAACAAGCTCGGTTGTGCGTTCATGAAGTAGTCACAAGGCTGGAAAGGGAGGTTGTGCTAATCTGAGAAACGGAGGCGATGTGTTCGCCTTGCAGCATCTTATCGGGCACACCACGCTTCAGATGACGCAGAGGTATCTCCAAAGCTTGAGCGACGAGGATGCGGGTAAATCACCCCTTTTACTGGACAATAGCTATTGCTGGGCAGTTTCGAAATACTCTCTTACCTCGGGTCTTAGCAGGTAAATGAGCGTCAACACGCCGATTACGGTACCGATGGGGATGTTAAGCAAATCCAGAACAGCGTTAACCAGGGCCAGGATTCGCCCCCAAGATTTCCCCTTAAGCAGCCCGATACCAGCTGCCACTGACAGGCCAATAAGCGCAAGCAGCACTATTATACCCATGCTCAAACCAAAGAGCCCACCAGTGTCCGCATCTCTAACAGCCTCGGGAAAAGCAAACACAGATATGGAGATGATACCGATAGCTAACATAAACGCAGCTATAAATCTCCAGATAGCTATCAGTATGAGCATGTCAGGCCTTTTCATCATATTTACCCCCTTCGATCTATTTACTGCTCATGCTGGTGTTTTATCTGACCCTTGTCAAGGGCTATGTCAGGTGCTCAACGATGTCCACCATCCCCAGCTAGTACGGCTTCGCAAAATCTCACTTGCTTGAGGCTAAAGAAGCCTACCTAATGGTCACGTCGCCATTTGATGTGTGGATGTAAAGGTCTGCCTCCCCGTCACCGATCGTACCTATGAGGTGCTCGTCTCCGGTCACGGTGGCCGTTATCGGTAGCGTACAGGTAACATCGCCATTACTGGTGGACGCGTCCAGGCTGACGCTGGGCGTCCCCAAGAGCTCCACGTCCACATCCCCATTACTGGTGACCAGCCGGTTGTTTCCCCCCGCTGTCATATTTCCGCTGAACGAGATGCGGCCGTTGCTGGTCGTGAATACGCCGGTCCCTTCCATAGTGTCAATCTCAATACGGCCATTGCTGGTCGTTCCATCGAAATCGCCCTTCACGTTCTCCAGAGCGATCATGCCGTTGGACGTCCTGAGTGTACCGGTCCCCTCTATCCCATTCAGGCTGATCATGCCGTTGCTGGTCGCAAGTTCTACATCGCTATTGGCTGGCGCTGTTATCGTGATATCAGCCCCGACATTGCTGAACCACCCGCCAGTTATTTCCGCAGTAACCGTTATCGTGTTGCCGTCCTGGCTCACGTCATAGTCAATCCTATTAACCCCTCTCAGAGTAGCCTGGACGCGCACTTCATCGTTGGAGCCGGTATTGACTTCGATCTTCCCGTTCTCGGTGTTTACCACCAGTGTGGCGGTTCCGTTGACAGTGAAGCTATCATCTCGAGTCTCGGTGGGGCCAGCGGCACACGTACACGCGGAGGCCGCCAGCAGCGCGATGGCCATAACCATCGCAACAAAAACCAGCATCGTTAAGGTAATTCGTCGCATGATGTCCTACTTTCGTGCCAATAGGCAAAACTATATTGTAACAACCGACTGGAGCCAAGCGGCTGGATACAAACAAGGTTATCTATGGGACATGGTCTTCCTGTAGAATCGCATCCATGTAGGTAGGCAAAAGGCTACCACTTTGCCGATGCGCTGTCAAGTTTTGCCCCGCTAAGTCACCGCTCAGTAGGGTGCAAATCCAAAACTGAACAATTGTCAGTTTTATTCAACGGTCGATCCGTGCTCCATGGAAGATGATCCGGCCCCTTCTACAAAGCGCTATTTTGTTAAATGCCTATGGCGTAGAACTGGGCTAGGGGAGGAAGCGGAGAAATGAGGTGCCCAACAAAGGATGGCTTCTCTACGAAAACGCGGAGGCAGAACCACTCAACGGCGTATTCAAGCATATCTCGATAGCTCTGGGGAAGATTGGGGATGCGTGTGCTGTGGAGCCCCTAATCGCACATCTCAAAAGCAACGAATTGGGCGCTCGCCGCAGCGCCGCACGGGCGTTGGGAGAGTTACGAGACGAGCGTGCTGTTGAGCCGTTGATTTCGCTACTGCATGACAGTAGTTGGTCGGTACGGTTAGTCGCAACTGAAGCGCTTAGGAAGATCGGCGATACGCGTGCAGTAGACCCAATCACCGACCTACTCAACGATGCAAAGGAAGAGGTACGTCAAGCTGCTGCACATGCATTCCAAGCACTGACTGGCCAGGAACCCAAAGATAGGGGATGAATGTGGCAGCCAATAAGTCGATGAAGTTCAACCGCCAGGGGCAGTCGCAAATTAAGCTTGGTTTCTATGGGCAAAGCAAAGAATCTAACACCAACTGCCTGTGTAGCTACTATGGCATGTCCTGAGAATTCTTGTATCCATAGCATTTAACAAAACGATGAAATGTTCAAGAAGCGAAGCATTCCTTTGTTGAGAGTTGAACAGAATGGACTTTTGTGATCGCCTCTACACAATCTACTATTTCGGTTATAAAGGCAAACGGGTCGTAGTTACAAGGGCAACCTCCGGAATGGGAGACGCTGCAACGAAAAGGCACATTATTGGTGCGGGTGTAAAAGGAGGTGAATAGGCTGACCTTGACAGAAACCGTGAGCGGGGTATAAAATTTCGGCAGGGTCGATTTGTCCGAAAACGACTGAAGCACAACAATCGTTGAACCATTAAGACAGGAGGTAATTGTGAGAGACTTATTAGGTTACCAAGGCAAGCGAGTGGTTATCACCGGCGCAGCCTCCGGAATGGCACAGGCGGCGGCACGGCTTTTGGTCGAATTGGGGGCAGAGGTCTACGCCCTCGATAGAAATGAAGTTACTGTCCCGGTGAAGCAGTACATCAAGGTCGACCTGTTGCAGAAGGACTCGATCAATGCTGCAGTCAAGCAGATTCCAGACAATCTCTACGCGCTCTTCAACTGCGCCGGCGCCACCAACCCCCCTTTGCCCAACCTGGATGCTACCCTCATTAACTTCGTCGGGCATAGGCATCTGACAGAGAGCCTTCTGCCGAAGATTAACGATGGCGGCGCCATCGCATTCATCTCATCGCAAGGCGGCATAGCCTGGAGGCGCAACCTCGATACGATCAAGCCGTTGCTCGCCACCACTGGCTTCGACGAAGCGCGCGCCTGGCTGGAGGCAAATGAAGAGGTCAACACCGGCTATATCTTCTCGAAGCAGTGCATCTGCGCGTACGCGAAGACACGCGCTGAGGAGCTGGCAAAGAGGAATATCCGGATCAACTGCATTCTCCCAGGGAACACCGAAACGGGAATGACGCCGCAATTTCTCGACAATGGTGACGTTGTCGTCCAAGGTGCCGTTGTCCCAGGTTTCAGCGGCGAGGCGGGTAAGGCGGGTGCAGACATGCTTCGCGGATTCTTAGACATGTCTAGCGGACTCTGTGGACGTGCTGCGACGGCGGAAGAGCAGGCGGAGCCTCTGGTTTTCTTGAACAGCAATATGGCCCGGTTCATCAGTGGTGAGAATCTCGTCGTCGACTTCGGATGCATCGCGAACATAGAGGTGGGACGGTCGCCCGACTTATTCGGGCTATGACACGGAAACTTGGGCAACAATGCGAAAAGTGATAACCAGAGCAAATACAAGTTAACAACCAAATAACAAAAGGGGGTATCAAGCGATGGCTAAATTGGGTGGTTACATGGGCAAGGTCCTGAGGGTAGACCTTGCCAAGGAGCGAGTCACCGAGGAGAAGCTGGATGAGGCTACATTGAGGAGCTTTATTGGTGGGTCGGGCTTGGGGGCTAAGATCATGTACGATGAGGTTCCTGGGGGCATCGAGTGGTCTGACCCTGGGAATCGCCTAATCTGGGCGACAGGGGTCCTTGGCGGCACCAGGGCGCCAGCCTCCGGTACGTATGCGGTGGTGACAAAAGGTCCTTTGACCAACTTTCTCACTGCCACACACGCCAATGGATTCTTTGGCGCCAGGTTGAAGTTCGCCGGATACGACGCTGTCATAGTTCAGGGAGCGGCCAAGAGGTGGGTCTACCTGTATATCCACGACGGCGTTGCCGAACTCCGCGACGCTGCTCATCTCTTAGGCAGAGACACCTGGGAAACTGAGGATATGCTCAAGAAGGAGATCGGAGAGCGCCAGCTTAGTGTCTCATGCATCGGGCCCGCGGGCGAGAACCTTGTGAAGTATGCCGCTATCTGCTCCGATAGGGGGCATGTCGCATCTACCAACGGGTGTGGCGCGGTGATGGGCTCTAAGAAGCTAAAGGCCATAGCAGTGCATGGAAAAGCCGCCGTCCCCATAAACGACAAGCGCAGGTTCACCGCTCTGGTCAAAGAGTGGTGGGATCTATCTTACGCAACGATGTTCGGCATGCTTATTCCTTCGATGGGTACATGTGGCTACTTCTCCGCTTCCCATGAGCTTGGCTTTCTTGCGGTGAAGAACTTCACCGCCAATGTCTTCCCGGATCACCCCAAGTTCAATGGAGACAACGTGCGGGCCTACTACAAGGGGAAACCCCGCCCCTGCTATGCCTGCAGGTTCGCCCATTGCCACGAGATCGAGATTAAGTCCGGGCCCCACAAAGGGGAGATTGTAGAGGAGGCGGAGTATGAGCCTGTAACGGCATTCAGCAGCATGATAGGCAACAGCGACCTTGATGCCGCCGAATGGCTGGCCAACCTCAACGATCGGCTGGGGATGGACGCCAAGGAGCAAGCGTTTGTAATTGGCCTCGCCATTGAGTGTTATGAGAAGGGGTTGATCACTAAGAAGGATACCGACGGGGTTGAACTGACCTGGGGCAATGTCGAGGCAGTGGAGACCACGCTACACAAGATCGCCAGGCGCAACGGGTTCGGCGATGTATTGGCCGAGGGGGTAATGAGGGCTGCTCAGAAGATCGGCGGCGATGCCCCCAAGTTTGCGGTCTACACCCACAAGGGCATTGCCCCCCACGTCCTCGACGGCAGGGGAATGTGGTTCATAGCGTTTTCGTTTGCGCTCTCCGATATGGGTTCCGCTCCTGCTGGGGATATGGGAGACCTTGGAGATCTGATGCCCACCGTAGGTGCCGGCTTTATGGATCCTTCCACTGCTTTCTCGGCGGAGGTAGTTCCCAAGAATTTCGCCCTAATTGGCCGCAGAGGGCAGTTTATCGACTGCCTGGGGGTATGCATGTTCGCTTCCGGGGTACAATTAAAGCACGTCGCCGATACGGTGAGTGCGGCTACAGGGTGGGACTTTACCTGGAGGGAGGCCGTGGACGTCGGCGAGAGGGGCCTGAACCTGATGCGGGCCTTCAACATCAGGCATGGACACACCCGGGAGGATAATTCGATTTCTCCCCGGATAGCCGAGGCACCGCACGAAGGGCCGGCCAAAGGAATAAGCATAGGGCCTAAGTTTGACAAGATGGTTGATGACTATTATGAAGCTATGGACTGGGACAAGGCGGGCAGGCCTCTTCCCGATACCCTGAAAAGGCTAGGCTTGGAGTACGTTATCAAGGATCTGAAGTAGGAAATAGGAATCCAGCCTGCCTCCCCCGATGGTGCTGGATGTGAGGTGCTGCCTATGGCTAAGGTAGTGCTGAAGATCTATCCTCCGCTTTCATATAAGATCTCTTCAAAGAGGGTGGGGGCTCTCATCTTAGAGCAGGAGATATGCCAGCGCGAGACCCTTGGAGACCTGCTAGCTAGACTAGCCAGCGGCGATAGCGAAGCATGGGCGGTTCTGTTTGACGTCCAGACTCGACAGATCAAGCCTTATGTTGTGACTGTCTTCAATGGCGTAGCTTTGCCAGTGCGTGAGGCGTTCGAAACACGGTTATCAGATGGCGATAAGATAACTTTTCTTCCAGTCTATGGCGGGGGGTGACTCTGCACCATAGGCTGGTTATATGTCGGAGAACCTTTATCCTCGACAGTAGCGGCAAAGAACGGGGCGTGGAATGCCAGAAAATACACCTTCCAGACGATCCATCGCGTGATACCCGTACCCTTACGTTTCTGGGGTAATACTATCTTCTTTAGGACTGGGCAGGTGCCCGACTATATGGGGCGCAAAAGCGTAAACCGAATTGTCAACCGGCCGAGGAGCGCCTCTTTGAGAGCCTGCCCATCCCGCCTTGTTGTTTCTGCGATTCGGTTGTTCTAGTCTATCTAGCAGGAAAGGCGAGGAAATCGTCACACATCTCGGCATTTAAGGAACAAGAATGGAGAAAGAGATGGCTGTTGACATCAGGACGAGTACAAGTTATAGTAACGACCAAATAACAAAAGGAGGTATCAAGCGTTGGCTAAATTGGGTGGTTACATGGGCAAGGTCCTGAGGGTAGACCTTACCAAGGAGCGGCTCACCGAGGAGAAGCTGGACGAGGCTACATTGAGGAGCTTTATTGGTGGGTCGGGCTTGGGGGCTAAGATCCTGTACGATGAGGTTCCCAAGGGTGTAGAGTGGTCTGACCCTGAGAATCGCCTGATCTGGGCGACGGGGGTCCTTGGCGGCACCAGGGCGCCAGGCTCCGGTACGTATGCGGTGGTGACGAAAGGTCCTCTCACCAATCTTCTCGCCGCCGCCCACGCCAATGGATTCTTTGGCGCCAGGTTGAAGTTCGCCGGATACGACGCTGTCATAGTTCAGGGGGCGGCCAAGAGGTGGGTCTACCTGTATGTACACGATGGCGTTGCCGAACTCCGCGACGCTGCCCATCTCCTAGGCAGGGACACCTGGGAAACTGAAGATATGCTCAAGAAGGAGATCGGAGAGGGCCAGCTTAGTGTCTCATGCATCGGGCCCGCGGGCGAGAACTTGGTGAAGTATGCCGGTATCTGCTCCGATTGGGGGCATATAGCCGCCACCAATGGGCCCGGGGCGGTGATGGGCTCTAAGAAGCTGAAAGCGATAGCGGCTCATGGCAAGCTCCCTGTCCCCATAAACGACAAGCGCAGGTTCACCGCTCTTGTCAAAGACTGGTGGGATCAAACTTACGCAACGATGTTCGGCCAGGTTCTTTCCTCTGTTGGCACCGCCGGCTACTTCTCCAGTGTCGAGCCGATAGGTATACTGCCGGTGAAGAATCTCACTACTTGTGCCATCCCCGATCAGCCCCGGTTCGCTGAATTCTACTCTCGGGCCAACTACAAAAATAAGAAACGTCCCTGCTATGCCTGCAGGTTCGCCCATTGCCACGAGATCGAGATTAAGTCCGGGCCCCACAAAGGGGAGATTGTAGAGGAGCCGGAGTATGAGGCTCTGGCGGCATTCAGCAGCCAGATTGACAACACCGACCCCGACGCCGCTCTCTGGCTGTGCAACGTCATCGACCGGCTGGGGATGGACGCCAAGGAGCAGGCGTGGGTAATTGGCCTCGCCATTGAGTGCTATGAGAAGGGGTTGATCACCAAGAAGGATACCGACGGGATTGAACTGACCTGGGGCAATGTCCAGGCAGTAGAGACCATGCTCCACAAGATCGCCTGGCGCAACGGGTTCGGCGATGTGCTCGCCGAGGGGGTAATGAGGGCTGCTCAGAAAATCGGCGGCGATGCCCCTAAGTTTGCGGTCTACACCCACAAGGGCAATGGCCCCCACGTCTTCGACGGCAGGGCAGTGTGGCACTTAATGCTTATTCAGTCGCTCTCCGACATGGGCTCTCTGGCCCAAGGGATGGGAGACGTTGGAGACCTCATGCCCGATGCCGGCATGTTCTTTATGGACCCTTCCCATGCTTTCGACGAGGAAATCCCCAAGACTCAATCCATAACGTCCCGCAGAGGGCATTTTATCGACTTACTGGGGGTATGCGTAATGGTTACGATGGGAAGTTTAGAGACCGTCGCCGATACAGTGGGTGCGGCCACAGGCTGGGACTTTACCTGGAGGGAGGCAGCGGACGCCGGCGAGAGGGTCATGAACCTGATGCGGGCCTTCAACATCAGGCATGGACACACCCGGGAGCACGATACTGTTTCTCCCCGGCTACTCGAGCCGCTACAGGAGGGGATAGGTAAAGGAGTAAGCATAGGGCCTAAGTATGACAAGCTGGTTGATGACTACTATGAAGCCATGGGTTGGGACAAGGCGGGCAAGCCCCTTCCCGAGACCCTGAAAAGGCTGGGACTGGAGTCCGTCATCAATGACCTGAAGTAGGAAATAGAAGTCACAGCGATGATACGTGTGCACGTGTTTCCACCCTTGCCGAAGATGCTCGGTTTGGCAAAGGCTTACAAGCGCATGGTGCTCGAACTGCCTGTCGAACCAGACGCTAGCCTCCAAACTCTGTTCCGCCAACTATCCACTCAGTATCCAGCCTTCGGGGTCTTGTCGGATCCGAAGCCCGGTGACAAGCTGCGGGGCATCCTAGTCATCGTCAATGGGAAGCACGTTCCTGAGTCGGAGTATCACCAAACGCCGCTTCGGGATGGGGCTGAGGTTTCTCTGTTACCTCCCTACGGGGGTGGGTAGGTTTTCCCTCGCCTACCTCACGGCCGGGAGCATTTCAGCCGCCCCTGGCTGGATACCTGTGGAATAGAGGATATAAGGCTATGATGCTCACACTGAGGAGCACCTTGGTCAAAGGCGAGGAGATCGTCACACATCTCGGCATTTGAGGAACAGGAATGGAAAAAGAGACGGCTGTTGACAAAGAGGCTGTTCGACGTATAGCCCAATCCAGGGAAATATGCATTGCCCCGGATGGTAGGGAGTATTCCGTGATTAGCCTGGAAGCCGCAGGATTGATTGCCCGAGATATGGGAATTCCGCCTAAAGCTATAGAGATCGCGGCCCTAGAACAGGGTATTATCCCTTTGCGTTATCTGCGCAATATGGGTACGATTGGCCCGGAAGGACAGGTAAAGTTATTGCGTTCAGCTGTAGCGGTAGTCGGAGTAGGTGGACTGGGTGGGACTGTAGTTGAACTCCTCGCTCGGCAAGGGGTAGGACAGATCATCATTATTGACAAAGATCGTTTCACCGAGGAAAACCTGAATAGGCAGCTGATGTGTACAGAAAAGGATCTGGGCGAATACAAGGCCGTGGTCGCTGCAAAAAGGGTCAAGGAGATCAATTCGGCGGTAACTGTTACCTGGCATACAGAAGACATTACCGAAACGAACGTTCGCGAGCTCATCAAGCAGGCCCAAGTTGTGGCTGACGGCCTGGATAACCTGTCTTCGCGCTTTCTTGTCGAGGAGGCCTGCCGAGGTTTAGGAATTCCTTTTGTCTCCGGTGCAATTGCAGGTTTTGGCGGCCAGCTGACGACTATCTTCCCAGAAGATAAAGGTCTCTCTTCCGTCTACGGGAAGCGCGAAGATGTCCCTGAGCGGGGTGTGGAAGTAGAAACCGGTAACCCTTCTGCTACCCCGACAATGATTGCAGCCTGGCAGGTTCAGGAGGTGACAAAGATTGTCACCGGGATCGGTAAGCCTCTGCGCAATCGCCTCCTCCTGCTAGAGGCGGCAGACGGGATTGCTGAGGTAATCCAATTGGCGTAGAAGTCCATGTTCAGACCAATCCGGTCAAAATGGGAGCTGAAAAACCCGAAAACGGATTCCATCAAGTACGCAAAAGGGTAGCAAGAGTGCAGTCCGCCTCTCAGGAGAGGAAATGGCATCGGCTCAGGGCAGGCATTCGCCGCTGGTTGAGGTGCCAGTGCTGATAAGCCTGGTGAACGTGGCGCTTCATTTCCAGAGAAAGTATTTTACTGAGCATAGGTAATAATCAAAGCTGAAAGGAAACGTTGGCAATTAACTTCAATAATCCTGACTATATAGAAGTAGACAAAGCAGGGCGTTTGGTGCTTTCGCCGGAACTGGCCTCCCGCTACCCTAATAAGCCGGGAGGACGTGTCCGTGTTGTTGGAAGTCAGGGCGGGGTTTAAAAGTGCAACTGCCATCACGCTTGGCTAAAATTTATATTGAACCGACCAACCAATGCAATCTTAATTGTCGTACGTGCATTCGCAACGTTTGGGACGAGCCTCAGGGTATGATGTCCGAAGAAATTTTCTCCAGAGTGATGGAAGGACTTCGTGCTTTCTCACCTGTGCCTACCGTCTTCTTCGGTGGCTTCGGTGAACCCCTCTTTCATCCCAGCATTATCGAGATGGTAAGGCAGGCAAAATCGCTCGGTACCTCAGTGGAATTGATTACCAATGCCACGCTACTGACAAAAGAATTATCGCTGGCTTTAATCGAAGCCGGGCTCGATATGCTGTGGGTTTCGCTTGATGGGGCGACGCCGGAGAGCTACGCTGACATCCGGCTGGGAGCAGCCTTGCCTCAAGTGCTTGAGAACCTCGCCCACTTTCGCGAAGCCATCTACGCGACAGGCAGCATCGCGGACTGCTTTTTTGTTCCCAAGACTCAACTCGGGATTGTATTTGTCGCGATGAAACGCAATATCGCTGATCTACCCGCCGTAATAGACATCGGACGTGAATTCGGTGCTGAGCGCTTTCTCGTGACCAATGTCTTGCCTTATACCAAGGATATGATCGATGAGACGCTGTACAACCGAGCAGTTGGCGACAGTAGCTCTAGATATTTGAGCCTGCCTAGAATGGATGTTGACGAGGTTACTTATACTCCAATCTACCAGACGGTACGTAAATTTAATGGTACCTGGCCGGGCAGCGATTCTGAAAATATGAGAAATCGCTGCCCTTTCATAGCAAGTGGGTCCGGGGCGATAAGGTGGGACGGCAGTCTAAGTCCGTGCTTGCCTCTTCTCCACGATTACGTCAGTTATCTCAGCTACTTATCGGATAGTGGTGAGCGTTTTTCGCGTCGGTGGGCAATCGGAAATGTCATGGAGCGCAGCTTGTCAGACCTCTGGAATACACCGGAGCATCTAGCATTTCGTGGACGCGTGCAAGCCTTTGACTTTGCACTATGCACTAGCTGTGGCGGCTGTGAAATGCAAGAGAAGAACGAAGAGGACTGCTTTTATAATGAATTCCCAACCTGTGGCGGTTGTCTGTGGGCCCAAGGAGTGATTCAGTGCCCTTAATGACAGGGACTACAGCTATTACCATAATGGGTATTGAAGGAGCCACCCCGCGAGGCTTTCGTTTAGTCAAGACCTCATATTGACCTTACACCCACATCACATAAATTGCAGAAACAGCCCCCGTTTTATTGTAATCTCGGTGACCGAAAGGCTAGGTGGTGACAAC
>Ga0209979_1002821_pt1 | contig 16104 bp, 10 predicted proteins | sample AnhtaG_FD_183114 | JGI IMG/M metagenome (GOLD analysis project Ga0209979, IMG submission 183114) | Deep subsurface microbial communities from Anholt, Denmark to uncover new lineages of life (NeLLi) - Anholt_01485 metaG (SPAdes) (version 2) | ecosystem: Environmental > Aquatic > Marine > Oceanic...
TGCAGATACTGGCCGATATGATGCCAATGGCAACTTCAACCCATACAGTGAAGCGCCAGACACTGGTCACATAATGTGGTCAAAAGCAACTCATTTCGGAGGTCAACCAGGTGGTCCCATTTACGCTGACCAGGAAAGCAACTTCAAGACTACGACGATAATTAATAACTATTTCGACCCAATAGTCGTCAACGGAATACTATACTATGCCATACATCAAGGTCCAGCCAATACCGTAGTTGGCTGGAATGCTGTAGACATTCGCACAGGCGAAATAGTGTGGACTAAAGAAACTGATCAACGTCTTCGGTTGGGTCAATCATTTCGTTACTCATCAGTTCAGGAGTTTGGATCTTGGTCATTACTGTGGGGTCAAGTAGGCGGAGGATTTTTCGGTAGTGCCAGCGAATTTGTTATTTATGATGCATTTAGCGGATTAGAGTTAGCAACAATTGAGAATCCTACATCCACAACATTCCTAATGGACGACACTTACGGGCATGAGGGCGCACTACTGGCTTGGTATACCAGCGGAGGCAACCTCAATCTGTGGAACTCAAGCAACCTATATGGTGGCGATGAGTCAACTTTGAGCGTAAGGGGCACCTACGATTGGGACGAAGGAATAGAATGGTCTATGCCAATTCCCACTGAACTCAACGGAGAAGCCATCAGCCTTAGTGTTGCTGCAAGAACACCTGAAGTGATCTTACTTCGTCAGACACCTACACCTGGAATGTTCATCTCCCTAAACCTCGGATGGCAAGTTACAGCAGGCATGGACGCTCGTACAGGAGCGCTACTCTGGGGACCGATAAACCATACACTACCAATGTTTGAAGACATAAGTCTCGTGGCTGCAGGCGAAGGCGTATACGTCTTACACAACAAAGACATGAACGAAGCTTGGGGCTATTCACTTTTGGACGGAAGCAACCTGTGGGGTCCAGTTAAGTTGCCAGGAAATGCTTGGAGTACCATTACACGATCCGGTGACATCGCTTACGGCAAGGTCTTCATTTGGGACTTTGGTGGCTTCTGTAATGCACTCAATCTACAAACAGGAGAGATCGAGTGGACTTGGACCCGCGGAGACGCTGGTTTAGACACTCCATACGGTAGCTATGAGCTATGGTACAATAACGCCATTGCTGACGGTAAGATAATCCTCTCAGAGGGCAAAATGTATGATCCGCCACTACACCCATCAAAGACAGTTGCTATAAACGTAACTACTGGAGAAACGATATGGACCTTAACTGGTTGGACTGGGCGAAATTGTCCAATAGTTGCAGACGGTCACATTATATTGTGGAACAGTCAGGACGCTAAGATCTACAGCATAGGCAAGGGACCGACCGCAACTACCGTAACAGCTGGTACAAAAGTTTCCAAACTAGGAAGCAGTGTGCTAATTGAAGGCACGGTAATGGACGTTTCTGCAGGCTCACAGCAAGAAGGCGTTATTGAACGCTTCTCCAATGGACTTCCAGTAGCAGACGATTCATGCATGGACGACTGGATGTCGTATGTTTACATGCAGCAGATATGTCCAGAAAACTTCATGGGCGTTACTGTAAAGATAACAGGATATGATCCGAACGGCAATTACCAAGATTATGGCACCACCATGACCGATTCCAATGGCAACTACGCCCTAGCAATTGAGCCTGAAGTTGAAGGCACATACTGGCTCGCAGCCACCTTTGAGGGCTCAGGTTCTTACTGGCAATCTACTGCATCAACATACGTAACAGTTGATCCTGCACCAGCACCGTACCCAGATGTTCCAACAGCAGAGGAGATTGCTGCTGATGCTGCTCAGAGGACTATCAACATGCTTCCAGCATATCCAGATGTTCCAACAGCTGACGAAATTGCTCAGAAGACTGTAAGCCAGATGCCAGCGTACCCAGAAATGCCAGAAATTCCAGAAATACCTGCCTACCTGACAATAGACCTGGTCATCATAGCAGCAGTTGTCATCGCCATAATCATAGGATTATACGGCATCGTCAAAAAACAAAAATAAACTCAATTTCCCTCCCCTTTTTTTGGGATCCCCCAAAGGCTGAAAGGACTCAAGGAAGCGTCCAGTTCGGCGATTGGCTGGTGGGAGGTTTCAATTCATTCATTTCCTCCTTTCATTGCACTTTCTTGAGCCCCAGCAAACCCTCCTTCTTTCGTTATTGTCCCCAAGCTGCTTTCTAAGAAGTGGGCAAATATTAAATACGTATGCTTCAATATCGACTCTGGTAAAATACAAAGGAAAAAACAGAAATGATAAAACTCGAAAACAAAACAAAAATCGCTACAATCGCTTTAATTCTATTGTTAACTATATCTGCTACACTCGTTGCTTTACCTTCGGTTAACGCGCATGACCCTCCACAGACCATTGAAACCTATGGTTTCATCGTGGCTCAACCTAATCCCATCGGTGTCGGTCAAACCATCTATATTTCCTTTTGGATTGATAAGGTCCCGCCAACAGCGGCAGGCCAATGGGGTATCAGATGGCATAACATGAAATTGACTGTTACGAAGCCTGACGGAACCACTAATGATTTGGGAACCTTTGATTCCGATGCTACAGGAGGGGCATGGACATCGTATGTACCCAACGAAGTCGGCGAGCATACGTTCAACTTTGAATGGCCTGGCACTGTCTTCGAAGAAGATGTGAATCCCGTCCCCTATTTCAGTTATTGGGTTATGCTAGGTAGGGCATTCCTTAACGATACATACACTCCGTGCAGTGCATCAACAACGCTAACGGTGCAGGATGAGCCAATAGAGTCAGCTTATCCGGTAAATCCGTTTCCAACCGAATACTGGCAACGTCCGATAAATTCTATGAACAGAGAATGGTACTCGCTTGGTGGCAACTGGCTAGGACTTGGAGTATCGATATTTGGAACTACTGGATTATACGATACTAATAATGGCGGCAGCGATGGAGGAAACTTCAATCCGTACACAACAGCGCCTAACAGTGCTCACGTATTGTGGACGAAGCCAGTTGCTCCAGGAGGCCAAATTGGAGGAGAGTTTGGTTCAACGGACACAGGACTGTTCGCAACGGGAACCGCTTATGAAAACAAGTTTGGAGCAGTGATAATAAACGGGATACTCTACTACACTCAATATCCCGGGGCTGCGAACAACATGGGACCTTTGACCGCTGTGGATCTACGCACAGGAGAAAACCTCTGGACTGTTAACGCTCCCAATCCGCTGAGGTGCGGTATGATATACAATCTCATAAACGGAAACCAGTACGGAGGCCATTCATACATATTTACGGCACCTCCTGAGCGTGGTTTGGGATTCATAGTGGGTGGAACCCCCAATGTGTGGTCAATGTATGACGCTATGACGGGACAGTGGATACTAGACATTGCCAACGCAAGTGCGGGTAGACTCGTGCGGGGCGAAGCCGGTGAACTCTTAAGCTATACTGCTGGTGAAGGTATGTTGAGTTTGTGGAACATAAGCAAATGTATCGAAGTGGCCTCTCAAGAGCTGCTCACCTACACCTCTTACAGCGCTCAAGAAATTTGGAGGCCTCCTCAAGGAGCGACTATTGACTGGAACAATGGATACGAATGGAGCGTGCCAATAGCCACTGAACTTAATGGCAACCCCCTCAGTCTAGTTCTTTCGAAAGCTGTTGACGGCGTGGTACTTTTGACCCAAGAAGCCCCAACTCATCCCGGTTTCTCCCAGGGGGGTTGGCGGGTTGACGCAGGCTACAGCACAGTTGACGGGCAATCGCTGTGGGGTCCTATAAACCGAACACTAACACCATGGACCAATGTCCCTCTGGGACCTGCGAGTGAAGGGGTCTACACCGCATACACTTGTCAGTCGATGACGTGGACGGGCTACAACCTCACATCAGGAGAGAAGCTGTGGGGTCCAACTGAACCCTACAACAGTTCTTGGGGATACTTTGACAATAACGCTCATGGAGTCATAGGCTATGGCAACCTTTACGCATGGAGCATAAACGGAGAGGTGTACTGCTATGATGTCCAAACAGGTGAACAAAAGTGGAGTTGGAACACTGGACCCGCCGGCGTTGACAGTCCTTATGGTATATGGCCTCTTGGCACTTGGTATATGCAACATATCCTTGCTGACGGCAAGCTTTACGTGCGGTCTGGCCACGACTACACTCCACCAGTTTTTAAAGGCGCGAAGCTGTATTGCCTAAACGCTACTACAGGAGAGGAAATCTGGAATTCTTTGAGCTTTAACATAATCAGCTCCCCCGCCTGCGCTGACGGCACAATGCTTTGGTTTAACGGCTATGATAACCAGATATACGCTTATGGCATGGGACCAAGCAAAACCACAGTTACAGCACCAGACGCTGCAGTGTCGCAGGGTTCATCAGTAGTCATACGTGGCACTGTTACTGATGAGTCTCCTGGCACGGAGTCAACGCTTCTGACAGCACTTTGCCCCAATGGAGTCCCCGCGATATCTGATGAAGACCAGAGCGCATGGATGGAGTATCTGTACCAGCAGCAGCCAAAACCCGAAGATGTAACTGGCGTTGATGTATTTGTAAAGATTCTTGATCCTAATGGCGACTGGTACCAAACCACGGTTACAACCGATGAAAATGGTGTGTTCAGCCACATGTGGGCTCCCGCCATTGTCGGCGAATACCATGTCACTGCGATGTTCGAAGGCTCCAAATCCTACTACACCTCACAGGCAACAACCGCGTTTGGTGTAGACCAAGCGGCAGAAGGTCCAGGCTATCAAGGTCCAAGTGCTGACGAGATTGCTCAAACCACAGTAAACAGACTTCCAGAATATCCAGATGTTCCAACAGCTGACGAAATTGCTCAGAAGACTGTAAGCCAGATGCCAGCATACCCAGAAATTCCAGAAATTCCAGAAATGCCAGAAATTCCAGAAATACCTGCCTATCTCACAATAGACCTGGTCATAATAGCAGCAGTTGTCATCGCCATAATCATAGGATTATACGGCATCGTCAAAAAACAAAAATAAACCCCTCACCCCCCTTTTCTTTTTTTCTTTTTAACTAAATTTGGTAACGCTAACGAAAGTTAAGAAGAAAATATGTGTACCATGGTTGGAAGATGCTGAGAGGGCCTTCTGGATTTCATCATATACTGCAAAAATCCCTTAAACATGGTTATATGGTAAAAACACATTGAGTGAAGCCGCGCACGGTTTGCACACTAAATCACTTTTTCCCCATTCATAAATTAACCCTTTGAACTGGTAAAATGGGATTTCAAAGCGTACCTATGCTATACTTGCATCTTTATTCGCTTCGTTATTGACCTTCGTTTTCAGTGTCCTCAAATTCTGTGACCAATACGGAAACTAATGATGCCACTCAATCTTTTTGTAATTTAGCCTCATTTACAAGCTCTTGAACTTTTGGAGAGTTATCCGCACTAACCTTATTAATAACCCTCTTTGTCTATTAATCGAAAATATTTGAAGGCGTAACTATGCAAGTTACTTTTGTGAATCCACCTTACCCAACAGGATCTCATCGACACCCACCGTTCATCCCTCTGGGCATCGGATACCTTGCAGCCGTCCTAGAGAAAAACGGATACGATGTCAACGTCATCGACTGTCAAGCCCTTAAACTCACATTAAAGGAGGTGGAAAACGAACTTCACAAACGTCAACCTGACGTGGTTGGATTAACCTCCACCACCCTCACCTACAAATCCGCCCTCGAAATAATTAAAGTAGCCAAGAAAGCTTTACCCAACAGCTTAACCGTTATCGGAGGCTCTCACGTTACATTCTGGGATGATAAAGCACTGCAGGAATGTCCACACCTAGACGTTGTTGTGAGGAAGGAGGGCGAAAACACGCTTCTGGAGCTGGTGCAAAAACTAGAAGCAGGCAAGAGTTTCCGTAACTTGCTAGGCATAACCTACAGAAAAGACGGAAAGATCGTGAAGAATGCAGACCGACCATACATAGAGAATCTTGACGATCTCCCGTTTCCAGCTGTTCATCTCTTCCCTATTGAGCAATTCAATAAATACGGAAATATTATTTTTCCAGTGATGACGAGCCGAGGCTGCGTCTACTGGTGCGAGTTCTGTACAGCCGTAAGGATGTTTGGACGAAAATACCGAATGCGAAGCCCAAAAAAAGTCGTAGACGAACTCGAGTTCCTCTATAGAAAATACGGTGAGAAGCAATACACCTTCTATGACGACGCATTCACTGTGGACCAAACCAGAACCGAGGAAATATGTAACGAAATCCTGAGGCGAGGCTTAAAGATAAAGTGGGATTGTGAAACCCGTGTGGATATGGTTACAAAAGATTTGCTTCAGAAGATGAGAGCTGCCGGATGCATTGCCGTATGGTATGGTGTCGAGGCGGGTTCACAGAAGGTTAGAGACGCTATGGGAAAAGGAATTTCAACCCAACAGACTCTTAACACCTTCAAGTGGACAAAAGAAGCTGGACTGATAGCCGTTGCAAGCATTATTCTCGGCTTTCCAGGTGAAACTAAAGAAACCGCATGGGAAAGCGTAAAACTTTTGGAAAAAATAAACCCCGACGAGATCGGAATCTACATTGCCACACCCTATCCTGGAACTCCCATGTACGATTATGTAAAAAAGATGGGCTGGCTAAAAATCCATGACTTCGACAAGTACGACACAGCCACACCCACCTTCGAGTCTCCAACCATGAGCATGAAGGAATTGAGAGAAATCCATGATAAGGCGCATCAAAGTTTTTACCTCCGCCCAACCTATGTCATACGAGCTTTCAGCAAAGGAGGCGTGTATGGTTACTCGACAACCCGCACTGCCTTGGCGTGGCTTCGAAGGAGCATAGCATCCAAACTAGGCTTTAGATAATTTCGCACCATAACTACGCAAGCTCAACTGGTGGATGATTCATTGCAAAAAAGAAAGCTGGGCAGAACAGGCCTTCAGGTCTCCATTGTTGGTTTTGGGGGAACATGGCTTTCACAGATAAGCATGGATGAAGCAGTGAAGGTTGTCCGACGGGCTTTTGAACTGGGCATTAACTACTTCGACACTGCAAAACTGGATGGGGATAGTGAACAAAAAATTGGAACATTGACAACTTGGATAATTCTTTCTGAGTTTAGAAAAATTGCCTGATTCGCCATAAGATATGATTCAAAGCGGTTCGAGCCATCACTCGACTATAGAAGTTCATTTTAAACAAGTGGTGTAGCACATATTTTGGAGAATAAAAACTGTTATAGAAAGACGTTCTTAATTTTCTGATCTCCTCAGCCGACAAATTAGGATTCGCAAAAACAGGCGTTATTGTGTCATAGAGTCTCCAATCATTGGACATCTCCAACCCCATCTCCTCCACAATTCTGCGAAGCTCAGTGCCAGGATACGGTGTTGTCACACATATGTATACATCGTCGGGCTCCGCTTTTCTGATAAGATCAATAGTTTCTTGTAACATATCTTTTGTTTCTCCAGGATATCCAATGATCACTGAAACGGCGACGAACAAACCGGCATCTTTTGCCAATCTAATCGCTTTCTCGTTTTGTTCAACCGTTGTTCCTTTTTTCACGGCATCCAATATCTTTTGGCACCCTGACTCAACCCCGAAAAAAACTTGTTGACAGTTTGCCTCTCGCATTTTAAGCAAAATCTCTTTAGAAACCTGACTAACTCTGGTTTGACAATCCCATGGAAGACCGATCTCTCTATTCCTGATCTCTTCACAAATCTTAAGTGCTCTTTTTTTGTCAAGCGTAAAAGTGTCATCGTAAAATGAAAAAGCATCAGCTCCATGCACATCACTTAACCACTCAAGTTCATCCACGATGTTTTTGGGACTCCGCGCCCTGAAAGCTTTCCCAAACATTCGAGCTGTCGTACAAAAGGAACATTGGGAAGGGCACCCTCTACTGGTCATTATTGGGAGTATTCTTCTCCCAAAAAGCCGGTATTTTTCCAATGGGAAGTATTTATACGCGGGACGTGGCAGTTCATCAAGTTTTTGAATGAAGGGCCTGTTGGGCGTACGAACGGTCTGTCCATTATTCCTAAAAGTTATGCCTTTAATTCTGTTGAGACCCTTCGGGTTGGACACGTTTTTTGCTAGCTCTAGCAAGGTTTCTTCACCCTCGCCCCTAGCCACTATGTCCACTGCTGCTTCCTGAGTGAGAACTTGTTCGTCCATAAACGTGGCGTGCGGGCCTCCAAGAACAACCATTGCGTCAGGGCAAGCTTCTTTTGCAGCGCGTGCGGATAGAAGAGCCGACTGTATCGTTGGTGTCATAGAGGTGATGCCAATCACATTAGGCTCAATAGAAGCTAACTTTGTTTTTAATTGCTCATGGTTCATCTCTAGCGCCGGACAGTCTATCACAGTTACTTCATGACCGTCTTCTTCCAGAACAGCCGCTAGGTAGGCTAAGCCTATGGGTAGGTAAAGCTGATGTCGATAGACGCCTTTTAGTGGCGGTGGATTGACCAGCGATGTCTTAACTCTTCTATGCATCTTCTTCACTTTCACACCAGATTAGCAACAACCGCTGGAATAGTTAAACGGTTAGATTCTTCCTCAGCCATCTTCATTGTTGCAAGTACAGATTTAGACTTGAAGATAGCCGACATTACTCCGACCCCGAGTCCCAGCTGAGTGAATGGGAGATACTGATGAACGCCCTTCTGATACTGTGGGTTCACAAGGGTTACATGCGGTTTCATATTTGTTCCCTGAGCGTTTATCCTTTCACAAATACAACAAGAAACATACTTAATATGTTTTGCATAAATTACGTTCACACATACAAAAAAACAGTCCATCAATCAAATAAAAATTAGAAACCATGCAGAATCAACGAACAATTTCTAAAAAGCCGTGTGCGGTTTATATTTTGAGGATTCGCTTCAGATTCTAACTCATTTTTCCCAATAAGGCTCTTATCGCTTTCTTTGGATTTCGAATGGCTTTCACTAGTTTATCGCGAGTAAGACTTTGATTTACCAAATTTGCTTGCACGCATAATTTACGCAAATCATCTGCCGTGAACTCTTCAGTTTCAATGAGCGGTTCAGCCGCAGCTAAGGCTTCATCACTGAAACCTTCCCTTAAGAAACCGCCGCGCTTAGCCTGTTCATAGAGTTCTGTTCCATATAGAGGGGTAGCTATACTGAAGTGGAAAATATCGGCACCTAGTTTCCTCAGTTTATAAGCATAATCTATGGATTTTTTTATTTCCTCTTTTGTTTCACCTATAAGTCCAATTACAAAGAAACATCCTACTTTGATTCCCAATTTTTTTGATAAAACTACAGCTTTTTCTACTTCTTTCAGGTTCTGGTTCTTCTTAATAATTCTATCCACAACACGTTGAACGCCGGACTCGGGAGCAATCCGTATCTTTTTGCAGCCGGAGGCTCTCATTTTTGTCAAAAGATTTTCATCAAGAGTATCCGCCCTAAGACCGTCTGGAGTATACCATTCAATGTCTAACCCCCTTTCTACTATCAGATCACAAATAGTTTCCATCCTTTTCTTGTCTAGCGACATATTGTTGTCATTGAAGTCAATCTGCTTAATATGGTAGGTATTAACTAGTTGTTCTATCTCCTCAACCACATTCTCAGGGCTTCTACCTCGCCACTGCCTTCCCATGACAGTGTGAACGGAACAAAAAACGCAAGTGTATGGGCAGCCTCTACTGGTAATCATCGCCGCCCACGGTTTGCGTATTACTCCTCTTAGAGGCTCTTCTTTTACGGCAACAAAGTATGTATCCATTGGAAGTAGATGTCTTGCCGGAAAGGGCAGAGAATCTAGATCTTGAATCTCTGGTCTTGGAGGAGTAATAACCGTCTTCCCACTTTTGATAAAGCCGATTCCTCTTATTTTCTCAAGGTCCCCAGTAATACCTTGTTCTAGTGCGGCGACTAACTCGAACATAGTGTGTTCTCTCTCTCCTATTACAACAAAATCGACATTCGGATGTGAAAGACAATCTTCAGGTCTTGCAGAGGGATGTTGTCCGTCCAACACGGTGATGATGTCTTTGTCAACGCTTTTTACTGTAAAGGCGACCTCAAATGCGGGTTTGCTCCAACCGGAGTATGGAATGGTGATTCCAACGACATCTGGTGACCACCGTCTGATCCTATCTGCTATCTCTTCATTTTCTAAACCTACTCGATATTTCGTTCCATCTATTAGTTCAAGATTCCTCCGGCCTTCTGTAGGAGCATCTATAATGCGTACCTTATGTTGCCTTTCGAGCACCGCTGCCACATACGCTAATTCCACAGGTTGAAATACATTCGGCTCTCCCCATGATTTTGGTTGTATGCGAGGTGGATTAATCAAACAAACACGCATATTTGTTGCCCGCTACCTTACATGTGAGTTTATATCTATCTCCCATTTCTGGCTTTAACTAAATCTCAACAATATTAGTTACACCGATGGGAACCTAAAAACGTTTAGAAAAACCAAAGTCAGAGAACCAATGTGATTGGTAATGAAACAGCCCATGCTTTGCTGCTTTTTATGCCTTGGTGAGGCACTTTACTGTTTATTGTCATTTGTGAGCACCATTCCATTCCAAAAAAGAAGAACACATAACATAGAAACGAGAAAGGGCAACTGAAACTACTGTAACTTCATTTATGTTGAACTTATGCTCGGCTTGAGTATACTTAAATATTAATGTCCAAAAGCTTAAATATTTAGGCTCTAAGAGAGCTAACAAAAATAAAGAGATTATAGAAAATGGTAAAACACACTTCTGTTTCAGCCCCAATGACAAAAGATCTACTAATGAAATATACGTTTGTTGCACTCTGCATTATTGCAGTTTTATCTTACCTTTCATATGGTTTCGATTCAATTATAATATCTGCAATTGCGGTTTTAGTCGCTATAGCTTGCGATTATCTGCTCTCACTGATAATGGGGGAAAAGGGACCTTTGAACACAATGTCTGCGGCTGTCTTCGGATTAATCGTTGCCATGTCATACTCATTAGGTCTGCCAGAGATGTCCACTGAAACAATCCCAACACTGGCTGGTGGGTATGAACAATACCTGTATCCTGCTTTGATTTCGGCAGTCGGATTGATTGTTTTCAAGAAACTTCAAGGATTGGCTGGACGAAAATACGTAAATCCCGCTGCAATCGCGAAACTTTTGATTCTTGGCTTACTATTTATGCCTGCTATTTCATCCCTACTGCCCGGAGATCATGCCCTTTCCATAGACTTGCAAAATCCGAGAATTGAAGTAAATGGCTTTACTTACTACCCAATGGATACCTCAATTTTTTCACCAGCTCTGATCCAATGTTATGGTAGTCCTTCATTGGACCCTGCGAACCCCTATACTTTTGGCTCAGCCGAGAACCCCCTCCCAGATGTTCTTTACACTATGGTAGTTCAGAAGTATCACGGTTGGGTCGGTGGCTTTTCAAGCATCATTGTGATGGCAGTTGGTCTCGCTCTGTTTGCAGTTTGTCGCGTATACATTAAATGGAGAATAACTCTGACTTATCTAGTGACTACCGCAGTGTTTTCTGGTGTTATGGGAGTCATTTTTGGTGGAGACATCATACTTCGAGTAGTGTTCCATCTATTCACGGGCAGTTCAATTTTCCTAGCGTTCTTCATGGCAACTGACCCTGCAACTACCCCGCTAACACGTTCAGGCCACATTATATTCGGTGCAGGCTTAGCAATATTGACAATACTCATTCAGACGTCCACTGGATTCTTGGGCGGATCAATTCTCGCGTTGGTAATCATGAACCTGACATGTCCTCTGCTTGACCGCGTCGGAGTTCCTAAAGTAAGAAAAGAGAGAAGATCCTGTGGCAGGCTCCCGAAAGCCAAAAAGTTTTCGGAAGTAAGGACTACCGAGTGTATCAGATGCGGAGAATGCCTTTACGTGTGCTCTGGAAGGATCCCGACAGTTTCGATAAAAGAAGCTGTGGAGAAGGGAGATTGGGCAAGAGTAAAGAAGCTAGGAGCTGAGTATTGCCAACAATGCGGAACTTGTTCCTTTGTTTGTCCAGCAAGAATCGATCTGAAAGGCATAATGCTTTATGCCAAAGAAAAAATACTAAAACAATAACTGCCCCAAAACTCTAAAAAATGTGCGCAATTTTTCGCGCGCACGTTATTTTTTCTCTTTTTCTCATCGATTGAGAAATTAAAACTGAAGTTAATGCATAAAATAGCTAATTTTTGGGCGAAACCTTTGTGCCTTTGTAAGGTGCTTACTTGAGGCATTTCATGTGTAAACAAGGTGAAAAGCTTATTAATTAATAGCACGTAACTAGCAGAAAGAGGTTGAAAAAGTTTGGGAACACAAGATAAATTGCTAGGTGCTCTCTTTAGTAATATTTCACTTGCCCTCATTCTGCCAATCATCTTCGGTGTGTTAATCATTTTCTTCCCGACAATACTTGCAGACTGGCTAGGTACAATACATGTATCTCTGCCCGAATTCTTCTGGGGCGGTGTAGAAATTCCGCTGCAGCATATTTTAACTACTGGTGTCGCTCAAGGTATGATGACATGCGCCATTCCGATACTTCTTGGATTGGCTTGGAACAGGTGGGCTGGAGGCGCATCCGGATTCCTACTCAGCCTGCTGTATGTATTGGCCTCCGCCGCACAATATGGCGCTTGGTTTACCCCCACCGTTGACTGGCTAGGTTTGATTATTGCTGGAATGCTTGCTGGATACATTGCTGGAGCTTTGATGGCACGTTCGCGCATGCAGGGTTCTAATAGTCTCAAAAGCATGTTGATTGCGGCAATAGTGGCTGCTATAGTTGCAATAATATTTACTACAGTAACATTCGTTTGGTATTCACCAATGTTCAGTCCCATCAATGGAAGCGTTATTGACGGAATAACATACAATTACTTCATTAATACAGTAATCTACGTCGTTTGGGCAATACTTGCTACAATTGTCGCTAAAGTCTCTACTTGGTTCAGGTGAAAACACCAAAACCAATAAAACCTTCCAATATTCTTCTTTTTTTGTTCTCTTCTGAGGAAAAGCGTGTTGCTATCTTAGAGAATACTTTTTTGTTTTCCCGCTTATTTTTCGCAATTACTGACAAAAAACCGCATCTTCCCGAAAACGTATTCTGCACCCGCCTTCCTTTTTTCAAAATTTGGCACCTGTGAACACGATTATATAAAACATATTAAGTATGTTTCTTGTTGTATTTGTGGAAGGATAAACGCTCAGGGAAGAAATATGCCGCCACATGTAACCCTTGTGAACCCCCCCTCTCCTAGTGGATGCACTGGACATTGGTCCATCACCCTCTTAGGTTTGGGGTATTTGGCTGCTGTTTTAGAGAAAAATCGGTATGAAGTTGATGTAATCGATTGCCAAGCCCTAAACATATCATTTGAAGAAGTAAAAAACGAACTTCGCAAACGTCAACCCGACGTGGTTGGATTAACCTCCACCACCCTCACTTACAAGTCTGCGTTGCGCATAGCAAAAATTGCTAAAGAAGTCTGTCCAAACTGTTTAACCGTTATCGGGGGCTCTCACGTTACGTTTTGGGATGATAAAGCACTGCAGGAGTGTCCACACCTAGACGTTGTTGTGAGGAAGGAGGGTGAAAACACGCTTCTGGAGCTGGTGCAAAGGCTGGAAGCAGGCAAGAGTTTCAGTGATGTATTGGGTATAACCTACAGAAAGGGTGAAGAAATTATGCGGACCCCAGACAGGCCCTACATAGAAGACCTTGACAGCTTGCCCTTTCCTGCTCGTCATCTCTGGCCTCTTGATCAGATTCGAAAAATTGAAGATATATTCTATTTAACGACGAGCCGGGGCTGCGTATTTTGGTGCGAGTTCTGCTCGGCGGTCAGGATGTTCGGTCGAAGATTTCGGATGAGAAGCCCTAAAAACGTTGTGGACGAGCTTGAATATCTTCACAACACCTACGGCGCGACCCATTTTACATTCTGCGATGATGCATTCACTGTCGATCAGGCCAGAACCGAAGAATTATGCAAGGAGATCAAGAAGCGAAAACTGAAGATAAAATGGAACTGCGGAACCCGTATAGACATGCTTACAGAAGAGTTGCTCATCAAAATGAAGGAGGCAGGCTGCATCTCCGTATGGTCCGGAGTTGAGTCAGGTGCGCAACAGATCTTGGATGCCATGGAAAAAGGAATCTCCGTTGAACAAACGATAAGAGTCTTTGGTTGGTTAAGAGAGCTTGGGCTAAAGCCAGCCCCGAACGTGATGCTTGGCTTCCCTGGTGAGACCAAGCAAACCGCGTGGAAGACCATAAAGTTCGTGGAAAAAATTAGTCCTGACTATGTGGGTTTCTATAATGTAGCTACGCCCTTCCCAGGAACGCCCATGTACGATTACGTCAAAGAAAAGGGTTGGTTAAGGGTAACTGACTTCGACAAGTATGATACAGCGACTCCTATCTTTGAAACGCCGATGTTAAGTATGAAAGAGCTAAGGGAAATCCGTGAGCAGGCTTTCCATCATTTCTATCTTCGCCCTACCTATATTCTTCGTATGTTCGCCAAGGGGGGTATGCACGGTCTTTCAGCAACACGAATGGCTTTGGCGCATCTCCTTAAAGCCACCAAATCTAAACTTCAGCGTCTATGATCTGCGAAGATAGTTTTTCTTACCCAAGAAGGTTGATGAGTAAAAATGTGTGTTTGCATCCTTTTCCTATTTGAATATTAATTAGAAGCTTCATATGTCTTAATTCATATGGACGATATGAAATCGAAAAAATTGAGGGATAAAAGCCAATTTGTTTTTGGGTAATGATCTTCGAGAAAGAATTCGTGAAGCAAACGTTGCTGTTCATCGGTTTGAGGCAAAGTATTACGAGTTGATTCATCCAGAAGTATATAACAGATATGAGCAGAAGAGAATAAACTCTGCATTGAAGATGGTGGACAAGCTCGTAGCGGATAATCGTGTGCGCGCAAAAAGGGCTCTTGATGTTGGGGCGGGTACCGGAAATTTAACTGGTAAGCTTCTGCAGATGGGTTACGAAGTAACTGCGATAGATATCTCTGCGGAAATGTGTAAGATTTTGGAAAAGAAGTATAAAAATTATTTAGAAGCGGAAAAGTTGATTGTTGTTAACTCGCCGATAGAAGATGTGAGTTTTGATAGAGATGAATTTGATTTAATCACTTGTTATTCTGTGCTGCATCATCTACCGGATTATGTGGGTGCGGTCCAAAGATTTTCTGGTTTTTTGAAAAAAGGAGGCGTGATGTATCTAGATCATGAAATATCTCCATTTTATTGGAAGAGTGAATCAAGCAGTGTAGCGCGTCTGGTGAAACCTATTTATTTTCATTCTAATCCGTTGCTTAACACTCTGTATTTTCAGATTGTAGGGATAAATGTTCCTTCTCTTGATTATGGTTTATCTGATTATTGGCATAGGAAAGAACATCCTTTAGACCATGGGAAAATAAAGTGCATATTTGAGAATGAGAACTTTGATTTTTTCAAACGAATAGACTATCACCTCAAATTTAGGACATGGATTTTAAATCCAATTTTTTATGTATATAAGTATAGTTGCAAACCTGAAATGACTTTTTGGGTGGCTAAAAAGTAATGCAGACGTTTTTATGTGAATATTTCTTGTGCTGATAGAACACAAGTAAAAGGTGTGTCTGTTCATGCGGCAAAATATTTAAACAACCTAGTTATAAACGTAGCAAACGTATAAATCAAAAAAAATTGAGGAATAAAAAAATGAAACTTTCAGAAAGTAAATCAAAAATATCTACTATAGCTTTAATTCTAGTTATAACAACATTAGTTGCTTTGCCTATTACTAGCATAGCGGCCGAAACGGAAATTACATCTTACGCTTATCTCCTTGCCATTCCCAACCCAGTAGGTGTCCACCAAATTACATACATAACACTCTGGGTTGATGCGCCTTTACCCGACGCAAACGTAGACAATGACATCAGACGCCACGATTATAAACTTACCATCACAAAACCTGACGCAACCACCGAAACAAGGGAATGGCCTGTCGTTCAAGATACAACAAAC
>Ga0209979_1002823_pt1 | contig 16089 bp, 17 predicted proteins | sample AnhtaG_FD_183114 | JGI IMG/M metagenome (GOLD analysis project Ga0209979, IMG submission 183114) | Deep subsurface microbial communities from Anholt, Denmark to uncover new lineages of life (NeLLi) - Anholt_01485 metaG (SPAdes) (version 2) | ecosystem: Environmental > Aquatic > Marine > Oceanic...
CCACAGTACACACACTTCCCTGTTTGAATTATTTCTTCAAATAATTCCTTCCAACCTTTTTTTATCTTCCCGATATACATTTCAAATTTTCTCCTCCTTTAGATTCCTCAGAAATTTCTCCGCTTCTTGTTTTCCTAATTCAAACGCCTCTAAATTTTGATTAATAGTTACATTCGGGACGAATTTCTTAATAGTTTCAATAGCTGATTGCTCAGAAAAAATTCTTGAAAGGATAGTAAAAACTCCAAATAAAACAGAATTTCCAAACACCATATTACCAAAAATCTCTACTGCCATTTTTTGGATAGGAATACCAATTGCTTTATCAACACGGTTTGCAACTCGAAATTTTTGTATTGTGGAAGTGTCCCATATCAAATATCCAGTATTTTCGTCCTTTTTAAGATGTTCTATTTTTACATTTTTAGCAGCTTCCTCTGAAAGAACAACTAGAAAATCGTAAGGGGACATAGCTTTTGGATAATCTATCGATTTTATTGTATTATCTAAATCTATAACCACTTCTGCCCAACATTTTCCTCCACGAGCAGATGAGCCATAAGCCTCAGTTTGAGTAGCTGCTAAGTTTCCATATAATGAGCTTGCGTTAATTATCATTTTTGAAAGAGTAATTACACCTTGACCCCCATATCCAACAATCCTAACTTCGTACCTACTCATTTTTAATCCTCTCCCATGGCAACCTTCTGAATCTTGGAATACGCTTCTGAGTATTCGATCTTGCTATTATCGTAGCGAAATTCACCAATAATATACCTATTAAAAAGTTCTGCGTCATCCATAAATTCTGCTTGGTTTTTTCTTACAGTGTTCCTTTTTATCCATTCTATCATTTTTCCCCCGGTATCCATTTTATTACCCTGAAGACCCAAATTTTCGGCACCAAGACTATCAAGATTTTTACTGCCAAAATATGTTAAGCACGGAGTAATTACTTCAATTACAGAAGTTCCTTTATGTCTTAAGGCTTTTTTAAAGTATTTCATTAATGTCCGTGGATGTGCTACAGTGGTTCTAGCTATATATGTCGCACCTGCAGCTAACGCTAGTTTCACAGCATCGCTTCTATTTTCAAAAGTTTTGTAAGGTGTAGTTGTACTCTTTGCCCCATACAATGTGGTTGGAGCACTTTGACCCCCCGTCATAGCGTATATACTGTTATTAAAAATCAGTATAGTACAATCGACATTTCTGCGACAGATGTGAATAAAGTGATTACCTCCGATTCCTAAACAATCGCCATCCCCAGTAAATACAATAGGTTTCAGGCTAGGATTTGCCATTTTCATTCCCGTAGCTACTGCTGGCGCACGACCGTGAAGTGTAGAAAACTTTTGAGACTTATGATGAGCTAAAGTTACAATTTGAGTATAACATCCAACACCAATAATCAACGGATATAATTTATGATCTAATTTCTCGTCCTCGAATACTCGAGTAAAAATATGGCCTATAATACCATACCCACAACCTGCGCAAAATAGAGAATTATAACTACCAAATAGATTTCCTCCGAAAGTATGCTGAACATAGGGATGATCTGGTTTTTCTGTTGGATATCTTGGACCTAAACCTGACATTATATCGATACCTCCTTTATTATCTTTAATATTTCATCTGGATGGTGAATTTCACCCACTTTTGGGATTTTTTTAATTAGAGTTTCAGGTTTTTTGACTCTTTCTACCTGCTCCGCAATAATTCCGGTATAATTTAACTCTGGTATAATTATTGCCTTAGAATCTTTTATTACAGTTTTTATTTTCTCCTCAGGAAATGACCAAACAGTTATTAACCTAAATACTCCAACTTTTATTCCTTCCTTCCTAGCTTCATCAACTGCTCTATAACTAGCCCTCACCGGTAGACCATAGGCAATTATGACAATATCTGCATCTTCTAATCTATATTCTTCGGTTATTGAGATTTTTTCAATGTTTGAGTTTACTTTTTCCATCAATATTTCAATAAATGATAAGGCATTAGATATTGGAAGACCCATAGTATTATGAGGTAATTGAAGAGATGTAGGTGGGTAGTAATCTGTGCCTATTATTGGAGGTTTAGGAATAATATACTCTCCAGTCTCATCGTCTTTATAAGAAAATATTTTAGAATAATCTTGAGGTAATTCACGCAGAATTACACTTTTAATTATATCTTCTTTTGGCGGAATGTAAACTGGTTCATGAAGATGTCCTAAATAGGCATCAGAGAGAATAAATACAGGGCAACGATAAGTTTCAGCAAAATTAAAAGCGGTTATTGTTAAGTCAAAGAGTTCTTGACAGTTCATCGGGGCTAATGCAATAACTTGAAATTCTCCATGGCCTGCAAAACGTATTAATCCTATATCGTTATGATGCGGTGCGGTTACGGGTCCATGACTTCCAGGACCAAAGCGCTGAACATCACAAAAGACGAAAGGAATTTCTAGATTTGCTGCCATTGAGATAGTTTCAACCATTAAAGAAAGACCCGGTCCAGAAGTCGCAGTCATTGCTTTTGCTCCGGTTAACGATGCCCCCATAACAGCGTTAATTGATGCTAATTCGTCTTCCATTTGAATACAGCTTCCTCCAACCTCTGGTAATCGTTTAGCAAGATGCTCTATTACTTCAGTAGAAGGTGTTATTGGATAACCCCCAAAAAAGTTTAAACCCGCAGCTAATGCTCCCTCTGCCATCGCAACATTTCCCATCATAACATATTTACCTTCTGGCAAATATCTTTTAGTATTTTTTTCACTCATTTATTGGTTTCACCATGCTAAGTTTTAGCTTTTTTAGTTTTAATTTCTTCTTCATCATCTAGAACATAAATACACCAATCAGGGCACCCATATTCGCATCTTCTACAACCCGTGCAATATTTAGCCTTCCCTTCTTTAACTTTAGGGATATAAGCAATTCTCATGTTCAATTCATCGCTGAGTTCTAAAATACCAGTGGGGCATAAAGAAATGCACATTTGGCACCCTCCGCATCGATTTTTATTGAGAAATAGTGAAAATTTCTTCTCTTCATCTTCCAATAATTGTGGTATTGTAATCAACTCATTATTCTTTTAATTGGGTTATAAAATATTTTAGATGTTTTAAATTTCAATTAATTTAATATTAAGTATAAGTAGATATAAGCTTAAATAAAATAATATCAAATTTTTTTTTAAAAAACATATACTATTTTAACTATGACAAAACTAATTTTCTTAGGTTGCTTGTCGAATTCTAAATATAAGAACACATGTGGTAATGCTATTAAAATTATCCAATCGATCGATCCCAGCTACATAGTTTTAGACGATGTTCCTTGCTGTGGGGCTTTATCGTATCACATTGGAAACGATGTCGAGTTGCGAGAACATGTGGAATTCGTCAACCATTGGTTAAAAAAAAATAATATCTCCGAGATCGTGACTACTTGCGCGGGGTGTTATAATTATTTAACAAAATATTACAACCAATTCTTAGGTCAAGATTTTACAGTTAAAGTTAAGCATTTCCTTCAATATTTAGCTGAACCAAAAAATCTATTAAAGTTAGATTTAAAATATATAGGGAAGAAAATAAAAGTAAGCTATCACGACGCTTGCCATTTAAGAAATGCTGTGAATCCAGTCATCGAAGAACCTAGACAAATTTTAGATGCAATCGAAAATATTGAAGTTAAGGAGATGGAAAACAATAGAACTAATAGTATCTGTTGTGGTGCTGGAGGCGGAGTTTATTCAGTATTTAAAGAAAATAGCGATTACAATTCGAAATTAATTTTTGACCAATTAAATCGGGGAAAAATATTACTGACGGCATGTCCATTTTGTTTTACAGCATTAACACGGATTAGAGAGGAGAATCAGCTAAAAAAACCTGTAAAAAAAATTGAAGATTTTATTGTAAACATCATGGAAGGAGTCGATCCACTAAGTGAATGAAAGCGGAAAGATACTTTATGAAAAAGTTAAGAGTAAGATCAAAGATTCTCAGAAAGAAGGGACTTTAGAAAAGCAATTTGGAGATTTTTGGAAATTTGCTTGCGTGATAAAAACCAGACAGCATGATTTAAGGTACTTATACGACGATACAAGTCGAGAATTTGTCGATAATAATCGTGATAGTCTCATCGAAATGCGAGAAGAGTTTGTCAATAACATGGATCTCTACGTTGGAAAATGCATTAATATAATGCGTAAGAAGAACTTCACTGTTCATTATGCAAAAACAAATGACGAAGCTCAAAAGATTTTCATGGAAGAATTAGGAGATTCTAAAATCATCTATAAGTCAAAATCGAATGAAGCTAAAGACATTGGGATTATTGATGTTTTGAAGAAGAATGGGATAATAATTAAAGAAACTGACCTGGGTGATGTACTCATACAATTATTTGATTACAAATTGCCTAGTTTTCAGATCGGTCCCGGGGTTCACTTTACCGAGGAGGAAATAGTTAAAAAAATAAAAGAAGTATATGGTGTAGAACTCGAACCTAAAGCTCAAGCAATTGTCAATTATTTTAGAAGTACTTATAGAAACGAGTTACTGAACAATGTGAAAATTTCATTAACTTCTGCAAATGCTATATCTGCTGAAGAGGGCACGATAGTTTTAGGAGAAAATGAAGGTAACATTAGTCTTATAACAAGAGCAACCGATAAACACATAGTAGTTTGTGGCATTACAAAAATTGTCCCAAATATATTGGATGCAGTATTAGTTACCCAGCTCCAATCGAGAATAAACAATGTTTCATTTAATTACATAAGTCTCATTTCAGGACCGTCAAATACCTCTGATATCCAAGGCACAAGCGTTCAAGGTATGTATGGGGCAAAGGAAGTAGTTGTTATACTTGTTGATGATTGGAGAACTAAAGCTGTTAACGAAAATCTCATTTACGCCGATTTCTTGAAATGCATTGGCTGTAAATCCTGTATTTATCCATGCACAGCATCACGAGCATTTGGAAATATCTACGCCTCTAAGTATGGGTTGGGTGCCACAGCAATAATTCGAGATTACATTCACAATGGTATCGAAGCTGCTGTAAATGACGGGCTTTTTCTCTGTACGGGCTGTGAAAACTGTTATCATTGGTGCCCTGTTTCAATAAATTGTGGCGAAATTCTAAAATCTATGAAAAAAGAAGCAACAGAAAAAGGTTTGGCCCCTCCACACCTGGAACAATACAAAGAGAAGATTTTCAAAAATAAAAATCCGTTTTTATAAGCTTTCTTATTTTTATTTACTTCTCAGTTATATTATTTTTAACCTTACTAAACATTTAAATTATTTAATAATTTCACATGATACATAATTGTAAAAATTATAACTTAGGAGTTTAAAAAAAGATGCCAAACGGATATAAGGGTAAAATTTTATGGGTAAATCTTTCTGATCTTACTTTTGAAGAAGAGAACCTTTCAGAAGATGTTTATCGTCAATATATAGGTGGATTGGGTTTAGCAGCTAAAATCATTTATGATAACGTACCTCCAAAAATAGATGCTCTCAGTCCAGAATCAGCTTTTGGATTTTTTCCGGGGTTATTAACGGGGACCGTAGCGCCTCTAACTGGGCGTTTCATGGTTGCAGGTAAATCACCCCTAACAAAAACATGGGGTGACGCAAATTGTGGAGGATACTTCGGTCCAGAAATTAAGAAATGTGGGTACGACGCTATTTTAATTAAAGGAATGGCAGATAATCCAGTATATATAACCATCTTGGGAGAAGATAAACAAATCTTAGATGCTTCAGATTTATGGGGTTTGGATGTCGTACAAACCGAAGATAAACTTAAAGAAAAACATGGAAGCGTTCAAATTGCTAGTATTGGTCAAGCGGGTGAAAATCTAAGCCTAATATCTGGAATTGTTAATGATAAAGCTAGAATCGCGGCTAGATCTGGATTCGGAGCAGTTATGGGATCTAAGAAACTCAAGGCGATAGTTCTCAAAGGAGAAAAGAAAATTGAAGTCTTTGATAAAGAGGCTCTTATCCACCACACAAAAGATTATAATGATGGAATTAATTCTACTACGGCTACTGGAATTATAGGATATAAGACATTTGGAACGACAATGGGAAATGAAATATTATTCAAAATAGGGGATACTCCTTGTAAAAACTGGGGAGGGACTAAGGAAGATTTTCCAGATGATCGCCTTTCAAAAATTTCTGATCATGAAATAGATAAATATAAAGAGAAACCATATGGATGCTTCTCATGCTCGGTTCGATGTGGTGCGATTATGAAAGTTCCAGAAGCGGGGTTGGAAGAAACTCATAGACCTGAATATGAAACTAGTGCCAGCTTCGGGCATTTGTTACTTAACGACGATCTACTGACGCTTTTTAAAGCTAACGATATGTGCAATCGAGCGGGAATAGATACGATTTCTGCTGGAACGACGATTGCTTTCGCAATGGAATGTTACGAAAATAACTTAATTACTAAGGAAGATACTGATGGACTCGAGCTAACTTGGGGAAATTCTGAAGCAATTATTGCATTACTTAACAAAATTATTAATCGTGAAGGGATTGGTGATTTGTTAGCAGATGGTACTAAAATAGCCGCAGAAAAACTAGGGAAAGGATCGGAATACGCTATGCACTCAATGGGGCAAGAGCTAGGTATGCATTCGCCAAAATATTTTAAAAGCATGGCGACTACTATGGCCTTCGATCCAACACCTGGTAAGCACACAACAGCAAGCTTAGATTTTTTCATAATGGGTCCGATAATTAAACCAAATGGATTATTTGAAGGAATAGCTTTACCACGAAAATTTAAACGTCCAGGAGAGGATAGAAGTGAGGCCGAAAAGCTTTTCACTGCATTAATGCAATTTACTCATAGTCTTGGATTATGCGAATTTGTTTATGTTTTTCAGAAATATCCTCTGTTTGAATTAGTTAAAGCAGTTTTAGGATGGGATTTAAACGTCGGCGAAGTGATTAAAACAGGTCAAAGAATTCAAACTTTAAGACAAGCTTTCACCTTGCGAGAAGGGATAAATATTATTAATAATAAAATCCCTGATAGAACAGTAACTGTCGATTATTTAGAGGATTATAAAGGATATTGTGAAAAAATGGGTTGGAATCCTGATACCGGTTACCCTCTCAAAGAAACTTTAGCTGATCTTAATTTAGAGTTTGTTATTAAGGATTTATATTAAGTTAATCTCAATTCTTTTTTTTTATTTTAAATTATAATATGATTCTCAGGAAAATCTATAACCATATCCCCTATATGTTTTATATTTATCAATTATTTCACCCCTCACTATAAACTTGGATTTCATTAAAATGTTCCAAGGGTTTAAACATGAAAATTACTTTTTAGAGTTTGTTAAAAAGGAAAAAAGAAAAGATGGAGTATTTCTTAGAAAAATAAAAATAATATTATAGTACTGCAATTGCGCTAATTTCTAATCTCATGCTAGAAAGAGGCAAATTAGACACTTCTACCGTAGCTCTTGAAGGGTAAGTTTCTGAAACGTCGTTATCATTGAAGAATTTTTTGTACACTTCGTTCATATCGCTAAAGTCGCTGTTATTTTTTAAAAATACGGTTGTATTGACTATGTTCGAAACTTTACCGCCCCCAGCTTCTACTATCTTTTTTATTTTATTTAATGTAGATAAGGTTTGTTCTTTAATATCCTCATCAGATTGAGCCGAGCCTTGACCAGAAATAAATAGAAAATTACCTGCTTTTATACCTGGATTATAAGGTCCCGCCACGGGAGTTCCCGGGTTAATTATTTTAATATCTGGCATAATTAATTTAACGATCAATTGTTTTAATAGATTTTTATCATGGGTAGTGCGAAATAATAAAAAGTTTAACCAACTTCCCTATCTCTTATAAAAACGAAAAAGATATTTGATAGCGAACCTATTTTTATTATTATATTAGCTAAAATGGATGATTAATATTATGTCTAAGAAACTATCAACTAAACCACTAAGAGGAATGGAAGATTATTATCCTTCGGATTTGCGGGAAACAAACTGGATAATTGATAATATTCGAGATGTTGCGGATTTATATAGTTATGAAGAATTCGAGAGTCCCAGTTTAGAATCCATTGAGATTTTTGCCGCTAAATCCTCTGACGAGTTAGTAAATGAACAATCTTTCATAGTTGAGAAGAAAAAAGGAGAAAAATTAATATTAATTCCTGAACTTACTCCATCTTTAGCGCGAATGATCACAGCGAAGCGTCAAGAACTAAAAAAACCTATAAGGTGGTTTTCAGTACCGACATGCTATCGATACGAAAGGCCACAAAAAGGTCGACGAAGGGAATTCAAGCAAATTAATATGGATATTTTGGGAGAAGATAGTCTTTATGCTGATTTAGAGATATTTAACATTATCGTTGACATTTTTTCTGAATTTGGTGCTACATCAGAGCAATTCCAAATTTATTACAATAATCGTCGCTTCATAGATTCGGTTTGTGAATTAATTTTGAATGTCCCTAAAGAAAAAATACCATTAGTTTATAAAATTTTAGATAAAGCTGATAAAATGGAAGATTCAGAATACGAGAAGTACGTATTAGATATTTTTCAAGATGAAATTATTATTCAAGGCATAACTAAGTTAAAAGAAGCGACAAGTTTAAAAGAACTTTTAAACCGATTTGAAGATATTTCTGAAAAGTTTTACGATACTATAGGGTATAAAGAGTTAACTACATTTATACAACTTCTAGAAGATGCTAAGATCTCAGAGTATTGTACCTTTTCACCTGGAGTTTCACGCGGTCTGGATTATTATACGGGAATAGTATATGAAGTTTTTGATACAGGAAAAGAAAATATTAGAAGTATTTTTGGTGGTGGACGCTATGATGACCTACTTTCTTTATTTTCTGATGAAAAAATAACAGGAACCGGATTTGGAATGGGGGTTTTAATGTTCTCTTTATTTCTAAAAACATATAATTTAATCCCAGAAGAAATTCGGGATCCTGATTATACCGATACTATTTACATTGCTTCAATTAACGAAAGTGTGTCAGATTACGCGCTAAAACTCGCTGGAATGGTAAGAGGTGAAGATTTTCCATGTATCGTAGATTATCGATTTTCAAATCTAAAAAATCAATTGAGCAAAGCCAATGAACTTGGAGTTTTAATTGTATTGATCATTGGTCCAAAAGAGATGGAACAAAACGAAGTTACAATAAAAAATATGAAAACTGAAGCGCAAGAAACCATAAAAATTAGCTCCCTCATTGATAAAATTTATGATATAATTGACGAATCAGCACTCTAAACCTAAATTTATCATATCATTTATTATAAAACATAATTCCTATTTTTGAAAAATATGACTTTAAGTCTGAAAACACAAAAATTATTAAGATTTTAAGGAATATGTTTTACTTATGAATCTAAATCTCAAAAAATTTGATATATTTTATATAATTGGTTTAGTTGCAACTGTAATTTTCATGATTCTTGAGTTTGTTTTTGGATTTGTTGCGTTGAATTTTACATTCTTACTTTTCTTTTGGACAATGAAGCTTCTTTCTGGTTTTGGTTTGATACTAACTGTTTCTAATGGTATTTTGTGGATTCTTAGTCGTTTTACTGAAAAATTTACGAAAAAACATGTTCAGATTCTTATAATTATTCAAGTGATAGTTCCAGGAATTTTCATTGGATATGCTATTTATAGCATAATTTCAAGCTTACCTCCCGCAATACCTCCAACAGGTATACAATATTGGCTTGATCTTCTTGTATTTCTTTACGGTATTATCTCTTTAATGCTAACATTATATATCATTCCCTTAATTAGGGAAGAATTTCAGGAAGCTGTAGACTTGGGAATAATTAAGCGTGTGAAGAAAGGAACAAAAGTAATAGGACGAAAAATGAAGAAAGGATACTTTAACTGGAGAGGAAAGTACGCGAAAGCTCAAATTCAAGATCAGATGACATTAGGAGACGTCCTAGATATCTGGAGAGATCAATTTGCAGTGTATTTACTTATCCCAATTGCCATAGGGTCACTTATCTTTACACCTATAGCATTTATTTGCATAATCTTTTGGCTAAAAATAATTGTTTTTGATAAAGGCGAACCTAAGTTTTATGAAAGAATAGCTTTACTTATCTCTATGATTTGCATTACGACAATCGCATGTTTGTCTTACACATTCAATCTTGTATTCTTTACATCTATCGAGCCATTTTTTTGGACTATTCAGGTGTTTTACTTAATTGGAATTCTTATCTCCACTGGTATATTAATTCATCAATTCATTAAACTTAAAGGAGTTACAATAAAAAAAATTAAGAAAGAAATCCGTGAAAGAATAGCGGCAGAGGATATTGAGGAAACAAATTAGAAAGATTTAACTGATCGAATGTTATTTAAATAAATAAATTTTTTTTATATAAAGAATTATGTTTAATGAACAATTATTTCTTTTAGGTAAAGAATTATGTCGGTAGAAAAAAAAGATGAATCTAATTTTAAATTAGACTATAAAATCGAAAATGTTGTTGCCACAGTTGTACTGGAGATTACTGAAAAGATTGACCTTACCAAAATCGCCCGCAAATTTGAAGATGCCGAGTATAATCCCGAAAGGTTTCCGGGTCTTGTCATGAGAATTAAGGACCCAAAAGCAACATTTCTTATATTCTCTACAGGAAAAATGGTTATTACAGGACTTAGAAGAGCAGAGGAGGCAAGCCCTGGAGTAGTAAAAATTATTAAATATATTAAAAATGCAGGAATTAAGGTATCTAATCCAGAAATCACGGTTCAGAATATTGTCGCAAGTGGAGATTTACACACATTTATTGATTTAAATATGGCTGCAATTATAATGGAAAACGCCATGTACGAGCCAGAAGTCTTTCCAGGTTTAATTTACCGAATGAAAGACCCTAAAACGGTTTTTTTGATATTTTCCACTGGAAAAGTAGTTTGTACAGGAGCAAAAAATAAGAAATTCGTGAAAGAAGCGTTTATAAATTTAAATCGTAAAGTACGGGAACTAAATATTGCTAAAAAAAATGAGGAATCTATAGAGTATCAAGATATATCATTTATTTAATTTTTAACTCCTATGCTTTAATTTTTATAATTTCCTTTCAACACGATAGAACTTTGAGAGTATTTGAAATATTAAAGTAATAACGAGGATTGATGAAGAATTATGACTTTTATCGAAGATCTGATCCAATCTATCATTGACAAACATAGTGTTGTATGCATGGGTTTAGATCCTCGGTTGGATAAAGAAGGAGAAATTCCACAATTCCTTATTAAAGAATTTGAATCCCCGAATAAGATCATTCTTGAATTTAATAAAATTTTAATGGATAATACATCAGATTTGATCCCCGTTGTAAAGCCCCAAATTGCATTTTATGAGAAATATGATGCATTATCTGCCTTAAAAGAAACCATAAAATATGCCCATAAAAAAGATCTGCTTGTTATATTAGATTCAAAAAGAAATGATATCGGGGCGACTTCAGAAGCTTATGCACATTCCACATTTAAAGTGTTTAATGCAGACGCATGCACCTTAAATGCGTACCTTGGAATTGACGGAGTTAGACCCTTTTTAGAACATAAAGAAAAAGGTGTATTCGTATTAGTAAAAACATCGAATCCCAGTAGCAACGATTTTCAGAACCTTTTTAGTGCCAGAATTCCAACTGCTTTAGATTCTGATATTGAAATCAATGTAGAAAAAATAACATTAGAAAGAAATTATATAAAAATGGCTCGACTCGTAGCAGATTGGGGTGAGAATTTAACCCAATTTTCAGAGTTTCATAATTTAGGTGTAGTAGTAGGCGCAACCTTCCCGCAAGAGTTAGAATCGATAAGGAGTATTGTGAAAAATTCGTACGTATTAATGCCTGGTTTTGGAGCTCAAGGTGCTGCAGCGAGAGATATAAAAAGTGGATTCAATGAAAACGGTTTAGGGGGGATAGTTAACTCATCAAGAGGAATAACATATGCTTATTTTAAAAATGAAAAATACCCCTCTGATAAATTTGGTGAGGCAGCAAGAGAAGAAGTAATTGCTATGAATCAACAAATTAACAGAGAAATTAATTTATGAGTAACCTATTGATTTATGGCATCCTTGCAAAGACGTTTCCTAATATAATCATTACGATAATTATTGGAACAAATGTAAGCAAAAGGATACCAAATGAACGCTTTAGACCAACTTGATGTAAGACATTTATCACGTTAAGATCTATAAATAATGAAAGGATGACGATAGGTATTATTACATCAGGTTCTCCTTGAAATTTACCCATAAAACCTAGCAAAAACAAGGGAGAACTAATAATAAAAATTATTCCAAACTGAATAGCAAAACTTCCCGCAACCCATTTCATCCGAGTCCTTTTCTGGGCTTTAGTTACCATTAATGCTAACTTTAATAACAATATATCTCCTGCAGCGAACGCGCCCATTATGATAAACGGGATTAGGTCCCCTATTGAAGGTGTTCCCATTTGTAAAAAAGTAAATAGCATGTTAAAGTAATAACCGTGGAAAATCTATTTAAATTTGATTTAATTTAAAAGATATATAAAAGAATACTGATTTAAAGTTAATTTTTTTAATCGTTATTTTAAATTAGAATAAAATATTTCATGTATAATAATTATTGTAAAATTTATTGGAGGAACTAACAAAATAACACTAGGAGAAATATGCAATGGTAGAAACTAAAGACAAAGTAATGACTGAAAGTGATGATGTCAGAATCTTAGTAACAATATGTCGATGAGGACTGAATATCGCTGAAATAATTGATACAAAAGCGTTAGCAGAATATTCGAAATCTTTACCGAATGTCGTCGAAGCAGTAGATTACATATCTCTATGAACTCAGTCCGGTGCTGAGTTTATAAAAGAAAAGATGATAGAACACAACGCTAATCGATTACTTATGGCATCTTGTACACCAAAAACTCACGAACCCGTTTTTAAAAGCGTGTTGGAATCTATGAATTTAGATCCATCATACTTAGAATTCGTTAATATTCGAGAGCACTCAAGTTTTGTTCATAGAAACGATAGACCCGGAGCAAAGAGTACAGCTGAAGATGCTATTCGCTCTGGAGTCGCTCGAGCTGCTACCTTAGAGAAAATCCTTATTAAGGAAGTGGACATAACAAAGAAAGCTCTTATAATTGGTGGTGGAGTCGCTGGATTATCAGCAGGAATCGATTTAGCTGAAGAAGGATTTGAAGTGCACTTAGTTGAAAAGAAACCAACAATTGGCGGTAAAATGGCAATGCTTGACCGAACTTTCCCTACGGACGATTGTAGTATTTGAATTCTCGGACCAGTAATGCTTCAAACAGCTAGAACCCCGGGATTAAACTTACATACATATAGTGAAGTAGAAGAAGTGACTGGATTCGTAGGTAATTTTGAGGTTAAAATCCGGAAAAAAGCAAGATACGTAAATAACGAATGTAACGGTTGTGGTGCTTGTTGGGAGGTCTGTCCTGCTTATGGATATAACGAATTTAACGAAGGATTGGACCCTCGGAGAGCAATTTATGCATCCTTCGCACAGGCAGTTCCAATGTTGGCACAAATTGATATGACGCAATGCATTAAGTGTGGCTTGTGTATAAAAGCCTGTGAAGTAGATGCAATTGATTTCGATCAAGAAGATGAACTTCTGGAAGTCAAGGTTGGGTCGATTGTTGTAGCAACGGGATGGGACGAATACGAACCTGAAACGGGTTATTTAGGATACAATGTCTATCCAAATGTAATCACTCAATTAAAACTTGAAAGGATATTAGCACCTAACGGGCCTACGATTGGACATTTAAAGCGTCCTTCTGATGGAAAAGAACCGAAAAGTGTCTTGTTCATTCAATGCGTTGGTTCAAGAGATTTAACTCGGCAAACGTACTGCAGTGCTGGTGTGTGTTGCATGATATCCGTTAAGAATACAAAACTCATCAAACAACATACTCCCGATATTGAAGTCACTGTAGCCTACATGGATATAAGAGCAGCGGGGAAAGATTACGAGGAATATTTCACAGCATCTCGAAAAGAAGGAATAAAGTACATTAGGACAAATGTTTCCCGGCTTCAAGAAGATCCCGAAACACACAATCTTAAGGTTGCATTACAAAACACGGTTGGAACTACTAAATTAAAAGAATTTGAGTACGATTTAGTTGTTTTATCTAGTGCTATGGTGCCAGCTAAAGGGATTGAAAAGCTTACGAGCATATTGAAACTTGAAAAAAGTCATGATGGGTTTTTCAAGGAATTTCATTCGCGATTAAACCCTATTGACACAAAAATTCCTGGAATAGTACTAGCTGGTGTATCTCAAGGACCTAAAGCGATTTCGGATTCAATAGCACACGGAAGAGCAGCTGCTTCTTCTTTAGCAAGGTTAATGATGAAAGATAAATACCGAATTCTCTTAATTCGTGCAACTGTTGATAATGAAAAGTGTGCTAAATGTGGGTTATGTCAACTTAACTGCCCTTACGACGCTATCAAAGTAGAACCTGATGGTGCTGAAGTAAATGAAATCCTATGTAGAGGATGCGGTGCTTGCTTAGCTAATTGTCCCTCAGAAGCAATAACTTTAAGATACTATCGTGAGCCCCAATATGAAAAACAAATTGATGCTATATTGGAAAACATATAGAGATGTGTAAAATATGACAGCGAAGGTAAAAGACCAAGTAAAAATTTTAGCCTTTATGTGTTGGAAATGAGGCTATGGCGCTGGAGACATGGCAGGTACGATTCGAGCTCAATATCCCGCAACAATTAGACCAATAAGGATAAATTGCACGGGGAGAGTTACACCTAGCTTAATGATGAGAGCAATTGGAAAGGGAGCAGATGGTGTAATAGTTGCTGGATGATACAAAGGAGAATGCGACTACGAAACTGGGAATTTAGTAGCGGCAAAGAATGTAGAATACACAAAGGAAATTTTAAAAACAGCAGGAGTAGCACCAGAGAGAATCCAAATGTTTAGCTGTAGTGCAGCTGAAGGCCAAAAATTTCAAGAAGAAGTCACCCGAGTAACTGAAATAATAGAGAATCTAGGAACTAACCCCATTAAAGCATCATTGATAAAAGAAGCTGAGAAAAAAGATTCTGAAGAAAAAAAGAAAAAAGATTAAACCGAAAGGATGATTCTTGCGAGAAAATAATAGTCGCAAGAAGACGGACCATTCTGCAATGGTTTCGGTAAAAAAGTTTTACCCCTATTTTTTAATTTTTTGAAGTTTAGCTCTATTAAACTTCTAATATAAATTAGTAAAAAATTATATATATGAGAATTTCTAGTATTCATTATATTCTAGTTTTGTATAGAATTAGGATTAATTAACAAATTAATTTAACAAATTTTTGTGAAAAATTATGGGTGAAAGCTCTAAAGTTGGAATTTCAGCCTCTAAAGTTGTTGCTCTTATAGGTACGCTAATCTTAATCAGAGATAGCATTTTCTATTTTTACACGACGAACTGGATGGCCATTTTATTTGGGATTTTAGGTTTAATCATTGCATTTCTTGTATTTGATTCTTTAGAAATAATTGATTTTAAAAAGCTTAAGATACCTTATATATGGTGGGTTCTACTTATCATAGGAATCGTTCTTCTACTCTTTGAGTATTTAGTAGGACCTTCTTATTTAGCGGGGATTTTAGTAATAACTGCAGCAATAATAGAGATTTTAAGTCAGAAGAAATCGTACGCCGCCTCAAAAATAGTAGCATTGATTGGTGCTTGTTATTTAATATATGAAGCAATAATGTTTATTCTAGGGGGAAATATCGCCTTGGCAATAGTGGGGATTATTTTTGGTATTATTTTACTTCTAACGCTATTTGATAAAATCGATATCAAAATACCTTATTCATGGTGGGTTGTACTCATCATTGGGTTTGTAATCTTTTCATGGGTGTCTGGTGTTAGTGGAACAATCATCATGGTGGCATTTATTCTTCTCTTAATGGCTTATTAATCTTTTTTTTTTTTTAATTTAATAA
>Ga0209979_1002824_pt1 | contig 16089 bp, 12 predicted proteins | sample AnhtaG_FD_183114 | JGI IMG/M metagenome (GOLD analysis project Ga0209979, IMG submission 183114) | Deep subsurface microbial communities from Anholt, Denmark to uncover new lineages of life (NeLLi) - Anholt_01485 metaG (SPAdes) (version 2) | ecosystem: Environmental > Aquatic > Marine > Oceanic...
TTTGGAATATAAGGATTAGCGAGCTTCTTGGAGTTATTCAAATTTAATATTTAATAATAAGCAGAGTTGATTTGTAGGGTTAATTGGCTTATAATTTCAATATCTCTTTGGAAAAGCTTAAAAGAGGTATATGGGAGAGAAATTTATATAAATACATTCAAACTTCACACATTCCAAACTTCTTTCTATATTTATTTATTATATAAATTTCTTCCTTTGTTAAAGTCTTCTGTTTATAGATTTCCCAACCTTGCCAATTATTTTCGGGCATGTTTAATAAATAGCTGTCTTTAGCTATAAGATCAAGAATATATTCTATATCTGATCTTTTGTCTACCCCTTCTGGAGGTATTGCCGTTGGTTCATAACCAATAGGTAAAAATAAAAATCCCTCTCCGAAACACAATATGCTAAAAAGTTTATTTAATTGTTCGCAAAATTTTTTAACTTCTGGGAATGAGATAGAAATATTTTTGCTAATTATTGGTCTAATATTATAGTTAATAACTAAATGCGCCAGATATTTATCTCTAATAAGTTTAGCTGTTTTTCTTATACTTTTGGTTGACTTGTTAAAATTAATATCTCTGAGACAATCCCTTAATGATTGAAAATATATTTTTTAATGTATTTCTTCATTATTTCATTTTTAAATCTTTGTATTGTTAAGACATCCGCATCAGGATCTTCAGCCAATTTGGTTATTATAAGTAATGAAGAATCAAATAGGCTTTTTTTTACAAAAACAAAAAAGTTCTGCTTGATTGGCTCAACAAATAAGTCAACCGGAAAATCCACTAACTTATCCAGTAAAAATATATAGCAATTTAGGCAAATCAACTGATCCAAAATTAATTCTCGCTTTTTTTTATATAATTTAAATGAAGATTTTTTTATTACTTCAGATGGGTTAATTTCTTTTAAATTTGCTATAATAACTTTATACATACCTTTTGAAATTCTTTCGAATAACACGCTATTCTTACCAGGGTTTCCCCTTCGATGCTTTGGCAAGAAGACTGAATAAGTTTTTTCAGCAAAACCAGGACAAGCTATCTTGACATCACTGCCTGAGAACGGTTCCGATAATTTTCCATTTTTTATAGCTGTTAAAATTGAATGATATAAATTATGTTTAGCCATTTATCTTCTCCTCCTGTAATGATATGCAATAATTTTAGCTTATCGCAGATTATTTTTACATCTCCTCCAACTTTTTACCTAGGTAATTTTAGAAAATTTTACCTCAACTTTTACTAAAAGTAAAGACCCCAACGAAAAATATCGCATCTGCAAAGGTGCAAAAAGATTTATACTCTTACAAAAAAGGTTGATTTTGGGGGTTAATTAGCCTATAATTTTAATATAGTTCTTTGGAAAAGGTTTTCTTTCATTGAGAAGTCATCTGGCGGAGAGGTGCTGGAGTGGCTGAACAGGGCTGCCTGCTAAGCAGTTGTTCCGAGTGATCGGGACCGGGGGTTCGAATCCCTCCCTCTCCGCCATTTTATTATTATCTTTTGCCATCTTTGCTTCATAAAAAAATTCCCTTTAGCGAACCATGAAAGCATAATTGTCGTCTTCTATGTTGAAAGGGGGAGCTATGAGAAAAAGAGTTTTCATCCTGAATCTTTTGGTGATTTCTCTTTTAATCCTTACTTGCTCTTCGGGGCTAATTTATGCCCAGACTCAGCAGAAGGAGCGGAGGCTTCAGATCGCCATTGCGGGGAGCATTCAGAACCCCGACCCCAGTTACAATCCCTTTGTCGTGTGCGAACCCCAGGAGGTAAAGTTGCTGCTGCTGGAGATGGCGGAGCAGCCGATGACCAGAGAGGGGGTCTCCAGCCGCCTCAGCGGTTCGAAGACCACCATTGACGACCTGTTGCGGCTGGAAATCATCCGCCAGGAGGATGAGCTCTACTACATCAACTTCCCGCTGTTCACCGATAGGGACCAGGAACTTATTATCCAGGTGGCAGAAAAATACGGTCAACTTCTTGTCGACAGCATCTCACAGAAGAAGGAGAAAATCTACCAACTGCTGGGGGGTTACCGCCCCTCAGGGGTTGAGCCCTCTAAGCTTGCTTTCATCGTGATAGGGGGGCTTATCCTCGACCTGGGGGGGCTGGACCTGCTGGCAGAGCACGGCTACATCGTCACCGGTCCTGAAAAGCCCGGCGGAAACCGCTACATCCTCAACGCCCAAGAGGTGACCGAGTTCTCCCTCAAGGAACTTTATTGGGGCTGCCACACCGATGATGCAAACGGTGCCGTGCTGATGACCTTTGGCGACCACCATGCCGAAACGGTGCGCAATGGCTTCCCCGACCTGATGTGGGGATTTGGAAGAAAGCTGGGGACCTACCTGAAGGAGGAACTGCCCGAACTCTATGGCACAGAACTATTGATAGTGCTGAATGACCAGATGAATTCGTTCTTAGAAAATGTGGTTGCTATAGTGCTGAGGCTCAAGGAATCCCCGGCTGGCTTGCCGGAATTGGAGAAAGCCACCTCGCTTAACCCCGATTATCTGGAGCACATCCTCAACTTCCTCATCAAAATCCGCTACATCTCAAGGGAAGACGACAGCTACCACCTGCTAATACCTGTCCTTACCGAAGCCGACCAGGATATGTTCCAAAGGATACAGAGCCTGGTAAACCAGGAGATACTGAACTGGCTCAACACCTATTACGACCGTATAAAGGAGGATTTAAAGGATATCAGCGCAGTAAGGAACAGGGTTAATTACAGTGAGGTCTTCAATATGCTGTGGCACTACTTCTTCGGCTATACCAACAAATTTTTGGCTCGCTCCGGGCTAATATACGACACCTATAGTGCTCCCCAGGGGTTCACCGGCTACCTGCCAGCGGTTCTGTCTGGGTTTCGGAACCAGTAAAGGACTAAAAGCGATCCCCCCTCTGCTTGATATTTCAGCTGACAGAGGTATCCTCCCCCCTCAAGAAGGGGCTTGCCTAAGCTTATAGGGAGACACAAGAAGGAAGCTTATCTTGAAGCGAGGGGAGTTTTTTTCCACCTCGCCAAAACCGCCTCTCTTATATGTATTCGATAGTAGCCGGCTCTTTAGGGGTCAGGTCGTAGAGAACACGGCTCACCGAGGGTATCTCCTTGCAGATGCGCTGCTGTAATCTCTGAAGCACCTCCCAGGGTATCTGGCTGGGGGTGGCAGTGCGGGCATCGGTTGACTCCACCGACCTGATGACTATAATATTCCCGAAGTGTCGCTTCCCCTTTTTCATCCCTGTTGCCTTGTCGCTCATCAGCACCGCAAAGGCTTGGAAGGGTTTGAACTCAGCCAGCTCCTTCTCCACTATGGTAGTAGCCTTGCGCACTATATTCACCCTCTGGGGGGTTAACCTCCCCAGAACTCTGGTGGCTAAGCCGGGACCGGGGAAGGGCATCCGCTCATAGATCTCCGGGGGGAGCCCCAGCTCCTTGGCAACCTCCCTTACTCCATCCTTTCTTAGCTCCTTCAAGGGCTCGATGACCACCGGAGGCAACCCGAACCTCTTGGGCTTTATTCCTATCTGCTCCAGGACATTATGCTGGGTCTTGACCCCTCTTTTGGTCTCCTCAATGTCGGTCAGAATGGTCCCCTGCAGTAAGAACTTAGCCTTGTAGCGGCGGGCTACCCTGCCGAGCATCCGGTAGAAGGTGCGGCGGAATTTCCTCCGCTTGACCTCGGGATTAGCAGTGGTGATATAGAAGAACTCCCGGCGGGCACGCACCACCCTCACCCTGATATCCAGTTTCCTGAATATATCCTTTACCCGGCGCGATTCCCCCTCCCGCATCAAGCCATCGTCAATAAAGACCGGTATTAACCGCTTTCCAATAGCCCGGTGGGCTAATACGGTGGTGGTGGAGCTATCCACACCCCCCGAAAGGGCGACTATTGCCCTATTCTGACCCACGGTCTCCCTTATTTCTTCAACCTTCTCTTCAATGAATTTCTTGACATCCATAAGAAGTTACCTCCTTTATTTTTACCCTTAATAAAAATTAAAGCATCAATGTGCCTCATACCAGTTCTTGCCGCTGCTGATGGCTACTTTAATAGGAACCCTCAGTTGGCATCCCCCCTCCATTTCCTCTTTTATGTAGCCTTTAACCTCCTCCAACTCATTTTCGGGGACCTCGAAGACCAGCTCATCGTGCACCTGCAGAAGCATCTTGGTCTGCCAGCCACGGCGCTTCAGTCCCCGGGAGATACGGATCATAGCCACCTTGATCAAGTCGGCAGCACTCCCCTGAATGGGGGTATTTATGGCGATGTTCTCCGCAGCCGCCCTTATCCCTTGGTTAGTAGAGTGCAGCTCGGGAAGGAGTCGCCGGCGGTTCATCAAAGTGGTGACATACCCCAAATCTTTAGCTTCAGCGATACAGTTGACGATATATTGCTGCACCTTAGGATACTTCTGGAAATAGGACTCTATGAACTGGCGGGCATTCTCCACCGAGATACCCACCTCCTTGGACAGCCGGAAGGGTCCCATACCGTAAATGATGCCGAAGTTGATCGACTTAGCCTTGGAGCGCATCTCGTAGGTCACCTCTTCTGGGGAAACTTCAAATATCAGCGAGGCGGTGCGCCGGTGGACATCCTCGTCACTCATAAAGGACTGGATCAAAGTCTCATCCTCGGACAGGTGAGCCATAATGCGGAGCTCGATCTGGGAGTAGTCAGCAGAAAGAAGGAGCCTGGACTTATCCGAGGGGATGAAGGCTTTCCTTATCTGCCTACCGACCTCTCTGCGGATGGGTATGTTCTGGAGGTTGGGGTCGCTGCTGGATAGCCTCCCAGTGGCGGTGACAGTCTGATTGAAGGAGGTATGCACCCTGCCGGTATGGGGGTTGACCAGCTGAGGGAGGGCATCGACATAGGTGGACTTCAGCTTTGATAGCTGACGGTACTCCAGCAGGTTTCTCACCAAGGGATGCTCGCCCATCGACTCCAGCACATCGCTGCCGGTGGCATAGCCGGTCTTGGTCCGCTTCACCCGCCGAATCCCCAGCTCTTTATGAATCTTGAGTTTCTCAAACAATATCTTCCCCAGTTGCTGAGTGGAGTTGATGTTAAACTCCTCCCCGGCTAAGACAAAAATATTATGGGAAATCTGCTGTAGCTCGGCTTCCAGCCGGAGCGACATCTCTTTGAGGAGCTCCAAGTCGAGGGCAACCCCTTGACGCTCCATCTCGGCAAGGACCGATATCAGGGGGACCTCCACTTCATTGAACAGCTTCCAGGTGCCTGTCTCCACCAGCTTTTGCTGGAGCAGGTTTCGCAGCCGGAGGGTGATATCGGCATCCTCGCAGGCGTAAGGGAAAATCTTATCCAGGGGAACCTCCCTCATAGAAATTTGCTTCTTCCCCTTCCCGATGAGGGACTTTAGGGGGATCTTTTTGTAGTTGAGATACTCCAAGCTTACCACATCCAGGTTATGCTGGCGGCGGGATGGGTTCAGCAGGTAGGAAGCTACCATGGTGTCGAAATCAACTCCCCGGAGTTCAATTCCATAATTGGACAGCACTAGCATATCGTATTTGATGTTATGTCCGCACTTCTTCAGCCCCTCATCCTCCAGCAATGGCTTCAAATGGGAGAATATCTCCTTCAGGGGCAAGGGAGCATAGGGTGAGGTGGCCGGGAGGTAAAAGGCTTCCTTCTCCTTGGCAGCGAAAGAGAAGCCCACCACCTCTGCCAGCAAGGGGTTGGTACTGGTGGTCTCCAGGTCGAGGGAGAAGCTCCCCACCTGATTCAGCATCCCGATGAGATTCTGCAGCGCTGGAAGGGAGTTGATAACGGTATAGCGACCCTCCTCCTCAACCTGACCCAGATGAAACTCCTGGAGTAGGCTGGTAAACTCCAGCTCCCTGAATAGCTCAATCAGTTTTTCTCTCTTTATCCCCTTTATCTCTAACTCATCCAGAGAGAGCTCCAGAGGGACATGGCAATCTATGGTAACCAATCTTTGCGAGAGAAGGGCTAAATCCCTGTTCGTCTGGATGCTTTTCTGAATAGCCTCCCTTTTTATCTGCTGGGAGCGTTCCAATACCTCCTCGAGGTTCCCAAACTCCTTTACCAGCTGGACAGCCGTCTTCTCTCCGATCTTGGGAACTCCGGGGATATTATCCGAGGAATCCCCCATCAGGGCAAGGACATCCACCACCTTATTCGGTGGGACACCGAACTTCTTCTCTACCCCCTTCTCGTCCAGAACCTCCACCTCCTCCTTGCCCGTGGTCCGTAGATTGTAAAACTTAACCGAGGGAGCGACCAGCTGGTAGAAGTCCTTATCCCCGCTCACCAGATATATCTCCACCCCTTCGCTGACAAATCTCTTAGCCAGCGAGCCGACTATATCGTCCGCCTCATAGCCGGGCATTTCCAGCACCGGCAGACCCATAGCATCCAGTACCTCTATAATACGAGGTAGCTGGGGTGCCATATCTTCGGGCATCTTCTGCCGGGTCGCTTTGTAGGGAGGGTAGGCTTTATGGCGGAAGGTAGGGCGCCGGCTATCAAAGACCACCGCTAAATACTCTGGCTTATCCCTGGTCAGCAGGCGGAGCAGGGAGTTGGTGAAGCCGTATACCGCGCTGGTGTTCTCCCCCTTGGAGTTAATAAGAGGGTTGCGGATGAAGGCAAAATAAGAGCGATAGGCTAAAGCGCTACCATCTATCAAAAACAGCCTCTTTCCCATTTCTAATCTACCTTATAGAGCTTCTGCTAAAAATTCGGCGATGTCCTTGACCTTTACTTTCTCTTCCACCCCCTTGTCCTTAACCCCATCGGTCAGCATAGTGAGGCAGTAGGGACAGGCAGTGGCTATCATTTGGGCGTCGGTTCTCAGAGCCTCCTCGGTGCGCAGGAGGTAGACTCTGGTCCCTAAGGTCTCCTCCATCCACATCTGCCCCCCACCAGCTCCACAGCAGAAGCTCATATCCTTGCGTCTCTCCATCTCCTTCAATCTGACCCCCGGTATGGCAGTAAGCATACCCCTTGGCTCGGCGAAGCTCTTGTTGAACCTCCCCAGGTAACAGGGGTCGTGATAGGTGACCAACTGCTCCACCCTCTTCTCTGGTCTGAGAACCCCCTCCTCTACCAGTTTGAATAGGAACTGGCTGTGATGATAAACCTGGAAATCTCCACCCAGCTGGGGATATTCGTTCTTTAAGGTGTTGTAGCAGTGGGGGCAGGTGGTGATAATCTCCTTTATATTGTATTTTTTCAGAATCTCTATATTTTCCATAGCCAGGGTTTGATACAGATACTCATTCCCTGTTCGGCGAGCAGCATCGCCGCAGCACCTCTCCTCCTTCCCCAGTATGGTAAACCTCACCCCCGCCCGCTTCAATATCTCAACCATAGTGCGGGCAACCCTCTTGTTCCGCTCATCAAAAGCCCCGGCACAACCTACCCAGTAAAGGAGCTGAGCATCAGGGCTATCGGCGATAAGGGGAACATCCAATCCCTCAGCCCACTCTGCCCGGGTGGCGAAGCCAATCCCCCAAGGGTTGTAATTGGACTCCAGGTTTTTGAAAAAGATGGTCAGCTGAGCAGGGAATTTGCTCTCCATAAGAACCTGGTTCTGGCGGAGGCTAATTATCTTTGGTAATTGCTCGATTCTCATGGGACAGATATTAATACAGGCACCGCAGGCGGTGCAGGTCCACAGCTCATCTGGGGTTACCACCTTGTCTACCAAAAGTGTGGGTGCAAGAGCTTCCTGTCCCTTCCTTCCCTTCAACAGCCTGGAACCCCCCTTAAGCAAGTGCTCTTTTAGGTTGACTATGACCCCCTTTGGGGTGAGGGGCTTCTGAGACTGATAGGCAGGGCATTGGTCTTGGCACCTGCCGCATTCGATGCAGGCGAAGAGGTCTAACAGATGCTTCCAGGAGAAATCGGTTATCTTCTCCACCCCATAAGTCTCTGCATCTTCCAGGTTGAGAAGAGGGATCTCCCCGAGGGGTCTCCGGTTCCGGAAAAAATAATTAATTGGCCCTGCAAATATATGAAGTTGCTTGGAATAGGGAACATAGACTACAAAGCTAAACACCAGTAGGGTGTGCACCCACCAGAATACCAAAAGGAGAAGTGGCAACCCCCCTTCCCTCAGATTCAGTTGTTGAAGCCAGCCGCCGGTCAACACCCCCAACCATGCCCCCTTAGCCAACGATGGTTCAATGAGGGAACGGGAACCCTCATAGAGTAGAAAGGAGAACATCAAGGTGATAAGAAAGACGAGAACAATGGCTGACTGGCCGGAGGGTAGGGTCAAGGCAGTGGGATGGAAAAGGTATCTTCTGACGAAGAAATACACCGAGGCGACCAGTACCAGAGCGGCAAAAAGGTCCAGAATCGTTGCATAGTAAAACCCAAGCCGGCTACTGCCGAAGATATAAAAGCCCTCTACAAACCCCTCCACCATGTGATTGGTGGTACCCAGGAGGAAAACGACCTCCGCCCAGAATACCATCAAATGCATTGAGCCTGTAATGGGTCGAGCCTTTATTAGCCCTTTCTGGGAGAAGACATAGAAGAGGGTATCCCCCAGGCGCTTCGCCAGGGAGTCGAATCGTCCTTCCGCCCCCCCTAAGCGGACCAAACGATAGCGATGATATAAAATCTTGAAAAATCCCCATGCCGTCAGTATAAAAAGCACTAAGAAAATTGCCAATTCTGTGGTCATCGACCACTCCCTTCGCTTGTCCAATCCATATTGGCTCTTCCCCTGGCAACGAAGCTCATCTTATACTCAATTTTTTGGCATTTTGGAAAAACATTCGAATATAATCATAACATATTAAGGAATGGCAATTCAACTTTATAGAAAAAATTAACCGAAATTTTCTGGGAGGTTTTTTATTGGAGTTGGAGCTACTGCTCCTCCTGAGGGAGGGAGATGAGGGAAAAAAGATCGAGGCGAGCACCATTCAAACGGATACTGCAATGCAGGTGGGGACCGGTTACCCTCCCGGTAGCCCCCACTAACCCGATAGTCTCCCCTCTGGCGACCATCTCCCCCTTCTTCACCAGAATCCTGGAGAGGTGAAAATACATCGAATAGAGCCCCTGCCCGTGGTCTACGAATACGGTGTTCCCCCCAAAGAACAGCTCCCTTGCCAGCACGACCACCCCGCTGTTGCAGGCGAGCACTGGGGTCCCCTCCGAAGCTGACATATCAACCCCAGTATGTTGGCTCCGCCTGCGGTTGTTGAAGACCCGACGGAAGCCAAAGTCCCTGCCTTCCGCACCGGGAATGGGGGAGAGAAACCTCCCCCGCCAGAGGCGAGTGGGCTGAGGGCTCTTCCAGATCTCTCTCATCATCTCCTGCTCTTCAGCCACCCGGCGCTGGTCTTCGGGGCTGAGGACGATGAAACGGGGGGCTACCTTCAGACGCTGCAAGGGAAATTCTTTCTTTTCGATGGCGAAATCCTTGACCTCCTTAAGGAGAGCCCCATCAGGAAGCCTCCCCTCAATCTCAAGATGATAATTACCGGGTGAGGTTGCCAAGTCTATCCCCCCCAGGGCAGACCATTCTCCTCCTTGCGGGAAAAATTTGAGCTCCTGATTCAGGAAGCGAACCTTTACCTCCATCATCACCTCCCATCCCTTAACCCGGATGAGGACCGCCTCTCCCGGTTGCAGGGAGCGGGCTTGGAGCTCAATAAGGGGTGATACCTGCTGTAAGGAAGGCTGATTAACAGCAGGCAGAGAAGAAAGGGGACTTCTCGGAGCAAACAGCTGAACAAAGATAAGGAAGACTATAAAAGCAAAATTCAAAAACTACCCCTTCGAAGCAGAAGTATAATAAGGAGGTTTCCAGATAACAGAGAGAAACGACTTCTCTCCCTCTTATTTCTCCTTCAGCTGCTCTCCTAGCTGGCTCTCCGCCTCCTTACCCAACCTCTCCACCAACTCTTCGGAGAGGTGCATAGATATGGAGACAGCAGTTTCCTCGGCATCGACCGCGATGCTGTCGAGCACCTCTATTAGGTAAGGTTTCTCTCCAGCTCCCATCTTTCCCAGGGCAATTAAGCCCTTGATGGTATCCGCCAAAAGCTTGGCATCCTCCTCTTTGTCGCTCTTGCCCAGCAGATAGAAGTCTAAGCCCTTCTCCGCATTCAAAGAGAGGATAACCGACCTCAAGGAGGCGAAGCTCTGAGTCATCGGGTTTTCCATGGCTTTCTGCCTGAAATCTTCGGGAAGAAGACCAGCCCCCCAGAACATATCCTCCTGATTAGCATCCTTGAGGATCTCCATCATCTCGGCATTCTTCTCAAGGCTTTCCCCTTTCCCCTTGGAGAGTTCGACCATCTTCCTTACGGTTTCCGATTTCCCGATGGCTAAGCATCCCTCGGCAAGGAAGCTCATGCTCATCGGCTCCCCCTCCTCCTGGGTGAAGGTGTAGATCTCCAGCCCCTCATAGGTACTGGTCTCAACCTCCCCTTCCTCCCTAATGGAACTCAGGATTTTCTCTTGGTCGAAGGTTCCGAAGATAGCGATGGCAACCTCCTGACTTTCCGCTACATCGGGAGGGATGGAGAAGACTACCCGCTCCAGGTGCTTCTCAGGGTCAATCCCGGTCTTTTGAATGAACTCGTTATACTTCTCAAGCCCCTCCGGATTTTCTTTAATCTTGTTGTAAAGGTCGGTAGTGGAGAGCCTCTTCATATCGGCTGAGAAGAGAAAGAACGATTCCTTTGGCAGGAGCGACAGCGCCCTATCCGACTCGATCTTTTTGGCACAGTAAAGGGTAATGCTTGCCAGGGAGAAGACAACCCCTATGATGATAAAATATTTGAGATAAGAGTTTCTCATGACACCCTCCTTTTAAAAACCATACGGGAGGAAATTTAAATCTTCCTCATTTTCCCCTGAAAGCTATTCCTTGTCAACAATTATTTCCATGTTTTAATAACGAAAATCCTCCCCTTGCAGTTCCCATCCATAGGAAAAAAATAAGATAATATCAGAATCCGACCCTCTTTTCTACCACTGCTCCATCCTTATCCAGAACAACTAGCACGCTGGCGAAACCGACCTCCTGCTCAGGGCTGCGGAACCGGAGGTCAACCATCCGAACGAGATGTTGGTCGTCCTTCTGCTGATAGAGGGTGAGGGGATACTGGGCAAACCACTGAAAAACCCTCACTTCCTCGAGCTGATGGGCGATTTCTATATAAATGTTGGGGGGCGTCTTTGCATACTTAACGAACTCAATCACCTCCGAACCAATAGTGAAAGGGGTGCTCCGATAATACGCTCTTTTGGTCTCCACCACCCCTCTCCAGCGGAAAGGGGAGAGGAACTGAGGGAAGGCAGAAGCTCTGATAAAGCTTACCCCCTCCTCAGCCGTAGCTCGCTTCACCTGACGAAGAGCCAGGGAATGATTGACTCCCGAGAGGAGGATATACCCTGCCAGACAGAATATGCCTATGCCGGCTATCAGGGAAGCCCTCCTTTTGAACAACAGAGAGCCAACTAGCCCCAGCAACAGTATGGAGGAGAAGTAGAAGTCGACTATTACAATAATATCAAGAGAGTACATCCGGGTGGTAAGAGGGGCAAAGATCTGGGTCCCATAAGAAGTGCATAGGTCAAAGAATATATGGAGGTACATCCCCATCAGACATAGCCCGAAGAGGTTCCACAGTCTCTTGTAAGAGCCGAACTTGTAAACCATAAAGGCGATAAAGAGGGCAAAAACTGGCGCCACCAGGAAGGAATGGGTAATGCCCCGGTGGTTTCTTATGGCTGCCGAAACCCCCCAGAAGCGGGAGACCACATCTATATCGGGGAAGATGGAAGCCAGCACCAATGCCACTGTAGCCTCTCCCCCTATTCTCTGCCTTATCCCGCTGCGGGCTAAAACCCCTCCGGTGAGGCTATGGGTAATAGGGTCCATGTGTCAGCCTTCGCTTCATGATAAAAACCCAAAAAGGAGAAACAGCACCACCGCCCCCCCGGCGGCGGTGAGGGCATAGGGGAGCTGGGTCTGGACATGGTCGATATGGTCGGAAGCAGATGCCATAGAGGAGACAATGGTGGTATCGGAGATAGGGGAGCAATGGTCTCCGAACACCCCGCCACTTAGAATCGCCGCCACCACCAGTGACAGGTTAATCCCCATCTGATTGGCTATAGGGACCCCCAGAGGGACGAGGATGGCGAAGGTCCCCCAAGAGGTGCCTGTGGAGAAGGATATGAAGCAAGCGGTTAGGAAGAGGAGAAGCGGTATAACCCAGGGCGAGAGCCACAAGGAGACCACCCTGGCGGCATACTCCCCGGTTCCCAAGACTTGGCAGGTGTTGCCGATGGCAAAAGCAAGCACCATAATGAAGGCTAAGGGGACCAGGCCAGCCATCCCCTTCAGAATCAGCTCGCTGAGCTCCGCCAAGCTCAGCAACCGCTGGACCAGATAAAGAAGGCTGGCAACCAGAACGGCGGCTGAAACCGCCCACAGAACAGAGGTAGAACCGGAGCCCCGGGTTATTTCCCCCTTCCCGGTGATGTACATCCCCAGGGGCATCATCCCTATCATGGTGCCAATGGGGATTAACATATTGTAAGCTCTCGGGGGTACACCACCCTTCCTCTCCACAGCAGTCACCTCAGTGGAGACCATAGGGGTTGCCCCATCCCGCAAGACCTTCCCTTCGACCCGGGCACGACGCTCTGCCTTTGCCATGGGACCATAGTCCCGCTGGGTAAGGATGATAGTGAGCACCAGAAGGAGGGCAAAGATGGCGTAAAAGTTCCTCGGCAGAGCGTGTATTATCACCCAGATGGGGCGTTCCACCCCCTGCTCACTCAGCAGTCCCATGATAAAGGCACCCCAAGCATTCAACGGGAGCATAATGCAGACCGGTGCCGAGGTGGAATCGCAGATGTAAGCCAGCTTCTCACGAGAAATTTTCAGGCGGTCGTAAATGGGACGGGAGATAGCTCCCACAACGAGGCAGGTTATGTTTGCCTCTATAAAGACAAGAAACCCCACTATATAGGAGAGGAGTCCCGCACTTTTCCGACCCCGAATGAACCCCCGCCTCACCATCAGGTTGACAAACCCCTCCATCCCACCCGAGCGCTGGGTCAAGGCTATCAGCGCCCCGATGAGGAGGCTGAAAGCTATAACCTCGGTTCTCCCCCGATCGAGGAAAACATCGACACAGCCAGCCACCGCCCCTACCGCTCCCCGGAGGGGGTTCCATTGGTAATAAATCGTCCATCCCAGCCAGATGCCCAACAGCAGGGAGAAGTAAACCTGCTTGGTCTTGATAGCTAACAGGATGGCAATAAGTGGCGGTAATAAAGAGAGCCAGCCAAAATGCTGCATCCTTGCTCAAAGGTTACAGAAAGCACCCTCCCCCTTGCTATCCCTTTGGCGAAGGTCTCTGGGCGATGATCTGTTTGAAGCGAGGGTCTTCCCGGATGTTGTTTAAATCGGGGTCCTTTTCTATCCAATCCCAATTAGAGTAGCCATACTCAATAGAAAGCCTTAGGTTCTCTATGGCCAGGTCTACCTGGTTGAGGAGCGAATAGTAGCAAGCCAAATTGTAGTAGGCTTTGAAATTCCTGGGGTTGAACCAAATAGCCTCCTTCAGCTCGGCAATTGCCTCCTCATCCCTCCCCAGATAATGTAGCGCAATAGCCAGATTGTAATGGGGGAAACCGTAGCTGGGGTCTGCCTCTACTGCCTTTTGCAGATACGGGATGGCTTTCTTATATTCCTCTTTATTCAGATAGACCGCTCCTAAGTTGTTGTAAGCTTCCGCATAAAAGGGGTTTATCTCGATTGCCTTTTGAAACTCCTTAATAGCCTTCTCCAGCTCCCCCTGTTGGTAATACTTAGCCCCCAGTTTGTTATGCCGCGCCGATTTGCTCTGCTGGGGAGGAAAGAATCCCAACTGAACTAAAGCTAATACGACAGCCACCAGAGAAAAAAACCTTTTGCCACCCATTCTCCAAAGCCCATTGTTAAGGGTTGCTGATATCTCATTCTAATATGGCAATCTATATTCTGTCAACATAAACCAAGGAATCCCCTCAGCGAGCTGAGGGTAACTCCCTACTCTTGATGCGGGTCAGGTAGAGCCCACCCAGCACCATCGCTGTTCCCAATATCTTCTCGAGGGTCAGCCTCTCTGCCAAAAAAACCCAAGCAAAAAATATAGCTGCCACCGGAACCAGGTTGGAGTAGACGGAGGTGCGAGTGGCACCGAGCCTGGCTACCCCTGTGTACCATAGAGTATATCCTATGGCAATGCCTAAGCTGAAGGAGTAGAGAAGGGCAAGCCAGCTTATGGGGGCTATCCTATGCCAGTCCTGTTCCATCATTTCCCTGAAAGAAAAGGGGATAAGGAACACCGTGCCCAGAGCCATAGAAACGGCGGTCAGCCTGAGGGGGGAATAGTGTTTCAGCAACGGCTTAGCAATAACCGTGTACAGCGACCAGCACACCGCACAGCCCACGATAAGAAGGTCGCCTTTATAGGAGAAGTTTTCCAACTTCCACCCACCGCTATTGCCTTTCACCATCAGATAAATGCCGAAAAAGGAGAGAAAAATCCCCATCCAGGTCCACAGCTTTACCCTCTCATAGCGGGAGAAGGAGCTCATTAGGGCAACGAATATGGGGGAGGTCGCCATAATGACTGAGGCATTAGAAACCGAGGTATGGTAGAAACCATAGATGAATAAGAGCTGGTAGATGGTATGCCCAAAGATCGCCAGACCAAGAATGGGGAACCAGTCCCTGCGGCGAAGGGGAACATGTTTCTCCACCACCCTGAGAAGAAAGAGGATGAACAGGGAGGCGAGGATGAAGCGGAGCACATTGAAGCTCATAGGATAGAAATCCCTCAGAGCCCTTTTGATGGCGGAATAGTTAACCCCCCAGATGAGGACCATCACCACCAGCACTAAGTCAACCCCTCTGAATCTGTGGCTCATCATCCTTCTCCCTAACCTGCCACCGCCCTGAAAAACAAAACCCCACTCCCCCCTTAAGCTGTTCCCGAAAAGAGGGAGAGGGGTTGCTGAAGGATTCCCTATCAGTCAAAACTCCACATCAACCCGGTGGAAATCTTCGTCCAGGAGCCATCGCCCACATAGAAGCGGAGGTCAAACCGTATTTTAAAACTCTTCTTTATATCGTATTTTATCCCTCCACCAAGCATCAGATCGGTATCTCCACCCGCTCCACTCACTCCTATGTGAGCCACTCCACCTAAGGCATAAGGGGAAATTTTCTCGTGTTGGACATCGAAATTGTAAAGGACACCGCCGCTCAGAATGTAATAGGTAGGGTCGGAAATAGCGATACTCCCTTCCCCTTCCAGCTCCACCCTGGGGGTGAGGTTATAGCCCACTGCCCCGCCGATGCCGAAATCGCTCCCCCCATCAAATAAGATAGCCCCAAACAGGGTGGTGTTCAATTTCGCCTGGTTACCACTCTCTCCATAAAGCGCCGGTGCCAGCACCAGCAATAAAAGGGATATAATAGGCACCCAATATCTCTTCATCATCAAGCCTCCTTTGCGTTTCTGAAGAACTTCCGTCTATTTTTGAGTCCTCCACCTTATTAACACCACATTATATATCATTTTTACTGCGGAATGGAAAAAATCGCCAGGAAAACTTCAATGAAACAATTCCCCCATTCGGAGCACTTAAATAATAGGAACTGATAATATCTAAACCAAGAGGCTAGGCAAACCCTTCAAGATACTTAAATTAAAGGTAGCTATAATTACAAAAAAGGCGAAGGTGGAAACTGCGAGTTTCCCCTTTTTACCCTTTAGTGTTTGGAAAAAACACTTCCTCTAAAAAGCCCAGCTGACCCCCGCCTCTTTTCATCTCGGCTATAGGACCCCTCTCGGCGAAGAGATTGCCTTAAGGAGACGGGTAAAAACCCCTTTAAATTTCTATTCCTTATGGTATATTATAAAAAAGAAAAACTTTAATTTCCAATAAGTAGGACGATGATACCTCTGAAAGACGAAAACCCCTCCTTCTCCTTCCCCTTTCTGACGGTGGGGCTCATCGGGGCAAATATAATG
>Ga0209979_1002825_pt1 | contig 16084 bp, 9 predicted proteins | sample AnhtaG_FD_183114 | JGI IMG/M metagenome (GOLD analysis project Ga0209979, IMG submission 183114) | Deep subsurface microbial communities from Anholt, Denmark to uncover new lineages of life (NeLLi) - Anholt_01485 metaG (SPAdes) (version 2) | ecosystem: Environmental > Aquatic > Marine > Oceanic >...
GGGTCAAGAATGAGAAAAATTTGTGCTCACCGGAATCCTGGGAAATATTCAACTTGCTGACAATTCTTAGATGTAGTAGGAATTTATAGAATTATTACTCGTGTCATAAAATAGTTTACATTTTTGATTTTAATTATTGGATCCAAAATATAAAAAATGTAGGGGTTCGATTTATCGAACCTGCTTTCGGGTTTGATGAATCAAGCCCCTACGTTTGATTAATTAATTCTTATCTGGGTTATAAAGAACAATTAAAAATGTAACCAATATTATTCTTTCATTAATAAGAGATCGGAACATGAGAAAGTTGGAGAAAAAGGGCTGATAAGGTAAAGAGATTCCGGGTACCAATATACATGCAAGATTATTTAACATTCGAGCAATACTGCGCCTTTGATTGCAGTCGGAATATGGTTATTACTGCTGGCCCTGGTGCAGGCAAAACAAGGGTCTTAACTGAAAGATTTTGCCATATAATCCTCACAAATGATGATGTTAGCATAGGAGAGATTTTGGCATTGACCTTTACTGAAAAGGCAGCTGAAGAAATGAAAGCTCGTATCTATATACAGCTTTCCCATATATTGAATGATCTTAGGCGAAAAAAAAATAGCGATAGCAAAATTGTCAGAAGATTAAAAGAGACATTGGATAATTTTTCAAAAAACAGGATTGGTACTATACATTCATTTTGTGCCTATCTTCTACGTCAGTATCCAGTTGAGGCAGGCATTGATCCGGGATTTGTTATAATCCAGGGATTAACCCAAAGAGAGATGATTCTAAAGGCCATTAAATCAGCAATATCCGCTGTATCTAAAGAGGAAAGCAATGATCTGACTGAACTCATACGGATCTTTGGGAATAGCGGGTATCTCATTGAAGCAATAAAAAATGTTATTGAACACCCCGTAGCCTTTCAAAGGATCATAACAACAAGAGATCATCTATTTAAAAAAAAGGACTGGAAGGACCAGGTATTCACCGAGTATTGCCGCCATATAAAGGATTATCTGCTGATCCCTTACTATAATGGGCTGAAGGAGATTAAAGAGGGGAAAGGGCAATTTGACCAGGTAATGGGCCTTTTTATAGACTGGTACAAAAAAAAGGACTCTTGCCCGGATGACTTTGGCATCCCATCTCTTTTAACTCAATTAAGGGTCCTTTCCAAGGAGAGGCCAGCCAAAAGCCCAAGACTAACTGTAAAGAGGGGTAGTAGAGAAATATCCTATCTTGATATTGTAGATGAATTTTATCCGGATTTATTTACTGTTTTCAACCCTGACCATATCTTTGAGCAAGAGCTGAATATCTTTTTGGAGCTGGCTAAGGCATCTTTGGATAGCTACCAGGTAGAGAAGAGAAGGGTTAATGCCCTTGATTTTGCAGACTTAGAGACAAGGACCCTTGAATTCTTAAAGACCCTCTTTTCTGCAGAGAATCCATCCCTTATCAAACGGATTCAGGAGAGATTCAAATATATCATGGTGGATGAATTTCAAGACACCAATCGAGTCCAATGGGAAATTATAAGCCTGCTCGTTTCAGATAAAGATAAAAAAGGTAATCCTGTTTTAAGGGGAGATAAGCTTTTTGTTGTTGGCGATAAAAGACAGGCTATATATAGGTTTAGGGGGGCAGATGTAACTGTTTTTGGTAAAGTTACTCGGCAAATAAAGGAATCAAATTTATCTAATAAAAGACCTTTTTTCTGGCAAGATGATCAGATAATCAAAGAAATTCTCTACATAGACCAGGGCCTCGGAAGAGAACTTACTGAGCAGGCCACGCTTTTTGAAAATATGTCACAGTCAGAACGGGAAAAGATACAGAGAGGAGACATACACCTTAGTTCAAATTTTAGATCTGATTCAGAGCTCATAGAGTTCTTTAACAACACCTTTAATCATATCTTCGGCAACAAAGGTTTCGGTGATATTGAGGAATACGAAAGTGAATACTTACCCATAAAAAAGGCACGAACTTCTGATAATAAAGAAGAAGGGTCGGCTGCCTTCTACCTTATCCCCCCACGAAAAGGGAGCTCACTTACAACAGAAAGATACAGCAAGGCAGAGATGGAGGCCTCTCTTATTGCAGATATTATTAACGCCATATTGGGCAGACAAGGAAAAGAGGCGCCTGAATATCAACTCTATCAATCAATAAGGGAAAGAATAGAGGAGGGGAAAGTAGCAATTGGTATCCTTTTCTTTGCCTATACCCATATAAAGACATTCGAGGCAATATTCCGGGAGGCTGGACTACCTTTTATTGTTAATAAGGGAAAAGGATTTTATAGGTGTGAAGAGGTTATGGAGATGGTCCAGCTTTTAGCATATCTCTTAGATCAAAGACAAAGGATTTCCCTTTTAACTGCCCTTAGAGGATCAATCTTTGCCTTAACAGATCCGGAGATATTTGATTTCTTTACTGATGAGAGGCCCCCTCATGAAACATTTCTTAACTCCCCTAAGGAATACCTTAGAGGAATCGGAGATCAGCTCCATACCTGGCAGCTATTGGCAGGCCATTTACCAATACCCGAATTAATAAGAACCATTATAAGAGACAGAGGGTTGATGGCCCCTATATCCACTCATCCAAATAGAATCCAGAGGATGGCTAATATAGAGAAGTTGATAGAGATAGCCAGGCAGTTTGAGTCAGAAGGGAATGGAACATTGCCTGATTTTGTCTCTTATTGCTTGAGGCAAGCTGAGGAAGCGGATGATGAGGGGGAGGCCCTGGTAGAACTGACTAAGGGGGTTTCTATCCATCTCATGACAATACATGCTGCCAAAGGCCTTGAATTTCCCATGGTAATTATTCCTGAATTAGATAGGACAATCCTGAGGGAAGGAAAACCAGGAAAGCCCTTAAGGCTTTACCCTGCTCATCAGTCAATATCAGGCGCCTGGAATGACCAGGAAGGCCTTCTTCCTGTATTCAGTATCGAATTTCCTTTAGCAGATTTTAGGAAGGTCCTAAGTCCCCTCTCTTTCATGCTCAAAAGGAGAGATAAATTAGAAGATGTGGCTGAAAATCGGAGGGTCTTTTATGTTGGATGCACCAGGGCCATGCATCATCTTATCCTGACCGGTCATTATTCCCTAACCCCCATTGAATATAAAGAAGGGGCTCCCATTATGGACCTCATGGATGATATATGGGGAATAAGCAGCAGATTCAAGGAAGATATGATAGGGAGATATCCTCAAAAAAGTGAGTTCCCTTTGGTTGTATGGGCTAACCCAATCCCTAAAGGATTTGCCGGAGTCAGTTCCAGTGAGACAAAATTATCATTGAGTGATTTCGGAAAGATAGATGATAGTATAAAAAAAATCGATTTTACTAACAAATTAGCCACCCCTTCCTATTATCAGCTAAGTCCAACAAGCCTTGCAATATTTAAGAGATGCCCTTTGAAATTTTACTATAGATATCGGTTAAATATACCTGATGAATCCTTTTCTCCCCTGGGAGATGACTATATAGAGGATCTATTAGAGGATAAGAGCGAAGGCGAGGCAATTGAGCCGAGGATTGTTGGCACCATTGTGCACAACTATCTGGAAAGACATCTGTTTGGATCAGATCTTGATCAGGATCTATTAGATGCCTTATTTGGAACATTTTTAGGCCAGAACAAAGAAACAATGCTTCTTGAGGGTTCCGTCCTTGAAAGGATAAAGACCAAGGTGAATGAATTGATTTTAACAGCTATTACAGATAGGGCCCTGTTAGAGCTCCTCACCGGGGTAAGCCAGCATTCTGAGTTTCCTTTTGTGCTAAATAATAATGGATACACCTTAAAAGGAAGAATAGATAAGCTTTTTAAAGATAAGAGAAGTGATGAGTGGGCCATAATAGACTGGAAGACAGGGGAGGTTCAGGATAAAGATCCTGTTATTTTTGCCAGGGAACATTATTTTGATTTACAGTTAGCATGCTATAAGCTTGTAGTAGAAAAACTGAAAAATGTAAGAGTCAGAGGGATGTATCTATATTATATCTCTTTGGGAAGGCTTGCAGAGATAGACTATAAAGGCGATTTAGATAGGGAGATAAATGATCTGATAGGGTTTATTGAAGGATATAAAGAGGATCCAGAGAAGATCGGGGGAAGTATTAAGGGGATAAAAAGAAAAGAGGGAGAATGTCTTAAGTGTGGTTATTTTAAGCTTGAAGTATGTTGACCCTCGTAATTTACTCAGCTTATTCTTGCCTTTTCTCCTTGTCAGCCACGCATCTTATGACGAAAGAATTTTCCCCAATTTGGCCTATATTATCCATCATCTGAATTAATAACTCGAAATTCTAACATAACTCAACTATCCAAAACCTTCCTTATACTTTGTGAAAGCTCCTCCATACTAAATGGCTTCTGTATAAAACCACTGCAACCTCTCTCCAGTATCTCAGTCGCCTGGCCATTTATGCTGTATCCACTTGAAAGAAGAACCTTTATCTTTGGTTCAATCTTCTTCATTCTGTCATAGGTTTCTCCTCCACCCATCTCTGGCATTATCATATCCAGAATGACCATATCAATCTTGTCTTTATTTGCCTTATAGAACTCAATGGCTTCTTTTCCACTTCCGGCCACCAAGACCTTATAGCCCAATTTTTCCAGTAACTGGCTGCCAACATCAAGAATCATCTCCTCATCATCTACAAGAAGAATTGTCTCTTTTCCAAGGGCCATTTCCTCTTGTTCCGTGCTCTCTGCCCTTAGCTCTTTGGGCTCTGCGCTTGTGGCTGGAAGATAAACATAGAAGGTAGTTCCCTGACCTTTTTCAGAATAAACATCAATATATCCTCCATGGGCCTTTATGATACCATAGACAGAGGCCAGTCCAAGACCTGTACCTCTGGCAAGACCTTTTGTTGTAAAAAACGGCTCAAATATTCGCTCCATGGTCTTCTTGTCCATACCTACGCCAGTGTCTCTAACAGTTAATAGAGCATAGTTTCCGGGCTTTGGTTCATAAGGCTTGTCCTTCATATCCTTATGTGTGACATTTATGGTCTTAAGGAAAAGATCTCCTCCCTGAGGCATTGCATCCGCAGCATTTACATAGAGGTTTAAGAGTACCTGCTCAATCTGGCCCTGGTCTGCTATTATTCCAAATAGGTCTTTGTCAAGGTCTTGATGAACTGTAATATCCTTTTTGGTTATATCAAAGGTATCAGAGGTCTCTTTTACCAGTTGGTTAAAACTGATGGGTCTTACCTCATATCTTCCTCCCCTGGCATATCCAAGAAGCTGGCCGGTCAGTTTAGATCCGCTTTGAACCATCTTTTCAATGTTCTTTAGCCTTTCATAGTTTGGATGATCTGAATTAGTGTCTAAAAGCATCAAGGATACATTTCCCTGCATACCCATAAGGAGGTTGTTGAAGTTATGGGCAATGCCACCTGCTAAGGTGCCAATAGCCTCCATCCTTTGGGAATATTGGAGTTGGGCCTCGAGTTTCTTTTTCTCAGTAATATCCCTGTAGATGCCAAGTGTTCCTATAACTTCTCCTTTTTCATCCATCAAAAGTGATGCCGAAAGATTAATATCTATCAACTTGCCATCCTTTCTTATCAATTTCATCTCATGATCTCTTAATTCACTTTTTTCTTCTAACTCCTTCATAATTGTTTTGGCATCCTCTTCTCCGTTACCATAAAGGAAATATATTTTTTTACCAATGATCTCATTCTGCTCATAACCTAAAATATCTTTTGCTCTTGGAGATGTATATATTGCAATTCCTTGAAGATCGGTGGTTGTGATACCGTCTGTGGAGCTGTCAAATATGTTCTGTAAAAAATTCCTGGTCTGGATCAACTCTGCTTCTGCCTGCTTGCTCTCGGTGATGTCCTCATGAATTAAAAATTGATCTCCTGTCTCCATAGTAACGGGTCTAAAGTGTATTATTTTTTCAGAGCCATCTTTACATGTTACATTAAATATTTGGGGTCTAGATTCACCGTGTTTAAAGTTCTCAAGATCAGTTTTCCAGGTTGAAATGACTTGATGTCTGTATTCTTCATCAGGGTATGACTTTCTAAACCAAACTCGGCCAGTAGGAATATCTTTCAGGGTATACCCAAACATTTCAACGAACTTGGGGTTGATGTATTTGTAACGGCCATCTTTGCCAATTAGAGATATTCCCAGCGGAGACCCTTCTACCAGGATTCGAAATCTCTCTTCACTTTCCTTTAGTGAATCCTCTGCTTGCTTTCTTTCTGTAACATCCCGTAGAATACCCCGAAACCCAGTGGGATGGCCTTCTGAATCCTTTATCAGCAATGCAGAGATCTCAGCATATCTCTTGGTCCCGTCTTTTCTTATCAGTTCCCAATCAAGCACTTTGGAAGGTATCCCTGTTTTTAAAACTCTATTGAAGACCTGATACACTTTCTTGGCATCTTCTTCATCCATGTATTGTCTGTTGTTCATCCCAAGCAATTCATCTCTTGGATAGCCAAGGATTTTGCATCCCGAATCATTTACGAAGGTAAAATTACCGGCAATGTCAACCTCATAATAGCCCTCTTCAATTCTTTCAAGGATGGTTCGGTATTTCTCTTCACTATCCCTCAGCGCCTCCTCCGCCTGCTTTCGCTCGGTGATGTCTCGAGCAAGACCTCGAAATCCAATTGGCTGACCTTTATTGTCTTTTATCAAAGACAATGAAGTTTCAAGAATTCTTACAGTCCCATCTTTTTCTATAACCCCATAATCACGGAGTTTAGCAGGTTTTCCTGTTTTGTATACCCTGTTGAATGTTTCATAGACCTTTTTGGCATTCTCTTCATCCATGTACTCTCTGTTATTCATCCCAATCAATTCATCTTTGGAATATCCAAGGATTTCACACATTGAATCGTTCACGAAGGTAAAGTTACCGGCAATGTCAACCTCATAATAGCCTTCTTCAATGCTCTCAAGGATTGTCCGGTATTTCTTCTCGCTCTCCCGCAGAGCCTCCTCTTTTTGCTTGCGATCGGTGATGTCGCGAAATATCCCCTGCATGAGTTTCCTGTCACCAACATGAAGGAGGTTGGCCTTAATGGCAACTTCCTTGATTTCACCGGTGCTGGTGATGACTTGTGTTTCCAGAACCTGTCCCTCGTTCTCTCCGAGGTGCTTTTGGAAGGTCTCGGAAAACCTTCTATTACCCTGGTTGGGAGGATGAAGGATAGTCTGATGTTGCCCGATCAATTCAGATTTGTCCCTGCCAACCAGTTTGGCAGCCTCATAGTTACAGTCGACGATCATGCCCGTTTCGCTGTCAGCGAGAAATATGCCATCCTGGGCCTCTTCGAACAGTTTCCTGTACCTTTCTTCGCTCTCACGCAGTGCCTCATCAGCTTGTTTGAGTTCGTTGATGTCTTTTGAAATCACAGTTATAGATTTTGTACTTCCGTCTGTTTCTGTAACAGGACTTAATGTTCGGAGAAAATATCTACCGTCTCTTTGGCTTCTATGTTCATAATATAGTGATTTGCCGGTTTCGAATAACTTTTCAGCCTTCCCAATAAGATCTTTTGTTTCATCTTCGGAATGGAACTCAGCGTAAGTTCTGCCCTTGGCTTTTTTTGCTTCCAAGCCAAGCCTTGATAGGTGTTTTTTATTCATGAACAGATACCTGCACTTCCTATCTAACAGGTATATGGAATCTTCTGTAGACTCCACCAGAGATTGATACTTCTCCTCGCTCTCACGCATTGCTTCTTCCGCACGCCTGCGCTCGCTTATGTCTATATCTGCACCCCTGTATCCGAGAAGGTGCCCTTTCTCATCGAGTATAGGAACTCCACTTGTCGAGAGCCAGACTGTTTTGCCGTCCTTGTGCACGTTCCGGTTTATAAATTCGCGGAAAGGCTGTTTTTTAGCGAGTACTTCAAACGCAGCCTTCTTCAGTTCTTGCCGGTCTTCAGGATGGAATAGGTCATAAAAATATTTTTTAAGTACTTCCTCAGGTTTAAACCCTAAAATCTTCTCGACAACAGGGCTCGCGTAAGTGTATTTTCCATCGGTATCGATCTCCCAAATCCACTCCAGGGCATTCTCTGCGATATCTCTAAACCTTTTCTCACTCTTTTGCAGCGTTTCCTCTACCTCTTTGCGCTCTGTGGTGTCCAAAACTACCTCAATGGCAGTATCAACAGTTCCATCCGGATTTGGAATTGGGGCTGAAAACAGTACATAATTTCTCCCATCAATACCTGTTAATTCAGTGCTCTCTACCCTATTATTTGTTATTGATTCTATCATAGGACAGAAATCACAAGGTTTTTCTAATCCCATATACTTTTCATAACATAACTCTCCAGTAAGATCGCCAAACCTCTCTTCTAAAGTTTGATTTTGAAACAGGATTTTATAATCAATCCCGACAATATCAATACCAATTTCTGTACGAGCTAACCCATCCATAAGAGCTTGCAACTTGTCTCTTTCTGATTTGAATGCATCTTCTGCCTGCTTGCGCTCGGTTTCAGATGCTTCCAAGTCAGAAATCCGCTGGCGCAATTCTTTTAATTCATTTGTGAGTTGCTCTTTGGTTTTTTCTTTGTCTTTCATTTTCAGCACCTCTTATAATGATACAAAGCCAATTGTGCTTTTTCTGAATTCTTAAAAAATGACGGACTCGTAAAAAGTCTCACCAACTTGTCATTTCGAGTGAAACGAGAAATCTTTCCGATGTAACATGTTGTAAATACAAGATTTCTCCCTGCGGTCGAAATGACAGACCCGCCTGCCAGACGGCGGGCAGGTTCGCTGGGTTTGACTTTTTGTGAGACTATTTAAAATGATAGAAATTATTTTTTTATGAGAAAGAGTATAAGTAAAAGATGGTTGTTCGTCAAGAATGAAGCAATCGCATGATGTTGTGGTGGAAGAGCAGGGATAAAGGAGGAATTGAGGTGAAGATATAGGAAGAAGGTTTGGCAATGCGGTCTGAAAAAGCTATCAGCCCCGTTATGTCGGGGCTGATAGCTTTTTCCTAAATTGAGCGATTCTTGCATACTAAGAATACCAAATAACCGTAGGACAGCCGTCCCTGGCCCAGACCTGATTTATAACGGATGCTTGTATAGACATTGCTTGTGAAATAATACCACCATTACATTATTTTCCGGCAATGTCGCACCAGGGCGGGCTCGGCTGTCCTTGTATTTCACCTCTTAGGACAGGCGAGACGCCTGTCCTACTGGTTTAAACATTAAAATCGCTCAATTTAGCTTTTTGTCAAATCAAAGGATCTTTTTTATCTCCTCTGTTAAGGCTGGAACTACATCAAAGAGATCGCCAACTACACCATAGTCGGCTTTCTGGAAGATAGGAGCCTCAGGATCCTTATTTATGGCTACAATATTTTTAGAGGTATTCATTCCAGCTAAGTGTTGAATGGCCCCTGAAATACCACAGGCAATATAAAGGTTTGGAGATACAACCTTACCTGTTTGTCCTACCTGGTCAGAGTGAGGCCGCCAGCCAGCGTCCACCGCAGAACGTGAGGCGCCTACAGTTGCACCAATTAGATCTGCCAGTTCCTCTATAATATTATAATTTTCCGGACCCTTCATTCCTCTTCCGCCAGAAACAATTAGTTCGGCTTCAGTAAGATCCGGTTTGTCCCCCGCCTCCTGGATGACTTCAACAACCTTTGTTTTCAACTGGGAGTCATCAAGGCTGAATGCGGCATCAATCACCTCGGCTGACCTTGACTCATCCGGCTCATTCAATTCAAAGACATTAGGCCTTGCCGTGGCTATTTGAGGTGAGCTATCTTTAAATGTAACAGTGGCATAGGCCTTGCCTGCGTAGATGGGCCTTTTTGCAATTAGGTTGCTGTTATCAAGAGAAAATTCTACACAATCTTGAGCCATACCAACTCCAAGCCTGGCAGCGAGCCGGCCTGAGAGGTCCTTTCCCTGCACAGAAGCGCCTAACAGGATTATAGCAGGTTCTTCTTTCTGTGCCAATTCTGCGATGACTGATACATAAGCATCTGTAGTATAGGTTGCCAGGCGGTTATCATCGGCGACAATAATCTTATCTGCACCATATTTGCCAAGCTCGGGTGCCTTTTCCTTAATATTAGAACCTAAAAGGATGGCTGTTACTGACTGGCCCATTTTATCAGCCAGCCTCTTGCCCTCGCTTACTAATTCAAAAGATATCTTTCTTAATTCCCCTTCTCTTTGTTCGGCAACTATCCAAATTCCCTGTGCCATTTTTTATCTCCTTTAATTTCTGTTAAAAAGTTAAACTTCTTTCAACGTATAAGATTAGCCACCAAGTCCCAAAGGCACGAAGAAATGATTATGTCTCTTATTAAAAATGATATTCAAAGAATTATATAATAATCTTGGTGTCTTGGTGTCTTTGTGGCTGAACTATTGCCTTTCAACTAAATAACCTTTGCCTCTTCGTGAAGTAATTTTGCCAGATTGGCGGCCTTTTCCTGTGGCGTTTCACCTTCTACTATTTTCCCCGCACCTCTTTCTTCTGGAGGTGTGATTTGCATAATCTTTATCTTTGTCCCACTTTCTCCAACCTGGCCTGCATCCAGACCTAAATCGGCGATTGTCTTGACATCTAAGGGTTTCTTCTTGGCCTTCATTATTCCGGGCAGTGATGCATATCTTGGTTCGTTTAATCCTTTTTGGGCTGTGATTAAGGCTGGCAAAGGGGACTCAATAACAAGGGTTCCACCTTCAACCTCTCTGTGGGCCTTTAGGGTAGAGCCGTCTTCACTAACTTCCAATTTAAGAACTATTGATATCTGTGGAATGCCTAAGAGTTCTGCCAGGTTGGAGCCAACCACACCATAATCATCGTCAACTCCCTGTTTACCGCAGAGTATAAGATTGTAGTCAAGGTCTTTAATAACTGCGGCAAGAATCTTGGCTATACCAAGAGAATCACTCCCGGTAAGGGCTGGATCATCTACCAAAATTCCTTTATCTGCACCCATGGCTAAAGCAGTTCTTATGGATTCCGTTACCCTTGTTGGTCCTACTCCTATAATGGTGACTTCACCGCCAAATTTTTCTTTTAGGCGAAGGCCTTCTTCAACCGCATACTCATCGTATGGGTTCATAACCCACTTTATATTATCAGTAACGATTGACTTTGAATCTGGAGCAACTTTGATTTGAGTTTCTGTATCTGGTACCTGTTTTAAACAAACTAAAATGTTCACTTTATCCCCCTTTCTGATTATCTTTGACAATTAATTCTTGAGATTTGCCATATTATACTAGCAAAACTTACCGCTTTTTTGCGTTAAAATCCTTAACACTAAAGTATTTATTATGTCAATAGAGATTAGATAAGAGAAGCTTAAAAAAATGAAATTTGCACTTTTCATTTTGCATTAAGCCAATGACAGTTAATTCTTCATGCCATTAATAAAATAACTGCTGATCTGTCTTGCAGCGGTTTCTATATCATATTTACGCCTTTTTGATAAAACCCAAAATCTCGACATTTCATCTAAGGCGCCAAAGAAGGCCCTCTTGGCAATTCCCGGAATTATATCTTGGCTAATTAAACCCTTTTCCTTTCCTTCTTGGATTATATCCCCTATTAGGTCAAGGTATTGGGCAAATTTTTTGTTTTGATAGTTTTTCATAAACTTACTGCTCTGCCTGAGCTCCACCTGGATAATCTCGGCCATGTCTTTGTTATCTTCAATTAATTTGAGGTGAAAGTAGGCAAACCTCTCAATCTTTGCAAATGGATCACTTTCAAAACTTATCTGCTTTTTCATATTATCTAATACTTCCTTCATCTTTTCCTCAAAGAGGGCTATAAGGATGTCATCTTTGTGTTTGAAATAGATATAGATAGTTCCATCCGCTATTCCTGCTTCTTGTGCGATTTCAGAAACCTTGGCCTTATAAAAGCCCTTTTTGGCGAAAATCTTTGTCGCAGCAGCTATTATCTTTCTAGATTTTTCGTTATTTTTATGTCTCATATCTTTCAAGGTCTACAGTAAAAACGGGTAAACTCTTTATAGTTTTTAATATGAATAATCGTTCATTTTTTAACAAAAGGATACCAGGCGGTCAAGGTCTTTTACAAATTAGCCCTTGACATAATCTTAACCCAAAAATTATACTTTAATATAGTCACATTATAGCTATATTGTAATTATTTAACTTATATATTCCCTGTAGCTTGCTACAGGCTTCCCTTACAGTTCCTCCCCCTTGATGGGGGAGGTTTAGGTGGGGGTGATACTCAGTTCGTTCACCCTCCCCTTTATCCCCTCCCATCAAGGGAGGGGAGATTCGATAAAAGATAACCCGCAGCTTGCTGCGGGGAGCTTGATTGCCCTGTAAAATATAGAAGGGTTTTTCATTGCTCAAGGAGGAGGGCAGGATGAAATATAGCCTATTCTTGGGATGCACCATTCCAGCTCGCTCCAGAAATTATGAATTATCCGCAAGGGCCGTAGCCTCGCGCCTGAACCTTGAATTTATAGATATCGAAGAGTTTTCCTGTTGCGGCTTCCCTCTTGAGGCATCTGATGAAACAGGGGCAGTTCTCCTTGCTGCCAGAAATCTATGTTTGGCAGAAGAAAAAGGGTTGGATATATGTGCCCTTTGTAGTGCCTGTGCCTCTATGCTTACAAAGACAGCCTTTCATTTAAAAAATAACCAAAACTTGAGAGAGCAAATAAATAAGGAACTGTCAAAGATAGGTAAAGAATACAAAGGAACGATAAATGTCAGGCATTTTGCAAGGATATTATTGGAAGATATCGGGTTAGAGAGGATTAAAGAAGAGATTAAACGGGATCTGAAGGGACTGAAGGTGGCTACCCACTATGGATGCCACTATCTAAAACCTTCGTATATCTATGAAGGCTTTGATGATCCCCAGTATCCCCTAACCCTTGAACTAATACTCGAGGCAGTAGGTGTCACCAATATCCAATATAGAAGAAAAAAGGATTGCTGTGGGGGACCTGTTCTTCTTTCAGATGAGGCAGTAGCCCTTACTGTAGCGCAAGAGAAGCTAAAATATGTCAAAGATTCTGGGGCTGATTGCATGAATTTGGTTTGCCCTTTCTGCAGTTTAATGTTCGATGCCAATCAGAAAGGGATAGAAACTAAATTTGAAAGTGAATTTAATATCCCAGTCCTATATCTGCCTCAGATAGTGGGTCTGGCCATGGGTTTTGGTCGCAAGGAGCTCGGTCTTAATCTTAACTCCGCCAGTACCAAGGAATTGACAGCTAAGTTAGGGATGTAAAGTTTAAATGAAGATAATTGTTTACCGCAGAGGCGCAAAGGACGCAGAGGTGGACATTTTCCCCTTTGCTGTTGAGAGGACAGCAAAGGGGAACCATCAGCCCCATTGAAGACGGGACGATAAAAGCTTTTGGGCCCCTATTGCCTCTGCTTATATGGAAAGTTTTTCATTTGTTCATTGTGCCTGCTACATGGATCGGTTTAGCGCACCATGGCTAAAATGTTTCACTATTGTCTTAGCAGGGTGACAGTAATTGCCCAGCATGGGCCGATTATTTTTGCTTTCCGCCGTCCTTGCCCTGTTAAATACGAAGTTTATTTAACTGGGGTCAGCGGAAAGTAAAAAACAACTAAACCTCAGCGATCTCTGCGTCTCAGCGGTGAATGATTAAAAATGAAGATAAAGGAAGGCGATGAAAAGGGTTAATCTGTTAGAATCTGACACTGATTTCATTGAAGAGCTTGATTCAGCTGACTTTATAGGTGGTTTTAGGGGTTGCTTTACATGTGGCACATGTACAGCAGGTTGCCCTGTACATAGGGCAAATGAGAACTATAATCCCCTTCGCATTATAAGGATGCTCGTTCTTGGTCTAAAAGAGGAGCTATTGAAAGGTGATATGATCTGGCTCTGTTCTGATTGCTATACTTGTCAGGAGAACTGTCCGATGGGAGTGAAGATCACAGATATAATAAATCACCTTAAAAACCTTGCAACTCGTGAAAAGAATATCCCCCTTGGGGTAAGCACTCAGGAAAAACTTCTCAAGGATCAGGGCAAGATATACATTATTGATGATTTCGATAATAAAAAGAGGGCAAAGGTAGGCCTTCCCTCTCTTCCTGCAATGGTTGAAGAGGCAAAAGAATTGCTTAGGCAAAAATGGAATAGAGAAACTTGAACCTGCCCGCCATCCGGCAGGCGGGACTTGAAACTGGGGTAAACAATGAAAGAAGTCTATGAATTGAATATCTACAAATTGACGGAAGAACTTTCTAATTTGATCTGGTATGCCTTTGATAGATTGTCAAGGAAAGTTAAGCAAAGTCCAAAACTGAATACATTCATCAGGAGAACGAAATAAATGGGACCAGAACTACCATCCAGTTTCAAGTCTCAAATTTCAAGTTTCAAATCTCAGTCCGAAAAGAAGATTGGATCAGTGATGGTGGTAGGCGCAGGCATCACCGGTATGCAGACTGCTCTGGATTTAGCTAATTCAGGCTACTATGTATATCTTATTGAAAGATCCCCATCCATAGGCGGTGTTATGTCCCAGCTGGACAAGACCTTTCCCACCAATGACTGTGCCATGTGAATTATCTCACCCAAACTGGTCGAGGTCGGCCGGCATCTAAATATCGAGATAATAACCTATGCAGATATTGAATCTGTAGAGGGTTCTGCTGGAAATTTTAAGGTCAAGGTTAAAAAACGCGCCCGCAGTGTCAACACTGACATTTGTACTGGCTGCGGCAGTTGTGTTGAAAACTGTCCAGTAACAAATCAACCACTTACCACTTTAGGGGAATAAGCACATGGGAGAGGGAGGTTCAGCCAGCTCTCATCAATCTGTTGAAATCGATTATATGGAACTTGATAAGATAATCGAAGAGCAGTTTGACAATGACAGAGAAAACCTGATTATGATTCTTCAGGCAATTCAAAAGACATATAACTACTTACCCCAAGCATCTCTCAGGTATCTCTCTGAGAAGATAGGTGTTCCCACCAGTAAAATTTATGGTGTTGGCACTTTCTACAGTACCTTTAGCCTTGAACCAAGAGGCAAAAACATCATTTCTGTTTGCTTAGGTACTGCCTGCCATGTTAGAGGCGGCGCAAAGATTCGAGAAAGAATTCAGGAAGCCTTGAAAATACGAGATGGGGAAACCACAGATGATATGCTTTTCAGCCTTGAGTCTGTGCGTTGTCTTGGTTGTTGTAGCCTTGGGCCTGTTGTAAGAATTAATGATGATATTCATGGCCGAATCACAATGGATAAGGCAGAAAAGATATTAGAGGGTTATAATTAAATAGGATGACCTAATAGCAGTGTGGGAGTTATGAAAATTCAGTCTGTTAAGGACTTAGAGAAGATACAACAGGAATACAGCAAAAATCTGTATTACCCTGACGGCATCAAGGTTAACATAGGGATGGCATCATGCGGCATAGCAGCCGGTGCTAAGGCCTCCCTTGAAAAGGCGTTAAAGGAATACCCCCAGGGCAATGGTACCCAACTCTGCCAGACTGGATGCATTGGTTTCTGTGAAGAAGAACCATTGGTTGAAATATTAGGAAATGGCAGACCCAGGGTCATTTACAAACATATTACTGATGACAAAATCCTTGATGCAATCCAAGGTTATATCCGGGGGAATCTTAATAAAAAGTGGATCCTGGGGCAGATGCGCGATCCACGTTGTTTATTAGAGGACAAGATTGAAAACCCTCTTGCTGAAGTCAAGCCTTTAGAAGGAATTCCTTTCTTAGAGGATATTCCATTTTACAATAAACAGATAAAGATTGCCTTACGTAATTGCGGATATATTGACCCTGATTGCATTGAAGAATATATAGCAAGAGGAGGATATCTTGCCTTTATTCGATCTCTATCACAGATGCAACCTGCACAGCTCATTAATACCATTAAAGAGTCAGGATTAAGAGGCAGAGGCGGTGGTGGTTTTCTAACAGGGTTTAAGTGGGAGACCTGTGCAAAACAGAGTGGAGAAAGATATATAATCTGTAATGCTGATGAAGGTGACCCTGGTGCCTATATGGATAGAAGCATTTTGGAGG
>Ga0209979_1002826_pt1 | contig 16078 bp, 14 predicted proteins | sample AnhtaG_FD_183114 | JGI IMG/M metagenome (GOLD analysis project Ga0209979, IMG submission 183114) | Deep subsurface microbial communities from Anholt, Denmark to uncover new lineages of life (NeLLi) - Anholt_01485 metaG (SPAdes) (version 2) | ecosystem: Environmental > Aquatic > Marine > Oceanic...
AACTGGCTAAAGTTGCCTCCTTGCCTGCTTCGGCCAGGGGACCCAGGGCGAAGGCAGCCCCCGCCTCTGGAAGCATTACCTCGGTGGATGCCTTAGGGCTGGCGAATTTCGCCGCTTTCCCCTTGTCGCGTACCAGAATGCCAATCTCCTCCGCGCTGAAGCCCTTCGACTTCAGCTCCCGGGCTGCTTTTTTCGCATTCTGGGGTTCTCTAAAAAGCTTTACCGCTGCCTTTGGCATAGAGCCCTCCTCTCTAAGAATAAACTGCCTCCCCCTGAAGTGTGCTTCCAGACACAGGGTAGAGGCGGGCCAATTTCGCTTCGAGAAAATATAATGCAGCAATAACCATGGGTAAGCGTTGCTTAATAGCTCCTTTGTGTATTTTATCACCCATCCATAAGCAAGTCAATATTAAAAAAGGACTCCACTTTATATAGGAGTCCTGTTAGTTCATAGGTGGAGACGGGGGACGCCCGAACTTCATTCTACCGAAATTGTTTTCCACAACCTTAAAGAGAGCCCAAATCGGAAGCTTCCCGAGCTTTTCTTTGAGAAGAAGAAAATCATCCCTGTTGACTCTCGGTTAAACAGTCCATAAAGTCGTGAAAATGGATTAGCCTAGTAGAGACACGATACTTTTTGTGATATACTTGCCCAAAATCTAAAGGATGGAGGTGGCAAATGGAAAAGACAAATAAGCCTACAGTTGCAGGAGTTCTGGATATTATTTCTGGGGCTCTTGGCTTGATTGCGGCTATTTGTTACTTTATCGCTATTGGTGTTGTTGGCAGTCAACCGGATGTACCTGGGTTTGTACCGGGTATTCTCTGGGGTATGTCTTTTCCAACAGCTATTGTCGGGATACTGGCTCTAGTAGGTGGGATATATGCAGTGCAAAGGAAGAAGTGGGGGTGGGCACTTACTGGTTCAATCGCTGCTATCTTGGCATTCCTACCTTTGGGAATAGTAGCTACCATATTAGCAGCAATGTCCAAGAATGAGTTTGAATAGGCACAATTTGGTTATGCCCAAAAGTGAACAGTGGGCCAAACTGGATTCGAACTTCTGCTCCTCCTCTATATTAAAACCTCATCCAAATACAAAAAGCGCTAGCGGCGAAGAGCTAGCGCTTTTAGCTTTTCTGGTGGAGACGGGGGAGAGTCGAACTCCCCGTCCAGAGGAGGTCCACCCAGAATATGCTACAGGCTTAGTCGGCTCTTTGCTCTCACCCAACCCTCCTCTGCCGACCGAGTCCGGTTGAGCCAGTCGATCCTGTCTTGGGCAACCCTTATCGACCTCTGGATTGCCGCACCTCGACTTCTCGTCGCCCACCCCCGCCCATCGAGGGAGGCGAAGGGGACGTGTCCAGCTTAGCTAGCGTAGACGTAGTTGCCAGTTACTTTTTTGCCACCTGTTTTTCGAGGTGGATGGCACCTCGGCCTGCAATCCTGTAGCGCTCCTCCCCTGTCGAAACCACTCGTCCCCATTTTTCGCTCTTTGCCAAGGGAATTTACTCGGTGTCATCGAGGGTACTAAAGGTCGAATTCGCTCCGTCCCTTCAAAAACCCCTTTTCGCCAGCTTCATGGCGCGCTCCATCTCACGCTCCGCCTCGCGGCGCGCTATGGATTCGCGCTTGTCATGAAGCTTCCTTCCCTTAGCCAGGCCCAGTTCCACCTTGGCGATTCCATTTTTAAGGTACAACTTTAAGGGCACTATGGTAAAGCCCTTCTGCATCACCTTCCCAGCAAGCTCATCGATCTGCTTGCGGTGAAGTAGAAGCTTCCTCGGCCGCGTTGGTTCGTGATTATAGCGATTACCCTCTTCGTAGCGAGCGATATGAGTATTAAAAAGCCATAGCTCGCTGCCCTCTGGATGAGCATAGGCATCGCGAAGATTCACCCCGCCGGCACGGATCGACTTGATCTCGGTGCCTGTAAGAACAATGCCCGCCTCAACGCTCTGGTGAATATCATAGTCATGATATGCTTTGCGATTGAGGCTAATCGTCTTTGCCGTCATAGCTTATTTTAGCACACGCCTTCAAGCTTTTCAAGCTTACCTATAGCTGAGCCTTAATATACTCGATAGCAAATTCCAGTTGTGGATCCCGGCCGCTTTCGATATCTTCCTCGGTGATCTCCACCACAAAATCCGGGTCAAGCCCCTCCCCCTCTATTTGGCGACCATTGGCGGTCAGCCAACGGGCGGTGGTCATATATAGAGCAGAGCCATCGCTGAGCTCATGAATCACCTGGACAGTTCCTTTTCCGTAGGTTGTGGTGCCGATAAGCGGGGCACGCTCTTGATCTTGGAGCGCCCCGGCAAGCACCTCGCTGGCGCTGGCGCTGCCTCCATCTACCAGGACAGCCAAAGGCAGATCGGTGGCAAGCCCCCCTGGCTTTGCGTTCCATGCCTCTAGGTTGCCCTCGCTATCCTCTTCATAGAGAACCACGCCGCTTGAAAGGAACTGGCTTGCCACATCAACCACGATGTGAAGATAACCGCCGGGGTTGCCTCGCAGGTCGAGAACAATACCAACCGCCCCATCGCTGAGGGCATCATTGACAATGGCGCTGAGCTCACCGCTGGTGTATTGCGAGAAGTAGGTTATTTGAATATGGGCGATGTTATCGGGTAACATCTTAAGGTAGACGCTGTCTAAATCGATCCTCTCTCTAATAATTTCGATCACCACAGGGTCGGCCTCACCCTGGTGGAGAACAAGGAGGCTCACCATTGTGCCTTGAGGTCCTCGGATTTTTAGCACCGCCTCCATCAGGGTCATTCCAGAGGTAGTTTCTCCATCGATCTCCAATATCCTGTCCCCAGCCCTGATCCCCGCTTCCTCAGCGGGGCTGCCGGCGATGGGGGAGACCACCGTAAACCCCCCATCTTCCATAGTAACCACCGCCCCAATGCCCTCAAAGGAGCCCTCCAGATCGCTCAGCGCCAACTCGTAGGTCTCTACATCGAGATAGTGGGTGTAAGGGTCACCTAAAGCCTCAAGCAGCCCCTCGATCGCCCCTTGGCTTAGCTCCTCGGGGTCAATGGCCTCCTTATTGACATAATCCTGCGATAGGAATTGCCACACCTCCCATAAGGTATTGAATTCCTCGGGGACCTCCTGGGGAACGCCAGGGGAAAGTACTTGAGAAAAGCCAAAGCCCACCCCAAAGGAAAGGAGGAGAAGCAACACTATTAATAGGGAGAAAAGCAGCTTTTTTCCGGTGTTCATATCAAAGCACTATAACACAAGGTCCCTTGTCAGACAACCCAGGGGCTTTATCAGGGTTGACAGGGCTTGCTTGGGAGTGCTATCATTCTCAGTACTAGTGAAGGCGTTCACTAGATATATTGCGGGAGGAGGGAGCTAATGGCAGGTATAATATCCTATGGTGCTTATGTCCCGATTTATAGGCTTGGCCCTGGAACGGCTGGTTGGATGGCACCTGTGGAGAAAGCGATTGCCAATTTCGATGAGGACAGCATAACCATGGCAGTTGCAGCCGCTATCGACTGTATGAATGGCATCGATCGGAGCACTATTGATGGCTTATACTTCGCCTCCACGACATGCCCCTACGTTGAGAAGCAGGCTGCAACCACTATAGCTACTGCCTCAGACCTCCGTAGAGATGTGCTCACTGCTGACTTCACAAATTCTCTGAGAGCGGGAACAACTGCCCTGAGGGGTGCCCTGGATGCGGTAAATGCAGGCTCGGCGAAGCAGCTCATGGTGACCGCCGCTGACATGCGTTTAACATCGCCCCGCTCGGAGTTCGAGCCCCTTTGGGGCGATGGCGGTGCCGCTCTACTTATCGGGGATGAGAGGGTTGCCGTCAATGTAGTAGGTAGCTATTCCGTGTCCAACGAGATCTTGGACGTCTGGAGGGCTCAAGGCGAGACCGTGGTTAGTGCCTGGGAGGAAAGATTTATCCTGGACGAGGGGTATCGGAGCATCCTTCCTGAGGCAATATCCGGGCTATTTCAAAAGTATAACCTGGGCCCGAAGGATCTCACCAAAGCCGTTTACTACGCCCCTGATCCTAGAAGGCATGCCGAGATCGCAAGGGGAATAGGGCTTGACCCTGCCCAGATCCAGCCCCCGCTCTTTGGCGCTGTGGGAAATACCGGTGCCGCCTTCGCCCTAATGATGCTGGTGGCGGCTCTGGAGGAGGCTAAACCTGGGGACAGGATCCTCCTTGCCAACTACGGCGATGGTGCCGATGCCTTCATCCTTGAGGTAACCGAAGAGATAAATAAAATCAAGGACAGGCGGGGGATCAAGGGCTACATGGCCTCCAAGAAGATTCTTAATGACTACCAGTTGTATGCCAGTTGGCGCGGCTTCGTGGAGATGTCAGCAGCGGCTCGCCGCCCGGAGATAGTGATGCCCTCGGCATCAGCGGTTTGGCGAGAGCGGGACCAGAATATCCGCTTCTATGGGAACAAATGCAGAAAGTGCGGCTATGCCCAGTATCCCCCGCAGCTAGTGTGCACCAATTGTCATGCCAGGGGTGATTTCGATGACGTAAGATTCTCTGATAAGAAGGGCGAGGTCTTCACCTACGCCATGGATTACCTGGCGCCCACCGGCGACCCACCACTGGTCATTGTGGTGGTCAACTTTGAAGGTGGAGGCAGAACATTAAACATGATGACCGACCGCGATATTGATGAACTGAAGATAGGCATGCCCGTAGAGATGACCTTCAGAAAGCTTTTCACCCCTAAAGGTGTTCACAACTACTACTGGAAATCTATGCCACTAAGAGGCTAAATCTAACAAAGGAGGATAAGCAAATGGAAGGGATCAAAGATAGGGTCGCCATAATTGGCATGGGATGCACCAACTTTGGGGAGCTGTGGGAAAAGGATGCCATAGCTATGTTGGTGGATTGCTGTTTTGAGGCCATCGAGGATGCCGGCATTGAGCCCAAGGATATTCAAGCGGGCTGGTTAGGCTCAGTGATGTCCTGCTGGAGCGGAGAGCCGTTGGCCTATGCCTTAAAACTGGAGTATATCCCCATCTCCAGGAACGAAAGTTTCTGTGCCACAGCAACGGAAGCCTTTAGAAATGCCTGCTACGCCGTGGCTGCCGGTATCTACGACATCGTCATTGCTGCCGGTGTGGAAAAGCAGAAGGACAGTGGCTTCGCCGGGCTAGGTGGCGTCCCGATGACCACCAGTGGCGTTGAGCCGCCAACGCCACCACCAGTTCAGTTTGCCCTGGCTGCCACTCGGTATGCGCACCACTACGGGCTAAGCTACGAAGAGCTTAAGACTGCGATGGCAAAGATCGCGGTGAAGAATCACCACAACGGCACCCTCTGCTCCAGGGCTCACTTCCGCAGGGAGATAACCGTGGAGCAGGCGGTCAATGCTCCGATGATCGTCTGGCCCTTGGGGCTCTTCGATTGTTGCGGGGTCAGCGATGGTGCCGCAGCGGCGATCATCACCCGCCCTGAATTGGCCAAGAAGTTTAGGGACGATTATATTCTAGTAAAGGGTCTTGGGGTTACCTGTGGCGCCAGGCAGGCCACGCTCCAGGATAGTTACGATTTCGTCCACGTTGAGGAGATGGTAACCGCCTCCCAGAGAGCCTATGAGGAGGCAGGGATAAGGAACCCTCGAAAGGAGCTCGACCTTGCCATAGTGCACGATTGCTTCACCATGACCGAGATGCTCATCTACGAGGACCTTCAGTTCAGCCCCAGGGGGAGGGCGAGGGAGGACATCGATGCCGGGACCTTCACCCTTGAGGGGGAGCTACCGGTGAATACCGATGGTGGACTGAAGTGCTTCGGTCACCCCATCGGTGCCAGCGGACTGAGGATGCTCTACGAGGTCTATAAGCAGCTTCAGGGCAAGGCGGAGCAGCGGCAACTGAAGAAGGCAGACATCGGGCTCACCCACAACCTTGGTGGCATGGGTAACTCCTTCACCTGCGCTGTGGCCATCCTTGGCAAGAGAGACTAAGGATTTCGATTCACTATCTTATGTCAACAAAAGAAGGTGGCTTCCTGCCTATGCGACATAACAATAATTGTGCGAACCACTTCTCAACATAAAGAAAAGGCTAACCCCCCTCTTCGGCAGAACCAAGCCCTTGAAACCTTGGCAAAAGCCTTCGCGGTATTTTGCCCTTGATTAGAATACCAGAATCGTCATACTCCAGCCCAATAGCCGAACCGTGACGTCGGAAAAGTTCCATCAACTCGGTGGCACTATAAGGTAGTTTTAGGGCTACGCCCGTCATTCGCTGAGCCAGTTTCTCGGCGATCCCCTCAAGTAACCTATCGAGCCCCCAGCCCTTGGCAGCCGAGATCAATACTGCCTCTTGACCGCTGTCTTTGATAACGCTCACAAAATCGCTAATGTCCTCCTCCCTGGGGACAAATAGATCGACCTTGTTAAGAACGGCGATCCTCGGCTTTTCACCCAGCCCTAGCTCAGAGAGGATCTTCTCCACAGTTATGCTCTGCTCAACGGCGTTCTCATGCGTTATGTCAACTATGTCCAGGAGCAGGTCTGCCTCGGCTAGCTCCTCCAGTGTCGCTCTAAAGGCTGCGATCACCGTAGTGGGCAACTTCTGGATAAAGCCCACTGTATCGGTGATCAGCACCTTTTGCTTATTGGGCAGGGTAAGCCTTCTAGTGGTCGGGTCGAGGGTGGCGAAGAGCTTGTCCTCAACGAAGACATCGGCATTGCTCAGGGCGTTTAGTAGGGTGCTTTTACCCGCATTGGTATAGCCAATCAGGGCCACAACAGGGATGCCACGCAGGGTGCGCTGACGCCGATAAAGGGCACGATGCCTTCTTAGCTCTTCAATCTCTTTTTGCAGTCGGTGGATCTTTTGCCGCACAAGGCGGCGATCGGTCTCCAGCTGGGACTCGCCAGGCCCCCTGGTGCCGATGCCACCGCCGAGGCGCTCCAGGTGACTCCACTGCCCGGCGAGGCGAGGCAAAAGATACTGATGCTGCGCCAGTTCCACCTGGAGGCGCCCATCGTGGGTCTGTGCACGCTTGGCAAAGATATCCAAGATGAGGGCAGTGCGATCGATAATCTTGACCTGGAGCGCCTGCTCCAGATTTCTCTGCTGTATCGGTGAAAGCTCATCGTCGAAGACGACCACATCATACCCCACCTTGCTCTTAAGCTCAGCCAACTCCTCTACCTTTCCCTTGCCCAGGTAGTAGGTAGGCGTTGGCCTTGTCAGGCGCTGCACCAATGCCCCTACCACCTCGGCCCCTGCGGTAATAGCGAGCTGGGCAAGCTCCTCAAGGGAGTCTTCCAGGGACCAGGTATTTCTCGCCCCCTTTACTTCGACCCCTATCAGGAAGGCTTTTTCTATTGGTGCTCGGGTGGGAAAGGTACTCCTAGCGATGGTTCCTCCTTATGTCAAGAACTTTCTATCCCCTCTTTGAAGCATCCCATAAAGTGAGTCGCCTCACTGCTTCCTCCAGGCGCTCATCAGGGATGGTCAGGGAGATGCGGATGTAGCCCTCTCCATACTTTCCATAGCCGATGCCCGGGGTGACAACAACCCCCGCTTCCTCCAGTAGTTTAGTGGCAAAATCTAAGGAGGTATAGCCCCCGGGAATTCGGGCCCAGATATATAGGCTAGCACGAGGCGGCCTCGCCTCAAGCCCCATTTCGCTCAGGGTCTGGAGCAGCAGGTCGCGGCGGCGTTGATAAATGGCGTTATGTTCTTCAATGCAGTCCTGAGGTCCCGTTAAGGCCTCGATGGCAGCATGCTGGATCGCCTGGGGAATCCCTGAATCAAGGTTTGACTTCACCCTGGTTAGGGCGTCGATTATCCTGGCATTTCCCACCACCATTCCCACTCGCCACCCTGTCATGTTGTAGCTCTTGGAAAGGGAGTGAAACTCCACCCCGACCTCCTTAGCCCCTGGCGCTTGCATGAAGCTTGTCGGTCGATAGCCATCGAAGGAAACCTCTGTGTAGGGCCCATCATGGCAAACGGCGAGGTCATACCTTTTGGCAAAGGCGACCACCCTCTCAAAGAAGTCCAGCTCAGCCACTGCCGCCGTTGGGTTATTGGGATAGTTTATCCACAACAACCTGGCCTTTTCGGCGATCTCCTCTGGTATGCGGTCCAAGTCTGGCAAAAAGTCGTTCTCTTCAGTCAAAGGCAAATAGTACGAGGAACCGCCGGCGAACATGGTGCCTATGGAGTAGACAGGATAGGCTGGGTCGGGAACCAGGGCCACATCTCCGGGGTCGATGAAGCAGAGGGCGATATGACCGATGCCCTCCTTGGCGCCGATGAGGGGTAAGACCTCCTTGTTTGGGTCAAAGGTCACCCCAAACCTTTTCTCGTACCACTGGGCGATGGCACTGCGGAACTCGGGCAGCCCCTCCGACTCGGGATAGCGATGATTGGCAGGGTCCTGGGCTGCCTGGCAGAGGCGCTCGATGACATGTTGAGGCGTGGGGATGTCAGGGTCGCCAATGGCGAGGCTGATCACATCCTCACCTCTTGCCCGCTTCTCGGCGATCTTCCTCGAGATCTCAACGAAAAGATAGGGCGGCAATTCCTCAGCGCGCTTCGCCATTCTCATTTTCGAACCTAAAGTCCTTCTATCCTAATTTTGCTTTCAATGCCTCGAAAACAGGCGGATCCCACTTCGCCTGCTGCCAGGCACGGGCCCCCGAGATGTCCAGGTTTTCCACGTCGATTTTTGCCCCTCTAAAGTCGGCGTCCTGAAGGTCGGTGCGGGCCAGTATAGCTCCTGTAAGGTCGGCGCCGCTAAAATCGGCGCCCCTTAGCCTCGCTCTGGTGAGGTCGGCGCCTGTCAGGTTGGCACCTGAAAGATCGGCGTCGGTGAGGTTAGCGCTATTCATGTTGGCGTCCTTCAAGTTCGCCCCAGAGAGATCGCAGGCCATCATGTCGGCCTGGATCAGAATAGCACCCGATAGGTCGGCGCCGCTCAGTATCTCGCCCCTTAAGTTTGCATTGGCCAGGATTTGCCCCGCTAGGTTCCTGCCTTCGCTCATTCTAAAACCTCCAGACTATTCTAATTGCCCAACCCTGATATGTCCACGCCTAGTCAGGCCCACTCCCCCCAAAACACCAGCTCCGCAGGTCCGCTGAGCATCACCTCACCGACCCCATCCCAATCGACAGCGAGCGTACCCCCAGGCAATATTATATCAACATGACTATCCACATAGTCATGAAGTCGGGCGGCCACAGCCACAGCACAGGCACCAGTGCCACAGGAAAGGGTCTCCCCCAACCCCCGCTCCCAAACCCGGGCCCTCACCTTTTTTCGAGCTAAAACGTTCGCCACCTCAAAATTTACCCTGTTGGGGAATATGGGATGGTTCTCCACCCTTGGCCCGAGTTCGAAAAGAGGAAATGTTGCCACTGCCTCCTCTGTGAAAAAAACCGCATGGGGGTTCCCCATGGAAAGGCAGGTCAGAAGGAGCTTCTCACCGTGAACGACGACGGGAAGGTCTAGTATTATGTCAACCTTCTCTTCAATGACCATCGGTATCTGCTCAGCCTTTAGCTCAGGCACTCCCATATCCACCTCGATGATCTCTCCCCTGTCCCTCGCCTTTCTAATGCCCCCTAGCGTTTCCACCGAAAGTTCCCGGCTGGCGTCAGCCAATCCGCTATCGATGGCATATCTGGCGAGGCATCTCAGCCCATTGCCGCAGGCCTCAGCCTCTGAGCCATCGGGGTTGAACATGCGCATGCCGAGGTCAGCGAGCTTCGAGGGAAGCAAAAGGATGAGCCCATCGGCGCCGACGCCGAAATGGCGCTCACACATCGCTCTTGCAAGCTGGGGCCAATCGCGTTCCGCTTTCCGAGCCTCGATCAGGACGAAATCATTGCCTGTGGCCTGCATCTTAGCGAATTTCATTGCCTTTCTCCACAAACCCCTGCACCAGGCTCCCCACAGATTCCTCTATCCCGTTTGTAATGTCAAACCAGTGGATGCCCTCGTCCTTGGGGCGGAACCAGGCATATTGGTGGCGGGCGAAGCGATGGGTCTCGTATTTTATCTGCTGCACTGCTTCAGGCAGTTTCACTTCCCCTCGTAGATATTGCCCGATCTGCTTATAGCCCAGCCCCGACATCGAAGGCAGGTCAAGCGAGTAGCCCCGCTCCAGAAGCGCCTTGACCTCCTCCACCAGGCCCTGCTCCATCATACGATCCACCCTGGAATCGATTCTGCGATAGAGTTCAGACCTTTCACTCGTCAAGCCGATGACCAAAGTTCGAAAAGGTGGCTCACTTCCCTGAAGCTGGGAGAAAGGGACCCCGCTAAGACGGCAGACCTCGATGGCTCTTATCAGGCGCCGGATGTTACGAGGATCGATATTTTTCGCCGCATCGGGATCGAGCTCTTTTAGCTCCTCATAGAGCGCCATATAGCCTTCAGTTGCCGCTTTTTCCTCCAGGCTACGCCTCAATTCAGCATCTGGAGGAACCTGAGGGATTCTTAGGCCCCCGATCACCGCCCTCACATAAAGACCACTGCCGCCGACCAAGAGCGCCAGCCTTCCTCGCCGCTGGATGTACTCCACCGAGCGATATGCCATCTCCTGATAGAGGGCGAGGCTGAAATCCTCATCGGGGTCGACGACATCGATGAGGTGATGGGGGACAAGGGCACGCTCCTTTAGGCTTGGCTTTGCCGTGCCGATGTCCATATAGCGATAGACCTGGCGACTGTCGGCGCTCACAATCTCGCCACCGAGAGTTTGCGCCAGATGAATCGCCAGCTTGCTCTTGCCTACCGCAGTGGGACCCACAATAGCAATAAGGTAGCTCATTTCGCCCTTTTGATCGCCGCTGTCTGTTCCACGATGCTTAGAAACTCCGTTGCCTTCAGGCTGGCCCCGCCTACCAGGGCGCCATCGATCTCAGACTCCGCCATAAACTCAGCGATATTGGCTGCGGTGACGCTACCTCCATAGAGGATTCGCATCCCCTGGGCAAGCTCTTCACCATATAATTGGGCAACGGTGCGGCGAAGAAGTCCGATGGTATCGTTGGACTCAGAAGGGGTTGCTGCCTTCCCTGTGCCGATGGCCCAAATGGGCTCATAGGCAATAACCATCCCCCGAGGCGATTCAATGCCCTCAAGGGCTGCCCTCACCTGCCTTGTCACCACCTCCTCAGTCTTTCCTGCCTCGTTCTCCTCAAGCTTTTCGCCAAGGCAAAGGATGGGGGTGAGCCCTGCCTTCAGCGCCGCCCCAACTTTTTCGTTCACTCTTTCGTCCGTCTCCTTGAAGTGCTCTCTTCTTTCAGAATGACCTAGGATCACGAAATCGCAAATTCCAGAAAGCATCAAGGGCGAAATCTCACCGGTGTAGGCGCCCCTCTCCTCAAAGTGCATATTCTGCGCCCCAATCTTAATAAACGAGCCTTGGAGAAGCTCCTTAACCAGGGCCAACGAGATGAAGGGAGGACAAATCACCTTCTCCACGCCTTCTATGCGGTCCAGCCCCTCCTTCATCTCCCTCGCCAGGGCTAAGGCTTCAGCCAGGGTGGTATTCATCTTCCAGTTGCCTGCAATGAGCGCTTTTCTCATAGCTATCCTAAGCGCCAAATTTGTCCAGCTTCAGGGCATTTGCCAGAGCTAAAGGCATAACATCGGTAGCGGGGAACCTTCCCAGAGCGCCAAGGCAACAGGCCCTCTCTGAGAACTCCTCCACCCTGTCAGGGCGGCACCACTGGGAGCGCAAAAGAAAGGGAACAGGGTGCCAACTATGCCCTTTTAGCACAGCAGGGGTGGAATGATCGCCGCTGACGATGATAACATCCGGATCGAGACCGATGAGCCTAGGCAAGGCTCTGTCCACCTCCTCAATAACCCTAACCTTCCTATCGAAATCGCCATCCTCACCAGCGATATCTGCTTCTTTGACATGTAGAAAGAAGTAGTCGTAACTATCATAGTGATCGACTAGAGCGAAAAACTCCTCCTCAATGGTAGCGCCTGTGGCAAGGGGCTCCATGCCCACAACCTTGGCCAGCCCCCGATACGTGGGGTAAGGGGCGATGGCAGCCGCCTTAAGCCCGAAGACCTCGCCCATCTTAGGGAAATCGGGATACTTAGCAAAGCCCCTGAGGAGTACCATGTTTGTCGGGTATTGATCGGCCAGGGCAGCCTTCGCCCTAGCAATGAACTCGTTGGCAATACTGGCAGCCTTTGTAGCCTCTGGAGAAAGAGCGATAACGCTCTTGGCTGCCAGTCCCTCCTTCTGAGGGTCGGAATCGCTGAGATCACTGGAAAGCCCCTCCCCTCGTAATACCGCCACAAAGCGGTGCTCCTTCACCGGCGAGACGAACAGCCTCGTGTTTTTTATGTTAAGCTCGCTTAAAAGCCCACATAATTCGGTGCACCTTTGGGTGGAGATGCGCCCCGCCCTGCGATCGGTGATGAGACCCCTCTCATCCACAGTGCAAAAGTTGCCCCGGGCGGCAACATCCCTTTCCTCAAGCTCGAAGTCAATGCCCAAAGCCTCGAGGACGCCGCGCCCCACAACGAACCGCAACGGGTCGTATCCAAAGAGGGCGAGATGACCGGGGGCGCTGCCTGGAATGATTCCAGGGCTCACCGGGTCCATTATTCCACAGATGCCCTCCTTCGCCAGCCGATCAAGGTTGGGGGTTTTAGCGGTCTCAAGCTCGGTCATGCCCGTCTTGGGATGGGGTAGCCCCCCCAAGCCATCGATGACCAGGAGCACAATCTTGGAGGGCGTGGGTCTGGCAATATCCTTAATCTGGTCAAGACCGATCATCAGCTCTCCTTATCCAAGAGCACTGCCACCCCGGGCAGGGTTTTGCCCTCCAGGAACTTTAGAGAGGCACCTCCCCCTGTGGAGACGTGGCTCATCCTGTTCGCCAAGCCCATCTCCTCCACCACTTCTGCGGTCGAACCACCCCCAATGATGGTGGTAGCATCTAAGCCAGCGAGCAGGTTTGCGATGGCGCTGGTCCCCTTGCTAAACTTGTCAAACTCGAAGACACCCACCGGTCCGTTCCAGATGATTGTTTTGCTCTTCCTTAGCTTGGCCTCAAATAGTTCGGTGGTCCGTGGCCCGATATCCATAACGTACCAACCCGAAGGCACCTCGGTGACGGATACGATCTTGGAGCGGGCACCAGCATCAAACCTTTCGGCAACCACCACATCGGTGGGTAGAAGAAGGTGAACCCCTTTCTCTGCGGCTTTCTCCACTAGCCACTGGGCCAGGTCTAGTTTGTTTTCCTCGACCGGTGATCGGCCCACATCGTGTTTCAAAGCCTTGAGAAAGGTGGCCCCCAGGCCGCCGCCAATCAGTAATGAATCGACCCTCTCCAGTATGTGCTCTAAAACGCCGATCTTGTCGCTTATCTTTGCCCCGCCAATAATGGCAGCGAAGGGGCGAACAGGCTCATCCAATGCTTTGCCCATAATATCGAGTTCTTTCTCCATCAAGAAACCGGCTACTGCCGGTATGTAGGCGGCAATGCCCACAGTGGAGGCGTGGGACCTGTGGGCGGTGCCGAAGGCATCATTAACATAGATGTCAGCAAGTTGAGCCAGCGTCTGGGCAAAGTCAGGGTCGTTACTCTCCTCCTCAGGGTGAAAGCGAAGGTTTTCCAGCAGCAGGACATCCCCTTCTTTGAGCCTCCCTACTGCCTCCTCCACCTCTGGACCAACGCAGTCCTTTGCAGTCTGCACAGGGATGGCAAGCAGCTCGGAAAGCTGCTTAGCCACGGGGGCAAGCCTCAGCTTATCGAGCACCTTCCCCCCGGGACGGCCCAAATGGGAGCAGAGGATCAACTTCGCTTTCTTATCGATGAGATATCCAATAGTGGGGAGTACCGCCCGAATACGGGTATCATCGGTGATAGCGCCCTCTTCGTCCAGGGGAACGTTGAGGTCAACCCTGACCAAGACCCTTTTACCGCTGACATCGATGTCCCTGACGGTTTTCTTATTCATCTTCCCTCCTTGAAGACACGCTCTGACTTTTCCTTTATTCTACTCGCCTCCTCCACTACCCCAACGAAAAAATCAGGTGCAAGCCAAGGCACCTGATATTTACGAACACTTCGATCTCACCACAAGCACGGCTTAACCTAATTCCCTGCTTGCATCAAGGGATGAGCGCAGAGTTCGGAAAAAGCGGAAAGAACCCGTCTCTCGATCCCATCAGCATCCAGATCATATTTGGCACGGAGCAGTCCCTGAGGCCCCTGCTCCACGAACTCATCGGGCAGCCCGATACGCTCCACCCGAAGGTCGGGGATAGTGGAGCTTTCCACAAGCCCAAGCACTGCGCTGCCAAAGCCACCGGCGAGGGCATTCTCCTCAACAGTAACCAGCCTTCTAGTCTGACGAGCCAGGTCCAGGATCAGTGACGAATCTAAGGGCTTGGCAAAGCGGGCATTAACCACAGTGGCTTCTATCCCCTTCTCAGCAAGCCGCTGGGATGCCTCAAGGGAAGGAGCCACAGTAACCCCGATAGCTAGAATTGCCATGTCCTTCCCCACCCTGAGCACCTCCCCCTTACCTATGGGGAGTTCCCGCAGTTCCCCATCCAGGGGCACGCTCAATGTCGAACCCCTAGGGTAGCGGAGGGCAAAGGGGCGATTTGCCCTCACCGCGGTATAGAGCAGGTGCTGGAGTTCATTTTCATCCTTTGGGGAGGCGACAACCATGTTGGGGATAAAACTAAGATAGGAAAGGTCAAAGGCACCCTGGTGAGTCTTGCCATCCTCGCCCACAATGCCCCCTCGATCGATGGCCAGGATCAGCGGTAGATTTTGGAGGCAAACATCATGGATGATCTGATCCAGGGCGCGTTGCAGGAAGGTGGAATATATAGCGACGATGGGGATAAACCCCTGGGTCGCCAAACCCGCAGCCAAGGTAACAGCATGTTGCTCGCAGATGCCCACATCGAAGACCCGCTTCGGGAACTCCTCAGCGACCATGCTCAGCCCCATGCCCTCTCGCATAGCCGCAGTGATCGCTACTATTCTTGGATTCTCCCTGGCGAGGCGGAGGACGGTTTTGCCGAAGACCTCGCTATAGGAGGGGGAGCCCTCTTTTGGGCGCTGGTTTGGGGGCACACCGTGGAAGCTAACTGCATCCTCCTCGGCAGGGCCGTGCCCCTTGCCTTTCCTAGTGATCACATGGACGAGGGTTGGCCAGCGATGGTATTCTCTGGCCTGGGCAAAAGCCGCTTCCAGCTCAGCGATGTCATGCCCATCGATGGGCCCGATATAGGCGAAGCCAAGCTCCTCCCAAAAGGCGGAGGGAATGATCAATCCCTTGAAGCTCTTCTTCACCCTTGCCCCCAATTTCCAAACCCTGGGCCCCATGGGCAGCCTGGTGACCACCTGCTCTGCCTCCTCCTTGGCTCGATAGTATCGGCGGTACAGCCTTAGCTTATAGAAAAACCTGGAGAGGGCGCCCACGCTGGGCGAGATCGTCATCCCATTATCGTTGAGGACCACGATGAGCCTGGTGCCCAGATGCCCCGCCTGATTCAACGCCTCAAAAGCCATCCCCCCTGTCATAGCGCCATCTCCGATGACAGCAACCACATGATTGCTTTCCCGCGCCAGATCGCGGGCAATGGCCATACCCAGTGCCGCAGAGATCGAGGTTGAGGCATGTCCGGCACCAAAGGGGTCATGAGGGCTTTCGCTGCGCTCGGTAAATCCGCTAAGTCCCCCATACTGGCGGATGGTAGAGAAAAGCGGCTTACGCCCGGTGAGCAGCTTATGGGCGTAGCTTTGATGACCTACATCCCAAACGATCTTGTCATGGGGGCTAGCGAAGGATCTGTGCAAGGCTATGGTGAGCTCCACCACGCCTAGGCTGGAGGCGAGGTGGCCGCCATTGGCGGTCACTATGGCAAGGATCTCACCACGAATGTCAGCAGCAAGCTGCCTCAGTTCCAAAAGGGTCAACCCCTTTAGGTCCGCAGGCTCATTAACCCTATCCAATATCCTAGGCACGGTGTTTTTCCCCTCTAGAAAATCAAACCATCTTAGCAGCGGGGGCTAGACTTGTCAAGAAAGGCTGCGGCGCTCC
>Ga0209979_1002829_pt1 | contig 16067 bp, 11 predicted proteins | sample AnhtaG_FD_183114 | JGI IMG/M metagenome (GOLD analysis project Ga0209979, IMG submission 183114) | Deep subsurface microbial communities from Anholt, Denmark to uncover new lineages of life (NeLLi) - Anholt_01485 metaG (SPAdes) (version 2) | ecosystem: Environmental > Aquatic > Marine > Oceanic...
GCGCCTCGCGACAGGACGGACAGCGCTTAGGCTCGTTAGTGTAACCCTTTTCAGCGTGGTAGGCCTGATCGTCGGCGCTGAAGACGAAAGTCTGGCCGCACTCCTGACAGGTGACATTCTTATCCTGATAGCTCATCGGTAACCTCCTTTCCTTGAGAAGTTGGCAAAGGTCCGGTTACCGAGATCCAGGACGCTGAAGAGCGTTCCAGCGGAACACTAAACGATTACCACTGGGGAAAGCCTATCACGAGATCGAGAAATGCGCAACGGCGCGTGCCCGCACATTCTGCTTGCCGTCAGAACCGCTCTTGCTCCCTTGCGCAGCCTTCTGGGAGGCCCGGGTGGCCGGAGCGAGGCTCTGGAGGGCCGGGTGGGATTCGAACCCACGACTCCCGGATCAAGAGTCCGGGTCTCTTCCGCTGAGCCAGCCCTGAGGCGGGAGGAGGGCCCGACCCCCGTGCCAGCAGACGCTAGGGCTCGATGCTACTGGCTCGATCGCATCTCGTATACCTTGCTCACCACCCCCTGGGTAGCCTAGTTGTTCCTAGCATGGCTCCCTTCAGGCAATTCACTGTCCCCCTAGGGCACCACTGTCACTTCGAGTTCCACGCTCTGCCAGTTGTCGTCCATGTTCGGGTCGCCGAAGCCGTGCCCCTTGGGCTCGATCGTGTTGTAGAAGGTGAAGGTGTAGGTGCCCGGCTCGTCGCAGCGGAACTTGAAGAACCGCAGCAGCTGCAGGGGCGTGCCGACCTCCTCCCATAGCCCGTAGTCGTTGGGCTGGAAGTGGAGGTCGCTCTCGATCACCAGCGGGTTGCCGTCGCCCGGGACCGTGTCGGGCGGCGCGTCCCAGTATAGGCTGAGCTGCCGCATCGGCTGGATCGGCTCCCCGAAGAAGGGGAGGAAGTGGGTCCACTGGGTGAGGATGTCGTGGGGCCAGTGGACGTCCTTGACCCATACGCCCTCGCAGCCGGCGGGCACGTCGGCCAGGAAGGTGACGTTGGACTTGGCGGGCACGTAGGGACCCACGTTCTCGTCCACGGACATGACGCTGACCATGCGCTCTTCACCCACTGGGAGTTGGCAGTCGGGGTCATCGCCGTCGGCCACCGTGTCGCCGCCGTTGTCGACAGTGTCGGTGCATGACCCCGGGGTCGCGCTGAGCGGGTCCTCCACCGGGTACGCGAACACTCCTGGGGGCATCTCCGGCAGGCCCGCACCCTCGCTCGGGTAGTTGGCGGCGTCGTCGAGGTGCACCTCGCTCACGAACTTGTCGGCCTCGTAAACGGGATCGGGGCCCATCTCCCAGTACCAGTTCTTCATCTCCCACGCCCGCGACGGGATCCAGGGCCTCACCCGCAGCACCTGGCCCGCCTGGCCCAATGCCTCATCGAGCCACCACAACCACATGCCCTTGGCAGGCGGCACCCAGCCGCCGCTGGACATATAGACGCCGGCGCTCTCCGAAACGGTTACGCCCCCGTACAGGGCGTACTTATAGCGCAGATGGAGCTCGTCAATGCCAGTGGCAAGGTGGGTGTCGCTCAGGAAACGGCAGGGCTTGTCGCTGCTGTTCTTCAGGACGCCGTCCAGGCTCCAGTCGTAGCAGCGGATGGGGGTGGGCCGATAGCCGTTGTACTCGATGGTCAGTGTGGCGCCGCTGGGCATGACGCCAGCGGTGCGCTCCAGAACCCAGGTGAACCAGTTTGGCTCGTCGACTAGCACCCAGGTGCCGCCGGCGTCATCGGTGGCGCTGACGAAGTCGGCCTCGTACTTCCACTCGATGGTGATGTCGTTCACCCAGCAGTCGGGGTCAGCCGCATCGGTCAGGGTGTCGCCGCCGTTGTCGATGCCGTCTGAGCAGTGACCAGGCTGGGCCGGCAGGGGATAGGCCGTCGGGTCCTCCAGCAGGTTGGCGTGGATGCTCTCGGTGCTGTGGCACTGCGTGAGGATAGCGGGCTTGAACTTGAGCACGTCCACGATGTCGATGTCGCCGTCGCCGTCGAAGTCGAAGCGCATGCCGCCCGGCGTCAAGGGCTTAAGAATGACGGGCTTGAACTTGAGCACGTCGACGATGTCGGCGTCCCCGTCCATGTCGAAGTCCAGCGGCCAGGCGTCGGTCCAGACGCTGAGAAGGAGCTCGTTCGGGCAGTTGTCCTTGGGGTCGGTGCCGATGTCGCTCTCCACCTGGTCGGCGAAGCCGTCGTTGTCGTCGTCGCCGTCGCACTCGTCGCCGTCGCCGTCGCCGTCGCCGTCGCTGTCCACCTGCTCGGGGTTCTTCTCGCCGCCGCAGTTGTCCATGCCGTCGGGTACGCCGTCCTTGTCGCTATCGTCGGGGCTCTGGCAGTCGAGGTCGGCGGCGTTGGCCAGGGTATCGCCGTCGTTGTCGACGGGCGGATCGTCCGGGTGGTTGTAGTTGCCGAAGTCGCTGCAGGTGCCGGGGGCACGGGCGAAGCAGTCCGGGTCTGCAGAGTCCATGACGCCGTCGGGGCCGTTGTCTATGCCGTCGTTGCACGTGTTGGGCCCGGCACCGTCCTCCTCGCTGCCGATGGCCAGGTCGAGGACGATGTGCTCTGGGGTGCTGGGGTTCTCCGGTATCCCGTCGGGAGGGCAGCCGTCATTGACCGTGGTGTCGGCGTCGTCGTCGATGGCGTTGCCGCAGGCAGCGGGAGTGCCGCAGTCGACGGTCTTGCCTGGCAGGTCGCAGGGGTTCTCCGGGGAATTCTCGCCCATCCCCACAGCCGGGCAGCCGTCGTTGACCTTGCCGTCGGCAGGGCTGTCCTCCGAGTTGTCTATGGTGTCGGTGCACTGGTAGCCGTCCGGGTCCGAGCCCAGGAGGGCCTCGGTGGAGTCGCAGACGCGGTCGTGGTCGTCGTCGGCGCAGGCCCCGTCGTCGGTCACCGTGTCGCTGTCCTCATCGATCCCATTGCAGGTCACCTCGGGAACGTCATTGGCCGGGACCCAGTCGCCGTCGGTGTCGTCGCCGCCGTAGGGGTCGGGTATGCACATGTAGGCCATCGGCATGTCCGCGTGGTAGTGGCCGTTGGGGAAGTAGCGGTCGGTCTCGCAGCCGTCGTCAGCCACCGTGTCGCCGTCGTCGTCGGCGTTGTTGTTGCATTCGGTCGCCAGATTCTCACCGGGCGCGAGCTCGGGGCGGATGACATCGGGGACGCCGTCGCCGTTCCAGTCGTCGCCCGGGTCCTCGTCGACGTAGCGGTCGCCGGGGCCGCAGGGGACGGTGTCGCCGTTGGTGTCCTGGTATGCCTGGGCCACGCAGTCGCCGTCGTTGTCCACGCCGTCCTTGGGGTCCTCGTTGTAGCCGGCTCCAGGAGGCGCGCACTGGGGGTCCGCGGCGTCGATCTGGGTGTCGCTGTCGTTGTCGATGCCGTCCATGCACTCGAAGGCGCCGGGCTGACCTCTGGTGCCGTCCTCCTTCTGGTCTCCGTCGTTGTCGTATCCCAAAGGGACGCCTGCGTTCAGGGGTTCGCAGGCCTTGCCGATGCCGTCAGGCCCGGCGCCCAGGTCGGGCGCCATGCCCGGCGGCGTGTCGAGATCGAGCTGCCTGTCCCACACCAGCGGGCAGAGGTCCTGGCGGTTGGCGTAGCAGTCGTGGTCCTCGTCGGGCAGACCGGCTGTTACCGGGCACTCTCCGTCCTCGTCGATCCGACCGTCGCCGTCGTCATCGGCGTTGTTCACCGGGTCCTCGTCGACAAAGGTGTCGCCGTCATCGTCCATCCCGTTGGGCGGCGTGGCGCCGGGACTGACGCTGCAATCGTCGGGGTCGCAGGCTTCATTGAGCCCGTCGGTGTCGCAATCCCCCGGTGTTGGGCACGTGAGGCAGCCGTGGGAGTTCGTGTACGTGTCCGCGACCAGGGGGCAGCTGTCCAGTTCGTTGGAGATGAAATCGCTGTCGGCGTCGCGCTGGCTCTGGGTGTAGTTGCGCACGAGGTGAGTGCCGGTGCCGAGCACACCGGTAAGGGGAGGCGGGTTCCAGCCGCGGACGTAGCCACAGCCCTCGTCGACCACCGTGTCGCCGTCGTCGTCGGGATCCGTGTCGCCGTCGTGGTCCCCGCAGAAGTCGGGGAAGTACAGGACGCCGTCGTCGGGAAAGCCGTCTAGGTCTTGGTCGGCGTTAGCGATGCACTCGGGGTCCCTGTCGTCGATCTTGGTGTCGGCGTCGTCGTCGGCGTTGTTCACACAGTCGCCGGTGCCCGCAGGATCGGCCGCTGAGCTGTCCTCGTTCCAGTTGGCGAGGTCCCACTGCGCAGCCGACTCGTAAGGCGGCGGTCCGCGCCTCACCTGGAGCTCGCCGATGGTCGTCCCCTCGAGGAAGGGGCTGCTCAGCAGGGGGGTGCAGAAGTCGGTGAGCAGGCTGGGCGAGACCGGCAGAAGGGGATTGTCCAGCACCACGTAGTCGACGAAGCCGAAGGTGTCCCCCAGCTGGCTCTCGATGCCCGGCACCCCGCTCAGGGCCTCCGGATTGAAGACCAGGAAGTTCATCTGGGTAGCTGGCGAGCCCGGCTGAATCACCGTGTGACCGGCATAGCGGGCCCGCGGCCTGAGGCCGGGAAACATCGGGATGAGGAAGTCGGGGTAGTGGTCGCAGTAGCTGGCGATGCCGTTGTTGTCCTTGGGCTCGTTGACGCACTCCGGGTCTTCGTTGTCGATCTTGGTGTCGGCGTCGTTGTCCTGACCGTCGGTGCAGTCCCCCTCGTGGTACGGGGCGGGCGTGCCGTTCTCCCTCATGTCGTTGTCGTTATCCTGCACCAAGTTATCGCCCTCCTGCCACGGTATGGTGTCCACGATGTCGGTGGTGCAGTCCATGAGGGTGATGACAACGGTGATCGGGCTCGCGGGGTTACAAGCGAAGTTGGCGATGCTGAGGGAGGTGCTGTTGAATATCGACCCCACCTGGCTGCCATCGGGTATGGCGGAGTCCAGGGCTATGTTGCCCTCGGGATAAGTGATGGCGGCGTTGACCGTCGCGAAGTTGTTCTCTGGAGGGTCAACGTGATAGTAGGCTTCGATGTCCGCAGCGGACCCGGGCCGGGTGTCCGCGAGGGCAAAACCGTAGCCGGTCTTCCAGTCAGTAGCTTCCACGCTCCTGCCGGAAAGCAAGATGAGGAATAGGGCGGGGAGCAGCAGAAGGACAATCGCCGCTGCAAGACGCTTCCTGATCATGGTGCCAACCTCCTGTCACAAGCTAAGAAAAACCCTGCCGACGCCAAGCTCCAGCCGGCAGGGGCTTAGTCGCAACGCGGGCTGCTCCTCACGCTAGTTTCCCGTTTATACACCACCTCACCTCACGGAAATTGTCAAGGCGGATCATGCCCTTTCGGGCTCTAATGCTGCTGGATTGTGAATACAGTCTACTGTTCGGAGCCGCGAACGTGGGCAAGGAGACGCCAAGGCGTGCGAGGCAAGTCCCCGCATGTATACGTTGGGGTGCCTGTGCCCTCGGTGTTACCCGGGCTTTCTGCGTTATCTGCCGGACACGAGGATAGCAGTCAGAATCAGCGGCGCCTCCTCTCTCCCTTCAGCCATCGGAGGTGGGCAACCGTCAGAAACAAGTGAGGGCTAGTCGGGCAAGCCTACCGACTCGGCAGCAGTCCTATGGGCAGAGCGTCAACGGCGCTGTCCGCCAGCCCCTTGGTCCAGTGAACGTACCGCTGGCTGGTCTCTAGCCTGGCGTGTCCCAGATCCGCCTGTAGCTGGTAGGCCGGTGCACCGCCGACCGCTGCGAGGGTGGCAAATGAGTGCCGCAGCCAGTGAGGCGAGACTGGCTTATCAATCCCGCCCGTCTCAGCGGCCGTGGCTACCAGCTTGTGCAACCCCCTCGTGGTGTAGGGCTTCTTGCCTCGGCCGGCCAGGAGTGGAGAGCGGTCACGACCATCCAGCTTCGTAGGAAGCCTCTTGCGCCTTCGCTCTTCGCAGAGCAGGGCGAAGAGGTCGTCTCTCACCTTGATCACCCGCTCCTTGCCGCCCTTGCCCACGACGAGCAGGCCGAGCCTGTCCTTACTAGCAGCAGCGAGTCCCACTTGGGGACTCGCAGGAAAGTCGTTGTTACTTGGCGACCCCGAGGGGGGTCGACCCATCATCTGCAATACGCGTATCCTCTTGAACCTTTGTGCCCTACCGCAGCGGTCATGCGGAAGAATGCCCGCAAGCTGAGTCCCGCCTCAGTGGCGGAGCTACGTGAGAAGCGTGACGTCTGCAGTCTTCGTTCCCTAGCCCGTAAGTACGGCGTCTCCCACGAGTCGGTGCGGCGAGCGCTCATGTGATGCCTTTCAGCTGGATCCTTCGAACTTTAGGGCCATCTCATCGCGATCACAAACCGCACGACGGCATTGGCCAGCGGTAGGGGCAGGCGGAGTTCCGAGTAGGAGACGCAGGGGTACCTACACTAGAGTACGCGCAGGTTCGCTTCCCTGGAGCCGCGAGCATCTTTCGTTGATGCATTGTCACCACGGCGCTAGTTCTGGCAGGCCGTCAACATGCAGGCGGCCATGAAGTTCGAGCTGTTGAGACGGCGATGAGCGATGTGAGCGATGTGCAACTTGACACGGTGTGGTATGATAGTATGGGAATGTAGAGCCTCGCTGCGGCGGGGCTTTTTCGTTATGACGAAGACGGCCAACTACACCGCGAGGTGTTCAAGGCCTAGCAGTACGCATTCCTTCGCCGCGAGAAGCACAGGCGGGACCACGTCTATGAGGAGGTGTTTGGAGTTGGCCATGAGCATGAGGGACCGGAGGACGCAGGGAGCGTCGTCGATGACTACGCGAAGATAGGAGAGGGCCTCTTACACAGGTACCCAGGGTAGGAAAACCCCATCCCAGGTTTTTCCTAGATTGAGGCCGCTTGCCTCAGCCAGACTGAGAGCAGGCGGCTTTTCACGTTGGGGACAGGGAGCTAGACACAAGACATGACGCGTAGAGAAGGACGGGAGTCGCGACTGGGGCGAGATGGCAAACCGGCGGACTCCGCTGTTCCTCATGCCTTGCTTGTTCTGGCATCGATCCTGAGCGACATCGCCCGAGAATCCACTAGCGAGGATAGGGCAGCCGCCGTGCCGAAAGCTGTCGGCGAAGAGGCGAATGCCGAAGGAGAATCGCAATGAACTCCGACGTATTCTGTGACTGCCACGACCGCTTGCTAATGCGCCACTGTGCTCTCTTGCGAGAGCACTACGGACTGCCCGCCGACATCATTGCCGAACGGGGCTACGAGAGCGTCCTGGGCGGAGCCATCCTGGAGAGCCTGGGCTTCACCAAGACTCACCGTCGGATCCCTGGCATGCTTATACCTCTGTACCGCACCGACGGAAGCAGGCACGGCGTCGTCTATAGGCCAGATGTTCCGGCAGAGAGGAACGGCCGCAAGGCGAAGTACGTGAGTCCCCGGGGTAGCGGTCGCCAGCTCGACGTTCCTCCTCGTTGCCAGCCCCATGTAGGTGATCCCTCGGTTCCGCTCTTTGTCGTTGAAGGCCACCAGAAGGCTGACGCCATCGCTGCGCGAGGTGGATGCGCCGTGGCCATTGATGGGGTCTACGGCTGGCGGGGCAAGAACGGCGTAGGCGGCATCACAGCACTTCCAGACTGGGAAGACACCGCTCTCAAAGGCCGGACCATCTATCTCGGCTTCGACAGCGACGCCCGCAGCAACGAGCAGGTCGCCGAAGCTCTGCGGCGTCTGGATCGTTGGCTTTCTTCGAAAGGCGCAAGGGTGAAGGCGCTCATCCCACCGGAGTCCGAAGACAAGTCGAAGGTCGGTGCCGATGATTTCCTGAAGGAACATAGTATGGAGGAATACGTGGGTCTCGGGGAGAGCGTTGGGCGAGACGAGTTCCGCCCAAGCGAGCGGGAGCCATCGCAGGCTGACGTGGTGGTAGGTCTCGCTGGCGACGCGGAGCTATTCCGAACGCCCTCGGGTGACACTTTCGCTCGAGTCCCCGTCGGCGACCACCGAGAGATCTGGCCGGTGAGGAGCCTCTCATTCAAGCATTGGTTGGCTCATCGGTTTTGGAAGAAGTGTCGGAAAGCTCCGGGCTCGGATGCCCTGGCGGCCGCCCTGAACGTCATCGAGGGCAACGCCCGCTTCGGTAGCGAGGAGCACGACCTTCACAACCGGGTGGCCTGGCACAACGGGGCGACATACTACGACCTGGCCGATGAGCGGTGGCGGGCGGTACGCATCACGCCTGACGGCTGGGAGGTAGTCTTTGAGCCGCCCAGCCTCTTCCGCCGCTACGCTCACCAGCGCCCCCAAGTGGAGCCGGTACAGGGCGGCAATGCACAGGAACTGCTCCGATTTCTCAATGTCAGCTCCGACGAGGATGGACTCCTGGTCCTTGTGGCCACGGTGGCCTGCTTCGTCCCAGACATAGCTCACCCGCTAGTCTACCCTCACGGCGATCATGGAGCTGGGAAAACCTATCTCCATCGAGTGATTCGGCGGGTGGTGGACCCTTCCCACACCGAAGTCCTCAGCTTTCCTCGCGACGCGAAAGAGTTCGCCCAGAAGCTCGCCCACAACTACTTTGCCCCCTTCGACAACGTCAGCAGGCTCGGCGACGAGCAGGCGGACATCCTCTGCCGCGCTGTAACCGGAGAAGGCTTCGTCAAGCGGATGCTCTACACCGACGACGATGACATCATCTATTCCTTCCGGCGCTGCGTCGGCCTCAACGGCATCAACGTCGTCTCCCAGCGGCCTGACCTGCTCGACCGGACGCTGCTCGTCGAACTAGAACGCATCCTCCCTGAGCGGCGGCGGGAGGAAGCCGAGTTTTGGGCGGACTTCGATGCTTCTCTGCCTGGCATCCTGGGCGGCGTCTTCGATACTCTATCCCATGCTCTGCGCCTCTACCCAGACATCCATCTTGTTGAGCTGCCTCGCCTGGCCGATTTCGCCAGGTGGGGAGAAGCGATTGCGCGAGCCCTGGGCTACCCTGAGGGAGCGTTCCTAAGCGCCTATCTGCAAAGCATCGAGGGACAGAACCGCCAGGTCCTGGAAGGAAGCGCCGTTGCCACTGCGGTGTTGGCCCTCATGGACGGTCGGGACGGGTGGCACGACACTATGGGAGAGCTGCTAGGAGAACTCCAAGTGGTGGCCGAACGGCTGAGGATAGACATCCACTCCCGCACTTGGCCGAAAGCTCCGAATGCTCTCGGTCGCGAGCTGAGGGTTGTGCGCACCACCCTCCGAGACGCGGGCGTCGAGGTGACCATTGGCAAACACACGAAGAAAGGGACACCGGTGACCCTGAAAGCCAGGGAAAGTATCGTCACCACCGTCACATCATCACCGGCTTATTTGCAGCAGCCAATCCAGGGTGACGATGTGGCTCCCGCTGGTGGGGATATCGTCACCCAAGGAGTGGGTGTCGTCACCTCGAAGGCCGCGTCCCGGATACGGGGTGACGATGGTGACGACGGTGACGATGTTTCCGGAACATCAGAGAGTGATCAGTGGGAGGTGGAAGTAACGTGAACGCCCTCGAAGTGATCCGTCGCGTCGAGGCGATGGGCGGGCGTCTGGTGCTCGACGACGGCAAGCTGAAGCTCCGGGCGGCAGCGCCGCTGCCCGAAGAGTTGACAGCAGCAGTGAGCCAGGAGAAAGCCGCGATCATGGTCGCGCTGGGTGCGCCCCTCGACACGGTCGTGAGCGATATCCTGGAAGACATCCGTCCCCATCTGCCTGCGAGTCTTCGGCGTCTCCGCGACGACGGCCTCCTCGCCCTCGTCAACTGGTCCATCATCACCGCCTGGGGAAGGAGTGTTCGGGCATTGGAGCGGTCGCAGGTGGCGAAGCGATGACCGGCGCCCTGACGATAGAGCACGTCCCCATCGGCGACCTGCGCCCCGATCCCTTCAACCCCCGGCGCATCTCCGACACGGAGCTGGAGGCCCTCACCCGCAGCATCCAGGAGTTCGGCCTGGTGGACCCCATCATCGCCCGGCGGGAGGAGCGCACCGTCATCGGCGGCCACCAGCGCCTCCTGGCCGCCCGCCGGCTGGGGCTGGACACCGTGCCGGTGGTGTTCGTCGACCTCACGCCGGAGCAGGCCAAGCTGCTCAACCTGGCCCTCAACCGCATCAGCGGCGAGTGGGACCAAGAGCTTCTGGCGCGTCTGCTATCGGAGCTGGAGGAGACTCCGGACGTGGACGTGACCCTGTCCGGCTTCGCCGAGGACGAGATCTCCAAGCTCCTGAAGTCGCTAGAGGCGCGGGACAAACGCGACCGCCCAGAATCGTTCGACCTAGAGGCGGTCCTCGAAGCCACACGCGCCGACCCAGGCGTTGAGAGGGGCGACATCTGGCTCCTTGGCGACCACCGGGTCATGTGCGGCGATGCCACCGACAGCGGCGACGTGTCGCGCCTCGTGGGCGCACAGCGCGCCTCCATGGCCTTCACCGACCCGCCCTACGGCGTCGACTATGGCCACCACGGAGGAGCCCCGCAACGCGGCCGGCGGCGCACTATCGCCAACGATGCCCTGCCCCCGGAGGAGTGGGAGACCTTCTGCCGCGCTTGGGCTAAGCAACTCCTCGACAACGTGGCCGGCGCCCTCTACATCTGCATGAGCACCAGGGAGTGGCCCACGGTCTCCCGCGTCCTAGAGGAACTGGAAGCCCACTGGTCAGACACCATCATCTGGGCCAAGGACCGCTTCGTCCTGGGACGGGCCGACTACCAACGCCAGTATGAGCCACTTTGGTTCGGCTGGAGGGAAGGGGCATCCCACCACTGGTGCGGCGACCGCGACCAGGGGGACGTGTGGACAATCCCCCGCCCGGCGGAGTCGCAGCTACACCCCACAATGAAGCCGCTTCCTCTCGTAGAGCGAGCCATCGAGAACAGTAGCCGCCCGGGAGACCTAGTCCTCGACCTCTTTCTGGGTTCAGGCAGCACCGTCATCGCGGCCGAGCGGACCGGTCGGGTCTGCTACGGCATGGAGCTGGACGCACACTATTGTCGAATCGTGATCGCCCGCTGGGAGGCCTTCACCGGGCTGAAAGCGGAGAAACTCTCGAAGTGAGGTGCGATAGCCGTTGACTTTGTTCGGGACGAGAGTGATGTATCGAGCACCAATTCAAAAGGAGGTGCTTTATGCCCATCGAGAACAGGGACCTGCAGGTAGGAACGCGGCTGGTGGCCCGCTACAAGAAGCAGGAGTACTCGGCCACGGTCGTGGAGGGCGAGAAGGGCGGTCTCCGCTACCGTTTGGAGGACGGCCGGGAGTTCAAGAGCCTCTCGGCCGCCGGCAGCGCCGTCATGGGCGGCGTCGCCTGCAACGGCTGGCGCTTCTGGAGCGTGGCGGGCTCGGAGGAGGCGAAGCCCAAGCAGCGCGAACGGCACGGGAAGAAGGCCAATCCCGGCGCCAATCTGACCCCGCTGGAGGACGGGCGCTGGTTCTGCTCGACCTGCCAAGAAGCCTTTCCGGTTCAGGCCGGCTTCGAGCCAGAGGAGTGCCCCAGGGGACACAAGCAGGAAGAGGGCGTCACGGCCTGACGCTGGATGGCCAGCACCCTCTCACCGACAGAGACGGGCCCCGCAAGGGGCCTGCCTCTCTGTCATCTGCCACCAACCCCCCGGTCAGCAGAGGTGGCACCTAAGTGGCGACTCGCTCCTGCAAATACCGCAAGGACGACGGCCAGCCCTGCCGCGCTCCGCCCCTTCAGGACAGCGACTTCTGCCTGTTCCACTCGCCCGACCACGCCAAGGAGACGGCGGAGGCGCGACGCCTCGGCGGACTCCGACGCCGCAAGGAGAAGACCGTCGCTGGCGCCTACGACCTCGAGGGGCTGGACGACATCCCCAAGATCCGCAGACTCCTGGAGATCGCCGTTTTCGACACCCTCGCGCTGGAGAACTCCGTCGCCCGCTCCCGCACCCTGGCCTATCTGGCGCAGATAGCGCTCAAGGCGCTGGAGGTGGGCGAGTTCGAGACGCGACTGGAGGCCCTGGAGGCGACCATGGGTCCACAGCTACGAACAGGGAGGCGCAGATGAGTAGCGGAGAGAAGCGTCTGGACGACATCATCAAGGGCTTGTCTCCAGAGGACAAGGCCCGTCTGGTGATCGAGGACCTGTTCCGAGAGAAGCCCGTACTCTCTCCCGCGAATTGCCGCAGAATGCTGGACGAGATGAGCCCGGAGGAGGGGAGACGCTACAACGCAGTGCTGGAGCGGCACGAGACGCTGAAGAGGAACGTGAGGACGTTGAGCCATCTTGCCGAAGGGGCCAAGACGCAACTCCTCATGCGGGACCGCATCCTCTGGTTCTATCGAGCCCTTGTGGAAGTGGAGCAAGCCATCATCTTCGACGCCGACGTCGCCGGGCCACTGCTCGTTGAGAATAAGAATCTGAAGCCAGGGAGGCCTCTGACCCTACGGGTTACCTTCGCCAACGTAAGTCTTGGCGTATGGGGTCGAAAGCAGCGTTTGCCCGTGCGGAACGCATCAGGGGTGAGGTTGAATGAACGGGTGATCGAAGCGCTGGACATTCATGCCAGCCGCATCCGCCAGATCGCCGGGGAGATGAAAGCCCTTCATAGATACATGGTCGAGGAGAGCCGCGACTTGGAGCTGGAGTATATCGAGGGGTTCTGCTCCATGGTCGTCAGACAGGTCTCGGACCATGATCGGCCCCTCCTGCAGGACATGGGTAAGACAGTGGAGCAAGGTCACCACCGTGACAGCCTCTTCCCTGTCGACAATCGTTGGGCGCTTGTATGGGAGGAGGTCGAAGAGGACGCGGAGACAGCGAGCCGGGTTCGGGCGGACCCGGAAGGCTGGGTGCCCGTCTCCTATGACGAGGAGTGGCACGATCTCCGAGGCCGATTCCTAGAGATGATGAAGGACGAGGCTAGAAGGGTCAAAGAGTAGGGAACAGTAGCTCGCCCCGTCGGCGAGAAGGACGCCGTACAGGCCGAACACCGAGACGTAGCGCACCCACCGGCCACTGCCCTCGCCCGCCTCAGACGCGGACGGACGACCGCACACTATGCCTCCATCGTGTGCAATTCGCGGCGGCTACCCTAGCCACCGGGGCCAAGCGCATATGTCCCTGAAGCCGACGTGGTCGGGGGTCATCGGCCACATCCGGGCCACGTTTTCCCGCTCCGCGCAGAGTTCAGGTTTTCGGCCTTCAGAACTGCCCTATCCTGTCCGCCCTTAGCAGCCCCGGTCCGCCTGCACCTCGACGCCTGCCATCAGCAGACCTCCTCGCCCACCGGCGTTATGGACGAATTGGGCCATCATGACCCTTCCACGAAACAAGCGGAAGAATACATCATTAGCACGCTTGACATTTTCCTCGGGTTGACTATAATGCGAGCGTCGTAAGAGGAGGTGCTGCGTATGGTGAACGCGTCGTCTGACCACACGGCCTAGCACCAGGGCTGGTTATCCCAACCGGATAGCCAGCGCTTTTGCTTTTTCTAGGCGTGGAAACGCTCCCTGAAGGAGGTGTGGCATGACACGGAAGTTCCTGATTCTGGCTATGGCCGCGCTGGTGGTCGGCCTGGCGATTCTGGGCCGGGAGCAGACACCAACCTCGGCGGCCAGCCATGGCTCTTGGTTCGAGATCTCCATCCTGTCGAGCAGTCCCGACATGGTCAGCGGTGGCGACGCGCTCGTGCGGGTCGACGTCCCCAGGATCGTCCCACTCTGGCTAATGCGCGTCAAACTCAACGGCGACGATGTCACCGCCGCCTTCGCCCCCGATCCAGAGGATCACGCCCTTGTCGGCCTTGTCGACGGATTCGTCGTGGGCGAAAACACTCTTGAAGTCACGCCGAAATGGTGGCCACGACGATGGCCTGCTCTGGCGAAGCTCACCGTGACGAATCATCCCATCACGGGGCCCATCTTCTCCGGCCCCCACCAGCAGCCGTTCGTCTGCAAGACCGAGCTGGCAGGACTGGGCCAGCCCCTCGTCGACAATGACGACCCGGAGAACCCGATTGGGTTCCCGGTCTATGCCGTCGACGAGAACGGCGACGTGATCGGCTGGAGCAAGGATTGCAGTGCCGAGACCCGCGTCGACTACATGTACCGTACGACCGGCGGGGCGTTCGCGCCCCTTCCGGCCGGCGACCCGCCGGCCGACCTGGCCCAGACCACGACCCTGGACGGCCGCACCGTAGACTACGTCGTGCGGTGGGAGCGGGGCACGATCAACCGCTTCATCTACAGCCTGGCCATGCTGGCACCCCTAGGCGAGGACCCGGAGCAACCCGACCTCTCGGCCTGGAACGGGCGGCTGGTCTACAACTTCGACGGCGGCGTCGGGATCGGCCACTCGCAGGGCGAGGCGAGCAAGTCGGATATGCTGCGCCACGACGTGCTCTCGCTCGGCTACGCCGTGGCCTACTCGACGGGCAACATAACCGGCGTCCACTACAACCTGCAGGTGGGCGGCGAGACGGCGCTCATGGTGAAGGAGCGCTTCATCGAGCGCCACGGTGTGCCCTACTACACCGTCGGCATCGGCGGATCCGGTGGCGGGATCCAGCAATACGTCTACGGGCAGAACCATCCCGTCTTGCTCGACGCAGCCATCCCGCAGTACGAGTATCCCGATATGGTTACCCAGACGATCCACACCGGTGACTGCGAGCTGCTCGAGTTCTACATGGACGTCACCGATGGGGCCAATCCCAAGTGGCAGACCTGGGACAACCGCACCTGGCTGGAGGGCTTGAACGCCAGCGACACGGTCTTCAACCCCTACACCGGGAGTCTTGGCAACAGCGAGTGCATCAACGGGTGGCGTGGGCTGACGCCGCTCGCAATGAACCCCCTCTGGGGCACCGCCGGCGCCGGCCAGGAGCTCATGGAACCCCCAGGGGTGATGGCCGAGGTCCACTGGACCCACTGGGACGACCTGCGCAACATCTACGGGATTGACGAGGACGGCTACGCGAGGGTCACCTGGGACAACGTCGGCGTTCAGTACGGGCTCCAGGCACTCCTCGACGGCGACATCACGTCGGAGGAGTTCCTCCACCTCAACGCCAACATCGGAGGATGGAACCAGACCAAGGACATCGTGCAGGAGGGCTGCCCATTCGTCCCGCCTCTGTGCGCCGACCCCGCCCAGTGGGACCCCTGGAGCGCCCGCAACATGAACCTGAGCCCCGACGGCGGCATCACCCCCGCGCCACGCAGCGAGGGCAGCATCGAGGCCATGAACGCCGCCTACAACTCAGGCATGGTGTTCGACGGCAAGATGGACATCCCCATCATCGACTGGCGGCACTACCTCGAGGATGAGCTCGACATGCACAACACGCACCAGTCGTTCGCCACCCGACAGCGAATGATCGAGGGACAGGGTCACGCCGACAACCAAGTCATCTGGTTCACCGATGCCCGCCCCCTCACAGCCTTCGACCAGACGCCTGAGGCGTTCCAGGTCATCGACGAGTGGATGGCGAACATCAAGGCCAACCCGGACAAGAGCGTGGCCGAGAACAAGCCGCCGCTCGCCGTCGACCGCTGCTTCAACACCGATGGCTCGGAGTACGCCAGCGGCGATGACGTGTGGGACGGCATTCTGAACGATGAGCCGGCGGGGGCCTGCACCCAGAAGTTCCAGATCTACTCGACCTCCCGCATCGTGGCTGGCGGGCCGCTCAAGGGCGGCATCTACAAGTGCCAGCTCCAGTCGGTGGAGGACGCGATCGAAGCCGGGACGTACGGCTCGTGGGAGCCCACGGAGGCCGAGCAGCTGCGCCTCGAGGAGATCTTCCCCACCGGCGTGTGCGACTACAGCCTCCCCGACGCGGGGCGGCCAGCAGACTGACGCGCAGGCGCATCGCAACGAGAACCCGGACGACACGGTCGGGGCGAAACGCCCCGGCCGTGTCGCTTTGTGTCGTCCCGTGTCACCTCTCACAGCCGCGTTCCGCACGGAGTATGAACCGACACTATGACTTCATCGTCTGGTTCCTGGTGGCGGTGGGGTGGTAAGTGCTGAACCGGCTAGGATTCGCTGGGCAGCACCCGGGCCCGATTTATCACCCTGCAGGAGCTAGCGACGCGGGCCACGAGTTGGGTCATG
>Ga0209979_1002830_pt1 | contig 16064 bp, 12 predicted proteins | sample AnhtaG_FD_183114 | JGI IMG/M metagenome (GOLD analysis project Ga0209979, IMG submission 183114) | Deep subsurface microbial communities from Anholt, Denmark to uncover new lineages of life (NeLLi) - Anholt_01485 metaG (SPAdes) (version 2) | ecosystem: Environmental > Aquatic > Marine > Oceanic...
TTATGGTGCCCTTCAGCTCTAATATCTCACCCATTGCTTCAACGGTAATCTTCTGAGACAGGTCTCCTTTTGCCACGGCAGTGGTAACCTGGGCGATGTTTCGCACCTGGCTGGTTAGATTTTCAGCCATGGTATTGACATTGTCTGTCAGATCTTTCCAGATCCCGGCCACGCCTTCTACCTTTGCCTGGCCTCCGAGTTTCCCGTCTGTTCCAACTTCCTTGGCGACGCGGGTGACCTCACCACCAAAAGAACTGAGAATCTCAACCATGCTGTTGTAAGAGTCGGATAATTCTCCAAAGATGTCTTCTTTCTCTTTTCTTAGCTTCTTGGTTAAATCTCCTCTTCTCACTGATTCCAGTGCATCCAACAAATTTCTTAACTTTCTTTCTAACTCTTCTCTACTTCCTTTTAATCCTTCTTCTCCATCGTTTACATTTGTTGCCATTTCTCCTCCAGAAAATAAACCCTTGATACGTTTCTTTTTGATTTGTCTTGCCATTGTTTATTCCTCCATTTTTGGTTTTTTCCTTTTATATGCTTTCTCTTTTCATTTCTCCTATAAACTCTTGCTCAGCCTCCTTTTCATCAAATTTACTCCGCTCTTCGCTATGATTTATTAACTTAAATTGAGCATCAAAATGTCTTGTTATCCAGCTCTCGGAACAGCTTCCACAGTTAAAATCCCAAAAAATCAATCATGAATTAGATTATAAATAAAAACTTTCCTGCTCATTTACTGACTTATTTAACTTAAGGAAATATTTGTAAAAACAATATAGGGATTTTTCTGATATTTTTGTAAGGTTTTTACAAAAAAATATGTCAGGATCTGTCCTACAAATAAATACAAAAACTAAAGGTTGAGATATTTCAAAAAAAGAAGATTTTAATTTAAGATCATAAATCTATCCACGAGCTAACAGTTTTTAGTTCATTCTCCCGTTAATTTCCTTTTTAAAAATCTCATGTGACTTTCATATTTAGTGTTTAACCGTTATAATTAATTCACTCGAAAGAGACATGTGTAAGCCAGGTTTTTCCTGGCTTACCAATTTATGAAATATTTGCTGAGCGAACAATTACCTATCTTCCTTTCACTTCAAACATATTTATTTCTTTATGATATTGATACCTATCTTCTATTTGATTTTTTAAATCTATTACATCAGTACATAAGATCTGTACTTAAAAAAGTGGTTATTTTACCATTAGCAACTAGTTATGAGAAAATACAATAGGTTGGCTTTAAGTTAAGTAGATGAAAATGAAGACCCTTGCTCTCACTCGAGCGACTCTCCTTGGATGAGCAAGAAGGCAAAGTCTGTTATCAGTATGATAAAAGCCAACCCAAAGAGGAGCACATGGATTATCTGGAATTCATTGCAAGAGTGACCTCTCACATTCCCGATAAGGGACAAGTGATGATCCGCTACTATGGTCTATACTCCAACGCCCACAGGGGAAAGATGCGCAAGGCCAGAGCCGATGCCTTTCATACGCCAATCATTGAAGATACGGACCGACATGTGTCCTCCAAAGGTTGGGCTGAGATGATTCTCGAATCCTGCAGAAAGAGTCTGGTGTTCAAACTCTTCCCATTCTTTTCCTGTATCATCCTGAGTTCTGACATTGTCATCTCTGAGGTTTAAGCTGAATTTCAGTTCATTTTGAGAGAGATAAGGAAAAGAACTCAGAATAAATGCCCCATAAGAGTCGTTTTTGTATGTAGACTCCCAGTCGAGCGTCTTCATACTAGAATCAAAGTAGGCATCAAGGACATTATCATGCCTGACATAGTAACTTCTAAACTTGATATTGCCACTCTTAAATAAAGAGAAAGTTCCCCCGAGGTTAAACTGTGAACGATTCCAACTCTTAAACCTCCAGTAGCGCGGGAAGAAATATTCAGTAGCAAAAGGAATGCCAAACTCAGACCAATAATGGGAAGCTTCGAAGAGAATTTCGCTTTTCTGGCCGGGATAAAAGTAAACCTTGCCAGTGATATTTTTTCTCTCATAATCGCTGTTTTCTCTGATGCCGGCTCTCCGCCGATTCCCCAATGCGTCTTTTGGACTTCATGGATGATGACTCTTATGGCTTGGGGAGGGACTTCCATATCCATAAAAACCTTGGTAATATTCTGGATTATAGTTTTAGCCTTCTCTGGGCCTAAACCTTCCCAGGCATTTACGTGGATAATAGGCATATTCCACCTCCTGATTATAAAGTGAAATTTTCTTTTATCACAGGAAAAATCTGGAGTCAAAAGTCAAGTCGATTTTAATATCTCTTTTAATATATTCTTTCTCAATATTCCCATTTACACCTGATTTTGGCATTATTTAGCCACTCCCTTTCCATTATCGACTTTTTTCAAAGGAAAAATTCCCGTTATTTCTGGTTCTTAACAGGATAAAATGACAATGAAAAATTGGGCTTCTAACTTGTTGAAAATATTATAATAAGATAGTGGGTAAGATAATAATTATTCTATACCTGATGAACCTGAGCTGATGATCGGCCGGAAAGTCGATGCAGCCCGCTTGGCATTCCATTTGATCTCTGCTTTTCCTGGACTGTCCTCCATTTTCAAGACACCTTGCATAATATGACCTTGTACTCTTCCTTCAAAGTGCAGGTTTTCTGTGTGTCCTTCGAGTTTTCTCTCCATGGTAAACTGCAACATATTTCCTTTTATTTTCTCATCCTTGATGAAAATTCGGATTGAATAAGTGCCTTCAAATGCTTCCCCTTTGACCCGCTGAAACTCTTGGTCAAACTTCAGTGTAAACTCGTTTTTCCCAGAAATGTCTGGTATTGTCAACTTCCAGGTCCCTGTCACATTTCCTGGAATGACCCAAAAATACACTGTAGGCGAATTCCAATAATCTAATGTGTACTCATCCCAAAAATCTACTCTTGGGTCATCCCGATAATCTCCTGTTTTTACAGAGGAAGAAGCATCCGGTTCCCAATTCCCCATGTTGAATTCGTGAGAAACAACCCGTGTGCCTGGATTCAGTTCCTTAAAAAGCTTAGGCCGCAGCCTGAGGTTGACTTCCGAAAGCAGATAGAGAGTCACTACGGTTGCCTCACTGATATCCGCTTCGAAAAGATCCCTTTGAATAAACTGAACTTTGTCTGACTCTCCTGCCTCGATTGCGTTTTGCCGACTTTCCCTTATGCGTTCAGGATCGATATCTATCCCTACACCCCGACAGCCAAACTTACTTGCTGCTGTGATAACGATTCGTCCATCCCCGCACCCGAGATCATAGACCACATCATCTTTGCTCACTTGCGCCATTTTGAGCATTTCCAATACGACTTTATCCGGTGTAGGAACAAAAGGCACCTCAGGCTCTTTCTGTTGTGCTGCGGCTCCACTCAAGAAGATAAATGCCATTGCAGCGAACAAGCTGATCAAAGATTTCTTTAAACATCTTTTTTTCTCTTCCATGTGAGACGCTCCTCTACTATCAGTTTTCACATATTTTTTAAAATCCATTTAGCGGGATTCATCTAATTCCCTATGGTTAATATTTTTACAGGATAATCATTACTCGGAAAATAGCTATTGAGTCTCTAATATTTTATTCAAATTGACAGGATACTTTTTAAAGGGTCACTTTCGCCAGAAATAAGTGACCTTGACCATCAATGTCCGGTTGATGATCTCGTTATTCTCCGGCCCGATCAGTCGTCCATCATTGTAAACCAGATAGAGATTGCACGCGGGGGAATAGATCCATCGCAACAGAATGTCGCCGACTATCTTTTCCTTCCCTGCGTTGTAGTATTTATCGTCGTTCCATTGCACATAGGCTTTTAAATACAGCTCCGTAGAAAAAAAGTAGATCATGCGAAGCCCAAGTGTATTCGTGTGAAAACTCCCCTCAGGGAGATCAACATAGTTATGATTGTAGTCCACCTCCATCCTGAGCCGTCGGATGCGGGTAATGGTACTGTTGAGACTGAATCTCATTTGATGACCGGTATAATAACTCCCATAATCAATATCAATCCCACCTGCAATGGTGCGACTCTTATCGCTTTCCGCGCCGATGGAGTACATGTAGCCGGTGTGTGTTCCTTCAGGGATGAGGAAGCCTTCACGCACCTCCCAATCATAGTCGATAAACTCGCTTTCCCGCTGAATATTGATGCTGAAGCGCGAGCTGTTTTGAAGTTCGATTGAAAATGATGCCTCTATCGCACTGTCTAACATCCTGTTGTCATGGTCAGAACGATAGCTCCCCTCCAATTGATAGCTAAACTGTCGGATTACTGACGATTCTTTGGGTCGCGGAGAGTATTCAACAGAAGCGCTACTGAGACTGAAATCCGTGCGACGGATAAATCCTATTTCCGGGTTGAAATGGGCTCCTACATCCTGGTATGATGCCGAAGCCTGCCAAAGGTCGCTATTGTATCCCAGATTGAGTTTGCCTGCAAGGTTCTGCTTGTTCATATTGATGATTTGTCCATCATCCGTTTCTTCAGGTCCAAAGGTCGCTGCGAGATAACCCGAAATGGTGAAGTAAAGACTCAAAGGAAGATGGCCATCGAATCCCAGAGAACGATTGAAGTAGGAGGAATGCAGCTCTTCCTTGTTCAGGAACATTATACCTATTGTACCCCGCTGTAGAATATCGCGCCGGAAACGCACTACAGTAAAGTTTGTGGAATTGACCTTGGTCGTCTCATCCTCTTCTTGAATGGCGACATCATCCGTCAGGATATTCATTATACCGACTTGATATTTGCCTATCTTTCCCACCATTTTGGCGCCGCCGAGTATCCGTGCTTCATGACCATCGACAAGCCCAAGTCTACGGCTATAATAAAGATCCATATCAGAACCTCCTCTGTGCCAGCTGCCCCTCCCAGTGCCGCCGAATGAGAAAAGCTCCGCACCCTCAAGAAAAAATTCTCGTTTTTCAGGATAATAAAGAGAGAAACGCGTCAGGTTGACCTGTTCCTGGTCTGCTTCCACCTGGGCAAAATCTGTGTTTAAGGTGAGGTCTAAAGCCAGATTTGCTGTAAGCGCTACTTTTGCATCCAGCCCAATATCACCCAGACGGTCCGTGGTAAAATTTGTGTTTTGGTCGTTTTCCATGCCTCCCAAAAAGTAAGGCCTCAGTTCCAGATTACCTCCCATTTTTGCATCGGCTATGCCGTGGAGCGATCCGGCTTCGGAGAGACGGAATAATCCTGCCCCTCTTCCAAAATCACGCGGGATGAGTTGCCAGTAGACATGTTCGTTGTTCCGTCGAATCATCCGCGCGAAGTTGATACCCCACACAGAGGAGCCCTGCTCTTCGAACCGCAGTGTTTTCCAGGGGATAGCGATTTCAACAAACCAGCCATCATCTGTGATCTTTGCTTTGCATAACCAGACACCATCCCAGGCAGGGTTGTAGTCTCGGCCTTCGTTGGCCAGTACCGCTTCACGTTTAACCCCATGGGGATTGGTTATGAAATAATACGCAGTCCGGTGGTCGTGATAGGTATCCAGCACCAATTCAAAATAGTCATCATCATCGACAATGGCATCGCGCCGCATTTCTCTGGCGATAATCTTGTCCGCCTCAGAATCGTAACACTTGACACCAATGTAAAGATTCTTTTTATCATAAAGAAATCCTACTTCGGTTTTTTCGGATGCTGGCGCTCCTTCTTCTGGTTCGCGCTGTGTAAATTGCCCTTGAAACTGGGCGGTGCGCCAAGCTGGATCGTTCAACAATCCGTCAATTTTTAATGGAGTTTCCGTGCGAATGGCAGTGATGTACCGTTTGCCGTTCGTTTCGCGGAGGATCTTGTTATTCTGTGCAGAATTTTTAGAGGGATCTTCAGCCCAGACTCTACCTGCGAGAATAATAATGCATACGAAGAGAAGCGATTGGCTGAAGAAATTCCGGTAAGACATGATTAGATTCTACATCATCCAGAGCGCACAGTATTCTACCGCATATTTTTTCATTACAGTTGCGCCAAGTGGAAAGATTTGGGAGCGGAAGCTATTTCAATTCTTCTCCCGTCATCGGGTCCTTGAGCTTGACCCTGTGGATCTTTCCCAGATTATCCAGTGGGCCGGGCCATTTGTCCCCGCCCTTGTTGCACGGCTCGAAGTCCCCGACAATCATGATGACGGTTTTGTCCGGATGGATATATTTGTTGGCGACTTTTTGGACCGTTGCCTTGGTCACGGCTCTGATCTTATCTCTATAGGTCTTATAGTAATCCATCGGTTTGCCTGTCATCTCGAGGTCCGCGAACGTGGACATCGTGGCCTGGGCGGATTCGAAAGCATTAGAAAAGCTCTCCAGATAGTAGTTAACCGCAGTCTCCATCTCGGCGTCTGAAACGGGCTCCTTCCGGATCCGGTTTAACTCGTTCATTATCAACGAGATCGCATAGCCGACCGTGGAAGACTTAGTCTGGACGTAACCGGAGAACGTTCCCGGATATCCCCAACGGTATCTGAACCGGCTGCCCGTGTTGTAGGCCAGCCCCTCGTCCGACCGGACTTTCATCGTGATGCGGGACGTGAAGCTTCCCCCTCCGAGGATGAAGTTCATAACCTGAACAGCGAAGTAGTCGGGGTTTGTGTCCTCGATTCCCAAATGTCCGAGACTGACGTAGCCCTGGCTGATCCTCTGCTGGATGAAATAGACGCCCGGCTCAGGCTGAGGGAACTTCTTGGAGAACGACGGGATGCTGACTTTCTTATTCTTCCAGCCGGCGATGGACCTGTTGATCTTGGCTTTGAGCTCGGATTTATCAAAATCACCCGAGGCGGCCAGGATGATATTTTTAGGGAAGAAATACTGCGTATGAATCGCTTTCAGGTCCGCTCTGGTAATGCTTTCATAGGTTGTTTTGTTCGGCTGCCAAGTCAACGGATGGTCGCCGTAGAGTACACGCTCGTACTCGCGGCTCAACACTCCACTCGGCCGGTCGTTAATCTGCCGGAGCCGCTGGATGAGCTGGACCTTAGCTAGATTCAGTGGGGCTTCCCTGAATTCCGGGTTCATCAGAACGTCGAAAAAGAGGTCGAGGCCCTCATCGAGGTCTTTGCTCAGGACTGAGAGGGACAGCGTTGAGGTCCGCTCACCGGTTCTGAAGCCCAGCGAGCCCCCAAGGAATTCGATTCTCTCTTTGATGACGGTTCCTTCCTTGGTTTTGGTGCCTCCATCGATTAGTGTTGCACTAATAACGGAATCGAGACCCTGCTTATCTTTGGGAACATACAGGCCACCGAAGTCGATGATCGCAGATATGTTGAATAGCGGCAGGCTGTGGTCCTCCTGGATGTAGCCGCGCACGTCGTTTGCGAATTCTGTACGGAAGTCTTTGGGATTGGGGGGATCATATTTAAGCGGAGGAAATTTCAGGTCAGAGGGCTTCCGGACTTGAGTAAGCCCCAGTGAAATACATAGGAAACCAATGGCAATCAGTATGATAAGTTTCTTTTTCATTATCATCCTCCTTTCTTAGCGCCCACGCTTCCGCCTGTAGATGGCCGTGAGGCTGTTGTCTTTGACAAAGTACTTCGCGGTAACACGTTTGATGTCGTCGTTGGTTACCTTCTTCATATCGTCAAGGTCGGTGAGAATCGATCGCCAGCCCTGGTTGAGTTCGGCCCCTCCAACTCTCCTTGCGAGGCGCATCGTGCTTGCAAGGCTTCTGATGAACATGGCTTCAAAGCGGTTCTTGGCCTTCTGGATCTCTTCTGGGGTCACGCCTTCTTGCTCGATCTTTTCGATTTCCACCCAGATCTCCTTTTCCAAATCTTCAGGCTGGATATTCTTGTCGAAGCGCGGCGTGGCGTTAAATTGAAAGGCTCCGACATACCACTGTGACCGGCTGCGAGCGGAGACACTGACGGCCATTTGTTTTTCCTGGACAAGGATTTTATAGAGTCGTCCGGTTCCACCGCCGCCTCCTCCACGGAAACGTCCTCGACCGCCACCGCCGCCCGAACCCAGAACATCGGCCAGAACTGAGAGCGGGGCCACGTCAGGATGGCCTTGCTGCAGCGTGTGAAACATCATCTGCAAACTAGTCGGTGCAGGGCCTTCGCCGTATATCCTTTTTTCGGAGTACTGCGGAGGCTCATACGTTCGGATGGGTTCCAGGTCCGGTCCCTTCGGGACACGTCCGAAATATTTCTCGGCCATCTGGATGATGTTCTGGGGATCGATATCACCGACATAGATGGCAACGGCATTATTGGGCACGTAATAGCGGTTGTGAAAATGGATGAGGTCGTCCTTGGTGACTTTCCGCAGGTCGTCCATCCAGCCAAGGACGCTCCAGTGATAGGGTGACGCTGCGTAGAAAGCGGCGCTGACCTGTTCGTTGAAGAAGAAACCCGGCCTGTTCTCGCTCAGGCGGCGCTCCTCCATGACAACGTCCTTTTCGGAGTAAAACTCCCGGAAGTAGGCGTTCAGCATCCGGTCGGACTCGAGCAGCATCTGGAGCTCGACTTTATTGGATGGGAGCGTCACGTAATACCCCGTGGTCTCATTTCCGGTCGAAGCATTGAGACCCGTGCCGCCGTTCTTCATGTACAGGGTCCAGAGGTCATCCTTGATGATATACTGCTTTTCAGCTTTGACCAGCTCGTCGTATTCCTTCTGCCACGGGGCGATCTTTTCTTCGTCACCGCCGCTGGCCTTCCAGAATTTCTCCCGGTAGATTTTGTCCACGAGCTCATCGATCTTCTTGTTGATGGCGTCGTCCTTTTCAAAATCTGTGACACCCATCATTTCGGTCCCCTTGAACATCATGTGTTCATGGAGGTGAGCGAGGCCAGTGATGCCCGGACGCTCGTTGATCGAGCCGACTTTGTAATAGATGTGGCATACGACGCGCGGAACGCCAGACTTTTGAATCATCAGGATTTTCAATCCATTGGAAAGCACGTGTTCCTTAACGTCGAGCTCAATCTCAGCGGCGACGATCAGCGAGGCGAACGTAAGCAGTGTGAATAGAAGGATAAGGGTGCGTTTCATACGGTTTACCTCCTTTTTTTATTGGGGCAAGGCTTACGCTTCTGACTGTAAGGTATAACCCACAGTCTGACTGTAATATGTGTAAACCTTTCCCTTGAAATGATATTTTTATCCATCCCCACGGAAAAGTCAATTCTAATGATTTTTATACTGGCTGGACACTTCATTGGGCGATGTGCAACCGGAAGTTGTACTAACATTCCAATAATTTAGACGCAGAATGCGGTTCAATCTTCCAGCCCTATCAAGAAAAACTTGATAAATTTTCGAGGCATAGGAATAAAAATCTCTCAGGGCAAAAGGCAAGAAACATCAGCAGGCTTACAGCTTTAATTCGACAAACCAAACCATTTGACTTCCTGTTCCAATAAAGGATTTTTATTTAAGCTGGATTATTCAGAAAAACTGCCGATACTTTTTTCTTTGCTTGTAGCTTTCAATAACAAAACTATAGCAGTGTATACTATAACAACGATTACTAACCAGGTTAAAATTTCCAAAGGTAAAGACTTAACTATATAAGCAGCAATAAACACCCCGACGATTCCGCTAAGAGTAATTGCTAAAGAAGCTTTTCTGTTATAAGCGCCCTCATTGATGAATTTAATAGAAGCAGGAGCTAATGTGAATGCAGCAGAAGCCATCATAATCGGGAAGGCTATTCTTGGAGACATCCCAAGAATATAAACTAATGCCATACTCGGGGCATACATACCAATACCTGCAGACTGCAAGGCTCCTAGCAAAAAATTAACAATAACTGCAATTATTAATTTCCATCCAGTTAAACCTATAGCCTCACCTGTTCCTAATCCAGCAATCCACTCTAATCGACCTGAGAGCATAAAAAAAGCAGTTGTTAATAATGCAATACCCATTATCATCTGTATCTTTTTTTCAGATAATTTAGCTACAATACCTGCTCCGACAACAGCCCCAGCAACAGCAGCTATAACCATAAAAATTAAAGTTACAATCTCCACTTTAATAACTGTAATAAAAATGAAGGCTTCAACTGCAACTGGAATAGTACAAGACACATTTAATGTACCAGGTATGACTCTGTCACGAATCTGTTTAAAGCCTCTAAGTAATGCAGTCATTGGAGCAAAACTGCCAATTCCTAAAGTATCTAAGAAGTTAGTGATAAATCCGATACCTGAAGCAGCTGCAAAATTTGTGTCTTTTTCGAGGCTTCCTTTGTTAGTTGATAAATCTTTGAAGAAATATACGGCAAAGCTAAGCACCAATACCACTAAAGCACCAAGAATGCCAACAATCATTTAAAATTATTCCTTAATGATTTCTTATTTTTCCTTTTACTTCTTCACTCCGACTTTTTAGACATAAAAAAAGCCACAAACAAGAGCTAAGATTATAGAAAAAGCCATTCCCAGGGTCAAATAAGCCAGGCAGTGAGCCTCATCTGTTCCTTTTTTTGCCATTAAGAAATAAAAGGAACCCGCGGTAAACGAGCGCTGTAATATTGTATATGACCCCTATTGAGTTTTGACAGAATTCATAGTAATGCGATATAATTTCTAGAATAATTAAATGATTCTATACTTTTTTTGATAGGAAAATATATCCAAAAAAAGAAATCCTATGGCAAAAAGAATATCTGAGAAAACATCACTTCCAACCACAGAGCAGAAGACAAAAACCATAAAAAGCTTTCAGTACCCTGATCTGAGCTGTCCAACAGAGAGAGTTATGTTGGGCGTTAAACGAAATCAAGGTGCCACCCATGAGCTTTTCCCATTTCGAGCTGTAGCAGCAACAAAGAGCTTTCAGGAAACTGAAGGACAACCAATCGTTACCCGCCGCGCCAAAATGCTGGAAAGGATCTTAAGCGAACAACCTGTTCATATACAAGACGGAGAACTTATTGTAGGGAAAAAAACTCTCAAGCCCCGCGGATCTCCTGTTTTCCCTGAAATCAACTGCAGTTGGCTTGAGCGCGACCTTGACACTATAGCAACCCGAAACAACACACCTTTTTATGTCAGTGAAGAAACCAAAAAAGTGCTTCGTAAAGAAGTATTCCCTTACTGGCATGGCCGCCAAATATATGACCGAATAAAAGAGTCAGTCCCTGAAGAGATTTGGCGAGCAGATTCACGCGGAGTGATCTATAATTATTTCACTTCGCGTACGATCGGTCATATTACAGTCAGCTATGCCAAAGTCCTGAATAAGGGCATGGAAGGCATTAAAACTGATATTCAGGAAGCTCTCTCCAGGCTCCTTTCCAAAGACCCTGAATACTCCCATAAAAAGCAACTTCTTGAGGCTATATCCTTAGCCTGTGATGCTGCAGTGATGTTTGCAGGACGTTACGCAGATGAAGCTCTACGCTTAGCCTCAAAAGAAAAAAACCTACAACAAAAGGAAGAGCTAGAGAGAATTGCCCGGGTCTGCAACAAAGTCCCGGCCAACCCTGCAAAAACCTTCCATGAAGCACTACAATCTTTCTGGTTTACCCAATTGGTACTTAATCTGGAAACAAATGGCCACGCCATTTCTCCTGGCAGATTTGATCAGTACATGTATCCATTTTATCGTCACAGCATCAACAAAGGCGAGCTCACAGAAGAAGAGGCTCAAGAGTTACTTGACCTCCTGTGGGTTAAACTCGACGAGATTACAATAGCCAAGGATTCAGGTGAATCTGACACCAGCAGTTCCTATCCAGAATTTCAAAACCTAAACATAGGCGGACTGACTCCCGAAGGCCAGGACGCCACAAATGAACTTTCGTACATGTGTCTTACGGCATTAGAACATGTAAAGCTTCCTCAGCCACAACTCTCAGCCCAAATTAACACAAAGACTCCTCACAAGTTTCTCTTGCGCTGCTGCGAACTCTTGAGGTACGGGATGGGTTTGCCCGCTATGTTCAACAGTGACACTATAGTTCTGGGTTTGGTAAACCGCGGCAAAAAGCTAAAAGATGCCCGCTCAGGTAGTGTTAATGGCTGCGTGTCGCCCAATTGTGACGGAAAAGACCGGATGGCTTCTTCAGGATATTTTAACCTTGTCAAATGCCTTGAACTGGCACTTAACGACGGAATAGATCCCCTCTCAGGAGAACAATTAGGCCCTAAAACAGGCGATCACAATAAGTTCTCTACTTTTGAGGATGTCACAAAAGCCTTCAAGCAGCAGGTCGGTTATTTTGTCGGATTAAAAGTGAAGTATGATAACATCATCCGTGATATTTATGCTACATACTGCCCTGTTCTATTTACTTCCGCTGTTATCGATGACTGCATTAAAAATGGGCAGGATTGGCATAATGGGGGTGCACGCTATAATCAAGCTGTTATCTCAGGCGTTGGTTTAGGAACAATTACAGATGCGTTATCGGCCATCAAAAAACATATTTTTGATAAAAAAAATTACACAATGGCTGAGTTGAAGAAGGCATTAGATGAAGATTTTCAGGGTCACGAAAAATTGCGCATTGTTCTTATCAACAAAACTCCACGTTACGGAAACGATGACAACTATGCTGATTCCCTCGCTGCTCTTACTCAAAAAATCTTCTGCGACGAAGTGGAGCGGCACCGGGATATCCAGGGAGCAAAATATTATGTCAATCTACTGCCAACAACTGCCCATATCGCCCTCGGTAAATTGACCGGGGCTACTCCAGATGGCCGCCATGCTCACGAATGGCTCTCTGAAGGCATCTCTCCTGTCCAGGGCTTTGATAAACTCGGTCCGACAGCTGCAGCTAAGTCTGTGGGCAAGCTGGACCATGCTCGTTGTAACGGTACTTTGCTCAACATGAAGATAACTCCTCAAATCCTAAAGAACAAGGAGGATTTAAATAAGCTGGCAGGATTAATTCGTGGTTACTTCAGCCTGGGTGGACATCACATACAGTTTAATATCATCGATAAAGATACTCTGCGGGATGCACAAAAACATCCTTTTATGTACCAGAATCTACTGGTTCGCGTAGCAGGATATTCGGACTATTTTGTGCTGCTGAGCCCTGATATTCAGGAAGAAATCATCTCACGGACCGAACACTGTCTTTAAGGATAAAGGATTGTCTCCATTTTTCCTTATTTGACATACATTCTTCACTGATATACAAATTTTAAGGTGTTAATTTACGAAAAAAAATTAAAAAAGAATAAATGGAGGACATTCCATGAAAAAAATAATGTTTTCAGGGCTGATTATCTTGCTTATGGCGCCGGTTCTATACAGCCAGGAACTCACAGGTGAAGATATTATTAAAAAAGTTAACGAACTGTTCGATGTCGAATCGGGTTATGCTAAAGCAAAAATGACAATCATGACCACCTCAGGACAGAAACGAACATTTATCTATGAATCATGGAGTAAAAACAAAGGGGAGAAAAATCTTGTGCGATATCTGGAACCAAGGCGCGTTAAGGGACAGGCAACTCTGATGCTGAACAATGCCGACGATATCTGGATGTATTTCCCGCGAACACAACGTGTCCGGAAACTCGCTTCCCATGCAAAAAAACAGAAAATGCAGGGGAGTGATTTTTCTTACGAAGATATGGGAAGTGGAGATGCCTTTACAAAAGATTTTAATTCAAAAAGACTCAAAGATGAAAAAATGGAAGGATATGACTGTTATAAATTAGAGCTAACCCGGAAACCAGACGGTGATGTTTCGTATTCCAGATTGATTATGTGGGTTATAAAAGAAAATTTTGTTCCCGTAGTCATCGATTATTATGATGAGGATGACCCTACTCTCTGGTTAAAAAGAATGATCGAAAGCGATATCCGTATCATCGATAACATTCCAACAGCGATGAAAGTCGTTATGTATAATAAGAATGACAATACCCAAACTGAACTGGAATTACTTGAAGTAAAATACAATATCACACTGGACGACAGTATATTTACAGAAAGGAGCTTAAAAAAATGAAAAAATGGATTTCCTTGCTGGTCTTCCTTTCTATCTCTCTGTCTGCTCTTGGCGCTCAGGACAAAGTTGAACTCTTCGGATATTTTGAATCTCAAATTATGGTCGCAGAAATCAAAAGCAAATTCTACCAGCTATATAACAATAAGCTGAGAGTGGATTTGAAATCCAGCCTTTCTGATAACATAACATTTGCAGCAAATTTTGATTACATCACCTTTCACGGTAAAACAACATGGAACATACTGGATTTTCTTGCACCTAATGTCACTTCAGAAGTCCCTGAGGGCATGGAATCTTTTTATGTCCTTCCCTTCTCCAATCGTCATTTTCTGGATAATGCCTATATAAAGCTCTCTTTCAAACATCTTGATCTGACGGTGGGGAAACAGCAGATTTCCCTTGGAACAGGTTATGTCTGGAATCCGACTGACGTGTTCAACATAAAGGAACTCCTCGACCCTTCTTATGAGCAGCCAGGTCACAATGCAATACGGTTGGACGTGGCTCTGGGACCCGTTTACACACTCACGACTCTCTTTTCACCTGAGGATACCTGGAATAATTCAGCAAAATTAATTCAGCTTAAGGGAAGAATTTCTCATTTTGATTATTCTCTCATTGCGATTGAAAAAATCTGGCGATTCCATAACTACACACAGTTTGACATGGATACAATGAATTTTCTGGAATTACCTGAGAAGCGGCAGCTTCTGGGAGCAAGTACAGCCGGGGAACTTCTGGGATTAGGAATCTGGGTAGAATACGGCTATAACTGGATGGAAAATACAGAAAATTTTTATGAACTTGTGGTTGGTACGGATTACACTTTCGATTTTCAAACCTATATGATGGTTGAATACTACCGGAATACCCTGGGAAAGACCAACTATGAACAATACAATCTCAATGACTGGATGCGCTTGATGGCCATGGAACAAAAAACAATCTCCCGTGATCAGATCTACAGCTTCATCCAGCACCCGTTTACAGATTTATTAAACATTGGAATCCAGGCCATTTATAGCATTTCAGATAAGAGCTTTGCGTTAGTCCCAACTCTGAATTACAGTCTCTCGGAAAATGTGGATATTATGGCTTACTTAAATTTCAATTTTGGCAAGGAAGGAACAGTTTTTTCCAGAACTATGGGAAATGGAGGAATAGCTCGAGTACGAGTGTATTTTTAACTGATAAGGGGAAAGGAGAAGGAAAATGAGAGAAAAGATACTAAAAAAACTGGCGTACTGGCATGCTTCTTATCCGTGGAGAATGCTGCCGATTGTAGTACTTTTAACCCTTATTTTGGGAGGACTTGCAGGTCAGCTCACTATGACGATGCGCACATCAGATTTATTGCCTGAGAGTGATCCAAAAGTCGTCCAATTTAATAAGATCATAGATGAATTTACTACTGCCACCAACCTGGTCGTAGTGGTTCAGGGGGAAGAAAACCGCATCAAAGAGTTTGCCAATGAACTCGCTCCTCAAATTTTAGAAGCGATAGATACAAGCCAAAATGATTCATTCCAAGAAAAAATAAACAAGCTCAACAAAAAGATAATTTTTTTTTAATTTTCCTTATTATTAAGAAGTTTTTTTGACATGTCCACTGCGGATGCAGCATCAGAAGCGTAACCATCCGCATCTATCTGAACAGCATAAGACTCTGTAACCGGGGCACCCCCGATTATAACCTTTACATTATCCCTCAAACCAGCATCTTTTAATGTTTGGATTGTCTCCTTCATGGATACCATAGTTGTTGTTAAAAGCGCTGACATACCTACAATATCTGCACGCTCTTTTTTTACATATTCTAAAAACTTTTCTTTAGGAACATCTGCTCCAAGGTCTATGACTTCAAAACCAGCTCCTTTTAAAAGCATAGCGACAATATTTTTTCCAATATCGTGCAAATCCCCTTTTACAGTGCCGATTACAACTTTTCCCAATGGTTTCACCTTTGCCTCAGCTAAAAGGGGTTTGAGGATCTCCAGTCCGGTGTTCATTGATTTTGCAGAAATGAGTACTTCTGGTATAAAAATTTCATTGTTTTTAAATTTTTCACTGACTATACCCATTCCTCCAACCAAGCCATTGTTTAAAATCTCTTC
>Ga0209979_1002831_pt1 | contig 16056 bp, 17 predicted proteins | sample AnhtaG_FD_183114 | JGI IMG/M metagenome (GOLD analysis project Ga0209979, IMG submission 183114) | Deep subsurface microbial communities from Anholt, Denmark to uncover new lineages of life (NeLLi) - Anholt_01485 metaG (SPAdes) (version 2) | ecosystem: Environmental > Aquatic > Marine > Oceanic...
TAACTCTAGAATCTCCTTCCGTATCGCTTCTGGTATTCTCCTCGCGGATAGTCGTCCCCGGTTGCCGTGTGCCAGTCCTGCCGCGCCCTCCTTTCGATACGCGGCGATCAATCTCCTGACCTGTCTCTCCCAAAGGGATCCCGAGGGAAAGGACAGCCCCAGCACCTCAGCCGCTTCGCGGCCGGACACCCTACTAGCCTCGACTTCCAGGACCACTACCAACCTCTTCTGCTCTTTCACGGACAATGTCACTCCTTTCATGGGGTGACATTATCACTGAACAGTTAGCTGGTGACAAATTCACTGAACAATAACACAATAGCACCTGAATCTTGAGATATGGGCTCAAATGTGATATACTGCCCGCAACAATCTAGGGGGTCAAAGACTAAGAACGGGAATAGTAAGCGTGGGGTGAAGGTGCAGAGAGTCGGGGTGAGGTGAGAGCCCGATGCTGGAACCCACGTCGAATGGGCCCGGGAGTTGCAGGTTGAACGTGACCTAAGCGGTCATCAGTAGGCTGTGCCGGATGTCGCCACCGTTATCTAGGCTGAGGATATCGGATCGCTAGATCCCGTATCCGCTATGAGTGGGGCTGGCTAACCCGCCGTTCACGGCGGGTTTTTGCTAAGCCCAAGAAGGGTGGCACCGCGAGGAGAACCCCCGTCCCTTTGGGATGCGGGTTTTGAATTATTCGCCTAGAAAGGAGGGGCTATGAAGAGATAGGGGGTAGAATCATCATCATAATTTGAGAAAGGAGAGCACAGATGGAAGAGTATAAGATCCCCTTGGGCGAGGAAGAGATCCCGACCTATTGGTATAATGTCTTGGCTGATCTCCCCTTCGAGTTGCCGCCGCTTTTGGACCCGGTCAAGGGAGAGCCTACTCGCTTGCCTCCTCCCCTCTTCCCCGAAGTCCTCAACGAGCAGGAGTTTAGCAAGGAGCGATACATCGAGATCCCAGAGGAAGTGCGGGAGGTGTACAAACTCTGGCGCCCCACGCCCTTCTACCGGGCTAGGCGCTGGGAAAAGGCGCTGGATACCCCGGCCAAGATCTATTACAAATGGGAAGGGGTGAGCCCCCCAGGCAGCCACAAGCCCAACACCGCTGTGGCCCAGGCTTACTACAATAAGAAAGAGGGGGTGAAGCGTCTCACCACAGAGACGGGAGCCGGGCAGTGGGGCAGCGCCTTGGCCTTTGGCTGCCGACTTTTTGGCCTGGAGTGCAAGGTCTATATGGTGAAGGTGAGCTATCACCAAAAGCCATATCGCCGCGTGCTGATGGAAATCTGGGGCGCTGAGGTAGTTCCCAGCCCTAGCCAAGATACCGAATCGGGAAAGCGGATCCTAGCCCAGGACCCAGAGACCTCGGGAAGTCTAGGCATTGCCATCAGCGAGGCGGTGGAGGATGCGGGCAGCCGGGAGGATACTAAATACTCTCTGGGAAGCGTCCTCAACCATGTCCTCTTGCACCAGACGGTGGTGGGGCTGGAGACAAGGAAGCAGTTGGAGAAGGCGGGGGATTACCCTGACATCTTAGTGCGGCTGCGTCGGTGGAGGGAGCAACTTCGCTGGCTTCTTCCTTCCCTTCCTCAAAGAGAAGTTAGAGGGAAAGCCTCTGAGGATGGTCTGTGCCGAGTCCATGGCCTGCCCTAGCCTGACCAAGGGACTATACGCCTACGACTACGGAGATACGGCTGGGGTGGCGCCCATAGCCAAGATGGATACCCTGGGTCACACTTTCGTCCCCGCTCCCATCCACGCCGGCGGCCTCCGCTACCATGGCATGGCCCCCATGATCTCCGCTCTCTACGAGAAGGGGCTCGTGGAGGCGGTGGCCTTCTATCAGAACTCTGTCTTCGAAGCGGCGCTCGATTTCGCCCAGGCGGAGGGTTTTATCCCTGCGCCCGAGTCGGCTCATGCCATCAAGGCGGTGATGGATGAGGCTCTCAAATGTCGGGAGGCTGGCGAGTCGAAGGTGATCGCCTTCAATTTCAGCGGTCACGGCCACTTCGACTTGGGGGCTTATGAGACCTATCTGGCTGGCCAACTGGAAGATTATGAGTACCCCGATGAGAAGGTAAAGGAGGCGCTCAAAGAGTTGCCCAAAGTCGCGGTCTAGTGCGTTCGGCATCCTGGGGAAAAGATGCCCAGGTGCAACCCCCGGCTTGTTCACCCCCTGTCCTTGTCAGGGGGTGAACTTATTACTATAATGGGGGGCATGGCATCACAGCGTCGCTAGCCAGAGGGGAAAAAATGGGTCAAGAGGAACGAAGGAAAAGCCCCAGGGTGAGAGCCCACCGCTTGGTCTCCTTCCGCCGCTCAGAGGATAGAGGCACCACCGATTACGAGGGCTTCGTCCGCACCCTGAACCTGGGACTGGGCGGCCTTCTCTTGGAGACGGACTACGTCTTCGAACCAGGCGAGCCATTAAGGTTGGAGATCTTGAGCGGCGATAGCCTCCTCAGGGCCAAAGGCGAGGTGGTCTACCTGGAAGGGAGCGGGAAGAAATTCAAGGTTGGGGTGAGGTTCACAGAGATATCACAGGAGGCCCTGGGGGGCTTGGAGGAGGAGGTGGGGTTCAGCCCGCAGGGTTAGAATCGAAGGAAAGGAGTGGCCAGTGGGCGTAGTTCACAGGTTCATCGGTCGAGAGGGGGCCCTCGAGTGGGAAGGAAAAGCCCCGGAGGAGTACGTCGCTGAGACGGCCAAAGGCGCTTCCATCAACTGGCTTATCGGCCCCCGAGAGGGGGCTCCCCACTTCGCTGTCAGGTATATCGAGGTGGGGCCAGGAGGCCATACCTCTTTAGATAACCACGAACATGAGCACGGGGTGATGATCCTCAGGGGAAAGGGCCGGGTGCTTATGGGCCAAGAGGAGGTGGAGGTGGGGTTCGGCGATATATTGTTCGTTCCCGGCAAGGAGAGACATCAGTTCAGAAACGCGGGGGATGAGCAGTTCGGCTTTCTGTGCGTGATTCCGAGGATGTAGGCATGGTTAGCGGAAAGATGAAGGCCGCCGTCTATCACGGGCCGGGCAAGGTAACAATCGAAGAGGTGGATGTCCCCCAGATCGGCGAAGGGGAGATCTTGGTCCGCGTTAGGGCGGCTCTGCTCTGCGGAACGGACTTGAAGACCTATCTGCGGGGCCACCGCTTGGTGAAGCCACCCAGCCCCTTCGGCCACGAGTTCGCGGGGGAGGTGGCGGCAACGGGAAGGGGGATCACTCGCTTCCCCGAGGGGATGTCGGTGGTGGCTGTCAATTCTGCCCCCTGCAACGTTTGTTTCTTCTGCAAGCGAGGCCAGCATAACCTCTGCGAGGATATCTTCTTCAATTGGGGGGCCTTTGCTGAGTACATGAGGGTTCCAGCCCGGGTAGTTGAACAAAACGTTCACCCTATCCCCGAGGGGTTGAGTTATAAAGAGGCGGCGCTAGTGGAGCCCCTAGCCTGTGTGGTGCGGGGAAACGAGGCGGCGGGGATCGAGTTGGGAGACAGCGTGGCTATAGCCGGGGGGACGGGGCCCATCGGCCTTATGCACCTGCAACTAGCCTTTCACCGGGGAGCCAAAGAGGTGATAGCCATAGGCTTGAGAGATGAAAGGTGGGCTGTAGCCGAGGAGTTGGGGGTTAGCCACCTCATAGATGCGGGGAGTGAAGACCCTGTAGAGCGGGTTTTGGAGTTGACAGAGGGACGAGGGGCTGACGTGGTCATCGAGTCTGCGGGGTTGCCCCAGGTGTGGGAGATGGCGCTGAAACTGGTGCGCAAGGGCGGCACTGTGGTTTTCTTCGGCGGCTGTCCCTCGGGGTCGAAGATCACTCTAGATACCCATAGAGTCCACTACGACGAGTTGACTATTAAAGGCTCTTTTCACCATACCCCCCGCGCGGTGAAGAAGGCCCTGGACCTTCTGGCTTTCGGCGTGGTGAAGGCTAAACCTCTCATCACCCATGAGTTGCCCTTGGAGAGGTTAGAGGAAGCGCTTTTGATGATGAAGGAAGGTCGGGCGGTCAAGGTAGCGATTCTGCCTTAGGTGACACAGATGAGGGTGGCCAAATACTACCGTCATGATGATATTCGAGTGGAAGAGATGCCGGTGCCCAAGATCAGCCCGGGGGAACTTTTGGTTCAGGTGAAGGCTTGTGGCCTCTGTGGGAGCGACGCTATGACCTGGTACGCCGATGAGAAAGCGCCCACGGTCCTGGGCCATGAGCCTACGGGTTTGGTGGCTGAAGTGGGCGAAGGGGTAAAGGGGTTCGCCATCGGCGATCGAGTCTTCGCTCATCATCATGTGGCTTGCTTGGTCTGCCACTACTGCCGACGGGGCAACTACCCCAGGTGCGATACCTTCAGAGCGACCCATATCGACCCTGGGGGGTTCGCGGAGTATATCCGCGTCCCAGCCCTCAATGTGGAGCGCGACGTCTTACTACTCCCGGAGGGGGTCTCCTTTGAGGAGGGTACCCTCATCGAGCCCGTGGCCTGCGGCGTCCGAGGGATGAGGCGGGTAAGGGTCGAGCCTGGAGATACGGTTCTGGTTTTGGGGGCTGGGGTATCGGGGCTCATCTTCGCCCAGTTGGCCAGGCTTTGGGGGGCGGGCTTGGTGGTGGTCGTCGATTTCGTTGAGTATCGGCTGGACGTGGCGAAAAGATTGGGCGCTGACCTGACTATCAAGGCCGGAGAGGGGGCTCTGAGTCGACTTGAAGCCTTTAACGAGGGACGGGGTGCCGACCTAGTGATCGTCACCCCAGGGACCATCGAAGCCATGGAGGAGGGGATCCGATTGGCGGGTAGGGGGGGCACGGTCCTTCTTTACGCCCCTTCCTATCCTGGTGAGAGGTTGCCTTTGGATACCAACGACATCTTTTGGCGAGAACTGACGCTCACCACCACATATTCTTGCAGCCATAAAGATACACGAACGGCGCTGGAGTTCATACGTAGAGGGAGAATTCATGTCGAGCACCTCATCACCCATCGGTTGGGCTTGGATCAGGTGGCCGAGGGGTTGCGGCTCATGGCTGAAGCCCAAGAGTCTCTCAAGATCGTGATCGTGCCTTTCCCACAGGAATACTTTACGTAGAAAGACTGCTATCTTAGCGGACTTGACCGAGGTACTAGTTAAGGGTAAAACCGAGGGAGGCCAGTTCCGTCAAAGGCGAAAGCATCTAGCGGGAGGGGATAAGAAATGGATCTGGGCTTGCGAGATAAGGTAGCCCTGGTGGCCGCCTCCAGTAAGGGGTTGGGGAGGGCTATCGCTCATGGGTTAGCGCAAGAGGGAGCGAGGGTAGCCATCTGTGCCCGCGGAGAGGAGGCGCTAGCCCAGACAGCAGTGGAGATCGAGGGGGCTACCGGTTCCCCCGTTTTGGCTATGGTGGCTGACCTTACGGATAAGCAAAGCGTCGAGAATCTAGTGGCTAGGGTGGTGGAGGAGTTTGGACGGCTCGATATCCTGGTCACCAACGCCGGAGGGCCGCCCCCTGGTCTCTTTGTGGATCTCACCGATGAGAACTGGGAGGAGGCGTTCCACTTGACTTTGATGAGCGCCGTCCGACTGTGCCGGGCGGTGATCCCCCATATGCGGAGGCAGGGAGGTGGGCGGATCATCACCATGACCGCTGTCTCGGTGAAGCAGCCCGTGGAGAACCTGATGCTCTCCAACTCCCTGCGATTGGCGGTCATCGGGTTGACCAAAACGCTGGCTAACGAGTTGGCCAGGGACGATATATTGGTGAATAGCGTTTGCCCCGGCTGGACACGGACGGAGAGGGTACAACAGTTGTTGCATGATCGCGCCCAGCGTCAGGGCACCTCAGTAGAGGAGGAGTTCGCCAAGATCGAGAAGGAGATCCTCCTAGGAAGGATGGGGAGGCCAGAAGAGGTGGCGAACTTGGTGGTTTTCTTAGCCTCTGAGAAGGCCAGCAACATCACTGGCACGGCTATCCAGGTGGATGGGGGGTATGTGAAGGGGGTATTCTAGGTATGAGGGGAAGAAAAGCACCATGATGTATCACGTCTACGAGAACTGGACGGTGCACAAGGCCAGGGTGCATTTCTCTGGTTGCAGCTTTTGTAACCATGGAAAGGGCATCCACCCCAATGCTGGTCCTATTAACGGTAGATGGCTCGGACCCTTTGTTACGCTTGAAGAGGCTCTGCAAGTTGCACAGGCAACTGGCGAACCCGTCAGCAAATGCAAGTTCTGCCGACCGCAAGGATAAACTATGAAACCTAGGCTGGACTTTAACCTGATACTCATACCGCTCCTGGTTATCTTCGCCATCGCCCCTCTCACTCGGCCCGGTTTCTTCCTGGCCCATTCGGGCTTTCTCCCCCTGCTTAACCTCTTCGACCTGGAGAAGGCGCTTCCTGGCCTGGGCTGGGCGCCCAGGATAGGAGAAGAGTATAACCTCTTCACGAGCGAAGGCCCCTTGCCCTATGCTCTGGCCGAGGCGTTTCGCCTCGTAGGTATGAGCGGGGCTCAGGCGATCAAAGGGGTCTACGCTCTTGGCTTCCTCTTTTCAAGTCTAGCCATCTATGCCCTGGTTCGTCGCCTTTTCGGCCCTCACGGAGGGCTCATCGCTGCCCTAGTCTATGCCTACTTGCCCTATCATCTGGCGGTGGTCTATCTGCGGGGGGCCTTCGCCGAGTCGGTGGCTTTTATCCTTTTTCCTCTCCTTCTCTGGGCTTTGGATGTGGGGCTTATGGAGGGTGGGCGATTCGCACTGGTGTTATTTGCCCTTCTATTTGCGGCTCTGGCTCTCACCCAGGCTGGACTAGCCCTCCTTTACGCTCTATTCCTCGGGGCTTACATATTCGCTCTTGGCCCTTCCCGAGAAGCCAAGGTGCGCACCGCCTCAGCGTTAGGCCTGGGGGTCGGCCTGGGGTTTCTGCTTCTCCTACCCCTCATCTTGCAAGGTGGCTATATTCTAGGCCCTCGGCCTGATTTCTCCCGCCATTTCCTTTACCCCTTCCAACTCTTCTCACCCACCTGGAAATATGGGAGTATCGAGATGGATTGGAAGGGCGGCTTCCCCTTTCAGTTGGGAGCGGTAGCCACAGGTTTGGCCCTGCTTTCGCTCTTTGCTCCTTCCGGGGGGGAGAAAGAGGTTAGGGGGAAGACACTTTTCTTTTTGGCTGGGGCGGGGGTTATGGTTCTTCTCACCCTAGGGCCGGCACGGCTTTTCTGGGAAACGACTCGCCTCTCCTGGCTCTTGGCCTACCCCTGGCAACTCCTGGCCCTCATCGGCCTCTGCACCTCGGTGGCGGCCGGGGGGCTTTTGGCTTTGGAGCCCCGCTTGGCCCACTTTCCCTGGAGGGCGGCCCTCGTAGCCCTCATTGTCTTGGGGAGTTATGATTACCTCTCCCCACGCTTCACCGACTTCGAGGTCAAAAAACCTGCTCAGGGAATCTTGGGAGATAGGGTAGTGCTTCTGGACTACAAACTAGAAGGCCCCCTCCGGCATGGGGCTACCATCCGCCTGACCCTATATTGGCAGGCCCTGAAGGAGATGGAGAAGGATTATACCGTTTTCGTTCACGTGGTCGATGAGGAGGGGACCGTCTGGGGGCAGTGGGATAGCCAGCCAGTTTCCGGTGAGCGACCCACCAGCGGTTGGAAGCGGGGAGAGGTCATAGAGGACGCCTACAAGATAAGCATCGATGTGGAGGGGCCAAGAGAGAGGTATAAGATAAAGGTGGGGATGTATTTGGTGGAGACGGGAGAGCGGTTGGCCACGGAGGGTGACACTTTCATACTGATAGAGCCGAAAGGGGAGGGAAGCGATGGCTGATGCTCTACCCAGGCTCTGGCGACGGGTCGATCCTTACTTGGTTCTGCTCCTCCTTTTTTCCCTCTTCGCCATAGCGCCCCTATTCCAGCCTGGCTACTTCTGGGGGGCTCATGATGCCCGCCACAGCGTCTATTTCCTCTTCGAGTTCGACCGCTCGATACAAGATGGGGTGTGGTACCCCCGTTGGTCGCCAGATTTCGCCTTCGGTTACGGCTACCCTTTCTTCAATATCTATGGTCCCTTGGCCTTCTACTTGGGGGAGGCTTTTCACCTTCTGGGCCTAGAGTTCGTCTCCGCGGTCAAAGCGGTCTTCGCCTTCTCACTGCTCTTCTCTGGGGTCACCATGTTCCTCTTCGTCCGCCGTTTCATGGGCCCCCGAGCCGGGCTTCTGGCCGGCCTGGTCTACATCTATATCCCCTATCACATCGTGGACGTCTACGTTCGTGCTTCGTTGGCCGAATCTCTAGCCTTGGCTTTTCTCCCCCTCAACCTCTGGCTCTTCTACGAGACGGTGGCCTCGCCTCGCCTGGCCGCCGTCTTGGGTGCTGGCCTTTCCTATGCTGGGCTCATGCTCACCCATAACGGTCTCACCCTCCTTTTTTCGCCCCTTCTGGGCATCTATTTGATATTTCTGCTCCTGAGCAGGGCCTTGGCCGGAAGGGAGAGGGGGTTGTCCGGAGACCTTCCAGGCTTGGTCAGGGGGTTAGTCCGTTCCTCCCTCCTGCCTATTTTGAGTTTGCTTTTGGGCCTGGGGCTGAGTGCCATCTTCTGGCTCCCCATGGCCCTGGAGTTCAGGTATGTGCGCCTCGACCAGTGGATGGGTGGTTACTATGGCTACCGGGATCATTTCGTCTATCTCTTTCAACTCTTCTCCTCCTTCTGGGGGTATGGGCTGAGCGAGCCGGGCCTCGAGGACGGGTTACCTTTTCAGTTGGGTGCTATCCCCCTGGTTTTTGGGTTTCTCTCCCTCGTGGCTCTGAGGCGTGTAGAGAGGGGAGAGTTGCGAAGGCTCCTACTCTTCTTCCAAGCGACAACGGTAGTCATCATCTTCCTCATGCTCCCGGCATCTATACCTTTGTGGGAGGTGTTGCGCCTGGTCACTTTCGCCCAGTTCCCCTGGAGGCTTCTCACTTTGGCTATTGTGGCCCTTTCGTTCCTGGCCGGTTCCATACTGGTGGGGGCTGACTCTTCCCCCCAAGGGGTCTCTCCCCTGGCCGTGGTGGCCCTAGCGGCTCTGGTGATCCTGGGAAGTTACGCCTACCTCATGCCCCAGATAGTGGAGCCCGCAGAAGGGCCCGTCTCCCTTCAAGGTCTCATGGAGTTCCAGCGCTCGGCGGGAGAGATGACCGGCTCCACCACCTGGGTGCATGAGATACCCATCTGGTCACCCATGGCCCAGCATATAGTGACCCAGGATAAGCCTCTCATCACCAAGGTCGATTTCGGCTCCCTGCCTGCCAAGAGGAAGGAGAAGATAATCGTGGTCACCGAGGAATTGGGCACTACCTTTGAGAAAGTTGTCTTCCGGGCTCGAAAAGAGGGACGTATCACCTTTAATACCTTCTACTACCCAGGTTGGCACGCCTATCTTCTGGAAAGCGAGGCGGGGCCCATCGTCAGGGAACTCCCCATCGTGCCCCATGGCACCTTGGGGAAGATAACGGTGACCGTTCCAGAGGGGGATCATTACCTGTTGTTGCGCTTCGAGGATACGCCGGTGCGGGTGGTGGGCAAGTATGTCACCGCCTTGAGTGTCCTTATCATCTTTGCGGCCTTGGGTTGGAAGGCTAGTGGCAGAGCATTTGTTGGATAGCGAGTGATGCGAGGCTTGATTGCAAGGATAGATCGAAACATACTGCTTATTGTGGCCCTATCCATCTTCGCCTGGGCGCCCCTCTTGGGCCCCACCTATTTCTTGGAGGCCCATGACGCTCCCCATAGCATCTTCTTCCTCACCGATTTCCACCAGGCGATCCGCGACGGGGCTCTTTATCCCCGCTGGGGCACCGACTTCGCTCTGGGCTACGGCTACCCCCTGTTCATCCTCTACTCCCCCTTGGCCTTCTACGTGGCCGAGCTCTTTCACCTCCTGGGGGCTAGCCTCACGGCCTCGGTAAAGGCTACCTACGCCTTGGCCTTCATCCTCTCGGGCCTCTCCATGTACGCGTTCGCCAAACGGATCCTGGGCGAAAGGGCGGGGCTTTTCGCCGCCTTGGTCTATATCTATGTGCCCTATCATCTGGTGGACGTCTACGTGCGGAGCGCCTTCGCCGAGTTCTGCGCTTTCGCCTTCTTCCCCTTGGTTCTGCTCTTCTTCTATGAACTGTCCGAGACCCGAAAAGGGCGTTATCTCGCCCTCTTCGCTTTGACCTACGCGGGTTTGATCCTCACTCATGCGCCGACCGCCTTCGTCTTCACCCCTTTTCTGGGGGCTTATATGCTCTATCGTCTCCTTGCTCAAGGGAAAGGGGATGGGCGTCCCTATGCATTCGGCATCCTGAGGGAGAGGTTGCTTCGGTTATCTGCCTTGACCGGAGTGGCCATTCTCCTCGCCCTGGCGCTGAGTGCTATCTTCCTCCTGCCCATGCTGGCCGAGAAGGGGTACGTGGTGCAGGAGCAGTGGACGCGGGGCAGTTACGACTACGCCAAGCACTTCGTCTACTTCTCCCAGTTGTTCTCCCCCTTCTGGGGCTACGGCTATGCAGGGGAAGGGCTCACGGACGAGATGCCTCTGCAACTGGGGGCTGTGGCCACTCTTATGGCTATGGTGGGCATAGTTTTTAGTAGGCCATCCAAAGGTAGAGGCCACACCTTTTTCTTCGCCGGGGCAGCCTTGGTGCTCACAGCGGCCATGACGCCCCTTGCCGGGCCTCTCTGGAGCGCACTGCCTCTGGCAGGGTTGATCCAGTTCCCTTGGAGGCTCCTCTCTATCGTAGCCTTCATCCTCTCTTTTCTGGCGGGCACCGCTGTCTTAGCCCTGGATGAAGAGAACGAGGGGTGGCATCCGGCTTTAGCCGTCTTGCTCCTCGTCGTTATCCTGGCCGGTTATGACTACTCCACTCCCCAACACACCAAGGTCTCTCCCCGTGCCGAGGAGCCGGTAGCCATCATCGATTTCGAGACCTTCCACCCCCCGGATAGAGTGGGGATGACTATCTGGACCAAGGAGCAGCCTCAGGACTCCCCTCTGGTTCCCCAGTATCTGGCCGGGGAGCCCCTGGTGAAAGCCCACCCTCTTACAGAAGGGGCTAGGGTAGAGATGGTGCGGCATGGGGGCGCTTCGGAGGAGATCAAGGTGACTTCTTCCCAAGAGGCGGAGGTGGAGTTCTATACTTATTATTTCCCCGGCTGGCGAGCCTACGTCGATGAAAGAGAGACTTTCATCTATCCCACCGAGCCCTATGGGCTCATCGCCCTCCGGGTGCCAGCGGGGGAGCATAGGGTGCGCCTCTGCTTTGAGGACACCCCCGTGCGGAAGGCAGGGGCTCTTATCTCTCTCTTGGCTTTGCTTTTCGCGATTGGGGTCTTGGCAAAGGAGCGAAAATCTGCTATAATGGGGCTTAGTCGAGGAAACGGCTCGGCTAAAGGCCGGTGAGGGAGAGAATGAACTGCCCCAAGTGTGGGGCTGCGCTTTTGGGAAGGCCCGGTTTTTGTTCCCAGTGCGGTCACCAGTTACCTCACAAGCGCCGTGTAAGATGCTGCCCTTCCTGCGGGGTGAGGGTAGCCGAGACGGCCAAAACCTGCTTGATGTGTGGTACGCCCTTGGAAGAGGCGCGTACTCTTTTGCCCTCTTTCTCCTTGGTTTCGCTGCTTTCGCTACCTATGTTGGGTGCTCTAGGCATCTTCATCATCGTTGCGGCTGTCTGGCTGCTCAGGCCTTGGGAGAGCATCCAGATAGTCGCTTACCAGACCCCTACCCCCACAGCCACCTTTACCCCTACCCTCTTCCCTACCTCCACTCCCACTTCCACACCTACCCCCACCCCTACCGCCACACCGACGCCAGAGGTTACCACTTATAGGGTGCAGCGGGGTGACACCCTATTGTCCCTGGCTGCTAAGTTCAACACCACCGTGGAAGCGATCAAATCAGTCAATAACCTCAGCGGCGACGAGATCCAGTGGGGCGTCGACATCCTGATCCCGGAAGGGCCGGTGGGGACGGGCGAGGGAGAGGCCCCTGAGCCCACGGAGACGGTCCCGCCAACCGGAGGGCTGGAGACCTATGAAGTCCAATCAGGGGATAATTTGATCACCATAGCGGCGATGTTCAGAACGACGGTGAGGGCCCTTATGGAGGCTAATGAGATCTCCAGCCCCAAGGAGTTGCGAGCGGGCCAGGAACTCATAATCCCTAGGGGCACGCCTACCCCCACGCCTACCAAAATCCCCACGCCGACGCCAACCGACACGCCGGGGTCGGCATTTAGCGCACCCGTGCTCCTCGGCCCACCGGATGGCAAGAAGTTCGGCGGAGGGGTGGGAATGGGCTTGAGTCTGACCAGTGAGCCGGAGACACCGGTGCTCCTCAACTGGATGTCGGAGGGGCTCTTGAGTGAGGACGAGTGGTATATGGTGAGTGTGCGGTACGTGGGTGGAGCGGGGACCGCTCAGCAGGTCACGGAATTGACCAAGGCCACCAGTTACCTCGTGCCCCTGGAGATGCGCCCTCCACGGGATGCTTTAAGTCACCTCTTCGAGTGGGATGTGGGTCTGGTGAAGGAGACAGGCACCTTCCCCGATGGGACTCCCAAAGTGGAACCCATCAGTCCGAGGAGTGAGACGAGAACGTTTTACTGGTATTAGGAACGAGAAAAGGCAGCCTTCGAAAGAAGGCTACCCTTGTTTTGGTGAATTTACCACTGCCAGGAGTCAACTCCTGGCGGTGCAGCGTTCAAGAAGATTTACTTTGCGCTGCGGCGAATTGGGCCAGGGCCTCCGCGGTCCATTGGTTCTCCGCCATCCCCTTTATCACTTTGAGAGGGGCGGTGACATGGTGGGCGCCACTGAGCAGGGCCGAGACGACCTCCTGGGGGCTCTTCAGGCTGGCAGCCAATATCTCGGCCTCCGATTCAGAGATGATCTCTCTCATGGTTTTGACCAGCCCGGGGCCGTCGCCACCGGCCCTAGTTAGCCGGTTGACGTAGGGGATTACGTATCTGGCTCCCGCCTGGCAGGCCAGGTAAGTCTGGGCGAGGGTGAAGATGGCGGTCACCGCGCAGGGTGTCTCTTCCCCGATTTGGCTCACCAAACGCAAGCCTTCTAGTGTGCAAGGTACCTTAATCACCAGCCGTTGGGGTAGACGGGCGGAGAAGGCCTTGGCCTCGGCCAGCATCTCCTCCGTTGAGCCGGCGGCCACTTGGTGGAAGATGGGCCCGGGGCAGATCTCGCTCAATTCGGCGATCACCTGGCGGGCCTCTTTCCCGGCGCGAGCGACGAGGATGGGGTTGGTGGTCACGCCATATACGAAGCCCAACTCCATGGCTCGCTTGACCTCGTCTGTATCAGCCGAATCTACGAAGATAGCCATTCTGTCTCCAAATAATAATGGCGACGACTGGATTCGAACCAGTGACCAAGGGCTTATGAGTCCCCTGCTCTACCACTGAGCTACGTCGCCACAAAATTATTATAAAACAATATCTCTTGCTTGGCAACCCCTAAGAGAGAAGCCGATGACAGTTAGCCATCGGCTTCTTGGTAGCGGGGGTTGGATTCGAACCAACGACCTCCGGGTTATGAGCCCGACGAGCTTCCGCTGCTCTACCCCGCATCGCATTTATATTATATAAAATCGCGCTCCCTTCGTCAAGTTTCAGGGGCCAAGGAAGAGGTCCAGCCATTTCTGCCAGTTGGGCTTCTCGATCCCCCCTTCTCCTTGCACGGTCCCGTGGGAGGGGACTGGAGTCGTCACGGGAGCCTCTTCATCCTCGCTGGAGAGGACTATCACCGCCGTGTCTCCAGGCTCCACCCATCGCAGTTTCTCGCGGGCTGCCTCCTCGATGTAGGCGTCGGTGCTCACGTACTCCAGCCGTTCTTTGAGAACTTCGTTCTCCGCTCTCATGGCGGCTACTTCCTCTTCCAAAGCCGCCACGGCCCGGCTGAGCCGATAGCTATCTATGGCCCGCCGTCCGAAATCGACGGCCAGGAAGAGAGCGATGGTGACCACCACAACGGCCACGATCCGGTCCCAGGAGATGAGCCCCTGTTGTCTCTTTCTGGTCAAAGCCCCTCCCCTTGCCTAGCGCAAGAGGCAGCGAGGGGCGATCTGCCCCTCGCGCCAAATCAGTGGTGGAGATGGCGGGAATCGAACCCGCGTCCAGAGAGTTCGACCGAAGATCTACTACAAGCTTAGTCGGCTCTTGATTTCTCGCTCACGATGGCCTCATGCCGACCGAGTCCACCGCCAGCCAGCCGATCCAGGTTTCCCTGGCTTTGACAGCCCTTATCGGCATAGAGGTTGTCGCACCCCGATTGTATGGCGTCCCCTCCCGACTCATCGGGGGAAGATCGGGTAGGACGTAGCCGTCTAAGCGGCTAGTGCGAGTTGTGGCTCGCCGTTTATCTTTGTTGCCCCTGATTTACGAGGTGAGGCCCCTCGGCTTGCAATCTGCGGCCAGCCCTCCCTGTCGAAACCTGTCATCCCCTCGAAGAAGGGCAGGCAAGGTATACCCCCGATTCTGTTTTCAGCCGTCATCTATCTCAGGACCGAGCCTGGTGACGACTACCGCCAGGGGTGTTACCCCTTTAAGCGTCATCACTGCGACAGGAATGAGCCTTGGCCCATCCCCCCTGCCTTGCTCCCAGTCAGACATTCGCCTAGCCGCCGCCGTCACCGACGACGCTGGTGGTCTCTTACACCACCTTTTCACCCATTACCATGGCTCATACAGCCTTTGGCTGGTTCGTTCTCTGTTGCAGTTGTCGTCAGGGCCTAACCCTGCCTGGACTCATCGCCCAGTGACCTTGCCCTTCCTTCGGATGCTGAGCATCCTTCAGGATGCGAACGCAAAAGGCTGGGAGTCGGGAAGTTCCTCTGGGGAAAACCCCAGCGACGGTTCCCTTGCCTGCCTATCGATTGTAAAGGTGCTTGAAAAGGCGTTCTTTATAATTCTAGCACGCTTGTTCACCCTTGTCAAGGCTCAAGAGCCCCAGACGTCTCAGTCAAGTAAAATGACAGAGTCTCTTTTGTACAAGTAATGGGAAAGATTATCGTGGAGCGACCTTCTAGTATCTAGACCGCGGTCCGTAGTCCCTAGGTCCCCGGTCTCGCCTTTGCTCCCGGGCATCATCCACCCGGAGGGCCCGGCCCTTGAGGTCCTGCCCGTTGAGGGCCTGCTTAGCCTTCTGGGCATCCTCGTTGTTGGCAAATTCCACGAAGCCGAAACCCTTCGATCTGCCCGAGTAGCGATCCTTAACCACGGTGGCCGAAAGGACTTCACCGTGCTCGGAGAAAAGCGTCTCCAAGTCTTGATCGGTTGTAGTATAGTCCAGATTCCCAACATAAAGTTTCTTTGTCATGCTTCTGTTACCCCTCCTGGGCACTCATTTGTGGAAACAAGGGCTCCATCTCGTTGCTCTTGATCAGATAAGCCGTGATCATCAGGTGAACTAGGTCATGGACGTCCTCCTCCGGATTGTCCGGGAATACGGCGGTAGCATATCCCCCGAAGACCGCTAAAAGTTCCTTGCCGATCTGTCCTATAACCAGTTGCTTGAACTGATCCTGCTCAGCGTCCTCTAAAGCGATGATCAAGTCAAGCGCCTTTTGCGCCTTTTCTTCCAGACTATGCATTTGATACCCCCAATGGAACAGATTGGAACCAGAGACAGTCCGGGGATAAGGAACTCGTCCGTGGTCAAAAGACAAGCAAATCAAGGGAACGCTGTACACTCTGAGAAGTCTACAGCGTACGTAAAGGAGGAGGATTCAGGGTGTACGCAGGATCCAAAATAAGTATACCACGAACTAGACAGCAAGTCAAATAGAGGCGGTGGGAGGGAGTTTCGCCGTCGCTCTTCTCTCAGCCGAAGATGTAGGCTAGAGCAGCAGGTTCCAAAAAGAGCCCCCAGCCCTCGCGCTCTTGCCAGACCACTCTTTTAGCTTCCCCCCTTTCCGGTTAGGTGAACCAAAACTGGGCCGTGTCAAGTCAAATGATAATGTTACCGAACGGAGATGGTTCTTTCAAATGATAATGTTACCGGGATGCCCTCTCCTTTCTGGCTCTGAATAGGTGTAGATAGCGTTTTGTAAACGTCCTCCGTCTT
>Ga0209979_1002832_pt1 | contig 16054 bp, 6 predicted proteins | sample AnhtaG_FD_183114 | JGI IMG/M metagenome (GOLD analysis project Ga0209979, IMG submission 183114) | Deep subsurface microbial communities from Anholt, Denmark to uncover new lineages of life (NeLLi) - Anholt_01485 metaG (SPAdes) (version 2) | ecosystem: Environmental > Aquatic > Marine > Oceanic >...
CGTCGTCCGCGTCGTCATCATCGTCGTCGTCCGCGTCGTCATCATCGTCCGCGTCATCGTCATCCGCGTCGTCTGCGTCGTCATCATCGTCCGCGTCATCGTCATCGGCGTGCGCGTCGTCATCGTCGTCGTCTGCAACACAGCCATGACATTCGCCAGTGTAATCATCTTCGATTTCTATTTTTGCATGAGCTTCGTCATTTTCACCCTTATATTCTTCTGCTCCCTCAGTGCCTGACGAGGTCACATCAGCCGGCTGCGCTCCACCGACATTAGCTCGGGCTCGAACAGGTGGACGGTTGTTGTTACTGTTATTGGTGATGCTGATATTGCCTCCTCCTTCTCCTTTCTCAGCATGTATCTTTACGATCGCTTCAGCTTCTCCTTGTCCTGCGGTATTCGCCCATGCTTGTATTTGGCCGTTTCGAGTATCTACATTCACATTCTTACCTGCGTGAATATGCACTTCTGCATAAGTTTCCTCTTTGCCGTGAGCCCAGGCTTCAACAAAACCATCGATTGTCACAGTCCCATTGCGGGACTGCAGGCATACTTGGGAACCGGCCTTGTCGGCTCTGTTTTTTTTAGGAACATCATGAGTTTTTGCCATAACGGCACCATGAGAACTGTCACCGTAAATTCCCAGGTCGCCGCAGGCTACAACGGTAATCGAAGCCTCACTTCCACCGAGAGCGTTCAAGTATCCGGTTGATATGTCACCACCGTTATAAGTGAACAGTTGAATTGAACCGGAACCCACGTGTGGGTTTCGTGAACCAGTCGCCAGGTTGCCGATATCAATACCACCGCTGCCGGCTTCTATAGTAATACCACCGGTAGTAGTTGCTATCGTATCTGTTTCGTCGAACGAAATAAAACCATCAACGCCTGTTGTAAGCGTAATGCTCTTGCCATCGTCGCGAAGATCAAGCAGATTATCACTCAAATCCTGCATAACAATGGATTCATCTGCCTCGATATCAATGCTGCCTGTTTGATCTTCAAGCTGTTTTTCGTAAAGGGCATCAAGGGCATTAGTGCCGGAACCATTTTTGATGGCGACACTGATAGGGTCAATTCGCAGGGTGCCGAGTTCTCCGTTTGCGGCAGAGGTATCAACGTCACCGTCAAAAATAAAGTGAGTGCCGCTGATTTCTACAAATCCGCCGTCACCCGACTCACTGCCGCCTTTGGCCTCTATTCGTGCCCCCTGGCTGAAAACAGCCGTATCCCCGGCCACGACCACCACCTCGCCACCGTCGCCGTTGGTCCCGCCGTTTGCGGTGGTCAGACTACCCGGGCCGAGTACAACTTCATCGGCTGCGGTCAGACTTACGCTGCCACCATCGCCTGTGCCGCCGTCGGCATGGATAGTACCATTCTGCTCCACTCTGCCAATACCGCCTTTGACCTTTACAAGGTCCAGGGCCATCGAAAAGATGTCACCGGCGGCAAGGACTATTGTGCCGGCGGGCGCATCGATTTCGCCATCGTTGATGACATTGCCAATGCCTTCGATGGGCGGAGGCTCAGGTACTGTTACGGAGTCTGCTTCGATTTCGATGAAGATGTTGGTGCTTGGGTCCTCACGAACGAGCACCCTGTCGCCTACAGTCATCACAACAAATCCACCCTCACCCGTTGTGATAGTGCCTGTATTGAGGACCTTTTTGGCAATTAGGGCGACACCCTCATCAGCAAAGACATCATCGCTGTTGTTGATGACCTGGCCAATGCTGTCCGGAAGAGCGAAAAATTCATAGTGACCGTCTATGAAATTCTGATTTGTTATGTTTAGGCCGGAAGCAACTAACTGGTTGACACTGATCCTGGCGCCGCCACCGATAATAACACCGGCAGGATTAACAAAGAAGACCCTGCCGTTAGCCAGGAGAGTGCCGTCAATACTCGTTGGATTGGCCGAAAGTATCCTGTTCAATACAGACGCACTGCTGCTGGGCTGGATGAATTCGACGACTTCAGGCTGAGCGATATCAAAACTACTATAGTTGATTATCGCTTTGTCGGAAGCAGTTATAGCAGTATTATAACCGCTTTGCTGGAACAAAACCTCTCCGTGGACAACCTGTGCGCCTTCCGGTCCAGCCAGCGCCACCGAAAGTAACGTATTGAGAAGCACCCAGCACGTCAAGAAGTAAACGATGGTCTGCCCAAAACAACATTTTTTCGAAAATTTTCTTAAGAGTTTCATGTCTTTTCCTTCTTGTTTAAAGTAACCATTGTTATAGACTTATGTATCCATTGCGACTACGATTGTCGAGCAGAATGCTCAGAATCGGTATATCAAGCTAATGTTCAATCGGCCTTCGCCTTTATTTGTGTCGTCGGTTGACCTCAGTGGCCAGCCGTAATATATGGCGCCACTAAAATTCTCGCCGAGCTCGACAGCAGTACCTACGCCTATCGAGCAGAGTTTCTGAACTCCCTTTTCGCCTGCGATGTGGTCCTTTATCTTGGCTCGGCCGTAATCGACAAATACCAGCGGCGCCAGTTTTCTAAGCCAGGGCTTCTTAGCCTGCGTTTCCTTTGACTTGGTTTCGCCGGTCTCCTTGAGCCTGTTATGTTTGACAAGGTCAAACTCGTACTGCACGGATGCGACTAAGCCGCCATCGGCAACAACTTCATCTTCATCGTAGCCTCTGACAGAGTACAAACCTCCGAAGGTAGTCATTTTCGCAGGGACTAATCTTCCGCTGGAGCCTATAAATCGGAAAGAACCGCTGAGCCGCTGAACCTTATCGGGGTCCAGATAGCGGCTGTGAGCAGCCGAAGCAGTGTAAACCCTAAAGTCGGGGGACGTTCGCCTCCGTGCCAGCACAAACTCATCTCTGTCGGAGCCACCTCCTATAGACTCAAGGCGTTTGAATGCAAAGGAGATGTTTGACATATCGTCCGAGCGATAGATATCGACCCCCGTGCCCCACAGGTTCATCTTAACGTCGCTTGCCGCGGTTGGAAACAACGCAGGAGTGACCTTGCTTCTTTCGTGACTTAGCGATGTGGTGACATCAAAAAACCAGCCACTTGTCTGAAAGAGGTTGTAACGCAATATGCCGCCATAGAACGAGCCTCTACCGAGGAAATTGAACGGACCACCCTCCGGTGTTATATCAAACTCGCTGTGCCCGCCATAAAGGCTAAGACGCCGCCGTGGTGTTAGGACTGGAAATTCATAACTGCCGAACAACGAGTAGTTGTCCTCTATACCTGACTCCCATGGGGCCTGGTACACGGCGGTAAATCTGTCGTCCCTACCTGTAAGATTAGTATTGATGAGGCCGACTCTTGGGGCCCATTGTCTTTGCCTGGTCCCGGAGTTATCTACCTGGACGTAATAATGACAGGGATTTGCTTCGTAAATATTGTATCCCAGGGCAAACGAGTTCGGTTCAGGACCTTCTGATATGATTGCAGAGACGTACCTGTCAGGGTTGAGGTTGAGAAGATTGACAAAATCATTCAGTTGTTTCTGATTTGCTACCTGACCGGTTTTTGCCGGTGACCAGGCCCGAACGGCAGAACTGCTGAGAAGCCCCTTTTCCACTTTTTTGTGCTCAGCGTCGTACGTGGTCACTGTGATTTCACTGATTGGGGCCTCGAGGACTTCTACAGGTAAAAGGTCGTCCTGTAACTTCACACGGCCCTTAATTGCCTCTTCGGGTACATACACAGATATGCCGGCATAATCCTTGTCCCGGTAAACCGAGAGAATATATTCGATGAAGCCCAGAATGGTTCTTGCGGAGACCTGCCGAGGCTGACCAGGCTGTGAAATTATATCGTGCAGGACCCGAAAGTCATAAAGGTAGCCGCTCTCAGCCTGGTGAAGTGGTTTGTCGGAGGCGTTATATATGAGAGGCATATCCTCCAGCAGCTCGGCAGTTGGTATCAGGGTGTTACCCGTGATGCGCAGTTCCCTCACGGTCAACCGTGGAGGGGTGTCTTCAGGTACATCAAGTTTCGCTATCTGCTCTTCGAGCCTGGCTTTTGCTTTTCCGGCGGTTCTGTATTTTTCCCACCATTTCGAGTGGGCTTTCGTCTCAGCAGCATCCGGCACCTGAATCTCTGTTCCGGATATTTTGGTAAGTTCTGCCTTGTCGGTCACTGCCTCCTGAGCCGCAGCATAAACCGCAGCTCCTAGGCACAGAAAAATAAAAGCAATGGACATTGTCTTTTTTACACAATTCATAAAGAGTCTCCTCAAATTAACTGGTTAATACTTGCCTATGGCTAAAGAGGGCTTGAAGCGAGTCATCACCCCCCCACCGTAAAAATCACAAAATCTTTCGTAACACAGTAACGAACTATCAAAAACTAAAAAAAGCTCTGGCAAGATTGCCCGCCAATAAAAAACACAGCCCCCAGTTATCGGTGCGTCTTATGCAACTATCTTACCAATTCGCCACCCCAATGTCAAGAGTTATATCTCCCAAATCCCCACGTTTCCCTATTTTACCACCCAATGTTTTTAAGAGTCTTTTTGGGTAAACGGGATGCAGGGGGAGCAAGCTAAGGCAATAAGCTTGAGCTTTTCAGCAAGTGGCCCTGCCGGTAGTATTCCTGGCGACATTACCGGATGTGAATTGCGTGCATTTGAGGACTTGGTAAGGCTGACTACCCGGTGGCTTTTGGTTGGCCCGGAACGTAGCATTGCAGATGAGCGATGTTCGCATTAAATGCGCAAGTTTTCGTCGAGAAGAGTGCAAAAATTTCGCAAAAATTGACAAAAATTCAAAACCGCCCGCGAAAAGACACGAAGACACAAAGGGGCAAAGAGCACAAGTCATAAGAGCATAAGCAGGGGCGAGATTTTAGGTTTTCGCAGTTGTTTTTATCATTTTTTGGACTTGATACATTAACACCTTTCTGTTATTTTCTGTGCCTGCCCCGTGAGTTTACCCTGTGGGATAGCGAGGCGTTATCTAACCGGGGCCTAAATGCGTGATGCATCTTTGAGCGGAATCTTTCATTGAATCGCCTGTTTGACATTCCGCACCTATTGCGGAATCCAAACCAACTAAGAACTATGAACTACGAACTACTGGAAACCGGCAACCGGCCACTGGCAACTAAATATCAGATACGAGCCGCGAATTGTTTGGCGGGAATTGCCGTTTTGGTGTATTGTAAATTGCTAGTTTAATAGTGTTTTGAAGAATTTAAGTAGGATGTAAAAAAGCATAAGTTTTTGTATTTGAGACTGGTTAGACTTTAGGAGATATAGAAATAAAATGCATTTAATATCAATTGAATATAGTCAGTTCGAAGGCAAGCCAAAACAATGGAGATTAGAAGAGTTCTCGCTGGGGGATATTAATTTACTTGTTGGTAAGAATGCTACGGGGAAATCGAGAACTTTGAGTATAATTCGTGGTTTGGGGGACTTAGTATCTAGGGATGTTAAGCTTCAATACCTGTCGGGGGATTACAAAGTTACGTTTGATAAAGACGATAAGCCGATAACATTTTCTCTGAAGTACGAGAAGAGGAAGGTGATTGAAGAAAAGCTTATGATCGGAAAGAAAGTAGTATTAGATCGTGAGAAAGCCGGTAAAGGAAGCATATGGTTGGAAAAGAATCAAGACTATATGGATTTCCAAGCTCCCGAAACAGTACTTGCTTGCGTAAACAGGAGTGATGAAGTGCAACACCCATTCTTCAAAGATTTGAATGATTGGGGAAAGGGACAGAGGTATTATCGCTTTGGGGAGCGTATGGGAGGGGACCATCTGTCACCGATAGCCAAAGAGAAGGATGAGGTGGAGCTAAACTTGAAGGATACGAATCTTGTTGTGAAGATATTTGATAAGGGAAGGAAAAGGTTCCCAAATTTTGTTGAAGATATCAGGCGTGATATGGAAAAGGTGGGGTTTGATATTGACAACATTGAGATAGGCGTACCGACAGGCCTGTTGCCTGATAAGACCCTATTTATGCTCCCAAAAGGACTCATTCTCAAAGAGAGTGATCTTCCAGGGGCCACAGAGCAAAGTGATATCTCGCAGGGAATGTTTAGGACGCTGTCTCTGATTATCCAGTTGAATTATTCCCAAATGGCAAGTATCCCAAGCTGCATATTGATAGACGATATCGGAGAAGGATTGGATTATGATAGGTCCACAGCTCTGATTAAATTGGTAATTGAAAAGGCGAAGGCATCGTCTGTGCAACTAATTATGAGCACGAATGACCGGTTTGTTATGAACAACGTGCCGTTGAAATATTGGTGCGTAACCCAGCGGTTAGCGAACACATGCAAAATTCATAACTACAAGAACGCAAAAGAGAAATTTGATAATTTTGAGTTGACCGGGCTAAGTAATTTTGACTTCTTTGCAAGCGAGTTTTGGCAAAATCGGTAAAACAGAAGATGCGGAGAGTTGCAATATTTGCTGAAGGGCAGTCAGCCTTGATTTTTGTTAGACAGATGCTGTTTCTTCTTATTGATAACAGTAAGCTAAGTTTTGACTGCTGGGAATGGCATGCTCATAATCTTAGGCTTTGTTTAAAATATAATCGTTATACCAGCCCAGAGCCGGAGATACACTTTTCAATTATTGACTCTAGAAACGACGAGGGCGTATTAACTGCTCTTAAAGAACGAGAGAAGGGATTGCTTGAGAACGGGTTTGAAAAGATTATAGCCTTAAGGGATATGTATTCACACAACTATCGTAGGAGAGCAGGAGCTCAGATCAATGATAGAGTTACAAACCAGTTTATCACTGAATGGCAGAGAGCAATTCAACGAATGAGTAATCCGTCTCAAATTAAAATGCATATCTCCATCATGGAATTAGAGGCCTGGTTTTTGGGGATGTACAATATATTTGAAAGAATAGATGGCAAGTTAACCGTTGAATATATTGCTGACAAGTTAGGATTCAATCTTAATAGTATTGACCCACAAAAGGAATTTTTTCATCCTGCAGAGAAACTTAGTCTGGTGTTGGCATTGGCTGAGCGGCAATATGGTAAATCAAGAGATGAAGTTGAGAACATTTGCAGCCAAATAAACACTAATGATCTTTGCGATGCTTTCAAAAATGGAAGATGCACCAGCTTTAGAGACTTTTATGAGGAGATGTCAAACTAGCGCCTGTGGCTGTGTCTATTTTGCCGAAAATTATCAACGGGGATAACGTATGACAGAAAACCGTTTATACTGCGGCGACAATTTGCAAGTATTGCCTACTATGGAAAAGGAAATCGTTGACTTTATCTATATTAACCCGCCTTTCTTCAGCAACAGGAATTACGAAATCATCTGGGGTGATGAGGCAGAGATAAGAAGCTTTGAGGATAGATGGTAAGGAGGCATAAATATGAGAAAATTTCAAAAAGGTGGGCATAAAATAATATTGGGTGATGTTTTAGAGGCCTTAACACAAGAGATTAAAGAAAGGTCAATCGACCTTATCTTTGCTGACCCACCATACAATATCGGGAAAAAATTTATCACCTTGCCCGACAAATGGGATTCAGAGCAGTCATATTTGGAATGGTCGTACAAGTGGTTAGACTTATGTATTAAAAAACTGAAAGACAATGGAAGTATGTATGTTATGACGTCAACACAGAATATGCCCCACTTTGATATTTTTCTGCGCGACAAGCTGACTATACTCTCGCGGATTGTTTGGTATTATGATAGCTCTGGTGTTCAAGCGAGAAAATATTTTGGGTCGTTGTATGAACCAATATTACACTGTGTTAAAGATAATAAAAACTATACTTTTAATCGTCAAGATATTTTAGTTGAGGCAAGGACTGGGGCCGTAAGAAAACTGGTGGATTATCGAAAGCCCAAACCGACTCTTTATAACTCTAAAAAAGTCCCTGGCAACGTTTGGCAGATTCCGAGAGTGAGATACCGTATGAGTGAATATGAAAACCATCCCACGCAAAAGCCGATACTTTTGTTAGAAAGAATCATAAAAGCGAGCACCAATAAGGGAGATGTCGTTTTAGACCCGTTTTCAGGAACGTTCACTACCTCCTTTGTTGCAAAACAGTTGGAGAGGAAGTCAATAGGGATTGAAATACAGGAGGAATATGTGAAAATGGGACTACGAAGGTTGCAAATAGCATCCCAATTCAACGGGCAGCTACTAAAAAAACCATTGAGGTCTTTCAAAAACAGACGAGCAAAGAAAAAAACCGTGTTAAACCTATTCGAGGGATAGAATGGAACACGAGTTCACAAAAACCATTAAAGAAATTCTGGCAAAGAATTTTGGTGATTCATCTGAAGTCATCTTTCAACAAAGCCCCCTTGCCCAATATATGAACATAAAGACTAAATCAGCCAGTAAGGGTTCAAAGTCACGAGGTAGTTTTGCAAATTTATATGCAATATACGTACTTGTAGAGGATTATATTTCAAAAGGTTTTCACAAAGGTGGGGTTTACAGCAAGTATGAGGGTGCCATTTTCACTAACCTGTTCAGGAGACAACGTGAACTTGCATTTGGACAAAAGCTCCAAAATCACGCGTTGAATCACCGAATGAATCAAGAGTTCCAAAAATATTTTGCTACTTGTGACTACATTCCGATTTTGAGGGACTTGGAAACAAACCGATATTGGTTTAATGAAAACCTACTAAAAGTCAAAGTCAGCGGTGCAGAGTATAATCTTTCGGAGTCAATAATTCAGATAGTGGATGCTTACATTAAAGCTAAAAAAGGTGCCTTCGAGAGATTCATCGAGTTCTGTGAAACGTCAAAGAAATTGGGCAAAGAAGAAATAATTGACTTCATTTGCAGTTTAGTTCAACCAACGGTAGATGCAAGAATATTTGAGATTGTGAGTTATAGTATATTGAAATACTACTACCACAACAAAAATATCTACTGGGGGTTCGAATTAGACAAGATTGAAGAAGATAACCTTAAACTCTATAAGACTGGACGCACAAATGCGAATGACGGCGGCATCGATTTTGTAATGAAACCATTAGGACGCTTCTTTCAGGTCACCGAAACTGTGGACGTAAACAAATATTTTCTTGACATTGATAAAATCGAAAAGTATCCAATTACGTTTGTAGTAAAGTCTGCGGACTCTGCTTCCCGAATCAGACAGAAGATAAGGGAGCAAGCTGAGAGGCAATACTCCATAGATGCTATAGTGAGACGCTATATGGAGTGCGTGGAAGAAATAATCAACGTTGCTGCTCTTGTGGAAAGATTTAATGAGGCAACAGCCCAAGGTCGCTTGAGCGATATTATGGATGAAATCATAAAGCAAAGCAAAGTTGAGTTCAATTACGAGGATGACTATGATACCACAACCTATGAAGAACTCGAAATCTTACAGTAGAGCCTATAAGCTCACCGCACTCGGCCCAAACTGACGTTTCGTGCTGACGTTTCGGCTCACTTGACTTCCTAACCTCTTTATTTTCAACAGCTAAGACCAGAAAGACCTACGGCTCAGCAGACCGTACGTCTACGCTCAGAGGCCCGGGCGGGGAAATTTTGGCAATTTTTGGTCATTTTTTTGTTGTCTTTTGTTTGAAAATATGTTAAAATACCCCCCTGTTTTGCCTGCCCCTTAGGGGCCTGTCCCTTAGGGGCCAGCAGGCAAACATAAACCGCCCGGAGCTTGCCCCTACCTGATTGGGGGGCTTGCCCCTACCTGATTGGGGGGCTTGCCCCTACCTGATTGGGGGGCCTGCCCCTTTCCCTGGGGGGGCGGAGATAACTAAGAGCTTATCCGAATAACCGGGTCGTTATGGCCCTTGATACGTTGGAAGATGAGCTGTTGAATTGAATCGGTAGCGACTGTCTTGAAAATCAAGCAATTCTCGGATTCAAATTATCCTTTCAACTCCATCGGATTCAAATTATCCTTTCAACCCCAAATGATGCTGCCAAGCCATGTAGTCTTAAGACTACATCTCAAGACCAACCCTGAGATGGGTAGGACATCCACTCGTTTCGGCGGAGCAGCCAAAAAAAGTGCTTTTCTGGCCGTTTTTTTGTTGACTTTTGTTTGAAATTGTCTTAAAATACTCGCCTGTTTTGCCTGCCCCTTAGGGGCCTGCCCCTTAGGGGCCAGCAGGCCCAGATTCGTCGCTCGTGACTCGTCGCTCGTATCTCGCATAAGCACGACATACGATATACGATAGCTCTCCTATGGAGTCCTTACGGACTGCCACAGGTATACGATATACGACATACGATATACGAAATACGACATACGAACCATTATGCAAAACAAACCCAATTTCCCGGATGCTCAAATGAGCATAAGTTCTGTTTTAACAAAGGATTATAGCAATGAACAACGAACAATGAACAATGAACGATTATGCAAAACAAACCCAATCAAACCCAATTTCAAACCCAGTCTCTTCTTGGACCTCTTCCTTGGCCTCTCCTTTTGCTTCTTGTTCAGCCTCCTCTTCAGCGCCCATTTGCTCAGCAGGTGTGGGTTTGTCTGCATCGGATGTGCCAGCAAAGACTGTTTTGGGGAAAATGACACCGCATTGGAAAGCCGCGGTATCCTTAACGCGTTTGAACTTAGCTACATTGAGCCAACATCAGATTCGCGATAGACTGCTGTTACCACAGCCAGTTGTGGACAAATACGGCAAGATCCAGTTCGTCAATAATATCATCTATCGGGTCTGAGATGTCGTAGTCAGGATTCCATTTGGCATCTCCGGGCTCGGTCAACCAAGCCGAGGCGAACATAGCAAAGTCCACCAGGTTCACGTCACCGTCTTTGTCAAAGTCACCCAATACAGGGGCGACCAACGCAATACCCCAGAGGGCTTCACCTGTAATCTCGTTCTTCTCTCCGTCGGTACTGAAGTTTTCCCAGCCGCCGGTTGCAAGCTGAACACTTTGCAGGTAGGCACCAGCACCCTTGATCTCGGTGAGGTAAGTAGGTCTGTCAAACTCGCTCAGTGCCATGAGGGCATAGCTGGTTTCCTGGACGGTTTCGTCGAAGTCTTCTTCCATAGCCCCCTTGTGCCATGTAAAGCCACCCGTGTTGAGCTGATAACCTGCCAGGATAGCGGCCAGGTCGCTGAGGCTTGAGGCTGCTACGTGCTCGCCGGCCTGCGGGTCGTAATCCTCGCCCACGGCTGCGAGACTGAAAACAGCCCCGGCCAAACCGAGAACATCATAGTTGGTGCTGGCATCCAGCTCGTCGATTTCGGCCTTAAGACCGGCGAGCCACTCAGTAGTGTCAGCACCGATGACATAGGTGCTAAGCAGACCCAGGCCAAGGTCCCAGGCGGCCAGATTAGGCTTGGGTTCAGGTTCATCGAACTGGCGGTCACGCAGGGCCTGGATGTAGCCGGCTGTGTCATACGTGGCGTCGCTTCTCGCATCGTAATAAGTTCCGGCCTGCAGCTTGTCATAGAAGTTAGTGATGACGTAATCTACGCAGGCTATACCGCCCAGAATGCTGTCAAGCTCAGCCGCCAGGGCACCATCGGTGACTACAAAGTTATCGGTTTTGCTCAGCAGGAATGTCTTTGCCTTCGCCAGAGCAGCCAGCATATTTGGATCGCTGGTTTGACGATATGCCTCTGCCAAGCCCATCGCTACTAAGGCAAATGTGTTAGGATCACTTCCGCCGTTGGGGTCGCCGTCATCCAATAGCCGGTCCCAGCCACCATCATTATTCTGCAATTCGACAAGTCTGCTGCCACCAGAAAGCATTATAACAACAGGCTGGCCTAACGAGACTGCCAGGTCAACAGATGAGCCGATTGGTACGGTTGTTCCGCCAACCGGATTCTGGCTGATTACAAGTCCTGCTGCTACGGTCTCGCTGTATTCATAAGTTACAGCGCCAACTACAAGGCCGACAGCAGTAAGAGTTGAATTAGCATCAGCCTTGGTCATACCTACTACGTTCGATACAACGGCGAGCTGGCCTAACGAGACTACCAGGTCAACAGATGAGCCAACAGGCACGGTCGTTTCGCCGACCGGATTCTGGCTGATTACGCGTCCTGCCGGGACCGTATCGCTGTACTGCTGGGTTACGGTGCCGACTGTAAGATTGTCAACCGCTTCAATAGCCGTTGTTGCGTCAGCCTGAGTCATACGGACTACGTCAGGTACGACAGGCTGGCCTAATGAGACAACAAGGGTAACTGATGAGCCGACAGGTACGGTTGTTCCGCCAGCCGGAGTCTGACTAATTACAATACCAGCCGGGACGCTATCGTCGTACTGCTGTGTTACAAACGCAACTACAAGGTTGTCAACTGCAGTAATGGCTGAACGGGCGTCGGCTTCTGTCATGCCCACTACGTCCGGGACAACAGGCCGGCCTAACGAGACTACCAGGTTAACAGATGAGCCGGCAGAAACGACCGTCCCGCCAGCCGGATTCTGGCTGATTACAAGACCTGCTGTTATGGTGTCACTGTATTGATAAGTTACGGTACCAACTGTAAGGCCGGCGGCAATAATCGCTGAATTGGCATCAGCAATGGGCTGGCCGACCACGTCCGGGACAATAAACTGGCCTAAGGATACGACAATGTTAACAGATGAGCCGACAGGCAGCACCGTTCCACCAACCGGGTTCTGACTGATTACAAGTCCCGCTGGTACGGTTTCGCTGTATTGGTAAGTTATGGTACCAACTGTGAGGCCGGCAGCAGCGATGGCTGAATTGGCATCAACTTGGGTCATACCCACTACATTCGGTACGACAGCAGACGGGCCTAACGAAACGACAAGGTCAACAGGGCAGCTATTAGACACGGTTGTTCCACCACCCGGATTCTGGCTGATTACAACCCCTGCTATTATAGTGTCGCTGAATTCGTAAGTTACGATGCCAACCGTAAGACCGGCAGCAGTAATAATTGAACTCGCATCAGCCTCGGTCTGGCCGACTACGTCCGGTACAATAACCGGCTGGCCTATGGCTACCACAATACCCCTGAGAGCTTCACCGGTAATCTGGTTTTCCTCATCGTCATAGAGGGAGTTTCTCCAGCCGCCGCTTACGAGCTGAACACTTTCCAGATAGGCACCGGCATCACCTATCTCAGTAAAGTAACCGCCTCTGTCAAACTCGTTCAACGCCAGGAGGCCATAAACGGTTTCGCGGATTGACTCGTCGTCTGGGTCCATGAACATCCCGCGCCATGTAAAGCCTCCTGAGTCAAGCTGATAACCTCGCAGGATCTCGGCCAAGTCGCTGAGGCTCGAAGCTGCTGCGTGCTCGCCGGCCTGCGGGTCGTGGTCCTCGCCCACAGCCGCCAGACCGAAAACAGCACCGGCCAAACCGAGAACGTCGTAATTGGTCTCACCGTTCAGCTCGTCGATTTCAGCCTTGACGCCAATAATCCATTCAGTTGTGGCGGTGCCAATGATATGGGCGCTATAGAGTCCCACGCCAATGTCCCATGCAGCCAGGTTAGCCACAGGACCGGTGTGACGGTCCCGCAGGGCCTCCACATAACCGGCTGTGTCATAAGTCCCGTTGCTCATCGCATCGTAGTAAGTTCCAGCAGCCAGCTTATCATAGAAGTTAGTATTCACGTAATCCACACAGGCTGTACCACCGAGGATGCTGTCAAGCTCGACTGCCAAGGCGCCATCGGTGACTACGAAGTTATCGGTTTTAGTTAACAGGAATGTTTTTGCCTTTTGGAGAGGGACCAGCATATTTAGATCGCTGGTTTGACGATATGCCTCGGCCAGCCCCATCGCTACTGAGGCAAACGTCTCAGCGTCACTTCCGCTATTGGGGTCGCCATCATCCAATGGTACGTCCCAACCGCCATCATTATTTTGCAGCTCGACGAGTCTGTTACCGCCTAGGACTACCAACGTAGGCTCGCCTAACGATACGACAAGGTCAACAGATGAGCCAATAGGTACCGTTGTTCCGCCAACCGGATTCTGACTGATTACGAGTCCTGCCGTTACCGTGTAGCTGTATCTATAAGTTACTGTACCAACTGTAAGGCCGGCAGCAGTAATGGCTGAATTCGCATCAGCTTCTGCCATACCCACTACGTCCGGTACGGCAACAGGCTCACCTAACGAGACGACAAGGTCAACAGATGAACCGATGGGAACCGTTGTTTCGGCGAGAGGATTCTGACTGATTACAAGCCCCGCAGCAATGGTGTCACTGTATTGATAAGTTACAGCACCGACCGCAAGATTATCAACAGCGGTAATAGTTAAATTCGCATCAGTCTCTGTCATGCCCACTACGTCAGGTACAACAGGTTGGCCCAACGATACCACAAGGTCAACAGATGACCCAACCCCCACCTCGGCTCCGCCAACAGGATTCTGGCTGATTACAAGCCCTGCTGTTACGGTATCGCTGTACTGATAAGTCACGGTACCGACTATAAGGCCGGCAGCGGTAATAGCTGAATTCGCAGCAGCTTGGGTCATACTCACTACATCCGGCACAATAACAGCCGATACGACAAGGTCAACAGATGAGCCGGCAGGCACCGTTGTTCCGCCAGCCGGATTCTGGCTGATTACAAGACCAACGGGAACCGTATCGCTGTATTCATAAGTTACGGTGCCCACTATGAGGCCGGCAGCAGTAATAGCTGAATTCGCACCAGCCTCGGTCTCGTCAACTACGTCCGGTACAACAACAGACGGGCCTAACGATACCACCAGGTCAATAGATGAGTCGACGGATACCTCCGCTCCGCCAACCGGATTCTGGCTGATTACAAGTCCCGCTGTTACGGTTTCGCTGTATTCATAAGTTACGGTACCAAGTGTAAGGCCGACAACAGTAATAGCTGAATTTGCAGCAGCCTCCGTCTGGCCGACCACGTCCGGTACAACAACAGGCTGGCCTATGGCTACCGCAATACCCCGGAGAGCTTCACCTGTAATCTCGTTCTCCTCACCGTCTCCGTCAATGTAGTTTTCCCAGCCGCCGGTTGCAAGCTGAACAATTTGCAGATAGTTGCCGGCATCGCTGATCTCAGCCAAGTAACCCGCTCTATCAAACTTGCTCAGGGCCATAAGGGCATAAACCGTTTCCTGGAGCGTTTCGTCCACGCCTTCTTGCGTGAACGCCTTGTACCAGGTAAAGCCACCTGTATTGAGCTGACAACCTGCCAGGAACGCAGCCAGGTCGCTGAGGCTTGAAGCTGCCGCATGCTCGCCGGCTTGTGGGTCATAATCCTCGCCGATAGTGGCCAGACCGAAGATAGCACCGGCCAAGCCGAGAACACCGTAACCGTGGCTGACGTCCAGCTCGTCGATTTCAGCCTTAACGCCGGTAATCCATTCAGTCGTGTTGGCGCCAATGACGTAGGTGCTATGGAGTCCGAGGCCAAGGTCCCAGGCGGCCAGATTGGCTATGCCTTCATCGGACCGCCGGTCACGCAGGGCCTGGATATAGCTGTTGGTATCATGCACCGCATTGCTGTCCGCATCGTAATAAGTTCCGGCTTCCAGCCTGTCATAGAAGTTAGTGTTCAGATAATCTACACACGTTGTGGCACCCAGGATGCTGTCAAGCGCAACCGCCAAAGCACCATCGGCGGCTACAAAGTTATCCGTTTTGCTCAACAGGAATATCTTCGCCTTCGCCAGGGCAACCAGCATATTTGGGTCGCTGGTTTGACGATATGCCTGGGCCAAACCCGTCGCTACTGAAGCAAACGTCTCAGGGTCGCTTCCGGTATTGGGGTCGCCATCATCCAACAGCCAGCCGCCATCATTATTTTGCAGCTCGACGAGTCTGCTGCCACCCAGAGCCATTACAGCAACAGGTTCGCCTAACGATACCAGAAGGTCAACAGTTGAGCCGGGGAGTAGTTCTGTTCCGCCAACCGGGTTCTGGCTGATTACAATACCTGCTGTTATGGTGTCGCTGTATTCATAGGTTGAGATGCCGACCATAAGGCCAGCAGTAGTAAGAGTTGAATTCGCATCAGCCTTGGTTATACCTACCACGTCGGGTACGACAGCAAGCGATACTACCAGGTCAACAGATGAGCCGACAGCTACCGTTGTTCCGCCAGCCGGATTCTGACTGATTACAAGACCCACTG